>Ga0308415_1001229_pt1 | contig 11091 bp, 5 predicted proteins | sample HotsprSampleOS55_FD_203465 | JGI IMG/M metagenome (GOLD analysis project Ga0308415, IMG submission 203465) | Hot spring phototrophic mat microbial communities from Octopus Spring, Yellowstone National Park, Wyoming, United States - 20090730_OS55 ... | reverse complement strand
GGCGATGTCGCGAGCTTCCCAGAGAAGAATCCCTTCTGGATCGCGGAGCTCGGCCGAAACTCGCTCTGCCTCGCCCTCGCCGCTCGCGGCAAGCCCCATCCGCCGGCCAGCGGGCACATAGATGCCGAAAGTCCCTACCGTGCGGAAAAGATGAATGGTCTCCCGCTCCGCCACGATCGCCAAAGGATGCGTTGACTCCACGATCCGGAACGTGTTTAATCGCGGCTCTGCTGTGATGAAGTAGAGACCCTCTTCCTTCCCCCGGAAATTTATCTCCCGCCTTTCTCCCAAAGGAACCGAGCCTCGGGCAATGACCCGACCCTTAGCGTCGGAAACTTCCACTAGCAAATCCTCTCCCGAGTACGATGCTACACGTTCGTACACGACAGCGAGGGTAACATGCTCTCCCTCCCTGGCCCAGAATGCATATTTGGCACTCTGACGCAGGCGGTGAGACGGCACCTTCCCCCTCTCTCCTGCTACCGATTTCAAGATCTCGGCAATATTTGCTTCATCAGGAGGTACCCAAGGAATTTCTGCAATGGGCGGACAAGGCATCCACTTTGTTAAAAGGTGTGCCTCAAGCGGATAAACGGTCTGCCCTTCCGGACCTTCCACGATGATTTCCCCGGTGATTTCCCGATGACAAACGATCGCCGGATCCCCCAATCCCAGCGGCTGACGCCCCAAGGGATCCCGAATGCGAAGGTTCTCGAAGAAAATTCCTCCGAGCGGCCGACGATCCCCTCCACGCGATAGCAAAGTGACTGGATAAATAACCTCAGGCTTTTCCGCAGAATCGGCAATCACGCACTCAATCACCCGGAGCTGAAGCCCATCCGCCGGCTTCGATCGCACCAAAATCCCTGCTCGCCCGTGGTCTTCGAAGCGACAGCCCACGAGCTCCACCATCCCGCGGACCGCTTCCTCCGGAGCGTTTCGCGTCATGAGATGAAACGAGCGGGCATTCCTCCCTCGGGTAACGCAATTTTCAATCCGAACTGAAACCGGTTCCGAATCAGCATTTAAATTTCCTAGGTACAGGTGTATACCCAGCCCCTGATTGTCCTCGATGAGGCAGTCCCGCATCACACAATCAACCAGCAATTCGTGAGGGTGGTTGGGTTCGAAATCAATCCCTGCCGCCGGGGGTGTGCCTGCTGTGCCTCGCAGAATAACTTTCTCGATGAGCAGTCTCCGGGCGGTAATCACACTGATCCCCTGACGATAATTCCGATCGCAAACGACATTGCGAATGATGACATCGACGTTAGGTTCCCTGTTTCGCCCGGCACCCAGATAGATCCCGTCGCCACCACTTTCCATGAGGGTTAAACCTTCGACCAGAACATTTGTACATCCCCGCAAGGAAAGCACATGCCGCCACTCCGCCTTCTCGTAAGGGGGAGCGTCATAGTCGCTCCGATGCATCCGAAGAGTGGCCCCGGGGCCAATTAGGCGAATATTCCGCTTATTCCAAGCAGTAAAGAGAGAATCTTGCCTACCAAGAAAAGCCCCTTTCTTTGCGACCACCTCCACTCCGGGCTCGAAGAAAATTTCTTGGTCACTTTCGAGCTCAATTTTGTCCACAATCCAAGGAGTGGGCATCCGGGGAACAATCACCCGCTTGGCCCCGGAACGAATCGCTGCCTGGAGGGCCTGGGTTGCTTCCTGAGGATCAAAGCCCCACCAGGCAGCATTAGCTTCGACCCGCTTGCCCGCAAGGACCTCGGCAACGGCCTGGGGATTGGCTTCCGGTAGATCCTCCGCTCTAACCGTCCACACCAAAAACCAAAGGGCAAGCGAGCTTCCGAACATACTCAAAACCCCGGGTTACCAGGAAGTGAAAACTCTCTGCTTCGAGGCTACCGATTCTGTCACGAGGGGACAAACCAACTGTTCCACAATCTTGGCGATTATGGTTAGCATTTTCCCCGGGCGATCGGGGGCACGTCAATCAGCTGAAGGCACAAGACACACAACTCTCCAGACACCGGTTGCGGAGCATCCCTCGGCTACACAGGCAGAACTCTGGACATCGTAAGCCCTTCCCCCCAGCACGGCTTCGCGAAGCCGCCCAATCCCGGCCCTTAAAATCGGAGCAAACCCCTAAAAGGAATATTGTCTTCCCCGGATCCCCCACATGGATATCTGCTGCAAGCGGGACACCGATGGGCAAGCAGAGCTGGTTCCGTATGGAAACGGCCCCCTTTGGGGAGGAGAACGTCGAGGAACATTTTGGCTGGCCGGCCAGCCAGGCTCCGGGCATTAGGACCCCCTGCTGGCCCTTGGGCACCGAAGATTCAGGAGCAAGCCGGCTGGCCCAGAGAGGCCCCGGAGAGGCTTTGGAAGCTTCGAGCCTTTTTCCCCGCCAGGGGGCAGCAGGGGGATAGGCAGCCGGAGAGTTCGGCCCACAGGCTTCCGGCAGTTAACACCGTGCGGAGCCCTGGCCCACTACAAGTTCGCAAACTTTCGAAAAGGCTTCTTCAGGCGGCCAAACGAACCGATTTCGATCGCCGCATTACCCCTTCGACAAACTCTTCGAAAATACGAAAATCTAGTGCCGAGGCGGAATCAGCCTCGGGATGGAATTGGGTCCCGATGGCAAACCAATCTTCTCGGCTACTTTCGATAGCCTCGATGATTCCATCGGGAGCTCGGGCGGTCACTCGGAAGCCGGGGGCTATTTCATCAATGCACATGTGGTGCATGGAATTTACCCGGACCTCACTGTCGCCATACACCCGACCCATTAACGAATCCCGGACGATCTGAAGCCCGTGGCGATGATAAGGATCGGAAGAATCCCAGTGCGGCAAAGCGTCGTCAAACTCCTCCGGAATGTGATAAATGAGATTCCCTCCCTGGGAGACATTCAAAAGTTGCATCCCGGCCCCGATTCCGAAGACGGGGATGCGACGCTGAGCGATGGCCTGGGCAAGCATGCGGTCGAAATCTTCACGACGCGGATGCAGAAGCCGCATCGCCGGGTGGCGATGAAACCCGTCACGGATTGGGTCTAGGTCTCCCCCGCCAATAAGCACCACACCATCGACGCGGTCTAACAGCTGATGAATTGTCCCTAGTTCGGGTACGGGGGGAAAGATCAAGGGGGTTGCGCCGGCCTGAGCCAGACAGTCAAAATAACCTGCCCAGACGGCGCAATAGCTAAGTCGAGGACGAGCACCTGCCACAAACTCCGAGTTCAACCCAATGACCGGTTTGTGCCGCATGTAAAAGCCTCCTCTGACGAACACCATCCTGCGACCCAGTGTCCTCGCCCATAGTGAGGGCTCTTGGCGATCGAAGCGCCCACGGAGCTCAGAGTCCCGCCCGAAAGATGTACACACGTTCACATCCCTAGGCCAAAAAACCCTCGCCGGTTTCAGCACCTCGAGTCCTTTTCCGAAGGGGATAGCCGACCGAGCTCAACCTGGAGAAGGCTTGCCGCGAAGTAAAGCTACAAGCTCGGCGACCTAGGAGATCTCATTGCCATAAGCGGGTTTGGCCCTCCGTAATCCGTTGCGCTTCAGCCGAAGAATCCTTCCATCACCCTATGGGGTACTTCCCACCGGTCAGAAGCAAGTTGGCCACTAATTTATCGAGGAGACCAAAAAACGCAATGGGCGATTCCATTTTGGTGATTGGAAAAATGCTTGCACAAGATTTCGAAAATGCTAGCGCTTTAAGTGTTCCCTGAACCTTCCTGAAATGCGATAGGGACAACCTTCTCTCCCCATCCAGCCTCTCGCCCCTTGGTATATCGCCTGAGAACGTCTCTTCATGTACATAGCAGGTTCTGCCTTTCCTGGCCGAAAGACTTCGGTGCCCAGGAAGATACCTCGTGCCCCTGGCCCCTTGAAAGCAAGTCTCCAATTTCTCCCGTGCCGCCGAAGTGCGCCGGGAAAAGTCTTAACTCTCCCTGGCACCCCCAGACACGGGCAAAATGCCCTCATAAAAACCGTCCCAAACGGCCTCCTTTTCGAAAAGAAGGCTGGTGTTATGAAAACTGCGGGCACCCGGACCGAGTCGGTACCGGAACGTGCTTACACCTGTCCGAAGGACACATTTCTTTCCAAGCCCCACCCCAAAAGGGGCGGGAAAGCGGAGTCGTTCCCATGCCTACAATCTCCCAAGATCGATCGCTTTCGACCCACCCCCGGCGGCAGACCCCTCCGCTAAAACCTCCTCGGGACCGGCCTTATAAAGGCTTTTCCTGAACTTCCCATTAAAAGGCCTCAAAAAGCTGCAACCATGCCTACCCTCTCGGATGCCTCAATCCCATCACACCTCGAGGAAACCTAAAGCCGCAATGCCCATGCACCCAAGTGCCAAAAGGACCAACAAATTTGGCCTGAGCTTTTCGGACCTCGGATTATCCGCGGTTTCTTTCCGAGGTATCTATTTCGCCGGAAAGCAACGATTCCCGCATACTGTTATTATGGCCACATAAAAATACCCCAGGCTCGACTTCAAAGGCCAAAAGCACAGCGATGGTGGCATGCTCGGCCAACAGCTCCGCCCACATCCCCCGAAATTTGAAGCCGGAGAGAAAAATCCGACCCGTTTTGGTCTAAGTCGGCACCGGTATGATGTGTCTTTCTTCTTGTGGGGTGCGTTTGGAAGGTGATGCAATAAGTTTGTGAAAAGCTTGACGCAATCCCTCCTCTAAGTCATACTCGGCAAAGGATCCTAGTGCCCCGAACGCCGGGTCTATAGGAGAGACTATCTAGCGATCTCGCGAGGAGCAGTTGCCGATGGCGGTCAAACGCTGGGTCCAAATCTTTCTTCTCTGTGAACTGGTATTCGGCAATATTTTCAGTTTGGCCGAAGAAAAGGGTGTCACACTCCCTTCTTCCCCACATGCCAAGTTCCAGTGGATCGGGCTGGCAGATGCCCGCTGGACGGAGGGCTTCTGGGCCGATCGGTTCGAACTATGTCACAAAACAGTTCTGCCGAGCATGAAAGAGGCGTTACTTCATCCAGAGAACGGAGCATCCCTGATAAACTTTCGCATCGCGGCAGGCCTTGAGGCCGGCAAACACCTCGGCAGGAACTGGAGTGACGGAGATTGTTATAAGTGGCTGGAGGCAATGGCCCGGGTCTATGCCGTCACCGGCGATCCAACGCTCGATCGGGAAATGGACTACTGGATCGATCTCATCGCCCGCAGCCAGGAACCAGACGGTTATATCTGCACACAAATTCAGCTGGATCCGACCAAGAATCGCTGGGAGCGGCGACAATATCATGAGCTTTACAATACCGGGCATCTCCTAACGGCTGCTGCAGTCCACCATCAGGCCACGGGTAAAAGCACTTTTCTCCAGGTAGCCAGGAAGCTAGCGGATTATTTGTACAAGGTGTTTTCGCCACGGCCGAAGGAACTCGGGCACTTTGGTTGGAATCCTTCGAACATCATGGGACTTGTCGATCTTTACCGCGTCACCGGAGAGGTTCGCTATCTGGAACTCGCGGGAATCTTCATCGACATGCGGGGGTCGGTCCCGTATGTGAGAGGGCCCGTAACTGATCCGAAATTGTGGGATCCCCACCCGGGCGATCAGACGCAGGATCGTGTTCCCCTCCGCCGAGAGAGCTACGCGGTAGGGCACGCGGTGACAGGTCCTTACCTCTATTGTGGTGCCGCAGATGTGGTGGCTGAGACCGGCGAAGATGCATTATTCCAGGCCCTCCTCCGAATCTGGGGAGATGTGGTCTATCGAAAGATGTCCATCAACGGAGGAATTGGTGCCCATCATCACACGGTTTCCATCCGCAACGACGAAGTCCACGAGGCCTTCGGTCTGCCATACGAGTTACCCAATCGCAACGCCTATAACGAAACTTGTGCCAATATTGCCAACGCCATGTGGAACTGGCGGATGCTGCGACTAACCGGCGACGCACGCCACGCGGACATCGTAGAGCTTGTCCTGTATAACAGCATGCTTTCCGGGATGAGCGTCGACGGGACCCGATTTCGATATACGAACCCACTGGCTCGGTTGCACGGAGTGGAGCGTGGCGAACATGACACCCTCCAGCGGTGGAAGATCTTCGATTGTTATTGTTGCCCACCCAGTGTGGCACGAACCCTGGCAAGCGTACACACACTAGCTTATGGTCTCTCGCCCGATACGGTGTGGATTCACCTGTATGGAGCCGGAACACTCCGCACAAAGTTGCCCGGTGGCGGGGAACTCCGATTGACCCAGCAAACGCACTATCCCTGGGAAGGAAATGTCACTATAACCCTGGACCACGTCCCGGAGGAGTTAGGCACCATCATGCTGCGGATACCCGGATGGGCAAGCCATGCTACGGTAAAAGTTAATGGCGAGCCGGTGGAACAGACCCCCGAGCCTGGGACCTATTGCCCCCTGCGTCGCAATTGGACTGCAGGGGACAGTGTCCACCTCCAGCTACCAATGGAAGTGAGACTCATGGAGGCAAACCCGCTCCTCGAGGCCGCTCACGGACGGGTTGCGGTGATGCGAGGACCGCTCCTTTACTGCTTGGAATCCGACGACCTTGAACCCGAAATCGACATCCGGGGTGTGGCGTTGCGTCGCGGCGCGCCATGGGTGGTTCGGTTCGAGCCGGAACTCCTCGGCGGGCTCGTTGTCCTCGAAACTGAAGGGCTCTTTTGGCCGACCAAACCCTGGAACTCTCTTTACCGTCCGATGGAAAAATCGACACCCAAACCGTTGATGGTCCGCATGATCCCCTACTACGCCTGGAACAATCGAACACCGGGGGAAATGCTCGTATGGCTACCCATTGACTAGGTGGGAGGCGACTGGATTGATTAGGTGGGAGGCAATTGGATTCATCTTGGCACCTCGGAGCACCACTTAAACCTTCGGTTTTAGGCGGCGTTTGTCTTCGCCGGTTTTGCAAGCATCGGTACATGATTCCATCGCCAAAAAGGCCGGGTTCCAATTTCGATGTTCTAAATAGTTCGAACGCCAAAAACTCAGGCCCTATCAGGCTCAAATTTGTTAGAACTCCTGAATTGTTGCCTGGAAACTCCAGAGAACCTTAAAAAACCGAAATATCCGAGGCAAACCGGGAAGTAGTTAGCGGGGAGTGAGCCTTCGAACCTTCAGTCGGGATGGACCGTCGGACGTTGAATTGCTAAAAGAGGTCCCCATGAGGGTTTGATCCGTGCTAAGCGGGGGATAATCACCGCCTCGCCCCCGGTGTCCGAAACTTCGATGTAATCGCTTTTGGGGATTCCGATGGGATTGGTAATTCGTCGCGGCTGCCGGTGGGGCATGCGTTTCGGGGAAATCCCCTACAAGCTGTACTAAATTTGCTTTTGGGATGCACACCCACCCGGTGCCCCCGTGACTACTAAAAACCGGATAAAAAAGAATTCCGACAAAGCAGAGTGGCTTGGAAAGGGGTTGGAGCTGCCGCTTCAATGTCAAAATTTGGCCAGCCTTTTGGGATAGCAACCTCCTAGGGTACGAGAGCACCGCAGTTAAACCAACTCTCAACCTCGCACTATTGAGGACTGCCCAAGGGACGTACAATCAACACGGACCTGTTACCGGACCACCACACCACGGTCTGCCGACCGGAGAAGGTTATCGGAAATGCTGAGAAATTGGAGGCCCAAAAAGTTGGGGCCCAATTCGTTGATTATTTTTGCCGGGGGAAAGCGGGGATATTGTTCTGCGGCAATCTTCATTTGGACGTTAAGGAAATTATTCCAAAGCTGCCTAGGTTATCCGTCCCAAAGATACCGGGAACCGCATGATGAACGCCAGATCACTTATAACAGCACTTGTCATCCTCGGGTGGTCCTTCGGAGAGTTTGCCTCAGGCCAGAAAGTTACAGGAACATCCCCTGCTCGATTGGCTGTAGTTTCTGGGGACTATCCGCGGGTTTTCTTTTTCCGGCAGAGCGAAGGCAAGGCACGGCACGGGAAAATCCCATTTGAGGAGTGGGAGAAGGCTTTCTCCCGGCTCATGGGGATTGCGGGAAAGGTGCTTGATGAAGAAGTGCCCAACACCTCGCCACGAAACGTGGAGTTTTTCATGAAATTCAAGTTCCGTCATCCGGAACAATTGGTGATGCTTCATTTCAACGGGAACGCCCGGGATCCGCGGTTTTCGACAGAGCAGTATCATCCCGGACATTGGCTCTATCACGTGGGTTGCAAGATTCTCTCGGATGTTCCCGCCGAAGGCGGAACTACGGAGATTCGCGTGGAAGATCCGAGCCTCTTTTTGACCAACATGGGCCGTTACCGAGACCGCAACGACGACATCGGCCTATGCGAGCTCGACCAGTCAGGCCGGCCCAACTGGGATTACAGTGAGCAGGTGCAACTGGTGGCCATCGATCGCCAGAAGAGAACCATTCTTGTGCGACGTGGTTGCTACGGTACCACCCCACGAAGGTTTACAGCTGGCCGGGCGTATGCGGCCGCTCACGCCACCGAAGGACCCTGGGGGCGGAACTGCAACCTCTTGTGGTATTACAACTACGCCACATGTTGTCCGCGGGATGCCCAAGGCCGCTCCTGTGCCGACATTCTCGTTGATGAATTGGCACGATGGTTCGGTCCGGAAGGCCCGCTGAGTCACTTTGACGGCCTGGAGTTTGACGTCCTGGCCCATCGGCCGGCAGCAGGTCGTCGACCTTTGGATTGCAACGCCGATGGGCGGCCTGATGACGGCGTCATTGACGGTATCAACCTCTATGGGATCGGGGTCATCCGTTTTTTGGAGGACCTGCGGGCACGCCTCGGTGACAACAAGCTCATCTTGGCCGATGGACAACAGGAGGCACAGGGCCAGCGCGGATTCGGAATCCTCAATGGGATCGAAAGTGAGGGGTTTCCCTCGCACCGGGACTGGCAGATGCGAGGATGGTCCACCGCGATCAACCGGCACAACTTCTGGAACCAGAACTCCCATCCTTCGGTCTTCAGCTATATCAACCACAAGTATGTCGAACCAGGGACTCAGCCCGGCGAGCAAAGGCCCCCGGAAGTTCGTTTTTCCATCCATCGGCTTGTGTTTGCTGCCGCCGTGATGACGGATGCAGCTATCTGTTACTCCTTTGTGCCACCCAGGGAGGAGGGCTCGCTGATCGCAGTGTGGGATGAGTTTTGGGCGGGGGAAGAAAAGCGGCTCGGTTGGCTCGGACGCCCGCTAGGTCCTACGGAAACTTTGGCCACACAGGCACCCGATCTTCTCGCCCCGACAATGGAGAGATTAAAGCGGATTGGCCTCACTTCCAACACATCGGGCGTGAATATCCGCTGGGAGAAAGGTCAGTTCACTGTGACAGCAAGCAACCAGAGCGGATTCCACCTTAGCTTGGAAATTCCCGTGGAAATCCCTTCCAGCGAGGCCTACGTGGAACTTGTGGCTAACGCGGATCCCTTGCCAAATTACCCCGACAAAATGTCGCGATATGCCACCTGCACGTTGGTCCCACAAGGTTGGCTGATGCACCGAATAAGCATGGAACATGCATGGATGCGGCGACGGGGGGAGCCGCGGAGACCACTTGATCCGGCAACGGGGGCCATTCTACGACCGGTGGGATCGGTCGAGCTGGCGGGAAAAACTTGCACGGCGATCCAGATCCATCCGCCCTACATCGGCAAGGTGGGTGCGGTGGAATGGGAAGGCACGGTGATACCAGACCGCAACGATGCCCTCCATTTTGCCACCGGCATGGGCGAACGAGCGTCGGAGAAAAGCGACGGTGTGCTCTTCCGCGTGGAGGCAATTGTCCTTCAGGGCGACCGGAGCCAACGGCAAAAACCAGAGCTCTTGTTCGAACATCTGCAAATGGAATCCCGCTGGCATGAGCACGTTGTGTCGTTGACCCCATATGGGGGACAAGAGATTCTTCTCCGCTTTATTGCGGATGCTGGTCCTCGGGACAACGCCACCACCGACATTGCCTATTGGGCTGATGTGTGGATCGGGCCCGAAAAGGGTAGCATCCCTCCAAGAATAGCCGACGAACAGGGCACGTGGCTGGGCAAGAGGCCGTTTACAGCGGGGTTTTTCTTCGACGATCTCTCGCCGGGAAAGTATCGGCTTTGCCTACGGGTTGAAGGGAATACTCCCGTGCATATCCAGAAGCTGGCATTACATCCAGCCACCGATGCCCGCTATCGAGTCTTTGAACATGGGCTTGTCCTGGCCAATCCTTCACACCATGAAGTAAGGTTCGACTTGGAAAAGATCGCTCCGGGACGGAAGTTCCAACGTCTGAAGGGCAGTAGAAGCCAGGATCCCACCACCAATAACGGTGCAAAGGTAGGTCCGGCCGTGGTCATCCCGCCGAAAGACGCGTTGTTTCTCATCGAACAGTAACCCATTTCACTCCCAGCCCTATCCCGGCCCAAAAAAAGCCGCGGGCAAAGCCGAGGTAACTTTGGGAGGCTAAATGCTAAATTCAAAATCCAAAGAAACCCGGAGGATCTCGGCCCCTCAAACAGCCTCTCCTCCACACAGATATACCGCGGCGGTGCTCTGGCCTCTAGTTGGAGGTTTAGCTGGATCACTTTATCCGGAGAGTCTGTTACCGGTTCATAGCGATGGGAGAATCAACTTCGATAGAGGGGGGCTTATGGGGGTATTAAGGATTTGAGGGGAATATTCAAAAAGAATCTGCAGCTAGGCTGTCTCTGAAACCAGTGTTTCCTCTTCCGAACGCGGTTTTCGCTCCGATCGCGAACAGGGACTTATCCCACAACGGACCAGGAATTTTGCCCGAGAGCTCACAGGATAAGAGCTCGTGCTACAGCTGACTTATACTACAACTGACAAAAAAACCGTCTTCAGCCACAGCTTACCCCTTATTCCGGGCTCTTTCCCCTTTGTTCCGGGCCATGCCGGACAAGCACGATCGGCTTTGGCCGGTCATCCGCAACCGGCGGAGAAAGAGGGAAACGTAAAATTATGACAGCCCACAAAACGCCTAGCCCCGAGACACTGACAAATTAAAAAGCCCCTTCGCCCAGTCGAAGCGTTTTGGGCAGTTTCGTGAGAGATTTCTCAGGATGATTATCCACAAAAACAACTCGGAATAATTAGCCACAGAAACAAGGT
>Ga0308415_1001228_pt1 | contig 11092 bp, 10 predicted proteins | sample HotsprSampleOS55_FD_203465 | JGI IMG/M metagenome (GOLD analysis project Ga0308415, IMG submission 203465) | Hot spring phototrophic mat microbial communities from Octopus Spring, Yellowstone National Park, Wyoming, United States - 20090730_OS55 ... | reverse complement strand
CCACGGCGCGGTGGGGTAGCCTGAGAGTTCCTGCGGCAGGAATTCGACGGAGCTGGAGCGCGCTTCTATCCGGTCGAGTCTTTTCCTTTCCGGGGGATGATGCTTTTGCTAAAAGTTTGGCATGCGCCCGGGTTGTGCCTGGTGGACGGACTGGCTTTGTGGACTGGGTCGAGTGGCCCTACTGGCGCGCGAGGCCTTTGGCTCGTTGCTGCGCGGGCGGGCCGGCTGGCGGGATGTTCTCTACCAAATCTATTTCATGGGGGTCAAATCCCAGTCGGTTATCCTCATCACCGGCGCTTTTACCGGGATGGTGTTGGCGGCCCAGACCTTCTTCCAATTTCACAAGGTCAAGATGGACACCGCCACGCTGGCGGTGGTGAGCGTCTCGATGTGTAGCGAACTGGGCCCGGTGTTGACGGGTCTGATGGTGGCGGGTCGTGTGGGGGCGGCCATCGCTGCGGAACTGGGCACGATGCGGGTGACCGAGCAGATTGACGCGTTGCGGACGTTGGCCACGCATCCGGTGGATTACCTGGTGGTTCCCCGGCTGCTGGCCGCGCACATTGCCCTGCCCTTGTTGACCGCCGAGGCTATCACCGTGGGCATCGGTGCCGGGTATTTGGTTGGGGTGGGGTTGCTGGGGATCGATGCGGCCTATGCGTGGCACAACATGCTCCGCTACACCGGAGCCGTCGACGTGATCATGGGCCTGATCAAGGCCGTGATTTATGGGGGCATCGTGGCGTTAGTGGGTTGTTACAAGGGGTTGAACTGCGGACTGGGTGCCGAGGGAGTCGGCCGCGCCACCACGGAAGCCGTGGTGGTAGCCTCGATTTCGATCCTGGTCGCGAACTTTTTCCTGACCCTGGGTCTGACCCCGCTATTGACTGCCCTGGGGCTATGATCGAGGTGCGGCACTTGACCAAGCGGTTCGGCTCGCAAACCGTGCTGGACGGGGTGAACCTGCGAATCGAATGCGGAGAGTCCTTGGTCATCATCGGTCGCAGCGGCGGAGGCAAGAGTGTGCTGCTGAAACACCTGATCGGTCTGCTGCAACCCGACGCCGGGGCGGTGTTGGTGGACGGGCAGGACATCACCTACATGGACGAACGGAGTCTGCTGCAGGTGCGCCGCAAATTCGGCATGCTGTTCCAAAGCGCTGCCCTGTTTGACTCCTTGAGCGTGGCGGAAAACGTGGCGTTTGCCTTCCGCAACCGGCGAGATCTGACTCCGGGCGAGATTGCCCGGCGGGTGTCGGAGGCGCTGGAGCTGGTAGACCTGCCGGGGATCGAACACAAACGGCCTGCGGAGCTTTCGGGCGGGATGCGCAAGCGGGTGGGCCTGGCCCGGGCCATCGTCTATCGGCCGGAGATCCTGCTCTATGACGAGCCCACTAGTGGCCTGGACCCCATCGTGGCTGACTCCATCGATCAGCTCATCATGCGCATTCGGGATTGCCTGCGGGTGACCAGCGTCGTCGTCACCCACGACATGCGCTCAGCTCGGCGCGTGGGCCACCGGGTGGCCATGCTTCATGAGGGCCGCATCTACGCGGTTGGTTCCACCGAAGAGATCTTTGCCTCGACCGATCCTGTCCTCCGGCGTTTCATCGATGGTATTTCCGATCCCAAACATCCGGACTTTTGAGCTATGCAGAACCGTTCGCTGGAATGGAAGGTGGGCCTGTTTGTTGCGGTGGGCCTGGTGTTGTTGGCGGGGTTACTGGTCAGTTTCAGCAAGGGTGTCACCCGCTTTGCCCGCAGCTACACCCTGTACCTGCGTACGGCCGACATCGGCGGTATTAAACGGGGCGCTGCCGTTCTGATGGCCGGCTATCCCATCGGCAATGTCACCGATCTCTACCTGGATCCGGAGGCCGGGGTGGCACGGCTGACCCTGCGGATCCTCCAGCAGTACCGCATCCGCACCAACGCGGTTTTTGTCATCGAGCAGAGCGGATTTTTGGGCGACCAGTACGTGGCTATCTATCCGGTCACCAACGGCGTGGCCCGTTACTTCGAGCCGGGGGAGGAAGCGGAATGCCCGCCGCCGTTCAACCTGCAGCAAACGGCGCGGGACGCCAGTGGTTTCATCCGCCGCATTGATCAGACCGCCCACCGGCTCGATGCCACCATTGCAGACATTCGACGGCTGGTCCTCAACGAGCCGAATCTGATCCAGGTCTCCAACACGCTGGATCAGTTGGGCCGGTTCTCGGGGCGTGCTGCTCGTGCCATGCAGCAAGTGCAGGAACTGCTGGAAGAGCAAACCCCCAGCGTCGAAAACGCACTCAGCAATTTGAGCTTTGCCACTGCTGAGTTCAGCCGGTTTACCTTCCAGCTGAACCGCACCTTCGAAAACCACACCAATGAACTCGTCCGCACCCTGCGGCGGCTCGACTCCATCACGGCTGGTCTGGAGGAAATCCTCCAAGAATTGCGAGCGGGCCGGGGCGTGGCCGGCCGACTCTTGACGGACGAGGAACTGGCGGCGCACCTGCGCAGCATCGCCCAGAACTTGTCGGTGACCACCAGCAACCTGAACCGGCTGGGCCTGTGGCGTGTGCTCTGGAAACCGCGACCGCCGCCAGAACCCCGACCTGCCCCGCCGGAACCGTTGCGTGCGCCGCATCATCCCTATCCCTGAATTTCCATGACCATCTGGGTGATTCGTATTCTCTTCCTGGGACTCTGCACGACGGCCGGTTACGCCATCAGCCAGTTGCGACCCGAGTATGCTGGAGCGCCCTGGTTGGGCGTGCTGGCAGGCTTCGGATTCGGCGGTTTGATGATTGCCGTGGACGAAATGCTCAAGGGCTTTTCCCTTCGGGCCTTTTCGGCGGTTACCTTCGGACTGATCTTGGGCATGGTGGTGGCGCAACTGATCGATCATTCCGGGCTGTTCGACCATGCCGAGCCGGGGACACGCTGGCTGGTGCGGTTGGGGTTGTTTCTGGCCTTCGGTTACATTGGCATGGTGCTGGCCATGCGCAGCAACAAAGAGGATTTCGCATTGATCATTCCCTATGTCCGCTTTACGCCGCGGCAGTCGGCCGACAGCCTGATCTTGCTGGATACCAGCGTGATCATTGACGGGCGGATTGTGGAACTGTTGGAGGCCAACTTTCTGCAGGGCACGGTGGTGGTCCCGCGGTTTGTCCTGCGCGAGCTCCATCAGTTGGCCGATTCGGCCGATCCCATCAAACGCGCCCGGGGCCGGCGGGGCCTGGAAATCCTCAACCGCATCCAGCGCACCAAACGAAACGAGGTCCGCATTCACGAGGCCGAGTTTCCCGACGAGCCCGGCGTTGACAACAAGCTCATCCGACTGGCCCGCACGATCAATGCGCGCCTTTTTACCAACGACGCCAACCTCGTCCGGGTGGCCGAGCTGCAGAATGTTCCGTGTGTCAACCTGCACGAGCTGGCCCGTTGCCTGCGCACGGTCTTGTTGCCGGGAGAAACCATTCGCCTGCGCATCGTGCGGGAGGGCAAGGAAAAACACCAGGGCGTGGGGTATCTGCCCGACGGCACCATGGTCGTGGTCAACCAGGCCCAGCATCTGGTTGGTCAGGAGGTGTCGGTGCAGGTGCAGAGCTCCATCCAGACCGGTGCCGGCGTCATCATTTTTGCCGAAGTGGTCTCGGAGCCATCGGCCCATCCCCCCTCGCGTTCATGAAACTGGTCACCATTGCCACGCTGCTTAACCCGGCCGAGGCCCATCTGCTGCGGGCCCGGTTGGAAACGGCGGGGTTTCATCCCCAGATCGTGCATGAGCACGCCGTGCTGAGCCTGGGCGGTTATTCATTGGCCGCCGGCGGCATCTTGGTGCAGGTGCCCGAATGTGAAGCCCATGAAGTCCGTCAATTCCTCCAAACCGCAACCGCATTCCCGGACGAATCCGAGTCCACCTGAGTGGGTCTCACGGCTGGTCAAGCTGCTGCCGAAGGGTGAAGTGTTTCTGGACTCGGCTACTCTGGAAGCCCATGCCGGGGACAAATGGTTTGCGGCGCACCGGCCGGACGCGGTGGTGCTGGCGGGCAGCACCGAATCGGTGGCGCGCACCCTTCGGTTTGCACATGACCACCGGATTCCAGTGACCGCGCGGGGTGCCGGCCATGGATACGTGGGCGGCTGCGTACCGGTCTGCGGCGGCATCGTGCTGTCGCTGGTCCGCATGAATCGCATCCGCGAAATCCATCCGCGCGATTTTGTGGCGGTGGTCCAGGCAGGCGTCACCACGGCGCACCTGCAGGCGGAGGTGGAAAAGCGCGGACTGTTCTATCCTCCCGACCCGGCCAGCCGTGCCGACAATACCATCGGCGGCAACATCATCACCAATGCCGGGGGCCCGCGCTGCCTCAAGTACGGGGTCACGCGGGACTATGTGCTCGGACTGGAGGTGGTGCTGGCGGACGGAACCGTGGTGCGGTTGGGCGGCCGGACCCACAAGAACAAGACCGGCTTCGATTTGCACCGGTTGTTTGTGGGGTCGGAAGGTCTGCTGGGCGTGGTCACGGAGGCGACCTTGAAGCTGCTGCCGCTGCCGCCCTTCCGAGCCAATTTGGCCGTCGGCTTTTCGCACATGCGAGATGCGGTGCGGGCGCTGCACGGCATCCTGGAAGCGGGTTTTCTGCCCTCGGCCCTCGAGCTGGCTGATGCGTTCACGCTCGAAGCAGCCTGGCGTCGCACCGGCAGCGAGCGGCTGCGCGGTTGCCGGGCTCATCTGATTGTGGAGCTGGACGGGCAAGAGCGGTCCGTTCGCAGCGAGGTGCGACAGGTGCGACAGATCGTGCGGGCGCATCGGCCACGGTTCGTGCAGGTGGGGCTCGGCGCCCAAGCCTGCGAGGAGGTGTGGCAAATCCGGCGCGAATTTTCCTATGCTCTGCGGGACACCGGCCTGACGAAACTCAACGAGGACATCGTGGTGCCACGCAGTCGGTTGGAGGACCTGTTCGACTTTGCCGAGCGCTTGCAGACCAAATACCAGATCGCGGTGGCCTGTTTCGGGCACGCCGGTGATGGCAACATCCACACCAACCTCATGGTGGATTTCCAACAAGCCGGCGCCCGGGAACGGGCCGAGGCGGCCTTGGACGAGCTGTTCTGCCAGGTCTTGGCCTGGGGAGGCGCGATCACCGGCGAACATGGCATCGGTCTGGCCAAACGTCGGTGGTGGCCCCTGGCCGCCGGGCCGGAAGTGATCGAACTGCATCGGCGCATCAAGAAGGTTCTGGATCCTCGGGGGATCCTGAACCCGGGCAAGTTCTTGGAGGCTTGAAGGTCCGGAGGAAGGCGGACGCGCCCTCGGCGGAACAGGCCCGGCCCAGAACTGGCGCGGTCAGGAGCCTCGATCCAGCGCGGGGCTTCCGATTCGCAAAGGGGCCTTGCCTGCCGTACGCCGGTCGTGAAACAGATACTGTTGCGCGTAGCCGGCAAAGGGTCCGAAAAACCGGCGGCCGAACTCGGCGAGCTTCTCCGGGGCAATGGGCCGGCCACCGAAGTACTGTTCGCGCAGCACGCGCGCCACCCAGGTGTCGACGGGGAAAGCCTCGAAAAAGCCCAGACCAAACAGGCACACGCAGTCGGCTACCTTGGGTCCCACGCCCTTCAGCCTCAGCAACGCGGCTCGGGCCACGGGATAGGGTTGCCGGCGCAGCGCGGCCAAATCGAGACTTCCATCCACCACGGCCCGGGCGGCTTCGATCAGGTAGGACGCCCGAAATCCCATCCCGCAACGGCGCAGATCCCGCTCGCGGGCGGTTGCCAACCGTTCCGGCCCGGGGAAACTCCACGCCGGCGGGTGGCCGGCGGGCACAGAGATCGGATCACCCCACTGCCGGCAAAGCCGCTCGATCACCTGCTGGATTTGCTCGATCCGTTTGCTGCTGGACAAGAGAAACGACGCCAAACATTCCCAGGCTGGTTGCCGTAGCAACCGCAGCCCTCGCCACCGGGCCACCGCTTCTTGCAACCGGACATCCTCGGGAAACGTTGCCAGGACGGTCTCCAGCCGCAGATGAACCTGGAGATACTCCGCCAACCAGTCCCAGCTCGGCACGGGGGGAACCGTCCGGGCTCGCAGACCGGTTGGACCGGGCTGCAACTCCACCCAGCGCCCGTTTACCACGCCTATCCAGAGCGAACCGCACTGCCGCCAGCGAAACACCTGGCCGCAGCCCAAGGTGAGGTCCAGATCATAGTCGGAGACGACCCAGCTCTGTTCCGACAGCGAGGGACCCACCGGGCGGAGTTCAGCGCAGGGACCGGCACACATACAACTGAACCCATTGTTGCGGGCGACCGCGCCAGACGGCCGGAAACACCCCCAAACTGTTCACTTCCTCGAACTGGGCGAGCAACACGGCCGGTGGCGGGCGCGGCTGTGGCGCATGCCAGAGCAGCGCCGGATCGAACGGTTGCCGAATCCAGTCGCCGAACCGTATCGGCGACTTCAGCCGTTGCACGAAGATGGCGTGCACCCCTTTGCGATCCTGGTAACCCGGCCAAAAATAGAACTGGTTCTTCGGCCGGGGCGTTGGCAGGCAGTACACTAGCGGATCGTTCGGCAATCCAGACCGCGCTTCGGGCAGGTAAAAGGTCATCAGGCTGGTGATCCCATAGTGATCGCCGATCAGGATCACCGGCCGGCCCTCGGACAGGAGACTCTGGCGGGCCTGGGCGGCCAGGGCCGCCGCTTCTTTCCAGCCGCGCAGGCGATGCAGCGGATCCAGACTGGGCGGCAGAACCAGTCCGGTGGCCCGGCTGATCAGACGGCTGTCGTGCATCGGCACGAGCATGAGAAGTCCCACCGCCAACCCCGCCATGTAGGCCTTCCGATGCCACGGCTGCCACCGTGCCCGGCGGTCCTGCCAGTAGACCGCCGTCAGGCAAAGCAGCGGCAGGATGGAAGGAGCAATCCAGTTCAGCATGACCCGCGAATGCAGTGTCCAAAGCAGATACACGGCGAACACGGGCAGGCCCATGCTCAAGGCGTAGATCAGGCGCGGATCGGACCGGTGGTGCCGCACCGTGCCAATGACGGCCACCACCATGGCGGCGAACCAGACCGGGTTCCACAACATCGCCTCCCCGCCCAGAAATTCGCCCAGGTACCGCAGCGTGAATTGCCACGGTTGTCCGGCCCCGGCGTCCTCCGCCACGTGCTGCACGGTGACCCAGCCATGCTGCCAGTTCCAAAGCAGCGGCGGCAGCAGGCAGACTGCATTGATCAGGAGGGCCACATAGGGCCCCGGCCGGCGCAAATGCACGCGCGCCGCCGGCCACAGGACAAACCACATGGCCCAGCTCAACCATTGCATCAGGGCGGTGTATTTGCTCAGACTGCCCAGGCCCATCCAGAACCCTACCCACAGCCAATCACGCGTGCGGCCCTCGGGCCCGGTGGCACGCCATCCAGCCACCATGGCCAGCGTCCAAAACAGCACGTTCCACGGATCCACCGTCATCAGGGTGCTGCCCACCGCCAACAGGGGTACGGTGGCCACCATCAGCAGAAAGCACACGGCCCCGCGGGCGCCGATCCACCCGGACAAGAAATGGAGCAGCGTCACGCCCAGCACCGCCCCGATCAGGGGCGCAAAAAATCGGACACCGAACTCCGTGTCGCCCCATAGCGCCGTGCTGACCCAGTGACTCCACGCAATCCACGGCGGCTTGCTGTAGTAACCGAGCGCCGGCCGTTTGGACCACAGCCATTGATAGGCCTCGTCTTCCGAAAGCTGGATGAGGTCGCTGCCCACATAAGCCCAGCGGCCCACCAGCAGCAAGAAGATCAGACCATAGCCGGCCCGTCGCCAGTGCGCTGCCTCGATCAAACGCTGCGCAGCGGGATCGGATGCGACTCCAGTGCCCGTGGGTCCCACCGGCTCCGGCCAGGGCGGAATCAGGCGTGGACAGCGCGCGTGCCACAGGGGGAACCAGCGGCGCCCCACCCGGCTCCACACCTCCCCCAGGGCCCAGGTGCCCGCCAGCGCGTAGCCGCTGCCGAGAATGGCTCCGGCCAGAACATCCGAGGGATAATGCACCCCGTTGTACACGCGTGAAAACGCTACAGCCGCCGCCAGCGGCACCATGAAGCGCCAGCTCTGCCGATAGTACAGGGCCAGAATTGTCGCAGCGGCGAACCAGTTGAACGCATGACCGGAGGGCATGCTCTTGCCGCGGTTTTGTCCACTGCCCACGCGAGATTCAACCCCCTCCAGAGCAGCAAACGGTCGGGGCCGGCCCACGGCCTTCTTGAGCGTGTTGCAAACCAGGCCATCACCCACGGGCAACAAGAGGAGCAGCAACAGCAAGCAAAGACGCGCCCGCCGGCCGCCTCTCCAGAGCATGACCGCTGCCAACAACAACACCGCCGGATAGAACAGCGGATGCCCGCTCAAGATCGGCATCAGCCAGTCGAACAGCGGGTTGCGCGCCTGTTCGTAGACCAGCCGGAACAGGGCCGTGTCGAGTGCCACCAACGCGTCCATGCGCAGTGGAATCTAGTGTGAAAGTCCTCTGACCCGCAGCGGAAAATCCGCGCGCCGGGCCGCGGCGGGCCGGTCACGGGCCAGACCCAGGGGTGGCAAAGGCTCGCGGCGTCTGGCCGGGGCCGGACGGTATGCTCGAACCGGCGACCAGTCGCAACCGAGGAGCCGGCCCTGCCGGGGGGGCGCCGGCTCTAACCGGCGCAGAAGCGCCCGGAAGAGCGGAGGATCAGTTGGATCGAGGCCTCCTCCGTGAGCTTCGCCGGATCCAACGGGGCGGGGTTGCTGAACCGGACAGCCCGGGAAGTCGCGGGCGGCTGGCGGACCGGCGGCAGGGGTTAAAACACCTCGGCTTTCACACCGGCCACGACCCGGACGGTCTGCGCAATTCGGGACAGAGACCGCAACGGCAGGTGGGAATAGTCAGATTTGGGCGAGGGCCGGGTAGCCGAATAGATCTGAACCAGCTCGATCTGAGCGCCCGCCTGTTTGAGTTCCAGCAGGCGTCGCGCAAAGGCAAGGATTTCCTCTTCCGGCGGTTCTTCACCCCGGATGGCTGGAAAGAGACTCTGGATGATGATGGGGCGTTGGCGGCCAAGCATGAGGATATTGCGCAGGATTTTTTCCAAGGGCACCTGCACATTGCTGACCTTGTCCAAATAGGTCTGCGTGCCGCCGTCCAGCTTGGCCCAGATTTCGTCGCTCCGGGTAAAATGGCGAAGGCCGGCCTGTACCTCGGGGCGATCCAGCTCGGTGGCATTGGTGATCAGCACCAGTTTGAAAAACTCCCGCAATGCCCGGACGTGAACAACCTCTTCGACCGCCTCAGCAAAGTTGGGGCAGAGAGTGGGCTCGCCGTCCCCGCTGAGCGCCACATGCTTCAGCTCCAGCAGCTCCCCCGGCAGGCTGCGATACGGCGGGCGCTCCCGCAGGAGTCCCCCCCGGACGAGGTCCAGGGTGCGCTGCAACTCCGCAGCCATGACCCGTACGTCCAAATGCGTTTCGCGCGGCGGAATGCTCCGGTTGACTTCGCAGTACAAACAGTCGAAGTTGCAGCGCTTGTCGGGGTTCATGTTGATCCCGACCGACAGGCCGCGGGCGCGTGGCGAAATCACCACGTAAACGAACCGGTTGTCCAAAAAATCCCGCGGCGCGCCAAAGGCCGTCTCGGCAGAGAGGATCGGTCCCCGCGCAGCCAGGAGGGAGGCGGCGCTGTCGGGGCTGGATGCGCCCGGGGTTTTGTCCGTGTCCGTTCGCACGTTTGACACGGGCAACTTATTAGCAGTGTTAGGATGCTCCTACACTGGGGTTGGCAAAAAGCGCGCATTTTTTGACCGGTCCACCGACCGTGCCGGGTGCCTCGGTCCCGGAGCGGCTCGGGCGCGGACGAGCCGCCGTTCTGCCGAAAGGTGTCGCGACGCATCTCAACGTCGGGCCCGCGGGAAAAGGCGCGCCCAAATGCCCGGCCAGGGGTAAAGCAGAACGGTGCGCGCGATCCAAGTGCGGACCTCTGCCCGCGGGACTTTCACCCGTTGCGCGGGGTCGAGGGGGTTGGAGTGTTGGAGCGCGGCCAGCGTACGGGCGCCAATCAGAAGCGGCCAGGCACAGGCCAAGCGCAGCCGAACCTGCGCGCGCGGCAGCATCAGGGTGTATTGCCAACCTTCCTCAAGTCCTTTCAGAGCTCGCTGTCGCCACTGCTCGTAACAGGGCTGCAGCCGGTCCCAGGTGTTCGGCTGTAACAGGTCCGCAGGGCTTAAGCCGACATCCTGAAGTTGTTGCCGCGGCAGGTAACATCGGCCTTGGCGCAGGTCTGTGGCCAGGTCGCGAAGGATGTTGACCAATTGCAGGCCCTTGCCGAATTCCACGGCCCTACGCAGGGCGTCCGTCTGTTCCCAAGCCACCTGGGGGAACAGATGCCGCTGGCAAACACGGGTCCAAAACTCCCCCACGCAACCGGCCACGCAGTAGGCGTAATGTTCCAGATCGGCGGCGGTTGGCAGGGCCTCGACGGCCGTACCCGGACTGATCGCACCGAACCGGACTAGGTCGGCTTGCTGGCCTTCGAGGATCCGGGCCAGTACGCTGCGCACCTCTGTGCGGTCGTGGGGCTCCAACATCTCGAGCAGGACCAGGGTGCGCGGCCAGTGCAAGAGGAGTTGCCGTTCCGGGGAGGGGACTTCGGTCAGTCGCTCGGGCTCCAGGATCGGATGGGAGGGCGGCCTCCGGCCTTGGATCTGATCGGCCATGCGTTGGAGGGTTTGGAGGCGCTCCGACACGGGCAGGCTCCGGGTGTCGGCTACCGTGTCCGTGCTGCGCGCCAGCAGATAGGCAAGGCCGATGGGATTACGAACCCGCCGCGGCAGGGCGCGGAGACTCAGGTAAAAGGAACGGGAGGTGGCGCGCAGCAGGCGCCAAGCTTGAGACGTCATGGCAGGGCAGAAACACGGTCGTTGCCGCACCCAGCCCGATTTTGCAGTGGCTGGCACCGAAGCAGGATGCCGATGCGACCGACCGTCGTAGCGGTCAAGCCGTGAACCGGGACGGTGGCTTGCAGGGAGCAGCTCTCCAAGCCGCGCCGCAGGTGGCAACATGGGTCAACCT
>Ga0308415_1001225_pt1 | contig 11103 bp, 13 predicted proteins | sample HotsprSampleOS55_FD_203465 | JGI IMG/M metagenome (GOLD analysis project Ga0308415, IMG submission 203465) | Hot spring phototrophic mat microbial communities from Octopus Spring, Yellowstone National Park, Wyoming, United States - 20090730_OS55 ... | reverse complement strand
ATGAAGTACTCAGCTAATCGCATAGGCTCGACACCCCTCTCCTTGGCAGCATTTATTATCTTATCATCTATATCAGTGAAGTTCTGTACGAATATAACCCTGTATCCTTTGTATATAAGGTAACGCCTAAGTACATCGAATACTATTATAGTCCTGGCATGTCCTAGATGCGAATAGTCGTAGACTGTAACACCGCAGAGGTAAACCCTAACGGTATTATCCTCTACGCATATCTCCTCTAACCTCCTGCTCAATGTATTGTACAGTCTCATCGTACATTACCGAGTAGTTTATCTAGATCGGGCTTAATGTATACCTTACCATCCACTATAACTATGGGCCGCTCTATAAGAGTAGGGTCTCTGACCATAAGATCCACTATCTCATCATCTGTATACCCTTTGCTTAGTATATCCCTATATAGTCTATGCTTCTTCCTCAACGCCTCCTTTGGAGTTATGCCAGCAGAAGCGAGTATGTCCTTTATCTCCTCTCTGCTCAATCTATACACAGATATCTCCCTCAACTCTGGCTCTAAGCCATTATCCTTCAACCCCTTTATAACCTTCCTGCATGTTGTACATCTGGAGTAGTAGTATACCTTCATACCCTAGTATCTGATCAGAGCAACAGCAAATAAATATTTACTACTCATTCTATAGATGCACCCAACGATCTCATATCATCTATGAAGGTAGGGTAAGATACATCTACACTATCAGCCCCATTGACTATGCACTCATCTGCAAGTAGGGATGCTATACATAGTGCCATGAATAGCCTATGGTCATCATACGACTCCAGTACCGCATTCCTAATCTTCTCTGGTGCCTTTATTGATAGACCATCATCGTACTCCTTAACCTCTGCACCCAACTTTGTTATCTCCCTTGCTATATTTGCTACTCTATCAGTCTCCTTAGCCCTAGCATGTCTAACCCCTCTTATCTCAACTGTTCCCTTGGCCTTTAATGCTAGTATAGCTACTACAGGCAATAGGTCAGGAGAGGCACTAAGGTTAAATACCCCTCCTTCAATACTCTCACTCTGACTTATCTGTATTCTGTTGCTATGTACTTTAACATCAACTGACATAGCCTCAAGTATATCAACTATTCTAGCATCTGCCTGCGGTAATGCAAAGTCCAGACCTGTTACAGTTACCTCCCCAGCAAGTACACCAGCAGCAAGTAGCATAGAGGCACTGGAGAAGTCCCCTGGTACATAGAACTCCGTACTCCTGTACTCCTGTGCATTATCTACTCGATAATATCTGTATCCTTCCCTCTCTACCTTAACGGAGAACCTCTCCATCACAGCGATGGTTGCATCTATGTAAGGATACGATACCTGCTCATCTGTAACATGGATCTCTACACCCTCTCTAGCATGTACAGCAGGTATGAGTAGAGCTGATATGAACTGGCTAGAGACACTCCCTGTTATATACGCTCTACCCCCTTCTAACCCATTACCATTGACTAGCAATGGAGGAGTGCCGTAAGCAAGGGAAGAGCACTTAACTCCTAACTGCTTCAGAGCATCTAGGAGTGGTTGCATGGGTCTTCTGTTAAGGCTAGCATCTCCATAGAGCATGGTATTACCATCTTGTACTAGTGATGAGATGGATGCTAGTACCCTTATGGTAGTACCAGAGTTCTCAGCATTTACAACTCTGTAGCCATAGGTGAACCTATCCCTACCATGTACCTCTATACTATCATCAGTATTTACGTACACATATGAACCTAGTATCCTACAGCCATCTATAGTTGCCCTAGTATCCCTTGAGAGTAATGGATTCTTAATTGTACTCTTACCATCTGCTAATGATGCTACTGCAACTCCCCTATGCGTATAACTCTTGCTCGGAGGGCATCTTATACTACCTCCTATCGATGACCTCTTAACCTTAACTGACTTCATGCACACTCACCTTAGCACTCTCATTGCTCAGTCTGGCCTTCAGTACCTCTCCGTAGTTACTCCATATAGATATTACCTCTCCAGCATTATCTTCAGTGCATATAGCAGCTATGGCAGGTCCGTTCCCACTCACACCTGCTGCATGAGCGTAATCCAATACATCAAGCATATATTCATAGGGTATAGATAGGGCAGATGCTACAAGTATACCATTTAGGTTCATAGCATCCCAGTAGTCACCATTGAGTGCCAGATCAACTGCATATGAGAAGTACCTCGATATCCTCTTGAGCCTTAAGGGGTCTCTACGCTGTAAGCCTAGAGGGAGTAGTATCACAGCATATAGACTCTCATCGGTACTCTCATGCCTCATTATACTCCTAGCGTAGTTATCTGTAACGAAGAAGCCTCCAAAGTAGCATGCACACGCATCATCGAATGCTCCAGTTATACTTACCTTACTTGCTATAGATGCATCTACAGCGGTATTTATAACTCTAAATGCATCCATACTATAATCATAGCCATCTACAATATCTAATAACTTGTAGCATGCCAGTGCTATAGCATTAGATACAGCACTGGAACTCTTGAGTCCGTAACCCATGGGTATCCTAGACCTTATATCTATACTTATATGATTATCCTTGATTATATCCTTGGGTATTATCCTATTCACTATACTGTTTATAAAATCCGTATCGCCGATGTTTGCTGATACACCATTACCTTCAGTAACATCCAGTGTAACATTAACATCTAAGGATATACCTACAGTAGAGCCCTTTCCAGTAGGTATAGCGTTAACTATAGATACTGCTCCATGCATCGTTGATCTTATCCTGTACTTGAGTCTCATGCTAATCCCTTACCATCTGTATCTCTCATCTGTATACTGTAAGCCCTTCAGTACCGCATTGGTCATCACATCCCTAGGAGCATCTATACCAAGCCATATCTCCAGCGACTTTGCCCCTTGCTCTACAAGCATCTCATATCCATATATCACTGTAGCCCCTGCTTCCTTAGCATGTTTTATTAGCTGTGTATCCTTTGGGTTGTATACCAGATCATACACTACACTACTGCTACTTATATCCTTGCTACTCAAAGGTATAGACTCACTTATCCCTTTCATACCTAATGGTGTTGCATTAACTATTATATCCTTACCATAGGAGTACTTGCTTACATCTTTAAGTATTACTACATTGCATTCTATACCCCTGTTCCTTATAGACCTTGTGAGGGCATCGCTTCTTTCATCACTACTCCTCACAGCCAATGTTATACTTGCTATATGCTCATCCATAAGAGCTGATATCACTGCCCTTGCTGCACCACCAGAGCCTAGTATGAGAGCACTCATACCCTTAACATCTATGCCTCTATTCTTAATCGGTTGTAGGAAGCCATAATAGTCTGTATTGTATCCCTTGAGTATATTATCTGAGTTGCTCACAGTATTAACTGCTCCAACCCTTACAACTGAATCATCTAGGGCATCCATATACTTGATGACTCTAACCTTATGTGGTATAGTGACATTAAACCCATTAGAGCGTATCCTTAGAGCATCTACAGCGTCCTTGAGTGTATCATCCTTGACCTTGAGTATGGTGTATGTAGCATCTATATTGAGTGCTTTGAATACAGCATTATGCATGGTAGGAGATAGTGTATGCTCTATAGGGTAGCCTATGATATAGAAGGTATACCTTCTCCTAGTTGTACTATCTAACCCCTCTAACATCTGATATCAACCTTAGTAGCTTAGAACGATCCTCAGTATAGCTATAGTTAGCAGGTATAGCAGCATATATACTCCTCATCTCCCTTAGAGTCAACTGCCCTGGTGCTACCGATTCTACCAAACTTGCATATGTGAATGGTGAGCCTAGTAAAGTGCATAGGATCCTTGATAGTATACCATACTCACCCATACAGAATGCCACCAACTCTATCTTCATCTTACTACCATTAATATATCTATATAACTCAACTATCTTATCATTATCCTCTATAGATTCTGCTCTGGCAACCAACTTAACCCTACTACTATAACTACACATCTCTCTAACTAGAGCTAGCATATCATCCACTCTAGGTGTAGACTCAAAGTCGTGGTACGATACTAGGATGTTAGTATCCAGTTCTACGAGTTGATCATAAAACTCTCTATTCTCAAGTATGGTCTTATACTCTAGATCCACAAGCATTGGCTTCAGCGAAGCCAGCCTCTTGATAATACTTAGCCTCTCATACTCAGAGCCTCCGTACATACCCCCTTCATCACTCCTCCTGCATGTGAATATCATTATATCTTCATGACCGTAATTATATAATGCATCAATTATATCGTTGATATCTGTATGTGTATCAGCGTAATCGAACCTTAACTCTATATAGTCTGCACCCTCCCTTACAGCATACTCTACATAATTCTTAACCGAACTCACATCCTTGACAGGCAATGATACACATACCTTCATATCTACACCACATTACATTACATTATCTCCTATCTATATCTGTATAGCGAACTCCCTCTCCATCAAAGGATTTTACGAAATAAGTTAAATGAGATATATTTAATTACTTGACTACGATACTTGAGTTATGGGCATAAGGTTCACTGTAAGCAGGGTTATAGAGGCGCCTATAGAGAGAGTCTGGAGTGTAGTAAGCGATCTTGATAACGAACCCAAGTATTGGCATGGTACAAAGAGTATCAGGAATATAAATAAGGATGGCAATACTATAACAAGGGAGGTGACCATAGCATTCAGAGACTCACTCTGCAGGGAGATGGTTACTATTGAGCCTATGAAGAGGATAGATGTTAACATACTAGAGGGGCCTATGCAAGGGCATAAGATAATAACTGTAGAGGATATCAATGGGAAGACAAAGGTTGAGGTACTCTGGGATATAAAGCTAAAAGGGATGCTCTCCGTATTCTCATCCATGGTGAAAGGGCATATAGAGGAGGGTACAAAGGACGCATTGGAGAGGATAAACCAAGATATCATGAGTATGCAGTGATGCATATTTATTATAGTGATGGTGAACGATGATCATGATAGTAGAAGTTGTATTGATAGGGATAACATCTGCAGTGCTAGGGACATGGATATACCTCTTCCTATATGCACTGAAGACCTATAAGCATGCACCTAGATTAGAGTACGCAGGGATCGCTACTGAGCCTAGAGTAGATATCATAGTCCCTGCAAGGAATGAGGAGAGGTTCATAGGAAGATGCCTAGACTCTCTACTGAACCAAGATTATAAGAACTATAGGATAATAGCTGTAGATGATGCCTCTAGAGATAGAACAGCAGAGATAATAAGGCAGTATGCAGATAGGAATGATAGGGTTAAGTTCATAAGGCTAGATAGCAAGCCAGATGGATGGGTAGGGAAGAACTGGGCATGTTACAACGCATACCTGAACTCCAATGCAGAACTACTACTATTCACAGACGCAGATACGTTACATAATCCAAAGCTACTGAGACTTGCATTATCGAGTATGCTAAGATACGACCTTGATGCATTGACTCTTGTACCTAGACTTGAGTGCATAGATAGATGGAGTAAGGCTACAGTACCATTACTCTTAACATTCCTATACTCAAGGTACTCCCCATTGAGGGTTAACGATAGTAAGAGCAATGTAGGTTACTTCTTCGGCAGTTACTACATAATAAAGAGGAGTGTATATGAGGCTATAGGCACGCATAGCAGTGTAAGGGCTGAGATAATAGAGGATGGTGCGTTGGGCTCTAGGACCAAGGGGAAGGGCTTCAAGTTAAGGATGTATCTAGCAGATGAGCTATTCTATGCCGTATGGTCCAGGGATATCAAGACACTGATAAACGGCCTTGCTAGACTCATGCTTCCTATATATGCATTGAGCAAGGGTAAGGCTATAGGTATAGTAGCACTGATATTCTTCTTATTCGTATATCCAGTTATGCTAGTACCATACTCACTCCTAGTATCCTCTAACCTTCTACTGTACATCAATCTTGCTATAGATACCATCATGGTTATGACATCGATTCTACACACAATCAAGGGCATAGGCATAAGGGTTAATGCTATGTATGGCTTATGCGCACCTATAGCAGCTTTCATAATATTCTATGGGTTCCTAACGGGCATGAGATCGAGTGGAGTGAGATGGAGAGAAAGGTTATACTCGTATAATGTATACAGAGGCGATGGATTTAGGTTATGATATACAATAATACAGTATAAGAATAAGAAAGAGATAAAAGTACCTTACTTGTAGGCATACTATGCCTATAACAGATACGTTCAAGAAGCAGTTGGCACAGAAGCGTAGACTATTCTTCAAGGTATGCTTCAGATGTGGTGCCAAGAACAACATAGATGCGTTGCAGTGTAGGAAGTGTAGGAGTGATAAGATGAGGCTTAAGAATAGGTCGTTAGGCGCAAAGAAATGATTGTCCTTGATAATAATTCAATCTGAGTAGATAGATTAAATTAATAATAATAAATATACTATCTAGATATCATAATCTGGGCGGGTGGTCTAGAGGGCGAGTATTAGACTCTGCTACGGATAGTGGTTATGACGTGGCTCTCACACAGCCAAGGTCAAGGGTTCGAACCCCTTCCCGCCCACCAGTTCCAGGGTTCGTAGGACTACCTATAATTCCTATAATTATAATATGATGAAGCAAGCAGATAATATAGAAGTTAGAATTAAGGATAGCAACAGTATAAGAGATCTATACAAGCGTGATGCAAGGCTAAGGTACTGGATAGATAGGGTAAGGTATGAACCAATACCAGATGTAGATAAGCAAGATATACTGAAGTTCATAGAGTTCATGCAGAGAGAGGAGAAGTCAAAGTTATGGATAATAAGATGCATAACCTTGCTGCTTAACATAAAGAAGCATATAGTGAAGGAGTTCAGAGCATGTACAAAGGAAGATATACAGCAGTACATAGACTACACATTAAAGAAAGGTTACTCACCTTCTACTCATACAAAGATAAGGCAGGTATTGAAGTACTTCTTCAAGGTAGTTTATGGTAACAATGAGTATTATCCAGATGCTGTTAGATGGCTTAAGAGCAAGGTAAGCAAGGATGAGCAGAGAAGGAAGGAGCAGTTATCCTATGACCAATTCTTAACTGAGAATGAAGTGAAGTTACTTATAGATACTGCTAATACAATACAAAGGAAAGCGTTCATAGCAGTAGCATATGAGACTGGGGCAAGACCAGAGGAACTGCTGAACATAAGGATAAAGGATATTATGTTTGATAGCAAGGGAGCAAAGGTGATACTGAGAGGTAAGACCGTTGAGAGGGTTACTAGGGTTATAGCATATGTACCCTTGTTAAAGCAATGGCTATCTGTACATCCTTTCAGAAATGATCCTAATGCATACCTATGGCTATCAGAAGCATCCAACCATAAATGGAAGCCTATAGGCTTAAGGGCAGCAGAGAAGATGTTTGAAGATACTATGAAGAAGGCTGGTATAAAGAAGCAGACTAGGTTATACATCCTAAGGCATTCTAGAGCAACTCATTTAGCAAACAAGCTAACAGAAGCACAGATGTGTGCCTACTTTGGCTGGCAGTTAGGTACTAAGGTTGTTCAGAGGTACATCCATCTTGCTGGCGTAAGGACTGATGATGCTTTACTAGAATTGGCTGGTGTTAAGGTTGATAAGGATAATGAATCATCACCATTAAAGATTAGGTACTGCAAGAGATGCAATGAGATGCTTTCACCAAACCATGAGTTCTGCATAAGATGCGGTTATAGCGATAAGGATGTTATAACAGCAACAACTACAACAGCAGCAGTAGAAGGTAATGTTAGCAGAGAAGTAGTAGATAGGATAAACAGATTAGAAGCAATACTCTCAGTATTGGCTAGTAGGTTAGGTGTTGTTGCTGATGCTAATGGTGATGATAATAACCATAATAACGCTGATAGCAAGAAAAGAAAGAAAGGTAAGGAGGTAGTAGCATAGGTAGTTAGGTAGGTAGTAGTAACAATAGCAGTAATAGCAGTAGTAATAGCAGTACTTAACTACCTAACCTTTATTTATTTTCTTTTGTTTCTCCTTCTCCTCCTTCTTTACTATTTATACCTAGCAATCTCTTGATCTCTTGCAGTTCTTTCATCGCTTCTATTATCAGTTCCTTATCATCCATGTCATCAAGGTTCTTGCTTGCTGTTGTCGTTGTAGTTGTTGTAGTAGTAGTTGTTGCTATTATGCTCATCAGTATATAATGGTAGAATCCTTGGAGAACCTTTATCTTATGATGGTGGAGATAAAGGAGACAGTACTAGAAGATGGTACTGTAAGAAAGGAGATACCTACAGAGTACAGATGTTATTACTGTAATGGTGTTATAAACAAGGTTGAATACTACAGATATAAGATTAAGACGTTCCATAGATGGACTTGTAGTTCATGCCAGAGAGACTTTGGTTACGATACAGAAGAACCGTTAAGGTACAAGCGTCTTTAACTAAACCTTTCTTTTTCTTTCTTTTCTTTATTTATTTATTCATAAAGAGATTGTCATTGTACTGGCAGCGTATTTATAAACACCTTGTCATCCATTCTTCTTGTCTGCTTCCTTCCTTCTTTCCTTTATCCACTAATGAAACACAGATGCAAAGGTCAATGTATCTATATGGAATCGTTAGTACATACCTACAGAGATGACATAAAGAGATGTAATGTATGCTGTAGGTTCATACACTCATCCAGTCTGTTCTGTCCATGCTGTCATTCTAGGTTGAGAACCAAACCTAGATGCAGTAGGTTAAGGGAAAGGTTCAGAAGGTATGTAGCATGATCATTATTGTTCATACCAGTATCTACCTTCTAGGTTGTACTTTGCTAGCAACGCTTCAAAATATGAACCTACTTGCCTATCAAAGTCTTCTAGGTCTTCTGATGTTATGCTTATACCTAGTTCCTTTATGTACCTTAGGTTAGAACCTCTCCTATGCAGTATCTCACCATATACGGTTATATTGCTGATGGTTGATAGTTCCTTGAACAGCATCTCTAGGTCTTCTCTCCATCCTTCTATAGGAAATATTGGAGCAATGATTACACCTACCTTTAGACCTAAAGTAGATGCTTCCTTAAGAACGTTAAGTCTAGCATAAGGTGATGGCACTCTTGGTTCTAATAACCTATACAGTGTTAGGTTCAAGGTCATTATGCTGTACTGCAACCTTATCTGTTCTCTGTATCTCAACAGCAAGTCAAAGTCCTTCTTTACCAATAGAGAACGTGTTTGGATGCAGTACCTAACACCATAAGGTAGTGATGTTTCTAGAATCTTCCTAGTGTAATCATATAGTTCTGGTAGGTATGGATCATGTGTAGATGATAGCATGACTTCCTTATCTTTCCATCTGTACCATTCAGTATTCATTAACGCATACCAAAAGCTCTTCTTGGTTGGTATAAGCATGTACATCCCCCAAGGTCTATCTGTAATAGCAGTAGCGTTAGTGTTCTTTCCATTATTCTCCTTTTCCTTCTCCTTCTTTAGCAATCTACTTCTTGTGAACCTTTTGTGTATTGCATCGACATAGCAGAATCTGCAAGCATGAGTGCAACCAATAGCGTAATTTAAAGCGTAACCATCTGATAGTTCCTTACCGCTTTTGCTAGCAGTTAATGCTGATGGCTTGATCAATGGTGGCTTTATCTCATAGTAACCTATGGATACGCTGTTCTTATCTAGAGTAAAGTTCATTCTATTAAATAAAAAAAAGAGGCTTCTTTAAGTATATGGTTATGTTAACTTAATAAGAAATAATCTTAAGTTAATAGAACCATTATAAGCGATAAAAATATTAGTAAGAGTTATCATAAAGTATGATAGAAAATATATGGTAGTTTCCATAGACAAAACGAAAGAGCCTGTTGTTACACCAATAGGCACTGATAAGAGTATTAGCCCAGGGCTTCAGTTCACATTAAAGGTCAATTTTAGTGATCCTGCTTACGAAATACCGATCCACATCGATGGTCTTTTGCTTTCCGAAGATGATACAATCATTGCTACACTCTCAACACATGAATTACAACAATCTCAAACGACACCAAGCGAAATGACATTAGTTAGAGCTCGTGATCTTACATATCTTGATAGGGAGTTTAACCGATCTTTACAAAGAGATATCAACCTCATTGCTTGGTTAAATAAAGAATCAATAGATAGAATAAATATTCTAAGACAGAAGTATGATGGGGATGTCTTCTTTAAAATCCAACTTAGTATTATTACATTCTATTTCAATATCGCATTGAACCGTAATGGTTTTTCTACAAGTATAGAGAATGGATGGCTATTATCTAGTTATAAAGAACCATATTTCTTAAAAGTTTACAAGTATGTGGATAACACAACAGTAAAGATAGTAGAGAGTGAATGGATTAAAAAGTTTGCACCTAAGTTAGGTTTAGGTACTTATTTCATCGTGGAAGTGCCAGCAAAAGGAGTTCTAAAGGACGCTTGGAGTCTTGTGGAAGAGGCTGAGGAAGCATTTAATAGATGGGATATAAACAGTGTCTATGCAAAGTGTCGTGAGGTAGGTTTTTTACTAGACAATTTGATTCAACAAAGCAACCTTAATGATTTTGTTAAAAAAGAAAAATGGAGAAGAGCGTATGGACGATTTGAAAATCTTGCATCGTTAGGTCTTCATATAGAGGAATTAAAGAAGTCACCGAATTACAAACCAGAGGATATTAAAATAACTCCAGAAGATTGTAGACATCTGCTTATAATCACCAAGTCTCTGATCAAATACGCTGAGGATCTTGGTATTCGTTAACATCTAGATGAAAGTTTCTTTAACACTATGTTTATGAGAACTGTTTATCTAACATTAGAAAACCATTTTTAATAACCATTACTAATTATTATTATGTCATCTAGCAATGAAGGAGAGATTAAGGAAGGTACAGTAGAAGAGAAGAAGGAGACTATTATTACTACTACCAAAATAGAAGAACCTAAAAGAAAGGTAAGAAGAGGTAGGAAAGAAAAAGTAGGAGAAGGAAGAAGAGAAAGAAAAGAAGAACAAACTATGGAAGCAAAAGAGAAGCCTACTGCTGTTCCTACTACTACTATACCTAAACG
>Ga0308415_1001219_pt1 | contig 11134 bp, 12 predicted proteins | sample HotsprSampleOS55_FD_203465 | JGI IMG/M metagenome (GOLD analysis project Ga0308415, IMG submission 203465) | Hot spring phototrophic mat microbial communities from Octopus Spring, Yellowstone National Park, Wyoming, United States - 20090730_OS55 ... | reverse complement strand
GCGCACAGACCGACCGCCGCATGGGCATCCCCGGCGAAGACCTCCCCGGCTCACTCCCCGCCACCGCCTTCGTCGCCTGGTACAACGGCCACCCCGACTACTGCACCCTCGCCGTCGACCTCGAACAGGAGGCCGCCGTCATCGTCGGCATGGGCAACGTCGCTATCGATGTCGCCCGCATCCTCTGCCTTACTCCCGATGAGCTCCGCCGCACCGACATGCCCGCATATGCCATCGAGGCCCTCGAAGCCAGCCGCATCCGCGAGGTCCACGTCCTCGGCCGCCGCGGCCCCGCCCAGGCCGCCTTCACCACCCCCGAGCTGAAGGAGCTCACGACCCTCGAAGGCGCAACGCTCCGCATCCGCCCCGATGAGGCCGCGCTCGACCCCCTCAGCGCCGCCGAGGTTGAACGCTCCGCCGACCGCACCCTCGCCCGCAAGGTCCAGCTCATCCAGGAGATCGCTGCCAGCCCCGGGCCGCCCCGCTCCCGCACTCTCCACCTCCGCTTCTGCATCGCCCCGCTCGAACTCCTCCCCGGCCCGGGCGGGGCTGTCGCCGCCGTCCGCTGCACCCGCACCCGGCTCGTCGCCACCCCCTCCGGCGGCATCGCCGCCGAACCCGCCGGCGAAGAAGAAGTCATCCCCGCCGGGCTGGTCTTCCGCAGCGTCGGCTACCGCGGCCTCCCCCTCCCCGGCCTCCCCTTCGATGACCGCCTCGGCGTCGTTCCGAACCGCGCCGGCCGTGTTATCGACCCCGCCACGGGCGCACCCCTCCCCGGCTGCTACGTCGCCGGCTGGCTGAAGCGCGGTCCCACCGGCGTCATCGGCACGAATAAGCCCGACGCCGCCGAGACCGTCCGGTGCCTCGTCGAAGATGCCGCCGCCGGCCGCCTCCCCGCCCCGCCTGAGCCCGACCCTGCCGCTATCCCAGACCTCCTCGCCGCCCGCGGCGTCCGCTGGCTCACCTGCGCCGACTGGCAGCGCATCGACCGGCTCGAGCGCGAAGCCGGCGCCCGCGAGGGCCGCCCCCGCGTCAAGTTCACCTCGCTCGATGCCGTCCTCGCAGCCCTCGAGCAGGCAGAAGCCCCCACATCCGCGCACTGACCTGCGCCGCGCGCAGCCTCCCGCGGGCCCCCGGCCGCGCGCTCTCCGCGCTACCATACCGGCACGCCCGCACCGGAGGTGCCCCGTGTCCATCATCGAACCCGGCAGCGTCCCGCTCGAAGAGCCCGCCCGCTACGACTGGAACGCGCTCGTCGATGCGCTCAACCACCTGCTCCGCCTCCGCACGACCCCCATCGGCATGAAGCTCTTCGAAACCGTCGAAGAGATGGAGCAGATTCCGCGTATCCGCCGCCCGGACGCCATCCACACGACCGACCAAATCGTCGCCCAGGCCGCCCGCCTCGGCTGGACCGTCGGCATCACCGCCGATGACCTCGTTGGCCCCCAGTGCGGTGCCGTCATCGGCCTCCACCCCCAGGACGACGAATGGCGCTCCGGCCGCCGCATGGCCGGCGTCTGGTTCGAAACGCCCGAGGATGCCGCCGCCCACCAGGCCGCCATGGACGTCGTGCCCTTCGGGCGTTACCGCGCGATGGCCGTCTCTCCCCTCACCTCCGGCCGCCTCGACCCGCCCGATATCTGCCTCATCTACCTCACCCCCGGCCAGGCCATCATCTTCATCAACGGCCTCCAGTGGAGCGGCTACCGGAAGTTCCAGTGGGGCGTCGTCGGCGAATCCGCCTGCGCCGACAGCTGGGGCCGCGCCCTCGCCACCGGCGAGCCGAGCCTCGCCATCCCCTGCTACGCCGAGCGCCGCTACGGCGGCGTCCTCGACGACGAGCTCCTCATGGCCCTCCCGCCGAAATACCTCCCCCGCGCCATCGCCGGCATGGAGCGCCTCGCCGCCAACGGCCTCCGCTACCCCATTCCCCAGTACGGCATCCAGGCCGACGCCCGCGCCGGCCTCGCCCGCAGCTACGGCTGAGCCCCGGGTCAGAGGCTCCGCAGGAATCCGATCAGCGCCTCGTTGACCGCCTGCGGCGCCTCCTGCTGCACCCAGTGCCCCGCACCGGGCACCAGCACCAGGTCCTTCAGGTTCGGCACGTGCTGGCGGATGTTCGCCTCCGGCGCGAACCCGCGCACCGGGTCGCGCTCCCCCGTGATGAACAGCGCCGGCACGGTCACCTTTGCGTTCCGCCACGCCGCCATCAGCTCCCAGTTCCGGTCGATGTTCCGGTACCAGTTCAGCCCGCCCCGGAACCCCGTCCGGCTGAATTCACCCACGAAGAACTCCAGGTCCGCCTCGCTCAGCCATGGAGGCAGCTCCGCCGGGTCCACCATGTTGTCGAGGAACTTCGCCGTTTTCGGCCGCGGCTGCGCCATCTCCGGCGTCGGCACCAGGTTCCCCGAGGCCGAGTACAGCAGCTTCCGCATCGTCGTCCGCACGTCCGCCTCCAGCTCCGCCTCGGCCTTCCCCGGCTCCTGGAAGTACAGGATGTAGAAGAAATTGTCTCCGAAGATGGCCTTCATCCCGTCCGTCGGGCGCACATCTCCCCGCGGCGCATACGGCACGCTCATGCCCACCACCGCCGGGAACCGGTCCGGCCGCAGCAGCGCCGAGTTCCACGCCACCGGCGCACCCCAGTCGTGGCCCACAATGACCGCGGTCTCCTCGCCCAGCGCATCGAGCAGCCCCACGATGTCCCCCACGAGGTGGAGCTGCGTGTACTTCTCGATCTCCGGCGGCGCCGTCGTCTGCCCGTAGCCGCGCTGGTCCGGCGCCACTGCGTGGTAGCCAGCCTCCGCCAGCGCAACCAGCTGGTGTCGCCACGAATACCACGACTCCGGCCACCCGTGGCACAGCACCACCAGCGGCCCGCTCCCTGCCTCCGCGATGTGCATCTGGATGCCGTTCGTCGAAACCGTCCGATGGGTGATGGCGGTCATCGTCACGCCCCTGCCAGTCTCCGGCGCTGCCGGGAGCTGTAGCCTACCCAAATCCTTCGCACAAAACAAAAGACCCCGCTGCGCGCAGGGTCTGCGTCCTCGATGCGCCGCCGCCGCAGGGCTACTCCGTGCCCGCCCGAACCGGCTCCTTCGGCTGTTCGTCCGTCTTCTTCACCCGCTCCATGTGCTCCAGCCCCTGCATGCTGAAGCCGAGGTCCCCCAGTTCGCACAGGAAGCTGCAGTACGTCAGCCGCAGCGCGCTCGTCGATTTCGACGGCGTGTACGAAAGGTTGCAGCGCTTGCACCGGATGAGCCCGGTGAATTCCGCATCGCGGCCTGCCGGAATAGTAGTCTCGCGGTCGTCCGTTGCGTTCATCGCTATATCCCTCACCTACAGTATGCGGCACGCCGCCGCAACGCGCTCACTCCCGGTCCTCCCCTTCATGCGCCGCTCTTACACCTCCCGGTCTGTCATGCGGCCCTTGTCGCCCGATCCTGCCGTACGGTAGGGTTAACGGGCTGGTAACACATGCTGCCCCCGCACACCATGACAATCACCGCTCCTGCTCCCGGAGCACCTCCCTCCCGGCCTGCCGCCCGCCTGCGGGCCCTCGCCGGCGAGGCCGCCTTCACCGCCGCCTTCATGCTCGTCTACTTCTTCCTCCGCGGCGTCCGCCCGGATGATGTCGATGGGGCGGTTGCGCGCAGTCTCCGCCTCATCCACGTCGAACAGCAGCTCGGCCTCTTCCTCGAAGTCCGCTGGCAGGCCGCCTTCCTCGGCAACGGCCCCGCCATGGCCGTCGCGAACTGGGTCTACGCCTGGGGCCACTACCCGGTCATGCTCGCCATCGGCATCTGGCTCCTCTGGAAGGACCCCGTCCGCTTCCGCTTCGTCCGCAACGTCCTGGTCGTCTCTGCCCTGGTCGGCATCGCCGCCTACTGGCTCGTGCCGGCGGCCCCGCCGCGCCTCATGGCCCTCCACGGCTACGACTACGGCTTCGTCGATACCGTCCACGGCGCCGCCAGCAGTGTGCACTACTTCCAGCCCGGCCCCTTCGTGAACGACTACGCCGCTCTCCCCAGCTTCCACTTCGGCTGGATCCTTCTCTCCTCCATGGCCATCTGGACCAGCACCCGCAGCCGGCTCGTCCGCGCGGGAGCCGTCGCCATGTCCGCCGTCATGTGGTGGGCCGTCACCGTCACCGGCAACCACTACTTCTTCGACATGGTCATGGGCGGGGTCGTCGTTGTCCTCTCGTGGTGGTTCGTCGCCAGCCTCGGCGACGTCCGCCTTCCCCGCCTCCCCGCCGCGATCATCGACCGGCTGCGCTGGTAGCCGGGGCCGCGCACACCGGCCTCCCTGCCGGGGTCCCCTCGTGTTCGAAGCCCGGGAGCGGGGCCCCCGCCCGCAGCGTTACCCGAACACGTCGCGGCTGCCGGCGCCGCTCCGCGAGGCCTCGCAGGTACGCCCGCTCGAACAGCACCTCGCATTCCCGGCAAATCCCGTGCGAAACCGCACCCTCCCCCTCGCTCAGCACAGCGCCGCACCAGGCACACACCACGCGCATTGCACAACCTCCTTCCGGCATCCGGGCGCAGGCCAATCGTCCTTCATGGGCTGCGCCGGCCGCTATCGGGAGATTCCCCGATAGGCGGCGCCAAACGGTAAACACAACGCAAACAATCGAACGGCGACGCCGCACGCTGCTTCGCCGGCCAGCCTCCCGGCCCTTACTCCAGTCCCACAAGCTCCACCGGCCGCCCCGTCCACGACCGCACCTCGCCGATCCGCACCGCCCCCGGGATCGCTGCCAGCACCCCGTCCGCATCCTCCGCGCCGACCATGAGCACCAGTCCGATGCCCATGTTGAACACCTCGTACATCTCCTCCGCCGAAACCCGCCCGCGCTCGGCGATCAGCCGGAAGATCCCCGGCACCTCCCACGCCCGCGTATCGATGACCGCCGTCACGCCCTCCGGCAGAATGCGCGGCACGTTCTCCCGGTAGCCGCCCCCGGTGATGTGCGCCATCCCGTGCACCCGGTCGATTACCGGCCGCACCTCCCTCGCGTAGGGCCGGTGCGTTGCCAGCAGCGCCTCCCCGAGCGTCAACCCGCCCAGCTCCGGCGGCCGCTCCTCCAGCCGGCGCCGCGTCTCCTCCGCCGGCTCACCGTTCGCCACATCCAGCGCCCGCCGCGCCAGCGAAAACCCGTTCGTGTGCAGCCCCGAACTCGGCAGCCCGATCAGCACGTCGCCCGGCCGGATCTTGCTCCCGTCGATGATCGCGTCCCGCTCCACCACCCCCACGATGAACCCCGCAAGGTCGAACTCCCCCGGCGGGTACACATCCGGCATATCCGCCGTCTCCCCGCCCAGCAGCGCGCACCCTGCCTCGGCGCACGCGTCCGCGACCCCCTCTACCAGCGCCTGTTTCTGCTCTGTCGTCAGCCCGTTCCCCGCGATGTAGTCGAGGAAGAACAGCGGCTCCGCCCCGCAGACGAGGATGTCGTTCACGCTGTGCCCGATGATGTCCGGCCCGCACAGGTCGAGCCGCCCCGCCGCGAGCTGCAGCTTCACCTTGGTCCCGATGCCGTCCGCACTCGCCGAGAGCACCGGGTCGCGGTACCGGTCGCCCAGCCGGAACAGCCCCGAGAACGGCCCCGCATCGCTCAGCACCTCCGGCCGCCGCGCCCGGGCAAGAATCCCCGGCAGCGACTTCGCAAAGCGGCTCCGCGCCGCAATATCGACCCCCGCCTCGGCGTACTTCCGTTCCCCGGTCACCCCCACAGCCTACCAAAGCCCCGCCTTCCGCGGCGGACGCCCCCGCAGACCCGGGCTTCTGCCGCCCGCGTCGGCTACACTTCCCCCGTGCCGGCCCCCGTCCCGTCCCTCCGCTTCGAGCGCGAAGCCTGGAACGCCGGCGCCGAGTGGGTCGCCGGCGTCGATGAAGTCGGCGTCGGACCGCTCGCCGGCCCCGTGGCCGCCGCCGTCGTCGCCCTTCCCCGCGGCCGCCGCCTCGCCTGGTACCGCGAAGTCCGCGATTCCAAGGTCCTCAGCGAGCCCGCCCGCGAGCGCCTCGCCGCACGCATCCGCGAATCCGTCCCCTGGGCAATCGGCTGGGCCTCCGTCGAGGAGATCGACCGCATCGGCATCCTCCCGGCCCGCCGCCTCTGCATGCTCCGCGCCTTCGAACAGCTCGCCGTCCGCCCTGGCGCCATCATCAGCGACGCCCTCGACCTCCCCCTCCCCAACGTCCGCCCCGTCATCGATGGCGACGCCCTCTCCGTCGCCGTCGCCGCCGCCTCCATCGTCGCCAAGGTCGCCCGCGACGCCGTCATGGTCGAACTCTGCGCCCGCTACCCCGGCTACGGCTTCTGCCGCAACAAGGGCTATCCCACCCCTGAGCACCGCGAGCGCCTCGCCGCCCGCGGCCCCAGCCCCGTCCACCGCCGCAGCTACGCCCCCGTCGCCCAGTTCGCCCTCCCATGGTGACCCCCCGCCGCCGGCTCGGCGACTTCGGCGAACGCGTCGCCGCCCACCGCCTCGAAGCCGCCGGCCTCACCATCCTCGCCCGCAACCTCCGCATCGGCCCCCACGAAATCGACCTCCTCGCCCGCGACGGCGACACCACCGTCTTCGTCGAGGTCCGCACCCGCCGCGGCACGCCCGGCCTTGCCGCGGAGTCCATCGACGCCGCCAAGGTCGAACGCCTCCTCGCCGCTGCCCTCGCCTACTGCGAACGCGAAGCGATCGACCCCGACTCCACCCGCATCGACGTCGTCACCATCGACCTCGATGCCGGCGGCCGCGCCCGCGCCGTCCACCACTTCCGCGGCGTCGGCATGCCCGGCCTTTGACCCGTTCACACCCTGCCGCGTATGTTCCGGCCGACCCCTCACCGGAGCACGCGCATGGCGATTACCCCCGCCGACGACTACCTCATCCACCAGACGCCCTACACGGTCGACCGCGTCTTCACCAGCGACCGCAACTTCTACGACCGCTACTTCTTCAACGGCTACAGCCCCGATGCCTCCGTCTACTTCGGCGTGGCCATGGGCCAGTACCCCAACCTCGGCGTCACCGATGCCGCCTTCAGCATCGTCGTGGACGGCCGCCAGCGCGTCGTCCGCGCCTCGAAACGGCTCGGCCCCGACCGCATGGCCGCCGCCGTCGGGCCCATCGCCGTCGAAGTCCTCCGCCCGCTCCACGACCTCCGCGTCACGGTCGCCCCCAACCCCTACGGCATCGAGGCCGACCTCGTCTTCCACGCCCGCTCCCTGCCCGTCGAAGAGCCCCACTTCTTCCGCATGGCCGGCAACGTCCCCGTGATGGACTACACCCGCATGACCCAGCACGGCGGCTGGTCCGGCACCATCCGAGTCGACGGCCGCGAATTTACCCTCGACCCCGCCTCCTGGTGGGGCTCCCGCGACCACTCCTGGGGCATCCGCCCCGTCGGCGGCCGCGACCCCCGCGGTGCGCCGCCGAAGCAGGTCCCCCAGTTCTTCTGGAACTGGGCGCCCCTCAACTTCCCCGACCTCTGCACCCTCTACACCGTATCCGAATCCGCTGACGGCACCCGCTGGCACCAGTCCGGGGTCATCCTCACCCCCTACCCCGACGCCGCCATGACTGAGGCCGCCGTCGACTACCGGCTCACCTTCAAGTCCGGCACCCGCTGGCTCCAGTCCGCCGTCATCACCCTTGCCCCCGCGAACGGCGACCCGCTCGAAATTACCTTCGAACCGCTCTACCCCTTCCTCATGAAAGGCCTCGGCTACGGCGAACCCGCCTGGGGCCACGGCATGTGGGTCGGCGAGGACGCCGTCGATGGCACCGAGTACATCCTCAGCCAGGAGCAGCCGCTCCAGAACCTCCACGTCCAGCAGGTCTCCCGCGTCCGCGCCGGCAGCCGCGAGGGCCTCGGCGTCTTCGAACTCATCGTCCTCGGGCCCCACGCGCCGACCGGCTTCAAGGACCTCCTCGACCCCGCGCCCTGAACGCGCCGCCCCGGGCCGTGGACACCGCCACGACCCCTTTCGACAATAGAACCATGCCGATCTACGAGTTCCGCTGCGCCGACTGCAAAAAGGTGACGAACTACTTCACCCGGAAGATCGACACCGAGGTCCGGCCGCCCTGCGAACACTGCGGCAGCCCCAACACCAGCCGCATGATGTCGAAGTTCGGCCGCTCCTACACCCGCCAGGACATCCTTGAGAAATACGGCGACCCCTCCGCCGGCCGCGGCGGCCCCGAAGACTACCGCGACCCCCGCCAGATCGGTACCTGGGTCGAAAAGAAGTTCGAAGAGTACGGCATGGACCTCCCCGAGGAGGCCCGCACCATGATCGACGCCGCCCGCGAGGGCGAGTTTCCCGACCCCGTCAAAGACCTGTGAGCACCGAACCGCTCGAGCGCATCGTCCCCGAAATCCTCGAGCGGTTCGCCGCCAAAAACGCCGCCCGCGAACAGGCCCTCGCCGCTGCCCGCGTCATCATCCGCACCAGCGCCAACGCCATCCGCGCCGTCCACCGCGGCGAATTCGACGCCGCCCGCCGCCTCATCGCCGAGGCCCGCGCCACCCACGAAGCCGCCGTCCGCGCCCTCGAAGGTCACGCCGACGTCTACCACGCCGGCTTCCTCCACGACGCCCAGAAGGAGTACGTCGAGGCTGTCACCACCCTCGCACTCTGCGCCGGCGGCGCAATCCCCGGCCCGGCCGAACTCGGCGTCGAAGACCCCGCCTACCTCAACGGCATCGGCGAAGCCGTCGGCGAGCTCCGCCGCGTCATCCTCGACCGCCTCCGCGCCGGCATCTTCGACGGCTGCGAAGCCCTCCTCGCCGCCATGGACGACATCTACAACGTCCTCGTCACGATCGATTACCCCGACGCCATGACCGGCGGCCTTCGCCGCACCACCGACCAGGTCCGCGGCATCCTCGAAAAAACCCGCGGCGACCTCACCCTCGCCATCGTCACCCGCCGCCCGGCCGTTTAGCCGCCCTCAGGCCGGCACCGCCCGCCGGATCACCGCCTGCGTGAACGCCATCGTGTCCAGCGTCCCGCCGAGGTCGCGCGTCTTCTCGCCGGCCGCAATCGTGTCGTGCACCGCATCCACGAGCTGCCGCCCCAGCGCCCCGTGCCCGCAGAACTGCAGCAGGTAGCCGAACGCCTCGATCGCCCCCGAGGGGTTCGCAATCCCCTTCCCCGCGATGTCCGGCGCCGTCCCGCCCGCCGGGTCGAACACCCCGATGATCGGCTGATGGCTCTTCGAAAACGCGTACGAAGCGCTCGCGCCCAGCCCGATCGACCCCACCAGCCCGTACACCATATCGCTCAGGAAGTCCCCGTACTCGTTCGGGCAGACCACCACGTCGTACCGCTCCGGGTTGATGATCAGCTTCGCCAGCAGCGCATCGAACAGCTCCCGGGTGTGCGTCACGTTCCGGTACTCCGTTGCCACCTCGGCCACCACCTCCTCGAACAGCCCGTCCGTCGCCCGCTGGATCGTGTACTTGCTCGTCGAGGTCACCGCCTGGCGGTGCTGCTCCGCCAGCCGGAAGGCGAAGTGCGCCGCGTGCTCCACCGGCGTCCGCTCCATCACCCGCACGCTCACCGCCGAGTAGTAGCCGATCCGGATCCCGGCATCCTCGTACGTCCCGCCCGTCGCGATCCGCACCACGTGCAGGTCCACCTTCCCCGTGTAGTTCCGGCTCACCCCCGGGTAGCTCCGGCACGGCCGGTGGATGACCGCCAGCCCCAGCCGGTCCCGCAGCACCTGGTTCGGGCTCACCGTCTCCGTCACCGTCGGGTACTTCATCGCCGCGCCGAGCGCCCGCACCGCCTCGATCCCCTCCTCCAGCGCCGCCGGCGACGCCTCCCGCCGCTCGAGTGACCAGTCGATCGGCCGGAACCGTACCGGCGAACCCAGCGCTTCGTTCACCGCATGCACCGCCGCCCGCAGCTCCCCGGCGATCCCGTCGCCGTTCAGTTCCGCAACCTCACGTGTCGCCATCGCCAGCCTCCCTCGACGTCCTCACCCAGAGTGTGCATCGGCGCCCGTTTCCCGTGAACGAACGAAATTCCCCGTAACACCGCCGATTGGTAGGATGCGCGCGGTTTGGGCAGGGCCGTGCACCCGTCGGCAGCGCGGCCACACATTCCTACGGGGGATACGATGAACAATCTGCTCGTAGCGCTCGGAGCGGGCGTCATCGCCCTGCTCTTCGCAGCGTGGACGGCCCGGCGCGTCCTCGCCGAAGACGAAGGCACCGACACGATGAAAACCATCGCGCGGGCCATCCAGGAAGGCGCCGCGGCGTTCCTCCGCCGCGAGTACACCTTCCTCTCCATCTTCGTCGTCATCGTCGCCGTCGCGCTCGCCGTCTTCGTCGATTACGACATCCTCGACCGCTTCGGCGAGCAGCGCGGCGAATTCACCGACCTCCCGCGCACGGCTGCCGCGTACATTCTCGGCGCCATCTCCTCCGCCCTGACCGGCTACGTCGGCATGTACATCGCCGTCCGCGCCAACGTGCGCACCGCCGCCAAGGCGCGCCAGGGGCTCAATCCCGCCCTCCGCGTCGCCTTCAATTCCGGCGCCGTCATGGGCATCACCGTCACCGGCATCAGCGTCATCGGCCTCGTCATCGTCTACCTCATCACGCAGGACACCCAGCCGCTGACCGGCTACGCCTTCGGCGCCTCCTCCATCGCCCTCTTCGCCCGCGTCGGCGGCGGCATCTACACCAAGGCCGCCGATGTCGGCGCCGACCTCGTCGGCAAGGTCGAAGCCGGCATCCCCGAGGACGACCCGCGCAACCCTGCCACCATCGCCGACAACGTCGGCGACAACGTCGGCGACGTCGCCGGCATGGGCGCCGACCTCTTCGAGTCCTACACCGGCTCCATCGTCGCAGCCATGGCCCTCACCACCGCCGCCGTCGTCGGTGCCGAAAAGGGCGTCTTCGAAGACGCCGACGTAGCGAACTGGGACTCGAAGGCCTTCGCCCTGCCCCTCCTCGTCATGGGCATCGGCATCATCTCCGCCATCATCGGCACCTTCCTCGTCCGCACCGGCGAAAACGCCAGTATGGGCCGCCTCCTCTGGGCCCTCCGCACCGGCGTCTTCTCGGCGAGCGGCCTCGTCCTCGCCGGCACCGCCGCCCTGCTCCT
>Ga0308415_1001218_pt1 | contig 11137 bp, 8 predicted proteins | sample HotsprSampleOS55_FD_203465 | JGI IMG/M metagenome (GOLD analysis project Ga0308415, IMG submission 203465) | Hot spring phototrophic mat microbial communities from Octopus Spring, Yellowstone National Park, Wyoming, United States - 20090730_OS55 ... | reverse complement strand
ATAGCCCGGGCTTGGGTTCCCATGCAAAACACGTTTTGCATGGGTGCCCTTTGGCACAGCACTGGCAGGCTGGCCGGTCGGCGCGGCCGAATCGGGTTCACGGTGTGTCCTGTCAGGCATGGCACGTTGTGACGGACGGGTCGTTCCCCTCCGGCAACTTCCCACCCCGTGTGGCCACGACGCAGTCGCCTTCGGTTCCAGGCCGGTGAACGATCGGCCTGGCGGGGACTTCCACCCCGCTGAGTGGACGCCTTCACAGGCGTACGAGTGCAGCGGCTTGTTGGCGCTTTCGAAGCAGCGCACTGCTGCTGGAGACCTACTGCCCCATTCCTGCTTTCCCCAAACAACAGGACTTTCTGGGGACCCGAGCACACACACCGTTGAAGGCCCAGTTCCACCCCGGCCCGGGGTGGGTGGACCTGAACAGGCGGAAGGGCCCTGAAGACAGCAAAGCTCCGCCTGCAGAGCCCCTCCCTCACGAAGCCGGCGAGGTCGCCGGTGGCAGGCAGAAAATGCAAACCCGTCCCCGAGCCGGTCGGTTCCTCTCAAAAGGATGCAATTCACTTTTTGAACAAACCCTCCGCACTCACTTGCTTTGTGCCGGTCAGAGCCGGGGGAATGTTGAGGGATCAGGCGTTTCGGTGAGGCTTCCTGTCGTGGGCACTAGGAAAGTGAAATGCGCCCGGGGCGAACGTTGCGGCTGCGGCTGGCAGATCCCGCAGGTTGGTCCGCCGCACGCCGTTTCAAGTGCAGCGCATGGGAACTGGGCCCCGGTCAGTCACACGGGAGCCGGGGCGGGGTCGGCACCTGTCCATTCGGGGAGGGGGACCGCGCCTGTTTCGGCCCCGCTGCCGCGATTCGTTCTAGAGAGGCGGGGTCGCCGCGGTCCGCCGCCCGTACACTTGGGGAGCAGTTCCCCGCAGGCTTCATCCGGAGGGCACCTTTGCGCGTGCCGGAAGGACCTCGAATTGGGAGTGTCCGGTCCCTCTCAGACCGGGGGAGAATGCCGTGAGCGCCGTCCCTCGCCGCTGGAGTGGGTCGGGCTCCTGCGCCCGTCCTCGGGGCCGCCTCGCCGTGGCTGCGAGGGATTATTGTCGTCGCACCACCCGCACGCCGAACACGCCTCCCGCATAGTTGCCCGGGTGGGCTTGAAAACGGACGGTCACGCGTTCTTTACCGCGGGTGAGGTGTTCCGGCAGGGGATAAACTTTGTCCCAAAATTCGTCCGGCCGGTCGCGATGCAACCGAGTGGTGGCGACGGTCTCACCTTCCACGATCACGTCGAAGGTCCGGTTGCCGGTTTCACTGCCCCAGTATGTGATGACCAGGTCGGCGGGTGCATCCGGCGGCACGGCCACCTCGAAGGCGAACCAGCCACCGTCCCAGGCGTGGCGGAACTTGCGGCCGTTGAACTCGCCGGGAGCGGTTTTCTCGCCGCGCAGGTTGTGGTCGCGTTCCGGTTGCATTTCGCCGATGTCGAAACGGTCCACGGTGCGGGCTTCCAGTTCACGGAGTCGCGCCTGTTCAGCCTCGTGAGCGGCGCGGCGCTGTTCCCATTCGGCCTCGGTGAAGAGGTCCCAGTAGACGGTATGGCGGCAGTCGTAGGTGGCATAGAGGGGCCGCAACATCACGTCCCGCGGCCGGCCCACGCCAGCAGTGCGGAACTGCAGGGGCCGTTCCCACAACGGTTGCAACCATTCCCGCACCGGTCGGTTCTCAGTCACCAAGACCGGCACGAGGTCCTGGGACCGAGGTGGACCGACCTCGCCGGCCAACAGAATCGGGCCGTAAAAGATCGCTACCCGCCGTTCATTGTCCGGCATGGGCTCGGTGCGGAGGGCAAATGGCATCTCGATGCGCAGCACGTCGTCCGAACGCCACTCCCGTTCGATCACGGCGTAGGTGCCCGGCCGGCTGACCACCGGCAGGCTTGCTCCGTTGAGTTGGACTTCGAAGCCGTTGGTAGCCCAGAACGGATGCCGCACGTGCAGGGCCAGCCGCACGGGGCGCTCCAGCTGGAAATGCAGCCGCACAACGGGCTCCTCGGGGAACCGTGTGACCAGGCGCAGGCGCAGCCCGTGTTCCGGCCAACGCAGGTCAGCGGCAATGAACTGGTCCACCCACAGTGCCTGGTCGCTGTAGAAGAAAATGTTCTCGTTGTAGCGAGCGTGATTCTCCATGCCGGTGCCGCTGCAGCAGGTGAAGGCGTGGTCGTCCATGAAACTCTTCTGCCCACCGGGGCGCAGGGTCAGGTAGTAGAGCACGCGACCGTCTTCGGGGTGCTGGGAGGCCAGAATGTGATTCCACAGGGCGCGTTCGTAGTAATCCCCCAGCAGGGCGTCGGGGCGCCAGCGATAGAGGGCACGCGCCAGTTTGAGCATGTTGTAGGTGTTGCAGGTCTCGGCGGTGTTGGCCCCGAGCCGGTTGCTGAGTCGGCCCGGCGGTCCGAAGTGTTCGCCGTCGCTATTGCCGCCATTGGCGTAGGTATGACTGCGCAAGACGATGTGGAAGAAGTTGCTGGCGATGGCAGCAAACCGGGGTTCGGCCGTCAACTCGTAGAGCCGAGCAGCGCCGATGGCCTTGGGGATCTGGGTATTGGCGTGTTTGCCGTTGAGTTCATCACGGCCCTCGGCCAAAGGGTCAAGCACAGCCCGGTGATAGAACTTGCGCGCCAGGTCCAAGTAGACGGGCCGGCCGGTCCGCGCGGCCAGTTCGGCCAGCACCTCGTTCATCCCGCCGTGTTCGCAGGCCAGCATTCGTTGCCATTGCTCCTCGTTGAGGTTTTGCGTGATGGTCTCCACCCAGTCGCCCAGCCGGGCGGCGATTTGCAGGGCGCGGGCGTTGGTGCAATAGGCGTGTGCATCCAGAAGACCCGCAAACAGTTTGTGCAAGTTGTACCAAGGCACCCAAGAACCGTTCAGGTCGAACCCGGTGGAACGAATCTCGCCCCGGGCAATTTCGGAGAAGATACGGCGGCTTTCCGGCATGCCGCCCACAAAACCATCGCCGCGGGCTTCTTGGCAGACGGCCAGCTCATCCACGATGTAGTCCACGCGCCGTCGGAACTGCGGGTCGCCCAGAGCTTGGTACATCCGGGCGCAGGCGGAAAGATAATGCCCCAGACTGTGGCCGGAGATGCTCATAGATTCCCAGCCTTCGTACCGGGGGGCCTTTGGTTCCAAGCCGGCCTCCCTGCGATAGGGCGCCAGCAGGCGGTCTGGTTCCAAACGCAACAACCAGCGCGCGTCGAATTCCTGGGCCCTCCGGAATGGGCCGTCCAAAAGCCGCACCTGCGCCGGCGGGAAGGGTCGAGCCTGCCAGGGTATGGATTGTGCCGGCGTGACCACCCATTCCGTGGCGTGGCTGGGGACGACCCCCCAAACCAGGCCCACCAGGACAGCAAGCAACCCAAAACGCGGGCGGGCTTGCCGGCCCCAGCGTCGGCCAACGCCGGTCCCTGAGGAGGCCAAACCTCGCCAGGGACCTGGCTCCATGTCGTAATCTGTCCCACAGCAGGCCCGGCGAATACGCACCGGGCCGTCTCCCCACGCCATGCCCCCCTGCCAGGGCAGGGCTCCACTCTGGACCTCCTTGCAGCCACCAGGGGCAGCTTGGACTGGAATGGACTTCTTCATGTTTGATCCGGGCTTTGTGCGATCCCAAAAACCGGGTCCATGGCTCAGGCTCGGTCCGGCCTCCGGGGTCGAACGAACCGACTGTCGTCGGGCCCGGTGTCGTCCGGCCCGGCCGACGGCATTGTGCACGGGGCAAGGCGTGGGATCGACGCCAGATTGCGGATTTTTCTCTCCAATTTGCGAACCTCCTTTTGACCTTCGCGGTTTCGGCGGATGGGTCTTCCGGGCCGGTTTACCGCCCGACCGGTCCACTCCGCCGAGTGCTCCCCCAGACTCGACCGCGCAGTCAATCGGCCAAAACGGATCGGCCAGCACCAGGGGATGGCCGCCTGTTGTGGTGGACGTGATCTCATTTCCCCGCACGGGCATGCGCCGGACCGGACGCTGTTTTGTCATCGGTCCGACTTCGTGCAGGCCTTTGGCCTTTTCGGCGCCGCCGACTGAGGTTGACCGGGCCGCAAGGATAAGGTTAACCCTTGGAGGCCATGTTAGCGCCCCAGGACACCGTCGTTCCCACGCTGGGTCCGTGCACGATTCCGTCGCCGTTGCGGCTGGGAGGTGGCAACGAAACCGGCCTTCCGCGCTTTGTGCCGGACGGTGCCCGTGTGCGATACCAGGTGGAATGGGAGGGGGAGTGCACCCCCGCAGCGGAGGTGTGTTTTGAGAAGGCCGGGCCGCGGGAGAGACTCTTTTTCAACCCGCGGCAGACCCGGGCTGCGATGGTCACGTGCGGCGGACTGTGCCCGGGGCTGAATAACGTGATTCGGTCGGCCTTTCTCGAGTTGCACTACAACTATGGGGTGCCGGAAGTGCTGGGGCTGCGCTACGGGTATGCCGGGTTGAATCCGGCCGTGGGCGAGCCCCCGCTACGCCTGACCCCGGAATTGGTCGACACCATCCACGAGGAGGGTGGCACCATCCTGGGCACGTCGCGCGGGCCGCAGCCGGTGGAGGTGATGGTAGATTTCCTGGCCTCGCGCCAGATCGATCTGCTGCTGTGCGTAGGCGGAGACGGCACGTTACGCGGGGCCCGCAGCATTGCCGAGGAGGTAATGCGGCGCCGGCTCCCGATCGCGGTCGTGGGCGTGCCCAAGACGATCGACAACGACGTGATGTACGTGGAGCGGACCTTTGGGATGCAGACGGCGGTGGACAAGGCGCGGGAGGTGCTGGACGCGGCGCACAACGAGGCCAAGAGCACCTACAACGGCGTCGGGCTGGTCAAGGTGATGGGACGCGACGCCGGCTTCATTGCCGCCCTGGCCACCCTGGCCAGTCAGGAGGTCAACTTCACGCTGATTCCGGAGGTTCCCCTGCACCTCGAAGGGCCGCGCGGATTTCTGGAAACCCTGCGACGCCGCCTGATGGCGCGTCACCATGCCGTGGTCGTGGTGGCTGAGGGCGTAGGCCGCGAGCTGTTGCGGGAGGTGCCCTCGACCGAGACGGACGCCTCCGGCAACCCGCGCCCGCCGGACATCGGACCGTTTTTGCGTGAACGTATCGTCCGGCACATGCGCCAGGCCGGTGTGCCGGTGGACGTGAAGTATTTCGATCCCAGCTATCTCATTCGCAGTGTGCCGGCCAACAGCGAGGACGCCATCTTCTGTGATGCGTTGGCCCGGCACGCCGTGCACGCCGGTATGGCAGGCAAGACCAATGTGGTGATCGGTCTCTGGAACGGCGTCTTCACGCACGTGCCGATCCCGCTGGCGGTGTCGGCCAAGAAACAGGTGGACCCGGCAGGGCCTTTGTGGAAGAGCGTCCTGGCCAGCACAGGGCAGCCAGCCGTCTGGGCATAGGGCTTCCCCACAAGTCGGTTTTCCGGCGCGCAAACCGGAGGGATGTCCTGTCTGCCGTGGGGCCAGGGCCGCCGCAACCGCTCACCTTCGGCGCGCGAGGGCAGCTAACCCTCGGGCCAACACCTGCCCGAAGTCCGCGCCCAAGGTTGCTCCGGCCGGTGGAGGTGCGGCGTGTCGCTGCTTATGGTGGGTGGGCTGCAGGGTCATGGATGGGCGTTGCTGTGTGCATCCGCCTGCGTACCTTGGGAGACCGTGGATGTCACAGTTGGACAGCGTTTGTCCGTACGCATCGAAGACTTGGCGTTCGGAGGGGAAGGCGTAGCCCGTGCAGACGGGCTGGTGATCTTCGTGCCCTTCGTGGCCGTGGGCGAACAGGTGGAAATCGAGATCACTGAACGGAAGGCCCACTTCGCGCGGGCACGCCTCCTGCAGGTCTTGCAGCCCTCGCCGGATCGTGTAGCGCCGGCTTGTCCGCATTTTGGTCGGTGTGGCGGTTGTCAGTACCAGCATCTGCGGTATGAAACGCAGTTGCGGGTCAAGCAGAAGCAAGTGGCCGATCTGATGCAACGGATCGGCGGCTTCGACCCTTCCGTGGTGCAACCGGTCATCGGCTGCCCGCGGCCCTACGGTTACCGCAATCGTATCATGGTGCGCAGCCAGTGGAACAAGCCCGAGCGCCGCATGAACGTGGGCTTCCTGCGGTGGGACTGCGGCCTGGTGGAGGACGTGGTCGAATGCAAGATCGCCGAGCCGGCGCTGAACGAGGAATTGCAGAAGGTCCGGGCCCATCCGCCGCCCAAGAGCGGGTTGAAGGTGGTCTTGCGCCTGCCCCCGCCGGATTGGACGGTCCCGGCCGACTCGTTCTTCCAAAACAATTTCCATTTGCTGCCCGAGCTGGTTCGGGTGGTGCGCGAGGCGCTGCAGCGCGGTGGGGTTCGTCATCTGGTGGATCTGTACTGCGGCGTGGGCTTTTTTGGCATCGAGCTGGCTGGAACCGTCGAGTCCTTTGTGGGCGTGGAGTACGATCGGCGCGCCATCCGGGCCGCCCAGGAGAACGCGGCCCGGCGCGGCATTCGCAACGGCGAGTTTCTGGCGGGTCGGGCCGAAGAACTCCTGCCCCAAGTGCTGCAGCGGTTTGCGCCGGACACCGTCGCCGTGCTTGTAGACCCGCCGCGCAAAGGGCTGACGCCCCGGGCCGTGGAGGGTCTGCGTGCGGCTGCGCCGGCTGCGGTGGTCTACGTCTCCTGTCACCCAGCCACACTGGCGCGTGACCTGCGTGCGCTCTGCGCCGAGCAACGCTTCACCTTGGAAAGGGTCACGCCCTTGGACATGTTCCCCCAAACGCAGCACGTGGAATGTGTGGCCGAGCTCCGGAAGGCGGCCACTTCCGCCTGACCGGCCACCACCAGCCACACCTGGCCCTTGGACGCGGAGGGTCTCCGGGCTCTGGAAAGAGCGATCCGGCCGGCCTGCTTCTGAACTCGAGGGCAGGCGGCCCCCCGGGAAACACAGGCGCTTTACCGATTCTCGTTCTGCCAGGACGGGACGCTGCCGGCGGACCTAGCTCCGGCCCCGACCAAGCCCCACCGTCTGCGCAAACAATCCGGCCTTCACTTCATTCTTCCTCCGACCAGAGCTTGGCGCGCCGCTCGATGGCCTCGGGGTGCGTGTCGAGATTTTGCGAAAGGTACACGTGGCGCAGTTCTTGGCCGAACCCGATCTTCCGGAAGAACGACAGTGCCGGTTCGTTGGCCTCGTCCGTGTCCACCAACATAATCCGGGCATCCCGTTCGATGAACAAACTCGTCAACTGGCGGATCAGCCGCGTGGCTACCCCGCGGCGACTCCAGTCCGGATCCTCCCCGAGCCATTCCAGCCAGCCGTAGCGCCATGCACTGCCTCGCTTCTGCATCAGACTGCCGAGGGCAAAGCCGACGACCTTTTCGCCGGCCACGGCCACCAAACAGGTCTCCTGCTCGGTGCTGAAAAGCTTCATGACCTCATCCTCGTCCCACGACCGGTACAAGGTGGGCAGTTTCTCGGACGTGAACAGCTTCTGACCCAGGGCATAGACGGCCGGAAGATCTTCCAAGCGCATCGGGCGAATCTCGATCGCCGCCAATTCAGCTCGGCGCCGACGTCGTCTGAGCTTGGCCGTAGAGTTGAGGGTGGACGTTTTCATGGTCAATGACTGGAAAGCAACTGCCGAAACCCGACTGGGGAAAAGCCATTCATGCAGAAGACTGCCGCTTCAGGCGAGAATCCTCCCAGGCGGCAGAACAGAAATACGAGGCAACAACCGGGGCCTTACCTTCCGTCGAAGGTACGGTCCATCGCCTGTTGCATCGTCATTCACGAGGCCAAGGTAGGAGCATGCGGGACGGGCTGTCAAGGCAGGCAAGGGCGAGAGTTTTCACAACATACTGAACATCAACCACATGTACCGGAGCCCGGCGGTTCCCACAACTCCGGAAGCCCGGATCTTTTCCGGGCAAGATTCTTCTCCCACGGAGTCCGCAGAAGGGCCGGGGAAACTTCGGAACCCATTGATCCCGAACAGGTTGGGCCGGATTTCGTCTCCTCCTACGGAGGCTTCACCGAGGGCATTGGGAAGGAGGGCTGGCACAGAGTTGGCACAGGGGCGTGCAGCCGTTTTGGGGTTGGTTGGCCTGGGTTCTCTTTGAGCAAGCGCAGGGAAGCCAGCTTACGGCGGAAGCTTTTGAGAGGCCAGCTGGCCCGCGGGCGGCAAGACCGGCTCGGGAAGTGACTTCGAGGGGCTTCTCGGGTTGCAGTGGGTCGAGAGGTGCGTGGCAGGCCGGCTGCCTGAGTCGGCTTTGTGTCCACCATTTGAGATGCCATACTACTGGGAGCGGCCCAGGCATCATGCGCTGGCAGAAGGTGGCTTGCGCCGGGAGCGCTGTGAGAAGGAGGCCCACGCCGAGGCTCCGAGTTCAGAGGGTACGTACTCGGATGCCGAAAGCGCGGGCCGGATTGAGGCGAAGCAACTGATCGAGCTCTTCTTCGCTGCAACCAGCTCTCCGCAGGTCCGGCCATAGACGGTCGAACAAGGATCGGTACGGCTCCGGATTCCCGTTGCCAAAGAGTTTCAGCGGCGCTTGACGGGGCGAGTCGCCCTCTACGGCCCAGCCGTCGTCGTGCGAAATCAGCACCCGATGCCAACAGCCGGCGGTTTTCAAGGCGAGCAGCGCGTCTCGATAGCGCTCCGGGTTGCCGTCGGCAAGGCTGTAACCGTCCAAGCTCACCCAGGCGCCGCGCCGGGCCGCCTCGATGCGCTCGGCGTCGGTGCCGTTCTGGGCGTGTACCCATACGAAGGCCTCGGGCGCCACGCGCTCCTCTTCAAGGATACGCAACTGGTCCATGGCCGCCGCACCATCGCCAGTGTGGGCGCACAGGGTCAGGCCAGTCTGGCGATGCACCCGGGCAGCCGCCCGCAGCAACTTGACATGCAGCGCAGGCAACGGGCCACGGTCGGTGCCCAGCTTCACAAACCCGGGCCGAACCTCGGTCCCCTCGATCCCCTCCTGCCATTCGCGCAGCCACCGGTCGGCCAGTTGGTGGACAGTCTCCTCGTGTGCGTAGCGGGGCAGGTACCGGTTCCCCACCGCCCCGTAGTAGCCGGTGTTGGTCACCAGGTGAATCTCGGCAGCTTCGGACAGGCGTCGCAACAGGCGCACGTCTCGGCCAATATACCGGGGGGTGCACTCGAAAAGCGCGCTGACGCCGCGTTCCTTCAACGCGCGCAGGTGGGGCAGGATGGTGGCCACCGCCGCCTCGGGATCGTAGCGTGGCCCGGCACTTTTCTCGGCGCCGATGAAATCCGTCACGATGTGTTCGTGAGTCAGGGCGCGGCCCAGGCGGGAGGCGGGCACCGGCCGGAGCACCGTCATGATTCGCAGTTCCGAGTCGGGTTCCGACTGCGTGCGGAAGTGGGAACAGCCTTGGACGACCGCTGCCGCGCTCACGGCAAATGCCATCCGCAGGAAGCCGCGACGGGACACTGGCAGATCCCGTTGGCGTTCAGTGCGCGTCTGCGGCATCGGTGCCGTGGGCGGGCGAATGCGCCTGGGGATGGGCCCGATGGTCGGGCCGCAGCAGGAGCAAGCGGCGTTTGGGTTCGGTTCTGGCTGATCGGCAGTCATGGCTGGGCGTTTCTAAAACAGCTTCGCCCTTCATGCTTGGCAGCTCGGGCCGTTCAATGCAAGGGCGCGGCACGCTCCGATTGACTGGCCAAGGGGTCATCTGCGATTCCACAGGCTCCCGGCCTGTCCCACCCGAGGAGGTCAGACCGTCAAAGCAGCACCTTTCGTCTCGCCGTTGGATAAGTCGGAAGAATTGAACCTTTCCAAGATCTCCCATGATCCAGTGGCCGTCTGGTGGTGTGGCCTCGCTAGGAGGGGCGCCGCGGCTTGCCGGCGCTGTGTGTAGATCTCGGCAGGCCCGGGCGGCGTGGGAGCTGAATTTCCCGGGGAGCCGGGTCCCAAAGCCGGGAAATCCCGGGCAGGGCTTTGAGAGCTCACGTGGGAAGTTGTGCAAGCCGCTTTGTGCACGCCGCTACTGCAATCGGTTCCCCATGCTTCCCCGGGCGGGCCGGTTTTGCTTGCGTGGGGTTCGAATGCCCGTAAGGTGCAAGGCGGATCAGGATGAGGACGATGGAACCGCAAACGTTGGCACGGTGGCTGGGGATTGGGTTGTTGGTGTTTGTGGCGGTCTTGATGGCGGCCAACGGCACCTACGTGGTGCAACCCGGCTACCGGGGCGTGGAGGTGACCTTGGGTCGGGTGTCCGACCAGTTCAAGGCAGAGGGATTCGGTTTCAAGATGCCCCTGATCACGACCATTCATCCGGTCTCTATCCGGCAACAAACGGCCCGGGAGACGGCCGAGTGTTACTCCTCGGATTTGCAACAGATCCTTGTGGCGCTGCGGGTGTTGTATCGCATCCCGGAAGGGGCAGTGGTGCGTTTGTTCCGGGATTACGAGGGCGAACCGTTTCCTCAGTTGGTGGCGCCCCGGGTCCATGAGGCATTGAAGGAAGTGGTGGCCCTGCAAACTGCCGAGCAGATTGTGAAGAATCGGGAGGAGATCAAGGTACGCACGTTGGAGCTGGCGCGACGTAAGGTGGGCGAGCTGGTGGTGCTGGAGGATCTGGTGATTGAGGACATCAAGCTGACGCCCGAGCTGGAACGCGCCATTGAACAGAAGATGATCCAGGAGCAGGAGGCGGCGAAGGCCAAATTTGTGCAGCAACGCGCGCAAATCGAGGCGGACACAGCCGTGATCAAAGCCCGGGGCGAGGCCGAATCCATCCGCATCCGGGGCGAGGCCCTCAAAGAGAATCCGGCCTACGTGGAGTTACAAATCGTCGACCGGTGGGACGGCATTGCGCCGCTGGTCGTTGGAGGTGGACCGGTGTTGATGTCGCTGTCCGACCTGTTGCGTGCAACCACGGTGACCAACTATGCCCCCGCGAAATCCGTACTATCCCCACGACCGACCCGTTGAGGTGGTAATTCCGGCGTTTTTGCCGAAGTTGCTGGCTGTGGCGGTGGTGTTGTTCGTCCTGGCCGTGCTGGCCGGCGCCAGCAGTTACATCATTCCGCCCGGGCACCGCGGCGTGAAGGTGACCCTGGGAAAGGCGGCTGATGAGTTTTTGCCCGAGGGCTTCGGGTTAAAGCTGCCGTTG
>Ga0308415_1001217_pt1 | contig 11137 bp, 9 predicted proteins | sample HotsprSampleOS55_FD_203465 | JGI IMG/M metagenome (GOLD analysis project Ga0308415, IMG submission 203465) | Hot spring phototrophic mat microbial communities from Octopus Spring, Yellowstone National Park, Wyoming, United States - 20090730_OS55 ... | reverse complement strand
GCTGCCCGACGCTGAATATCCAGGACTTCTTGGGCGGCGTCCGTGGGAGAAATCTGTGGGGGCACACCCTCCGGTCGGATGTGGGACAGAGATTGAATAGCTTGCCGCAACATTTCCAACCGACGGACCATCACCTCATCGGGGACAGCCCTTCGGGGGTCCACCGGTACCAAATGGATTGCCCCCAAATCGGCGAGGAGAGACAAAATTGCGTCCCGGTCGCAATTGCGGCCCGCCACAAAGATTTTCCGCATCGGCACGATCATACGGTTCGCTCCGCGGCCTGAGCTTGCTGGCGACCTGCAAGCTCCTCAGCCAAGGCGATAGCCAGTTTTTTCTTTGCGATCTTTGCGCGCCCCACGGCATCCCGCATCTCATCCCCCAGTTTGATACGGATGCGGCGGATGGCCTCCTTAGCATGCGGGATCATCACTTTCTCGAACAAATTTACCCGTTGGATGATCCGAGTCAGCTCTTTCTGCAATAGTCGCTCCTGCTGTTGGAGGATTTCCAGCTGGGCCTGACGGCGGCTCTTTTCCCGAAGATCCAACAGGGCTTGATCCACCCAGGGAGGCGTCGCAAAAAGGCTATACCGAACTTCCGGAAAGATCACCTGCTGTAAAACAGGGATTTCCACACCTGCGATGTTTTTCCGAGCCAACACCAAACGAGAAGGTTTCGACCACCGGTGCAGGGGAATCACTAACCGATCGGCAAATACTGTCTGATATCGCTTTAGTTGGGTTTCGATCTCTTCTACTGCCTGCTCGGCTGCCCGCCGCTGGCGAACCACTTCCCGCACCGCCAGCTGAAGCTGCTGCTGCTTTAGCTTTAACATCGGCAGATAGCGCTGGTACCGGGCCAAAGCATCCCGATAACGCTTCAGCTCCGGCCTGGTCAGCTTGATTTTTTTCTCCGGCATCCCCGAACCCTCGAAAAATCAACAAAACCCCGCCTCAGCTTCTTTCCGGCAACAGATCTTCCCAATAGGTGAGCCAAAAGTTAAGATGCGGCGGTGGCTGCTGCCATTTCAGGAGTTTCCACGGGAATCCGCGGCTTTGGCCAATACTTGTCGATTAGCGTTCGCCGAATCCCTGTCTCTGCCGGTTCAAAACACTCCGCCAGGATCTGCCAGCACCGATCGAGTGCTTCGAAAAGCGGAATATTAACAGCTAGATCCATGATTCGCTGCTCGAAAAGCTCTCCATACTTCAGCAGCTTCCGGTCCCATTCGGACATTTCGAAGCCCATATCCCGCTTTTCCCGGCTTTCCCGGCATAAGGCATAAAGCTGGATACAGGCGTCCATGATGGCTCGGTGATCATCACGCGTTTTCCCGTTTACCCGCTGCTTAAGCCGCGACAACGAACCGAAGGGCTCGATCCGGCCATTCCGCAAGTAAAACTGACCTTCAGTGATATATCCGGTATTGTCCGGCACGGGATGGGTGACGTCATCACCCGGCATCGTCACCACAGCCAAAACCGTCAAAGAACCGGCTCCTTCCAGATCGACGGCCTTCTCGTACCGCCTGGCAAGTTGCGTGTAGAGATCCCCCGGATACCCGCGGTTCGAAGGGATCTGCTCCATAATTATCGAAATTTCTTTTAAAGCATCGGAGAAAGCTGTCATGTCGGTAAGAAGCACCAGCACCCGTTTCCCCTGCAGAGCAAATTGCTCTCCTACCGACAGGCATAAGTCGGGAACCATCAAGCATTCGACCACGGGATCGGCAGCGGTATGGATGAACATCACGGTTCGGCCGAGGACCCCACCCTCCTCGAAAGTCCTCCGGAACTTCAAGTAATCATCGTGGCGAAGGCCCATCCCACCCAAGATGATAATGTCGGCATCGGCTTGCAATCCGATCCGGGCCAGAAGCTCATTGTACGGCTCCCCCGGTACGGAAAAGATCGGCAGCTTTTGCGACTCCACCAGAGAATTGAACACATCGATCATAGGAATGCCGGTGTGGATCATTTTATCCGGCAACCGACGGCGAACCGGGTTTACCGGGGGGGTACCAATGGCTATCGGCTTGCCCGTCAGCTCCACCCGACCATCGCGAGGTCGCCCGGAACCATCCAGTACCCGGCCCAGAAGAGCGTCGGAGAACGGAATCTGCATCGGCCGGTGGAGAAATTCGATTCGATCTCGGTTGGAAACTCCCTGAGAACCCGCAAAAACCTGGAGGCTCACCCGGGGCCCATCCAACCGAATCACTTGGGCATAAGATGGACCACGGGAGGTGTGGATCATTGCCAATTCCCCAAAACCCACACCTTCAGCCCGGACAGTTACTACGTTACCGACAATGCGTTCGATCTCGTCAAAGTACTTCCTCATTGCTCGTCAGCCTCGACCTTTGGTAGCAATGAATCGGTCGATCCGCTCCAAATAACGTTGGAACTCCTCAGAACCCCACTCGGAGTAGTTCCAATTTCGGAACAGGTCACTAATTTCCACCATTTTGCGGCGGGCTTCCGCCTTATCGCCAAACTGAAAGTCGGTATCCACAACTTCCACCACCTTGCTGAAGACAAACTTTTGCCTCTCGGCCGGGGTCGCCGCGTCCACAGGATCGAAGGCATTCTGCTGGAGATAACAGTTATCCACAAAATCCGCCTTCAGCATGATGGTGAAATCTTGAACAGATATCCCTTCCTCCCCTACCACGGTCATCATTTGCCGAACTTCGTGGCCTTGGACAAGGAGACGGCGAATCCGAGCGACGACTTTTGGATCGATGATTCCCCGGTACTGACTCCACGAATCCAGCGGATCGATTGAAGGGAACCGCCGGGCTTCCGCGCGGGCCCGCGATAACCCATGGAAAGCCCCAACCACTTTCAACGTGGCTTGAGTCACAGGTTCTTCGAAGTTTCCGCCGGCAGGGCTGACAGTACCGCCGATGGTGAGCGATCCTTTGCGACCATCCTTCAACTCGATCACACCGGCCCTTTCGTAGAAAGCGGCAATTCGGCTTTCCAAGTAGGCAGGGAAAGCCTCTTCGCCTGGGATCTCTTCGAGCCGGCCGGAAACCTCTCGCATCGCCTGTGCCCACCGAGAAGTCGAATCCACAAGCAGCAACACATTTAAACCCATTTGCCGGTAATACTCACCCAAGGTGGCCGCCGTGTAAACCGAAGCCTCCCGAGCCGCTACCGGCATGGCCGAGGTGTTGCAGACGATAATCGTCCGCTCCATGAGACTTCGCCCAGTCCGCGGGTCGATCAACTCGGGGAATTCACGCAAGGTCTCCACAACCTCTCCGGCCCGCTCCCCACAGGCACCGATGATGACGATATCGATCTCCGCATGGCGAGAAGTGATCTGCTGGAGCACGGTTTTTCCTGCCCCAAACGGGCCGGGAATGCAGTAGGTACCTCCCCGCACAATTGGAAAGAGTGTATCGATGATCCGCACCCGCGTAACCAAGGGATCAGTCGGTAGCAATCGGCGGCGAGAGACATTCAAAGGCCGTTTCACCGGCCAGCGTTGCTGCATTGTCACCGATCGCTCCTGCCCATCTGGGCCAACAACCACCGCAATCTCCTGATTTACTGTGTACTCCCCAGGCGGAGCGATGGTTTTGACCGTAAACTGCCCCTCCCACGCGAATGGCACCATAATGTGGTGCCTAAAAATGCCTTCGGGCACCGTTCCCAACGTATCCCCCGCTTCTACTATGTCACCCGGCTTTACTACCGGGGTAAACTCCCAGGGTTGAGTGAGGGATACTGCATGCAAGTACACTCCCGGGCGAAGGAAGTAGCCGATTAGATCTGCCAATTCGGGGAGAGGATTTTGGAGACCATCGTAGATTCTGCCAAGCAACCCGGGAGCCAGGACCACCGATAACATTTCTTCCCGGAGTTCGACGAAATCACCCACCCGTAACCCGGCAGTTTCTTCGAAGACTTGAAGGTCCACCTCATGCCCCCGGACCCGAATCACCTCGCTCATGAGCCGGACGCCGTCGGAGCGGATGCAATAACCGACGGAGTTCTGTACGACCCGACCCGTAGTCTCCACGGTAACCAAATTTCCAAATACCCCGATCACCCTTCCCCGAACGAACCCGTCGAAGCCTGAACTCACCTCTTGCCGGAGCGTCGTAGACATCCCAGTACTTCCTACTTGCTATCTCCACCTCAGAGAGCTGCTTAAAGTGACACCCTCCAAGGGAGCCGATCCAGGCCCACCGCGGTCACGGGCCAAAACGTTCAGTAAAGCCAGTCACTTCCAAGTGAGAGATTCACCTTTACGGAACTTCGACTCGTTCTATATTTCCGAAACCAAAGCCCCCGGCAGAGCAAGTTTCTACTGCGGACCCGGTGCTGCTTTTTCCTCACCGGAGGTTCGCCGCCATTGGCTCAACAGCATGATCCGAAGGGCATAAACCAGGATTTCCTCGTCGACGAACCGAAACCATGCCTCGTTCTGGTCGCACCATTCCCAGCGGGTGCGAATAACAACCTGCAGGCCTGCCAATGGAGTCTTTGCCGATTCCCACTCCGAAATCGCCGCACTGAAGTCGAAGTCCGATTCACCGAGCTCTGGCACAACGAGGTAACCGGCCTCCTCCAACCCCAGCTTCCGGGCACGTGCCACCGCCAGAGCATTGCGGAAGGCCACCTCGAATCCTACCCAACGTCGGAGGAAATCACTTCCGTGCTCGGCACCCATCCGATCCGCGAATCGAAAATAACTCGCCCAAAGTCTATCCAACTCGATCGTAAAAGTTTCTTCCTCCTCCTTCCGTGGCGATAAAAAATCCGGAAGAGTAGACTCGCCTTTGGCTTGTTCTATCGTTAGAACTGCAGGCTCAACCTGTTTTAACTCCCCCGCTAAGAACGCCTCCCGCTGTTCCAAATCGTCTAAAAGAAGAATGGTCCCCACCAACCGGCGGACTCGGCGAATCTCGCTCACATGCTCCAGGAGTTCTGCAAGTCCGATGGGAGGTGGTGTACCCAAGGTCCCAAGAGAAGGTAAAGCAGTGATGTAATAATGAAGTTGACCTAGCATCAAACTCGGGATCCGGTACCCGCAAACAATTCCCAATTCTTCTAAGAAAGACCCCCAGTCAGATCATCAAACACTGTTGGCACCGCACGCCGCTTTCGATCCCTGAAAGCTTTCCATTCGGCAGGCGACTCCTCCGCACAAGGACACCCACTTTCTCCCGCGTCACAAACCAAGCGAGATCAATTCTTCTTGCCACAAAAACTTAGCACCTTCTTCATGCCTTAGGACCGCCCGCGACCGTGCTCCGGGTTTTCGTCCTTCCGAGGTGGGGGAAACCCAAATCAACTAATCCATTTATTGCCAACAATTACCTTTTCTGCGAAACTCAGCACCAACCAAACAGTGCAAACAGGGCCCATGCCCGGGCCAAGTTCCCCCGGAAAAAGCGAGGGATCCGGATCACGCGGGCTGTTCAGCTGGCTTTATCGCCTGGTCGATCAACGCTTGTAATTCCGGAGTAATGATTTCACTTAACAGCTTCACCACGGAATTTGTGGTAACCTCTACGGTGCCGGAACCCAATTTGTATTCGAAACCAGCCTCCCTCAACGCTCCCACGATCTCCGGCACGAATGCGGGCTGGCCGGACTCCCGGTCTCGGATACGACATTGGGCTAATAGCCACTCCCGGAACTGAGCTTCCATGGCCTCCGGAACCCGGATCGTAAGTCGGGCTTCACCCCGCACTTCAGCAGCTGCATATTCCTTAACCAACTGGAGAATCAGATTTTTCAAAAAATCCGGATCAGCCAGGGTAGCGGCTACCATACGCTCCAAAACCGCGGTTAAAGCCCGGTTGAGTGTTACCCGGAGATATCCCACCACGTCGCGCGCGGCCAATTCCAAATCGGTTCGGGTCCGAGCAACTGTCTTCGCCCGCTCTTGTTCGGCTTCCTGGCGAATCTTTTCGGCTTCCGCTTTTGCCGCCCGAATTATCTCCTCGGCCTCTTGCTTTGCACCATGGCGGATCTCCTCCGCCTCCTTTTTCGCGGCCTCCACGCCCTCAGCCCTCAATCGACTAATAAAAGCATCAATCGTCTGGGCCATCCGAGTTCCCTTCGGCTCAATCCTTAGTTCATTACTAATGTCAATTTTTAGCGATAGCAGTCGCCCGAGAGGTCCCCCGGCGACTTCACCGGTTGAATCGACATTATAACGGATGATTGCGATTATAGGGAAGAAACAATCCGTTTAGGGCTGGGCGGATCCCAAGGCTCGGGAAGCTCCCCTGCCTGCGAGGCCATGCCCCTTAGTTGAGTTCTCGAAAAGCATGTCGGACAATTCCGGCTGCGGTGGCGGTGTAAATTGCCGGCAGTGAACTCGGGCGAAAAGGTCCCCCCTTGGGGAGGAAATCGGCTTGCCAGGGGTGATGGGGCCGTCTTTGATAACACTTGGGACCACACTTTGTCGGACTTGCGACCCATCAATTTGGATAGCGGCCCATTAGTTGGATATTGGATTTGTGACCCCACTCCAACCGACAGATTTCCAGAATTTGCTTGGTTGACAGAGGGTAAGAGGGTATTCGACTTACCACAGAAATCGCTTTGTCCCGTGCCGAGAGGAGCTTGCCCCAATGGCTAAAAAACCTGGGCGGAATATGGATGTTAAAACGTTACTGGCGTTGGGCTTTTTTGGGGTAACTGTGTCCCCTCTGCGGCTCTCGACCCATCGGCCGTGAAACATTCCCCCTCGAGAAGGGATTCCAGTCTACCGCTGTGCCCCCTGCTTTGAAAAATGTTCAGAAAACAACCAAAAAAACAGAGAATTTTCCACCCCGGGGAACCACGTCATCTATGCATCCGTCATCGAAAGGCTTTAGGATTGCTTCAGGACTCGGTCCCCGGAGGCATCGCACAGCCGGGGGTTACGAAATGCTCTCTTCCGGACCGGATCTCCAAGATCGCCCCCCGCCTCACTTCCAAAGGCATCGCCTTCGGGCGAGTCAAGCAAAATTCCCTCCACCCGACAGATTGCGATAAGAAAAAAACCAGATTGTGATAAGAAAAACCAAAATGACAAAGTGAAGCGCCCAAAGAAAAATCGACATTGAAGCAACCCCGGGAGCTAACCCCCAGCACAATTGACAAGATGAGCCCAACCCCTCACCGCCGACGGGCTCCAAAAGGGAAACTGCCCACAATTTCCAACATGCAGCGAACTCTTTTCCCAAACCACGAAATCTAGCAATCAAAATTACTACGTGATCAAGATATAGGAATTTTGCCTCTTTGGGCCGGCAGTGATCTCGGACTCGGAAGAAACTCTTCCATCAATCACGCACAGCCTCTGCCCGAAGACCTCTAGGAAGTCTCTAACCATGCTTGGCCAATTTCCCTGCCGGGCGATGGCCACCCCCAGGGAGATCCCAGTCCTCAATGGGAGATCCCAATCCTCAAAAATTTTCCAAGCAGACGTTCGCCGGGAGGGATACACCGGACCAAAACTTCCTCGCCATTAGCCCCCCATCGTCCCCACCCCAATTCCCTATTGAACCGGTGGACAATCCACGTGATATTCATCGCCGAACTAGTCCGCCCAAGAGTAAAAATGAGCAGGTTCTTCCGGCTCAATTGCGGGGCCTATCCCCTTCGGCACAATTCGGGCTCCAAAACCCAGACCGGAAAACAAGGATCGCTTATAGGTGAAAGCTAGGGGCAGGCCAACTAATCCCCCGCGATGGTTACCCTCACCTCATGGCCAAAAGGGCAAACAATTCCCGCACTGGCTCCAGCTGGATCGTTGGCTGCCTCGGTTTCGGAACTTTTTGCCCCGCCAAAGGGCCAGACCCCCTTGGTGAGCCAAGCGGAATACCTCAAATATACTTTCAAGGCTTTTTCGAGTTTCCCTCCTCAGGGACTTCTCGAAAGGTAAACGTCAGATAGTGGAGACCACTTTCATCGCTAAGCAGGACACTGCCCTGAGGAACCAAGTATTTCTCGATTACCGCAAAAGGTGGTAACCCCTGCTTATTGGTAAAAGAGAGAATTGCTTGAGCCCAGCGTTGGGTGCTTGCTGCCTCCTCCAAACGTCTGCGGCCTTCGTCGGTCTGGGCGAGTTCAAAGAGGTAACGAAGATTTTCTCGCGGGAATTCGTAAGTCATCGAAGCAAGCTCCAGGGGATTGACCCGCTCGTCGACGCGGCTTGCCATTTGTCGGAATTCCGGACTTTCAGCCAAGCCTGGCGACGTTCCCTCCAAGGTTGCCAAAGCTCTTTGAAAGGCGGACTTTCTGTCGGCAACCAAGATCCACCCATCGACACATCCGAAAGTCAGTCGCCGGGGGTCCTCGGTGCCGGAGGAGCGGGGGCCTAAAGGTTGTTGGGCTACGAAGAAGGCATAGGCCCCACTCTCCTCCTTTTGAAACACATTAGCGAATCGCTCAGCCAGCCGACTCACCAGTTCGCGAGCCTGCTCAGAGTTGTGGACTTCTAGCCCCACCAGCTGGGCCCGACTTTCTGCACGTGCCGGCCACTCAATGTAAGAGGCCCATACCACTCTTCCGGTCAGGACCGGCAGAAGCTCCTCTTCCACACGGATTCTTAAAAATTGGGACAGCCGGTTTAGATCCCGAGCCAACGAGCCCTGACCTCGGAAACCGTCGAGGATTGTCCGGATTGCCTCCAGTCCCTCCCTAAGCCGCCAGTTCAACGTCGAATAGTTTGTACATTCCGCGGGAACCCAAGCCGGCGGCCCATAATCCCCTGCACCAAAACTGAGGAACCCCAAAGCTCCCGTCCTTTCTCCTTGAATAATCAGATGGGACTGAGTGAACCAATCCAGAGGACCGATCGCCGCCGAAATGGCTCCGCCGGCAGCTGTGATCTTATCCAGACCTAACAAAGGTGCCACAAGGAGCAAAAACTGAACATTGGGATCCTCCCGCCCGACCACACGAAGCAAGTTCCACGGGTCCACCCACCAAAAGATTAGAGGCCGTTCCTTCTGCAGTTTTCGACATTCCGACAAAGTCGCAACAAATCCCGCGGAATCCTGCAAGGTGCTGGTCTCTTTCAAAGAAACCGCAACATCGCCTGGACCTCCACCCTCGCTGGTGGACTGGGAGGAGCCAGTAGCCCGCTTGCGAACCCAAGCCGCCAAAACCTTTTCCAGTACATCCGGATAACTCACCCCGATAAAAGTTTTATCCAGTACAAGGTAGTAAAAACGTTCTGTTCGGGCAGCCTCCCGCTCTACCATGCGAACCCGCAAACCGGCGATCGAGGTCTCCCCGAGTCGAGCCTGCCCAGCCTGAATCGACTTTTCAAGGGCAGAGAGTAACTCGTTGATCTGCTCTTCCTCTTCCGCAAAATCCACGAGGACAACCAAAGCAGGTCCCTCCGAGCTTTCGGCTAGGGCGATACTTATTTCGCCCTCGAACAAAGCGGCCAGTTCCCCCACGCCAACCCCGGTCTGCTGTGCTACCCTTCCAAACACCTGGCCCACCCACCCGTAAATTTCTTCGGCCCACGGGCGGAGTTCCGGATCTTGAAACATCTTTCCCAAATTGGTTTCCCGAATCTGCGGAAGCAGCCGACTTACCTGAGGAATAGTGAGCAAGGCTACCGTCTCTTTCGGAAGGAGCTCCGGTGTTTGCGGCCGGATCTGTGCCAACCCGATTCGTGCAAAAAGACCCGACAAGAGGAACAAAAAGTAGATTACCCGTTTCATACCCCTATTCATCGTTTCCGTCTCCTTCCCTTCCGGAAAGTTGGAAGCCAACTCTGCAAACAGTACTTACAGCAACACGAAATGCTTCTCTGCCAGACGCATTCCCGGCAATAAGCAAAATCGCGTAAGAATTGTCTTCCGGAGCTGAGTTGTTACACTTAGTCCTGCGGTTGCCCGTAAGCATGAGAGGAATTTAACTAGGTTAGAGCGTCTGGCTTTTTTCCGACCGGTACTCCACTGCCCGGGCAACGAAGCCCATTGGCGACGGGAGCGAAACATTCGGTCCACCAGTGTAAAAAGCTGGCCTAGAGGTCCACCCAAGCTCTTCAACCTGTTTGATTTTTTCCAATGTACATACCCACGCTTTCTACACTACACACGCTTCCGCCGGAAAACTTGAAAGAAGGCCTAGTTCTTCGGTTTGGGATAGAAGGATCTGACAATGAAGGTCTTTGGTGCGGCCGAGAAAGCTGTCATTATCTCCCTTCTCGGGATGATTTTCGTTGCGGTAGTTGTCGCGACGATTGAGTTGGCTGTCGTTCTTGTACAAGAACTTCTGAAGCCGCCAGTAATGCTACTGAACCTCGAGGAACTGTTAGAGGTATTCGGATTCTTTTTGATGGTCCTTATCGGCATCGAGCTCATGGAAACTATTAAGGCTTACTTGCATGAAAACCGCATACAAGCCGAGGTGGTCTTTCTTGCTGCCCTGGTGGCAATCTCCCGCAAGATCATCATCATTGATTACGACAAACTTACCCCAGCACATCTTTTTGGGCTGGCAGCGGTTCTCCTTGCCTTAGGGATCACATATTTTCTGGTTCGCACTGCCCTGGGCTCCCCTCCGCTTCGCCAAACTGAGGCCCGATTCTCACAAGGGACCACGTCCTCCGGTTTATTCCCAAGTCAACCGTCGAAGACCGAACAAACCGACTGTTAGGCAAAGGCAACTCTAAAGCTTACACTGTGCCACCCCAAGTACCCGTCTTCGGGATACTCGCTCCGGTTCCGAGACCATGGTTCCAGTCTGTGCCCCTAAGCCAAACTTCTTGCCAGCGATTCTTCCGGAGAAGCGGCGAAAGATTTTTGAACATGCCCCCAATTGGTAGGCCGGCTTCACATATGGCAAAGGTGACCGGCCGAAAGCCCAGAATTGCCACCCGCCCGGTTCCAACCGTCAACGCCCGGGTTTTTCGGGTAACTAAACGGTTTCGATGACGACCGGCTTCTAGGAACATTATTCGAAGGTACCGAAGCATTATTAGCTGACTTTCTGGAAATGCCCAGAAAAAAGAGATGTAAGCCAATCATTCAGCGACTGGCCCCTCTCCCAGTCGCGGATTCCTTGTTGAATCTCCCCAATGGTGCCAATCTCTTGGCACTTTTTTCGGGGGCATTGTCCCCATCTCAAGGGGGGGGGGGGGGGGGGGAATTAAATGG
>Ga0308415_1001216_pt1 | contig 11150 bp, 8 predicted proteins | sample HotsprSampleOS55_FD_203465 | JGI IMG/M metagenome (GOLD analysis project Ga0308415, IMG submission 203465) | Hot spring phototrophic mat microbial communities from Octopus Spring, Yellowstone National Park, Wyoming, United States - 20090730_OS55 ... | reverse complement strand
GAGTGTTAAGGAGAATCTATGGTTCTTCTCACAACTATATGGATTGAGTAGTAGTTATGCTAGAGAGATCATAGATACCCTAATAGATGATATGGAGCTTGAGCAGTATAGAGATACCAGAGTACACAAGTTATCCACTGGCTATAAGCAGAGGTTGAATCTTGCAAAGGGGTTCATAAACGATCCTTTGTTATTGTTGTTAGATGAACCTACCCTAGGTTTAGATGTGATCAATGCAAGGCATATACGTACATACATAAAGAGATGGGTTAGGGATGATCCCTCCAGATCGATACTATTGACCACCCATTACCTTGCAGAGGCTGAAGAGGTATGTGATAAGATAGCTATAATATATAGGGGGAAGATAATAGCATACGAGAGTCCTGATGTACTGAAAAAATCTATTACAGATAGTAGCGTAGTTGAGATAACAGTGATGAGTGCTGGCAGAGATATAGATATAGATAGCATACTATCAAAGTATGGGGTCATGTATGAGATACTCAATGGTATTGATGATAGGATGCATAACTACACAAACAGTAGCAATAGTAATAGTAATAATAGTAACGCAGTCCATAGTGGTGATGGTGTAAGGATCAGGCTTATGCTTAATGATGAGTCTATGATACCTAGCATAGTGGAATCGTTAGTGAACAAGGGGTTCAAGGTATCATCTGTGAGTAAGAGTACCCCTACTCTAGAGGATGTGTATGTTAGATACATAAAGAGATACGAGGTATGAGCCTCAGCGATGACCTTGTACTCAACATAAAGGCTATATACGCTAGGGCATACGTGAGGGTGAAAGGGCTTACAAGGGAGCCTCATTGGAGCATAGCAGAGGTTACCATACCATTACTATCGTTGAGTGCTTATGTATACCTGTACATGACGCTCGATGCATATGAGTACATGGCTTTCGTTATAGTAGGCGGCGCTATGCTTGCGTTCTGGAGCAATGTACTATGGGGCATGTCAGCACAACTATACTGGGAGAAGGATACTGGTATGCTACAGCATTACATGCTCACACCTGCATCTAGGATGGCTATACTGGTAGGTATGGCAGTAGGGGGTATGATAAATACTACTATCAGATCATTATCCATACTTGCTATAGGCACACTGCTCTTCCCGGTGAGTTATGCATTGAACGATCCTGTAGCACTACTCCTTATATTCCTACTTACCATAATAGCATTGTATGGTATGGGTATGCTATTCGCATCACTCTTCCTACTATATGGCAGAGAGGCTAGCCATATAGCAGACCTACTACAGGAGCCTATCTACTTACTCTCTGGTATATACTATCCTGTTATAGGCAGTAACATATTCCCTAATGCTGTAAAGGTTGTAGCAAGCATGATACCACTCACTCTAGGGATAGATGCCATAAGACTCATACTCATAATGGGCAAGGGCATCAATGATGTAACCCTTCATATAACCGCTCTTGCTATACTTGCAGTAGCATTACTCGTACTAGCAAGAATAGCACTCAAGAAGATGGAGGATGTAAGTAAGAGGCAGGGTAGACTACTATTAAGGTGGCAGTAGATGCTAGAGTACGCAAATATAGCTATCAAGGTTATAGTGCAGGGTATAGTACTAGGTTGGAAGGTAGAGTCTAATTGGACGAATCCATTCGTGTTTATAACCTATATGGTAGCCAAACCTATAGCGGCTGTTATACTCGTAGGTTTAGTGATAATAATAGGGAGCGGAGCCTCTGTTAATAGTGATCTATTCCTTTATTCGTTCATAGGCATAACATTCTTCATCTATCCTGCTAATATAGCGATAGCATTGGCATACCTTGTACATGAGGATAGAGCAAAGTACGAAGTACTGAAGTACATATACGTAACACCATTATCCTTAAGGGTATATATAATAGGGAGGGGAATAGCGACAGCAGTCAACTCTACAATATCTGTACTGATATCCATACTGGTAGGTCTGTTTATATTCAACACTTACTTTGGATTGGAGTTAAGTATACCTTCAAGTATAGACTATCCTGTACTTATGAGCGGTGTACTGATAGGCGTAGCATCATTCATACTCTTAGGCATGATACTATATGCTATAAACCTAATAACCTTCAAATTACAGTACTCTCTGAGCGAGTATACAACTGGTATACTCTTTCTATTCTCTGGTGTAGTATTCCCTATAGAGATGCTGCCGTATCCATTACAGTTGGTCTCTACATCTCTACCTACTACTCACTTCCTTAACCTCATAAGATCCTCCATACTAGGCTACAGTTACATGGATCATCTTATGATGCTAGTAACAACTACTCTGCTGCTATCAGCTGTAGCATATATGATACTACATAAGGTGGAGTTAAAGGCAAGGAGGAAGGGAACTATAGATAGGAAGGCTGAGTACTAGGTTAATTGTATTGATATGGATGGGTATGTATATTAATCATCATAATAGATCTACTCTATGATAGATAAGGAGTATATAAAGGATCTGGTTAAGAGGTATGAGGATATTACTGTATGTGTACTAGGCAGCCATTCAGCACTGGAGGTGATGGATGGTGCGAAAGATGAAGGCTTCAATACCATAGTTGTATGCCAGAAGGGTAGAGAGTTACCATACAAGAGGTTCTCCAGATTGGCTGATGATGTCATAGTCTTGGATGACTTCAGAGATGTGCTAAGCAAGGATATACAGGATATGCTCATATCAAAGAACTCTGTGATGATACCCCATAGAGCACTGACTGCATACCTAGGATATGATGCAGTGGAGTCCATGCTTCGAATACCCATATTCGGCAATAGAGCTATGCTAAAGATAGAGGATAGAAGTGCCCATAATACAAGGAACCAGTACTATCTCTTAGAGAAGGCAGGTATAAGGCATCCTAGGATAATAAAGGATGCAAGAGATATAGATACTCAAGTGATAGTAAAGGTACAGGAGGCGAAGCGTAAGTTAGAGAGGGCATTCTTCATGGCAGGCTCATATGAGGAGTACATGAGGAAAGCAGAGGAGAGGGTACGTAAGGGTATAATAAACAGGGAGGACCTTGAGAGTGCCGTGATAGAGGAGTATGTAGTCGGTACATACTTCAACTTCAATTACTTCTACTCCCCGTTGAAGGATGAGGTTGAGTTCTTAGGCATAGAGCGTAGATTACAGACTAATGTACATGACTTCACAAGTATGCCTGCAAGGGAGCAGTTGGAGATGAGTAGTATGGAGTTGCAGAATATAGAGATAGGGCATACGCCAGCTAGCATAAGGGAGTCTATGCTGGAGAAGGTATTCGAGATAGGCGATAGATTCGTTAATGCATCGAAGCAGGAGTTCCCACCAGGCATGATAGGTGCATTCTCATTGCAGAGTGTGGTGACGAAGGAGCTGGAGATAGTGGTATACGATGTATCTCCTAGAGTGCCAGGTAACCCAATACTGGCCACTACAAGCCCATATACCAAGTATATGTATGGAGAGGTATTCGGCGTAGGTAGGAGGATAGCCAAGGAGTTAAGGGATGCTCTATCTGCAGGTATGCTTGCTAGAGTATTAACATAATATGAAGGTATGAAGGTATGAAGGTATGAAGGTATGAATGATGCCTTGAATAATTATACGTATAAACATTTTTATCGAGTACTGTCGTTAATCAATTAATCCATTGATTGATTAATCAAATGATCATCTGAGCCTCTCATTCTCATTCTCTATATCATCGTAGAATAGATCCTTCTTTACTTTTATTGGTATATCGTAGTATGCTGCTAATGCTATAGAATCAGAGGCTCTGTAATGCCTCAGGATTATACTCCTCTCCTTGCCCTTGAAGTAAAGGTTAGCCCTTAATGCTGAACCGCTAGGATAAACTCTAACCTCTGTAAGGAGTAGGTCTCCTAGATCAGCTATCTCATTGACTAGATTGTATATTGTAGGGATGCTATTCTTATCCCCTTGTCTGAACCTTTCTATATGCCTTGCAACCTCCCCAGAGAATGCACGCATATGGAATACCTTACCGTCCTTAGACCTAAGTATCAGTGCACCCTCCATACCATACGGATCTACAAACCCTACATCACTTATACTAGCAAGTACATATGTACTATCATCATCCTCATATCCACTCATGAGTAATATAATAGTAAAAGGTAGAATTAAGTCTTATGTTAAATAGATTATAAATAAGGGCAGGTTGTGACTGTACTCATGTTTTATGCATCGTATAATTAATTAAATGATCATTCTCTGTCTATGAACTCATCTGCCTTTGGTGGTTCTGGACTTAGGCCCTTCCTCTTCCTTATCTCTGCTATTAGCTGAAGAGTCAACGATGCTGGGACTGCCTGCCACATCTTGAAATGTGTATTCCACATAGCCTTACCTGCAGTGGCTCCTCGCATAACCTCCGAGAGGTCAGAGGTCTCTGCTGCAGGTATCTCCCCTTGAACTATGGCTATCACACCCTTCTGATCTATATTCAATAGCTTGCCCCTCTTACTCGAGAGTACTCCTGCTACTGCACCTATCATATCTACAGGGCATCTTATCTCTATACCAAGTATAGGTTCTAGTATAACAGGGTTTGCGCTCAGCATAGCGCCCATTATAGCCCTCCTTGCCGCTGGTAGTAACTGTGCTAGAGTCCTATGTGCTGGGTCCTCATGAGGTACAAAGTGGTGGAGTATTATCTTAAGGCCTCTACACTGCTCCTGTACAAGAGGACCTGCATGTATAACATCTGTGAACCCTGAGCGTAGAGAGTCCATAGACTCCTGTAGATACTGCACTCCTTTTGTTGCGTCTATGAATAGATTACTACCCTCGATAGCAACTACTCCTCTAGACTCATCAGCGTTCCAGCCCTTCTCCCTTAGTATATTTGCTATCTGCTTCCTATCCATATTCTCGTTTATCCTACCAGTGACAAGCATCTCTATGACATCCTCGCTGAGAGGTTCTATCCTTATGTATACCTTGTTATGCTTATTAGGTGACTTTGCCATGACAGGCCCCGCTGTACCTTTGATTGACTCTCTGTAGTTTATCAGAGGCTGTGATGTGACTATCTCTAAACCCTGCTGCTGTAATAGTGTTGTTGCTATCTCGAGATGAAGTACCCCCATACCAGAGAGTAGCATCTCTCCAGTCTCCTCGTTTATCTTAACTACTAGATTGGGGTCCTCTATACTTAACCTCCTTAACGCCTCCACAAGTTTTGGTAGATCCTTCGGATGCTTTGGCTCTATTGCTACAGTGACTACAGGTTCAGATACATACCTTATCGACTCGAATGGTACTATATCCTTGATACTAGCTATAGTCTCCCCTGCTCTAGCATGCTCTAGTCCCAGTAATGCGGGTATATTACCTGCAGTTAGGCTCCCTACCATCTCCCTGTATGGACCCATGAACATTGTTACTGACTGTACCCTCTCACTCCTCTTGCTGTTTATTAGGTATACTTGATCACCATCGTTTATGGTTCCAGAGTAGAGCCTCCCTACCGCAACTGGTCCAGCCTGAGGATCTACTACAACATTGGTTACCATCATAACTGCTGGTCCGTTCTCATCACACTCAAGTAACGCTTTCCCTACATCTGAGTTAAGATCACCCTTCCATATCTTAGGTATCCTGTACCTCTGTGCCACGTGTGGGGGAGGATGATGCTTCACCACCATACTCAGTATAGCCTCATGTAATGGTACCCTCTTGGAGAGTTCTTTGTAACCATCGCCAGTGTATGCCTCATATACATCCTTGAATCTGAATCCCTTCTTGGCTGCTATGCTTGCTGTTATACCCCATCTATCCTTTGCTGAACCAAAGGCTACACTATCATTCTGTATGCTTACCTTCCATCTATCCTTAAGATCTGGTTCAGCGTATATATCTATGAGCCTATTAAAGTCAGAGATTATCTTAGCTAACCACTCCTGCATCTTATCTGGTGTTAGCCTCAACTCCTTCACCAATCTATCTATCTTGTTTATGTAGAGTACAGGTCTGACCCTCTCCTCCAATGCCTGCCTAGTAACGGTCTCTGTCTGTGTCATTATCCCCTCTACAGAGTCGCATACTACACATACACCATCTATAGCCCTTAGACTCCTAGTCACTCTGCCTGTGAAGTCTATATGCCCAGGGGTATCTATCATGTTTATAACATAAGGTTTATCCTCATGCTCATAGTATAGGGTTACATTCGCTGCCTTTATGGTCATCTGCCTCTGCTGCTCTAGATCCCAGTAATCTAATGCTAGTGCCTCTCCAGCTACGCTAGGGCTTATCATACCAGTAGCAGCTAGTAAGCTATCACTCATGGTAGTCTTACCATGGTCTACGTGGGCTATTACACCAAAATCATTCGGGTATGAAGCAATACTATATGATATCACTTCATACCTTTCGAATCTGGTCCTTCTGCCCGATTATCTTCAATGCCTCCTGAACTGTCTTGAACCTTGGCATGTCTAATGCAGTGGGTTAAGAGTATTTAATTCTATCCCTGATGTCTATGCTCAAGGCTTTACTACTACTATTATTATTGTTATTATTACTATTGCTATTACTATAAAACCACTCTATATCAAGCCTACTCCTGAATCTATACTTATCTAGCATATACCTACGCAATGGTTTGGTTAGATGTCTATGTGCCTTGACATCTGTAAGATATAACCCTTCTTTTATATCCCTATGTACTCTAACTCTTACCTTACTTGCATCTCTGATACTGTATCCGCAGTGCTTGCAGCTGTACCCTTTATTCTTGCCCTCAGATTTGAGTCTCTTTCCACATGAACATAATGGGTTCATATAGATGTACTTCTCTGCTACTTCAAGTACCCTAATATACTCTACATTCAATACCTTTTGATGTACACCTTTACCATCCCTTATCCCCCCTCCAACCTCGAGTATATCATCAATGCAGAGCCTCTGTGCTATATGACATAACCCTGTGGGTTCATATACAGCACATACGATGCTATTAGATGACCCAAATGGTTCTACCTCAAAGAATGTATGACCCTTCCTTATGACCTTTGGGTGATCAACCACTCTGCCTACTATGTATCCTGAGGTGTATACTTTAGGATCGTTAACATCTATAGCATGTTGGAGGTGTGCATCCGTACCCTGATTACTCTTGAATATCATGTAACCTTCCATCCCTTCTCCCATATCGAGCATCCTAAGTGCCTTTATCAGTAACTCAGGATACTCCCCCCTTATCCCGCATAGTACAGGGTCTGGTCCATGGGGTGCTATCAGAACTCTCTTATGTTTATAATCGTAGTTATTGAATGTGTAAGGCTCTGTACTCCTATCCATGGCTATAACACTAGACTCATCTATCATCCTTGGTTTGCCATACTTCTCCCTCAGTCTGTATGTTATTATCTCATAGGTGTAATCTGTACCATCTATGTACATAGAAGTGCCTATGGATGCTAGCGCACCTACTATACCTTGAGTACTCCCATATGCATAGTACTCTAAACCATGCTTGTTTATTATACTCAATGCACTCTCCTTACTCAGTACATCGTACAGCGCCTCCTCAGCAAAATGTATGATATCCTCGTTTGCGCTACCAGCGTAGAATACTAGAGCTGGATCTGCCCCATACTCTATATGTGAATTATCCTTGAATATGCTGAGTATGCCATCCTTCATCTCTTGCCAATCATCATCCACTGCAACCTTTATGCATACTGCACCATTACCCCTAGTCTTCCATGGTATATTTGGATTGAGCCTGACTAGCAAGGGATAATCCAAGATGTCTACTCCTTCTGATAATAAAAAATCGACCAATCTGTATGCTAGATAGGTTGTACACCCACCCTCTCTACTATCTGTATCATCTAACCCTATATACAGGATCAACTCTCTATTACTATCATCGTTAGAGTTGATCTTACATTCGGTAACCTCCTTATCTTCCATGTTATAGTCTCCTTGACCTTCTCCATGCTATCACTCTCTATCTTTGCTACTATATCGTATACACCATATACAGCATATACCTCTTTAACGCTATCCAGTTGCTTCAGTTCCTTTATCAGTGACTCTTCGGAGCCCATCTCAGCATTTATCAGTACGAATGCCATTGGCATACAGTCATATAATACCACATATTATTAAATATTTCATGATGGAAAGGTTTGAATAATAGTATCACCATTATTAATTCAGATGGGCGATCTGACCCGCAAGGGGATGAGGAGAATCTATATCGATATTATATGATTAATTAAAATAATGGAGATGGTAAATCATTAGCATGGATCTAGATGCTCTAGATAGAGAGTTGATGAGACTCTTACTCCAAGATGGTAGACAGTCATTCAGAAGATTGGCGCTAAGACTGAATGTTAGTGTACCAACGGTCAAGTCAAGGTACTCACGTCTCCTTAGATTAGGTATTGTAAGGAAGGTTAGTGCTATAATAGACCCAAATATACTTGGATATACAACTGTACTTATGAATCTAAAGGTTGAACCTACATACATAGATGGTGTGATAGAGTATCTCAAAGGATTGGATAGAGTAGATGGTATATGGCTAATAACAGGAGAGGCTAACCTGCTGATCAGGATAAGGTTCAAGAGTATAGATATGCTTGAAGAGTTCAAGAAGATGCTTACTGCAGATAACAAGGGAGTTAACATACTTTCTACTCAGATAGTAACCAAGGTCATCAAGGATGAGTATCATCATGGCAGTGATCTGAATCTTGGTATCAAGTTTGTATGTAGTTACTGTAAAGGGAGTATACAAGGAGAGCCATTGATATTTAATGCTGATAGTAGAGAGTACATGTTATGCTGCAGCTCATGCCTAAGGTTGCTAAGAGAGGATCTGAGCCTCTAGCCTACTATTAATAATTAATTAATTAACATTCTTCAATATTATACAATCAAGACTTTACATATGATAATAGATAGGATTAAGTAATAATAGCACTAATCATAGAGTATGAGAAGGATAGAATTAAAGATAAGGGGTATGCACTGTGCTGGGTGTGTAAATGCTATCCAATCGTACATATCTAATATCCAAGGTGTAAGTAGGTGTGAGGTTAACCTAGTGAGTGGCAGTGCTATCATAGAGTATGATGAGAGTAAGGTTAGCATCAAGGATGTAGAGGATGCTATAGAGGATGTAGGCTATACAGTGGTATATGAGCATCTTGTACTTAATGTGGACTTGAAGGACTATACTGAAGCACTCAGACTCGAAGAGACCATACAAGGAATCGATGGTGTGAAGAGAGTATCTGTTAACCATACAAACGCCCAGGTAACAATAGATTATAACCCAAGTATAATAAATGATAGGGATATTATAGATCTCATACAGTCTTATGGTTATAGTGTTAAGGATACTCATACAGATGATAGAGAATCCAGATCACTTAAGAGAACCTTCCTACTAGGACTTATAGTATCCATACCTGTCATACTCTACAGTTATCCAGAGTATATAACACTGCCATATGCACATAGTGTAGAGAGTGCTTATATGCTCTTCATACTTGCTAGCATAGTACAGATCATGTTAGGCTATAGATTCTATGCAGGAGCATATAGGATAGCAAGACTCAGAAGCGCTAACATGGATACGCTTGTATCTATAGGCACCACTGCAGCATATATACTCAGTACATATAATACATTCCCTGAGCCTAACTGGAATAACATATACTACGATGTATCCTCAGTAGTGCTAACTTCAATCACACTAGGCATGTATATAGAGCATAGGGGTAAGAGGAGGGCTGATACACTGATGAGGAGGTTATTTGAATTACAGCCAAACAGGGTCACGCTCCTTAAGGATGGCATGCAGGTAGAGAGTAGTATAGATGATGTTAGAGTGGATGATATAGTAATAGTTAAGCCTGGCGAGAGGATACCCGTGGATGGTATAGTTATAGATGGTAGCTCTAGCGTTGATGAGTCTATGCTAACTGGTGAGTCTACTCCTATAGAGAAGGGTGTTGGTAGTGAGGTTATAGGAGGTAGTATAAACATAGATGGCTTATTGGTAGTTAGAGCTACAGCAGTAGGTAAGGATACCTTCATATCCAACATAACAAGGCTAATAAGCGAGGCATTAAGTAGGAAGCCCAGGATACAGAGGTTAATAGATAGATTCGCTGCTTACTTTGCGTTTGTAACTATAGGTATAGCCTCATTAACCTTCCTGGTATGGTATGGATTAACATACGATGTAGCATCTGCATTGATACCAGCTGTGGCTGTACTAGTTGTAGCGTGTCCATGCGCTATGGGTCTTGCAACTCCTCTAGCATTGATGAACGGTATAGGCAAGGGTACAGAGTATGGATTGATATTCAAGGATAGTAACGCTGTAGAGCTTCTAGCTAAGGTAGATACAGTGATACTAGATAAGACAGGTACCGTTACATACGGTATGCCAGAGGTAACTGATATTGTAGTGATGAAGGAGTTACAAGTATCAGGCTCGTCTTACTCTAGCACTGCTACACTCTTACATCTAGCAGCAGTCGCAGAGAAGAACTCGGATCATCCTATAGCAAAGGCTATACTAAGGAAGGCTGCGGAGTGTAACATAAAGGTAGACGAGCCTGAGGAGTTCAGAGTACACCCTGGCAAGGGTATCAGGGCAGTCTACAACGGTATGAGTATAGTTGTAGGTAAGATTAACTTCCTGGAGAGTCTAGGGATAGGGTGTAGTAAGATGAGAGGAGAGGTTCATAGACTTCAGAGCGAGGGGAAGAGTACAGTTCTGATTGCTCTTGATGGAGATGTTGTGGGTATCATAGGGCTTAACGATACTATCAAGTACAATGCTATGAGGGCTGTAGAGGAGCTTAAACGTATGGGCATAAGGGTGATCATGCTGACAGGTGATAACATGAAGGCAGCAGAGACTACAGCTGGTGCGATTGGGATAGAGCATGTTATAGCAGATGTATTGCCTAAAGATAAGGCTAGAGTTGTTGAGGAGTTACAGGATAAGGGTAATGTTATAGCTATGGTAGGAGATGGTATAAACGATGCAGTAGCACTAACGCAAGCAGATGTAGGTATAGCATTAGGCTCTGGTACAGATATAGCAAAGGAGGCTGGGCATATCATAA
>Ga0308415_1001214_pt1 | contig 11159 bp, 10 predicted proteins | sample HotsprSampleOS55_FD_203465 | JGI IMG/M metagenome (GOLD analysis project Ga0308415, IMG submission 203465) | Hot spring phototrophic mat microbial communities from Octopus Spring, Yellowstone National Park, Wyoming, United States - 20090730_OS55 ... | reverse complement strand
CTCATTCTACGGTCGGCGCAAATGGACTGGCGGGCGGTCTTCTTGGTTCTCTGGTTCGCTGTTCTCTTGGCGCCCGTGCTGCCGCTTCGAGACCACTTCTCCGTCTACTACCTCACGCTTCCGGCGGCCGGTCCGGCGATCCTAGGGGGTTGGGCTTTCGCATCGGCTTGGCGGGCGGGGCGCGGCCTGCTGGCGGCGGCTGTGCTGGTTGCCGGCCTATATCTCGGGGTTTCGGCGGTAGCTGGCCAGACCATGCTCTTCTGGCAACTTGCGCGCTCCGAGCAGGTGCGACGGCTCGTGCTCGGCATCGGGCGCGCACAACAGCTCCATACGAATAAAGTCATTTTGCTACAGGGCGTTAGCAGTGAACTGTTCTGGGCCTGCATGAAGGACAAACCCTTCCCTCTGGTCGGCGCCACCCACGTCTATCTCGCGCCAGGCTCGGCCAAAGCCATCGAGCCCCATCCTGAGCTGGCAGAGCTTTCCGAGTACGAGCTGCCGGCCAGACCGGCCGCCCGCTTGCTCCGCGCAGGCGACGCGGTCGTCTACGACGTCTCCGGCCGCAGGCCCAAGAATGTCACCCGGCTGTTTCGCGCCTCCCTGGGTCCTCCGGACCGCCTGCCCCCGGCACGCTGGGTCGACGCCGGCAAGCCCTGGTTTGCAGATCAGATCGGCGCCGGCTGGGAGCCGATCGATCGCGGCTACCGCTGGATGGGACGGCGAGCGGAACTTACGCTGGGCGGTCCGCAAAAACGGGGCGAAATCCTTTACGTTGCCGGCTTCTGCCCGGCTCGCCAGGTGGAGGCGGGGCCGCTCGAGCTCGGGGTGAGTCTCGAAGGCGGCCCGCCGCAGCGAGCCCATCTGACTCGGGGGGATGCCGGCTTCGAGTTGCGGTTCCCGCTTTCCGACGAACTGATTGGAAAAGAATCAGTTCTTGTTTCGCTTGAGGTGGACCGTACGTTTTCGCCGCCGGGTGAGCGCCGCCAGTTGGGACTGGCTTTCGGCCTCTTGGCCATCCGTTAGCGGTGCTGCTCGCCGCCGACGAAAATGCCCCGGACAGCCTGTTGGGAACGCCGCCGGCGACCGATATGGATAACGTATATGCCGCCGGTCGCCTCGCCTCCGCCAAGCTCAAAAACGAGCGCGCCTTTGAAACTTTCCTGTCAAGAAAGGCGTCACTGTTGTGGTATGATCTTTGCTCAGGCGCTGCACAACCGCCATCCTTCGGCGCCAAGGGTTCGAGGGGGCCAACCCCGGATCCTTTGGGCGGTTCCAGCACTACGGTTTTTGCAACTTTCCCGCCTTTCCTGCGTCTTTACTAAAGCGCAAGACAAGGTGATGGAGGTCGGCGGCGGGACACCGCCGGCCGGCATTGGGATTGGAGACGAGGCGTTGCTGACCGGCAACCCTCTGGCTTGAGTGGGAGAAGGAGGACTTATGGTTAACAAAACCGAGCTGAAGAAGTTCAGGAAGATTCTCGAGGCGAAGCAGGCCGAGCTGGCGCGCGTGCTCCGCAATCGCGACGCCATCGCGATCGAGAAAAGCGCCGACGCCATTGACGAAGTGCAGCACGCCGCCGAGCGAGAGCTGGCCATTCGCAACTTGGACCGCGAGTCTCAACTTCTCCGTATGGTGAAGCTGGCGCTCCAGCGCATGGACGAGGGCAGCTACGGGATCTGTCTGCACTGCGATGAGCCGATCAATCCGAAGCGGCTCGCGGCCGTTCCCTGGGCCCCTTACTGTGTCCGCTGCCAAGAGCAGGTCGATCAGCAGCAAACCACCGAGTGGGAACTCGAGGACCTTCTGGTCAACGCTGCGTAATCAGTTCGGACCGGGGCGCGGGTTTCTCTCCCGCGCCCTTCGTGTTTCCAGCCGGCCTGATGCCGATGACCGACCACATTCTTCCCTTGGCCCACGGCTCGCGGCGGTGCGAGTGGAACTCCTCAGGGCGGCAATAAGTGCAGAGCCGGGCGACCGAGATCCGCTCGGGTCGCAGCCCGGCGGCCATGAATTCGCGCCGATTCGCCTCGGCGAGATCGAGGCGGACGCCTTCCGGCACTCTCTCAAGCTCCGGCAGCAGGCTTCGGAATCGCTCCGCCACCTCCGGGCCCACCTCGTAGCAGCAGGCGCCGATCCCGGGACCAATTGCGACCACGAGATCCTCCGGCCGCGAGCCGAAGCTCCGGCAGAGCGCCTCAACCGTTCGTCGCGCTACGCCGCTCGCCGTTCCCCGCCAGCCGGCATGAATGGCGGCAACGGCGCGGCGCCTCTCATCCGCGATCAGGATGGGCAGGCAGTCGGCGGTGCGCACGGCCAACAGGAGGCCGGCACGGTCCGTGACGAGCGCATCGCCCTCGCCCACATAGCCAGCGACAGGGCCGGCGACGCAAACTCGGTCGCTGTGAATCTGCCGAAGATAGGCTAGCCGGCTCGCATCCGGCCAGCCGTCGGAATTGCGCGTGCCGAAGCCGTGCTCGAGCCAACCGAGAGCGTCAAGTTCGGCGAACCGATAAACGGCTGCCTCCTTTCGCAGCGAAGCCGACATCGGGCGGCTCAGGCGGGGTGCGGCGTCTGAGCGATCATGACCTTGCGCTTGAACTCCGCCAGCATGCTCTCGTCCAGGCGGACCTCGGTCGGCCGCCGCACCAGATACGGCGTCCGGTCAATCTTGTCCTGAAGCTTCATCAACCCATAGAAGAGATTCTCGGGACGCGGCGGGCAGCCGGCGATGTAGACATCCACGGGGACGATCTTATCCACGCCTTGAAGCACGCAGTAGGTGTTGAACGGACCTCCGACGCTCGAGCAAGCGCCCATCGAGATCACCCATTTCGGATCGGGCATCTGATCGTAGATCCGCTTGAGCACCGGCGCCATCTTCAAGGTCACCGTGCCGGCGACGATCATCAGGTCGGACTGACGCGGGCTGGGCCGGAACACCTCCGCCCCGAAACGGGCGATGTCGAATCGCGCCGTGGTCGCCGTGATCATCTCGATGGCGCAGCAAGCCAGCCCGAACGTCAGCGGCCAAAGGGAGGACTCACGCGCCCAATTGAAGACGTAATCGACCGTCGTAGTCAGGAAATTCTTCTCGAACTGATTCTGGAGGAAGGACATTCCGCCGGCTCCCAGGCGACCGAATCACGAAGCCTACCCGACATTCTAGCACCGGCGCCTGCGTGCCGGCCCGGCCGCCGCCTATGCGTCCGATTCGAGCGAAACCGCGCAGCGGAAGCCGACGGTGGAGCAACGATCCAGCCCCGGCCACATCAAAAGAAACTTCATGCTGAACGCTGCCGGCTGGGGACCGCCGTCGGCGTACCAACGCGAGCCCTCCGCTTTGAAGTACGAGCCGCCGCGGAGAATGGCAAAGCGCGTCCGGCCGTCGGAATACTCGCTTTCGGTCCACTCCCATGTATTGCCGCACATGTCGTAGCAGCCGAACGGAGAGCGGCCCTCCGGAAAGGCTGTGACGGGCGTGGTGCCGCCACCAGAGCCGTCGTTCGACCGGCCGGGTAGCATCTCGTTTCCCCACGGGTAAGTGAGCGCATCAGGACCCTCGGCCGCATACTGCCATTCGAGCTCGGTCGGCAACCGCTTGCCGGCCCACCGGGCGTATGCCCGCGCGTCCTCAAGATCCACCCAGACCACCGGATGGTCCTCGAGACCCTCCGGCGGCCGACCGCGGCGCCAGTGTTTGAGGAAGTTTTCCGGATGCCGCGGCCGATAACCGGACTCGCGAAGGAAACGCGCATACTCGGCGTTGGTCACCGGCGTAAGATCGATGGCGTAGCTGGCCAGGCGGGTGCGACGCCGAATTCGAATCAACTGGTGAATATGTGGATGGCCGTACCCGGGGACATAATCGAGCGAGGTGAGCTGGCCGCACTCACGGATCCGGTAGATCGAATCCCGGTCAAAATCGACCGGCCCGATGGCGACCATGCCGGCGGGAACCTTGCGCGCCGCCGCAGTGCGGCAGGCTCGCGCCATGGTTTGCCGCGCCGGAAAGAGCTTCGAGGAGGAGACTCGGGCATCGGAGGCGGCCTGTCTCGCGAGCAACTCCTGCTCGCCTGCGCGCCGGGCTGCGGGCGGCCGCGCCAGAAAGCAGCCGATGCCCCGGGGTGGGATCACGCCTTCGAGCAGCGCCGCACCGGCGGTGATCACCGGCTGGAGCCGGCGGCCGCGAACGAGATCGAACCATTCGTCCTCCGGCTTGGCCTCAACCTTGAGCAGCGGCCCGCTGAACTCCGTCTCCATCCGATTCACCAGCGTCCAAAGCCTCGTGCCGGCGCCCTCCCACAAGCTGGCGTAGACCCGAGGCGCCTCGGTCTCCACCAGCGGCGTCCAGCCCTCGCCCGCGAACAGATCCGCGTACATGCGCTGAATGGGCAACATGGCCCGTAGAATGGAGCGGTCGCGCGGGTTCCACCCAACCCAACTGCCGAAGACGTTCTCCCAAACCAGCACGCCGGAGCCGTTCATCCAGGCGGTGTGCAGCTCCGGGGTATGGTCGTGGTTCCAGCGCTGGATCTGGTGCTGCATGTGCCGCCGCTCGAACCACTTGTTGCGCAGGATGCCGGGAACGGGACTGTCCTTGAAGCCCTGCGCCCACGACAGATGATGGTCATACAACCGCTCGAGCGGCAGCGCCAGCTCGCTTTCGAGCACCACGCCCGGTCGCACCGCGTCCAGACGTGCGCGAAGTCGGGTGTCGCCTTGCCGCAGCGTGTCTAGAAAGATGCCGTCGGCATCGATGGCGGCGATGAGCCCGCGACCGCCTCGACGTCCTCTTTGCCTTCGCGCCGGGTGCCGGTGTCCCACGGCTTGTAGGCGACGTAGGCTTTCACTCCGCGGCGGTGCAGCAAATGGACCAGATCGCGCAGACCGGGCAGCCCGCCGGGCAAGTCCCGGTAGAAGTCAAACTGGTTCCGTTCGTCTACGCCGATGCGCGGGTAGGCGTGCCAGAAAACGAGCGAATCGTAGCCGCCGAACTCGCGCTCGCCCTCGTCGAGCCACTCCGCCAGACGATACCGCGATTCGTCGGGCCGCCAGAAATCCTCATCCCAGACCAGCAGGAAACAACAGGCGAAGGAGGAGGCCGCCCAAGCGAACTCGCTGCGGCGGTACAGGCTGTCGTCGTAGTTGAGCTCGGCGCGGCGCTTGCGCCGCCAGGCGGCGAGCGCTTCGCGGAAGGCCGGCCACAGCTTCGGGTCGTCCGGAGCCGGGATCAGGTCGGCTTCAAATGTCTGCCGGGCAAAGGGCTCGTCGTTCTGCCGCGCCCGCCCGGCCAAGGAGGCCAAGGAGGCCAGGGCGGCGCCCAGGAACTCTCTGCGGATCAGCATGGGAAGCCTCTCACTGACAGCAAAGCTCAGAAAGCTGGTATTGTAGCTCCGGCGCCGGTTCAGCCGGCCGCCGCCGCCAACGTCCTGCGCTGCCAATCGAGCGTGCGGCGCAACCCCTCCTCGAGACTAAAGCGAGGCTGATGCCCGAGGTCGCGCACGGCTGCCGTGGTGTCGGCGCGCGAGTGGCGGATGTCGCCCGGCCGCGGCGGCGCATAGATCGGCGGAAGCGAGACGCCTTCGATCTCTTCGAGCAGGCGCCAGATCTGGTTCAACGTATACTGACCGCCGTTTCCCGCGTTGTAGAGCTTGCCCGCCACACCCGGCGCCCGGGCGGCCTTCACCGTCAACGAGACGACATCCTCCACATAGGTGAAATCCCGCGACTGCTCGCCATCGCCGAAGATCGTCGGCCGTCGCCGCTCGAGGATTGCCCGCAGAAAGAGCGAAATCACTCCCGAATAGGGACTCGAAGGATCCTGCCGCGGGCCGTAGACGTTGAAATAGCGCAGCGAGACCGTCTCGAGGCCATAGCAGAGGTAAAAGATGCGGGCATAGTATTCCCCGGCGAGTTTCTGCAACGCGTAAGGCGATAGCGGCTGAGGCGCCATCGTCTCCACCTTGGGCAGGACCGGCGTGTCGCCGTAGGCCGACGAGGAGGCCGCGTAGACCACCCGCCGCACCCCACCGGAGGCGCAGGCCCGGAGGAGTTGGAAAGTCCCGTCGATGTTCACCTCGTGGGAGGGCACGGGATCCTCGATCGACCGCGGTACGGACGGAATCGCCGCCAGGTGAAAGACCGTGTCCGCTCCACGCACCACGGCCGCAACGGCTTCATAGTCGCGGACGTCGGCGGCGTGGAACTCGATGCGATCCCAGACCTCCTCCAAGTTTTCCCGTTTGCCCGTGAGGAGATTGTCAATCACCGCCACCCGAGCCTCGCCCTCCTCGAGCAGGCGCCGCACCAGCGCCGATCCGATGAAGCCGGCCCCCCCGGTCACCACATAGCGTTTCATAGCCTCAGCTTAGCGATCTGCGCCTGCATATATCGTAGGGAATCGCGAGCAATTGTCTCGGCGCCGGGCGAAAGGTCGAACACTTCGAGCGAGATCCACCCGGGAAAGTTACGCCGGGCCAGCACCTCGAGCACCGGCACGAAATTGTAGTCGCCCGTTCCCGGATGGCGCCCGTCGGTCTCGTTGACGTGGACGTGGCGGATGAAGTCGAAATAGCGGTCGACAAGCTGGGCGTGCGGCTCGACCTCGTCGACCGCATTATGCGTGTCGAACATCGTGCGCACGGCGGGGCTGTTGATCTCCTGCACGGCGCGCACGGCCTCCTCAAGCGACAGCATGACGTCGCACTGGTTGCGCGGCAGCGGCTCGATGAGAATCGTCACGCGCCGCTGTTCGGCATGCGGCGCCACGCCGGCCAGCCCCTCGATCAGGTGCCGCGTGGCGGCTTCGCGGCTCAAGCCGCCCGTGGTGCGGCGCTGCTGCGGCGAGCCGAATACCATTACGCCGTTGTCGGCGCGGTCGCCCGCCAGATCCGCGCAAAGATCGATCAGCCGGTCGACGTGCCGCCAGCTCTTTTTGCGAAGCTCCCGATCCGGCGTGGTGACGTGCAATCCCTTCGGAGCCAGCAACAGCCAGTGCAGGCCGACGAAGTAGAGACCTTCGCCCTCCATGATGGAGCGATACTCGCGCCGCTTCTCTTCGCTGAGAGCGGCCGGGTCCTCGGCCAGCGTAAACGGAGCGATTTCGATCCCCTCGTAGCCGATGCGGCGCATCGATTGGCAGGCCTCGGCGAAGGACCAGCCTTTGTAAATCTCGTTACAGATGGCATGGCGAAATTGGTAGCTCATAGCTCCTCACTATGGATCGGGAAGAGCGCACCGCAGACCGGGGCGGGAGCCGGCCAGGAACTCTTCTCGCATCAGTGTATTTCAATCGGCGACCACATGCACCCGCTTGGGAGCGTCGCCGGGCGGCCCCAGAATGCTCCGGGCTGCATCTGCGAAGCGGAGGCGGAGGAGGAGCCGATCCAGAATCCGCCGGTCGAGGCGGCCCAAATCTTCAACCGCCGCGGCGAACGCGCCGGGACCGGCGTTGACGCTACCGATGAGGGAGCGGTTGCCGACAATCAATTGTCGAAAGGGGAAGCGCCCGAAGGCGTCGTCGGCTCCAAGTATGACCGCGACGCCGAGCGGCGCCAGACGTTCCAGTCCGAAAAGCGCCGCCTCCGCCGAGCCGGCCGCCTCGATCAGGACATCGGCCGCCGGGCCCTCCAGGCGCGGGCGATAGGCGATACCCGCCTCGATGAGCAGCGCCGCACGGGGGTGATCCTCGGGCTCGAGCGAGTGCACCGCCACCTCGAGGCCCCGCAGCCGCAGCAACAGCGCCGCCAGGATGCCGATGGGGCCGGCGCCCAGGATCAGCGCCCTCCCGGCGCCGCCTTCGTGGATGCGCAGCGCCGTTTCCACCGCCTTCTCGACGACGCTCAGCGGCTCGATCAGCACGGCGTAATCGAGCAGTGACGGAGGCACCGGAATCAGATCCTCCTCGTCGTCGACGGCGTACTCGGCCAGATAGCCGTGGAGGCCGAAGATTCCCCGCTCACGCTGCTCGGGCGCCAGGCACAAATCGCGGCGCCCGCGGGCGCAGCTCGGACAAGGCGGCCGGCACGGGCGGCGCACCATGGGCACCACCCAGTCGCCCGGCTGCAACCGCCTCACCCCGCTGCCGCAGGCGACCACCTCAGCCAGCGCCTCGTGACCCAAGATAAGGAACTCCTCGCCGGCGGGCGGGAAACCGAGCCGGAACAGGGCAAGCTCCCGGTCCGTGCCGCAGACGCCCACCTCGCGAACACGCAAAAGGACCTCGGTCGGCCCGACGATGGACGGCTCAGGCACCTGGCGGAACTCGAGCCTTCGGTTTGCATAGCTCAGCCCGAGGGCGCGCATCAGCCGGCCGGCCTCCGCCCCACCATGACCAGCGAGAGACCCCGCCAGGGCAGAAGCGGATCGAGCCGCCTCCACAACCAGACAGTCTTGTCGAAAAGCTTGAGCACCGGCTTGCTGATGGCCCGGCGGCGGAGCAGTCTGCCGTGCAGCCACCAGGCGGGAACCGACGCTTTGTTGACGTCGTGGACAGCCTCGACTTTTAACCCGCACATCTCGAGCAGGCGTCGGAGCTCCTCGCGGCGGAAGCGCCGCCGGTGGCCCATATGGCGGTCGAGCGTGCCCTCGAGCGAGGGGTTCTGCGGCACCAGGACAATCAGACGCCCGCCGGGCTCAAGCACCGAGGCGAGGCCGGCAAGCGTCGCCTGCGGTTCCTCGAGATATTCCAGAAGGTTCAGGCACAGCGCCGTCTCGAAGCGCCGGCCGAGGGCGGCAAAGGCCTCCGGGCAGGCGGGATCGAACTCGACGACCGAGACGTTAGGCGTGCGCAGGAACCGATTTCGCAAGGCGTGCAGGTAGAGCGGATCGCGCTCGGCAGCGACATATTCCAGCCGGCGGGCCATCAGCGGGCCGGTGAAGATCCCCAGGCCGGCCCCGATCTCGAGCACACGATCGCCCAGATACGGCCGGATCAGACGCGTCATCCATCGCACGTACTGCGGCGTGCCGGTCAGATTGTTGAGCACGCCGCGGCCGTAGCGTTCCACGTACAGGTCGTCGATGACCCAGTACTTCAAGATGACCAAGAGCGCCTTGACGCCGTCCTTCCAGCCGATCTTCTTGCCCTCCTCGTAGGAGCGGCCGTGGTAGCTGATGGGAACCTCGTAGACGCGGAAGTTGCGCTTGGCGCACTTCATGGTGATCTCCGGCTCGAAGCCGAAGCGGTCCGAACGGATCGGGATGCTCTTGAGCAACTCGGTCCGGAAGACCTTGTAGCAGGTCTCCATGTCGGTGAGGTGGAGGTTGGAGAACATGTTGCACGCGACGGTGAGGACCTTGTTGATCATCGAGTGCCAGAAAGGCAGCACGCGCCGCTGGGCGCGAACCATGAAGCGGGAACCGAAGACCGCGTCGGCGTGCCCATCCAGCAGCGGGCGGAGCAGCACCGGATACTCCTCGGGATCGTATTCGAGATCAGCATCCTGGATCAGACAGAAGTCGCCGGTGGCATAGCCGATGGCGGTGCGGATGGCGGCGCCTTTGCCGCGGTTGACCTCGTGACGGAGCAGGCGCACGGCGGGCTCGGCGGCGGCGATGCGTTCCAGAATCTGCGAGGTTCCGTCGGTCGAGCAGTCGTCCACCACGATGACCTCGCGCTCCATGGCCTCCGGCAACGGCGCCGCCAGCACCTTCGCCAGACTGCGCTCGACGACGGTGCGTTCGTTGTAGACCGGCACCAGGATCGAGAGCTTCATCGGGTTTCCATAGTATAGTCCCACTCGACGGGAACTCCCGCGGCGCTTGGCCCACCGCCGGCGACTCGGATACGCTAGGACGCATGAAGTTGCTAATTCTCGCCGCAGTTCTGGCGGTTGACGCCTTCGCCGGCGCCCTCCCGGAGCTCCGCGCCGGGGCCGCCCGCCTCGACATCACGCCCCGCGAAGGCAGCGCCCTGCCCATGAGCGGTTATGCCGGGCGCAAGGAGGGCTTCCAGGAGATTCACGACCGGCTGTATGCATGCGCAATCGTGGTTCGAGCGGCTGATGTCGAGGTCGCCCTCGTCGTGGCCGATCTGATAGGTTTCTCCAATCGGCTTTGGGAGCGGTTCGCCGGACGAATCGCGGCCGACTCCGGTATTCGGCTCGATCACATTGTCCTCGCCGGAACTCACACTCATGGCGGCCCGGCCCTGGGTAACTATCCGGGCGAGCCGCAAAGCCCCGAGCAAAGCGCTACCTCGATGAGCTCGAAGGGAAACTGGCCGCGTCCGTCGTCGAAGCGAAACGCAATCTGCGGCCGGCGCGAATCGGGTTCGGCACGGGCAAGGCCAGCGTGAACATCAACCGGCGCGCCAAGATGGCCGCGGGCGATTGGTGGCTGGGACTCAATCCCGACGGGCCCTCCGACAAGACGGTCGCCGTGGTGAAGTTCGAGACCCACGACGGCACGCCGTTCGCGTTTCTTGTCAATTACGCGGTGCACGCCACAGTCCTGGGCCCTCGCAATATGGCGATTTCGGCCGATCTGCCCGGCGCTGCCTCCCGCTTTATTGAGGAGCACTTCGGAGACCGGGTCGTAGCTCTGTTCACAGCCGGCGCCTCGGGCGACCAGGACCCGATCTATCGCGTGGGAACGGATTTCGAACAGGTGGGCGCCCTCGGACGCATTCTCGGCGAGGAGGCGCTCCGGGTGGCAAGCGAGATCCGCACCTCGCCGTACGGCCGGCTCGGCGCCGTCCAGCGCGTGGTGAGCTGCCCGGGGAAAAGAAGTCCCGACGGACCGCGCCGCAGGCCTGACGGACGCTACCAATTTGTCGATGCCGAGCCGGTCGACATCCGGCTGTCGCTCGTGATGCTGCACCATGTGGCGCTTGCAGGCGTCTCAGGCGAAGTCCTCACGCGCATCGGCGAAAAGCTCAAGGCCGCCTCTCCCTTCAGCCGCACCGTCATGGTCACCCACGCCAATGGCTCGAGCGGCTACCTGCCCGACGACGAGGCCTACGACCAGGTAAGCTACGAGATCGTTACGGCGCGCGTGAAGCGCGGCTGCGCCGAGCGGGCCATCGTGGACAACCTGGTCGCCATGATGGAGCAGTTCTAGCTCCGGCCAGTCGCGCAAAGCCTCGCCAAAAACGAGGCCATCCCAGTCGGGCGCCGGCTTGTGGCGGCTCAAAAGGAGTACTTCAAGCCGAACTGCAT
>Ga0308415_1001208_pt1 | contig 11185 bp, 9 predicted proteins | sample HotsprSampleOS55_FD_203465 | JGI IMG/M metagenome (GOLD analysis project Ga0308415, IMG submission 203465) | Hot spring phototrophic mat microbial communities from Octopus Spring, Yellowstone National Park, Wyoming, United States - 20090730_OS55 ... | reverse complement strand
GGTCCACTTGCCGCCCTTGTGCATGGTCACGAACAGCCGGTTCGACGCGGCGTGGAAGGCCGCCAGCTGCCAGCCGCCCGGCCGCCATTCCTCGTCCCCCGGCCCCTGCAGCTTCCAGCGCTCGGCCACTTTCGGCATGCCGTCGAGCCGCACCGGGTAGACCCACCCTTCGTAGGAGATGAAGAAGGCCTGCTTGCTCGGCCGGTGGACGGCGGCGTGCTCGAAGACCGGGTCGTTCTCGGAATCGAAGAAGGGCTGGCCGAGCTCGCTCGTGATCGCGCGCCCCGTCTCGTCGAAGGTCAGATGGACGAAGCGGCCGTCCGGACACACCGACGCCACGCTCCTGTCGCCGGTCGGGAAAGCCAAGGAACAGCCTTGGGTGTCGAGCTCACCCAGATATTTCATCTCCTTGACGTCGACGACGCTCAAGGAGAAGGCCGGGTCCATGTTGAAGGAGAGGAGGAAGCGGCCGTCGCTCGTGAGCGTCGCGTTGTGCTTCTTCGGCACGACCAGGAACCGGCCGTTGGGCAGGACGACCTCGCCAACCGGGTCGAGCGTCTTGCTGTCGAACGCGGTGACGACGTCGGTGCGCACGCCGCGCGAGCCGCGCGACCAGTAGGTCTCGGCGAGCCAGAAGCGGCTCTTGTCGTGGCTCATCACCGCGTTCGGCGTGTAGCCGCCGTTGACCATGCCTTTGATCGAGAGATCGTCCCCGTCGAGGATCCAGACCTTGGACGCGACCAGGTAGGGGAAGACCGGCTCCAGCACGTAGATCCAGCGGGGGCTGGGTTCCGGCAGGACGAGTGTGGGGTGGTCCTCCTGGGTGGGCTGTGCTGCGGCCGGCGGCATCTGCGGCGGGATCGGCGTCGCCGGCTGAACTTGTGCCGTCACCACGCTGCTGCCGAAACAGGCCCCGCACAGCCCCGCGACCACACTCAGCGCCCGAAGCCGCATCGCTCCTCCCCCCCTTTCGCGTCGCACGTCCCGAACGCCGCGTACCTTACGCAAACTTCGGGCCACTGGGTAGCAGCCGGCTGCTACGTACCGTCCGACGCGCCCGGCCCGTGCAGGCTCGCCACGTCCTGCCGAAAGTTTAGACACCTGCCTCGTCCAGTTCCGCCCGGATCGCATCCCACTCGTCCGGCTCGACCCGGATGAAATGCGCTTTCTCGCGTCGCTCGAGGCGCGGCACGCCCTTGCCCGGCAGCGTGCGGCAGACGATCGCCTTGGGCCGGCCATCCGACGCTCGCGCGCCCTCGAGGGCAGCCACGATCGCGGCCATGTCGTTGCCGTCGATCTCGACCGTCGCGAAGCCGAAGGCCCGCCATTTTTCGACGAGAGGCTCGAGCCGAACGACGATCTTGCCGTCGGCCTGGATGCCGTTGGCATCGACGATCGCGACGAGACGGTCGAGCCCGAAGGTCGAGGCTGCGAGGGCGGCTTCCCAGGTCGAGCCCTCCTGGCATTCGCCGTCCGATAGCTCGCAGAAGACGCGCGCTTCCGATCCGGCGAGCCGCAGCCCGAGGCCCATGCCGACTGCTACCGGCAGGCCGTGGCCCAACGAGCCACCGGTCACCTCCACACCGGGCGAGCTGTCGAGCGCGCTCATGTCGAGCCGGCTGTCGTCCATGGCGAAAGTCGCGAGCTCCTCGCGCGGGATCGCCCCGGCCTCGGCGAGCGTCGCCCAGAGCAGGATCGCGTAATGCCCGGTCGAGAGCACGAACCGGTCACGCTCCGGCCAGTCGAGATCGTCGGGGTCGAAGCGCAGCTCGTGGAAGTAGAGTGCCGCCATGACATCGGCGAAGCCGAGCGCTTGGCCCAGATAGCCCTGGCCCTTGCCGCGGGCGAGCTCGACGCAGGTTCGCCGGATCGCGTGCGCGCGGGCGCGCAGCGTCGCGAGATCGGCCGAAGGGGGCGGATGGTTGCGGCGCACGGCGTCGGCTTCCCCGTCGCTCAATCCTTGTCGAGCCCGCCCGTGACGTCGAGCCGGGCGGCGGTCATGTAAGCCGGCGCGTCGAGGGCGAGCCAGACGATCATCGCAGCCATCTCCACGGGATCGGTGCGACGGCCCATGGGGATCCGAGCGGTGCGTTCGGCACGGAACGTCTCGAGGTCGCTGCGGCCCGCGAGCCGGGCGAAGGTTTCTTCGGTGCGGCGCTGGAGAGGTGTGTCCATCATCCCCGGCGAGAGGCTCGTGACACTGATGCCCCGAGGTGCCGACGCCACCGCCGCCGTCCGCGTCGAGGAATCGACCGCGGCCTTGCTCGCGGCGTAGGCGGCGTAGTCCGGGAGTGCCATGCGGGCCGCCGCCGAGGTCACGTGGACGATCCGCCCGCTCCGACCCTGGGCCTTCATGATGCGCCCGGCAGCGGCGGTGGCGAGGGCACAGGCCCGCACGTTGACGAGGAGTGCCATTTCCCAGGCCTCGGCCGTCATGGCGAGGAAGGCCTCGGCAGGTGCCGCCGCGGCGTACTGGACCAGCACGTCGAGACCGCCCAGGCCATCGGCTGCCGCCTCGACCATGCGGGCCGGGCCTTCGGCCGTGGCGAGATCGACGCCGATCGCGAAAGAGGCCGGCACCCACGCCCGACAGGCCTCGGCGACCCGCTCCGCACCCTCGAGGTCGAGGTCGGCGACCGTCACCGCGCAACCCCGCGCGGCCAGGGCTTCGGCCGTTGCCGCACCGAGCCCACCCGCACCTCCGCTCACCAGCACGGCCACTTCAGGCATCACGCCTCCCGACGGCCTCAGCCTCGCCCGGCCCCGGCCCCGGGTCAACCGCCACGGACGCGGTACCGATGCTCCGCCGCGTGGTTGCCCACGCGCCACAGCCTCCCTATGGTCCCGACCAACGCACATCGAGTCGGGGGCACCGCGGAGGGCCGGAACGACACGCTGACGCGTGGCGCTGCTCGGCGCCGCGGCGGCAGCGGGTGTGGTCGCAGCACCCTTCGTGGCGCGCGGCCAGGCCAAGATCCAGCTCCGCATCCAGACCCATCACTCGGCCGAGTCGGTCCCGGGCAAGATCTTCCTCCGCTTCTGCAAGGACGTCGAGGAGATGTCCGGCGGCCGCGTGCAGATCGAGAGCTTCACCTCTTCCGCGTTGGTCAAATCCATCGAGACTTTCGATGCTGCTTCGACCGGGATCCTCGACGGGGACATGACCGGGGCCGCCTACCAGCCCGGCAAGGACGCGGCGTTCCAGGCCTTCGGCGACATGCTGGGCGGCTACGACTCGCCCGATCAGATGCAGGCCTGGCTCGATGTCGGCGGCGGCCGCGAGATCGCCGACCCGCTCTACGGCAAGTTCGGCATGGTGCTCGTGGGCTTCTGGGGTGATCCGCCGGAATCGCTGGTCTCGACCAAGCCGCTGCGCGGCCTCGCCGACCTCAAGAACTGGAAGTTCCGCTGCCCGCCGGGCATGCAGACCGACATTTTCGTCAAGTTCGTCAAGCTCGGCGCCAAGCCCGTGGTGATGGATTTCGGCGAGGTCTTCACGGCCTTGCAGACCAGGGCGGTCGAAGGCGCGGACGCCGGGACGCTCGCCGTCAACAAGGCCCTGGGCCTTTACGAGATCGCCACCCACACGACCTACCCCGGCTTCCACTCGATGCCGCAGGACCATCTGGCGATCAACAAGGCCAAGTGGGACTCTCTACCGGCCGACATCAAGGCGATCGTCAAGGTCGCCCTCAAGAAAGCCGCCCTCGACCGCTGGACGCAAACCAACCTCGTCAACGCCGAGGTCGCGCGGGAGCTCGTCGCCAAAGGCGTCACGCTCCACGCCTGGTCGGAGGCCGACCGGCGCGCCTATCGCGAGCAGGCGCAGGCCGTTTGGCAGAGCTGGGCACAGTGGACGCCGTTCGCCAAGCAAGCCTTCGAGAGCTCGATCGCCTTCATGAAGCGCATCGGCGTCCTCGGCTGAGCCTCGGCTCGGTCGCGGCGGACTCCTCGGCGCGAGCGGGGCCGCGGCCCCGCCCGCCGCTTGTGCGCGGCTCTCGGGGGATCGGGGCATGGGCGGGCGGGCGACCCTCGTCGATCGCGTGACGATCGCGATCTCGCGTGTGACGATGCTGCTTTTCGGGGTGATCGTGGTCGCGACCTTCTACGAGGTCGTGATGCGCTATCTCTTCGGCTCGCCCACGATCTGGGCCAACGAGCTGTCCTTGATGGTCGCCGGCATCGGCTATCTCTTCGCCGGCGTCTACGCCATGCAGCGGCGGGACCACATCCGCATCACGCCCCTCTACGACCTCGCCCCGCCGGCACTCAAGCGCGTCTTCGACCTCCTCGCGCTCGTGTGCATCCTGACCTTCGCCACGGGCTTGGTGATCGGCGGCTGGACCTCGGCTTGGCGGTCGCTCTCGACCTTCGAACGGTTCGGCACCGCCTGGGACCCGCCCATCCCGGCGCTGCTCAAGCCGCTGATCCTGCTCACCACGGTGCTGATCGCGATCCAGGCGCTGAGCAATTTCCTGGCCGACCGGCGGCGGCGCTGACCCCATGGGCATCGAGACGATCTCGATCCTGTTGCTCTTGGGATTCCTCCTCTTCCTCGCCGCCGGCGTGCCGATGGCTTTCGCCTGCGGCATGCTCGGGGTGAGCCTCGCCTACCTCGAGTTCGGCGTGCCCGGGCTCGGCCTCTTGATGCAGCGCATCTACGCGCTCTGCACCGAATACGTGCTGATCTCGGTGCCGATGTTCATCCTCATGGCCTCGCTCATGGAGCGGTCGGGGATCGCCAAGGACATGTACGACGCGCTCGACGCCTGGCTGCGCCGGGTGCGCGGGGGGGTCGGCGTCGTCACCATGATCATGGCGATCATCATGGCCGCGATGTCCGGGATCATCGGCGGCGAGATCGTGCTGCTCGGCCTCGTCGCGCTGCCACAGATTGCTGCGGTTCGGCTACGACAAGCGGCTCGCCATGGGCGCGGTCTGCGCCGGCGGCTCGCTCGGCACCATGATCCCCCCCTCGATCGTGCTCATCGTCTACGGGCTCGTCACCGACACGCCGATCTCCTCCTTGTTCACCGCGGCGATCGTGCCGGGACTGCTGCTGGGTGCGATTTACATCTCCTACATCTTGATCCGCGTGCGGCTGAACCCGGCGCTCGCCCCCCTGGTCGAGGAGACGGGCCCACCGCTCGGCCTCGGCCAGAAGCTCGCGGCATCCAAGGGTCTCGTGGGCCCGATCCTGCTCGTCGTGGTCGTGCTCGGCTCGATCTACGGCGGGATCACCTCGATCACCGAGGCGGCGACCATGGGGGTGGTGGGCGTGCTCGCGCTGATCGTGCTGCGGGGCGAGTTCCGGGTGGTGCTCCTGCGCGAAGCTTTCGAGCAGACCTTCCGTTCGGTCGGCATCCTCTTGTGGGTCACCTTCGGCGCCTCGACGCTGATCGGCGCCTACACCTTGGCCGGCGGGCCGCGCTGGATCGGCTCGTTGATCACCGGCCTCGAGATCGCGCCGATCGCGATCGTCCTGTTGATGATGCTCGTCTTCCTGTTCCTCGGCGCGTTCATGGATTGGATCGGCATAGAACTTCTGTGCATGCCGATCTTCGTCCCGATCATCAAGCAGCTCGGCTACGACCCGATCTGGTTCGGCATCCTGTTCTGCATCAACATGCAGGTCTCGTTCCTCTCGCCACCTTTCGGGCCGGCCGCCTTCTACCTCAAGAGCGTGGCCCCGCCGGAAACCGAGCTCGTCGAGATCTTCAAGAGCTTCGGCCCGTTCGTGGTGATGCAGATCCTCGTCCTGGCGCTCGTCCTGCTCTTCCCGGAACTCGCGCTCTGGCTCGAGCGCTGAGATCGTCGGCTCAACGGTCCATCCACTGCATCCGCAGCCGCTCACCGATCAAGCAGTCGATGCGCTTTTCGCGGATCGGCGAGGCGGCGGGCAGCACCGCGGGCTGCCGCCCCGCGACCTCGAGGGCGAGCTTCTGGCGGATCGCCGGGGCGAATTGTTCGCGCTCGCGCACCGGGATCACGAACGAGCCCGGCCCGCCGATCACGCAATCCTCGTAATAGATGTCGAGCTCCTTGATGCTGCCGAAGCCGGGGTTGGCCTCCTTGAGCATGATCGGTAGGCCGTTGATCACGATGTCCTGCTCGAGCACCCAGTCGCGCACCGGCTCGATCGGTGGTCCCATGTTGTTGGCGCCGTCACCCGAGACGTCGATCACCCGCCGCAGCCCACGATACGGGCTCTCGGCGAACAGGCCGGCAGCGAAGCGGAGACCAGCGGAGATCGAGGTCCAGCGCTCGCGCGTGAGCGGCGCCTCGGCGAGCTCGGCGGCGAAGGCCTCGGCACTCGCCCGGTCCTCGATCAGCCGCCAGGGTACGACGACCTGCTGGTAGGCCGGCCCGGCCCATTCGACATAGGTGAGCGCGATCCGCCCGTAGGCCCCGGTGCGGATCGCCTGGATCACTTCGGGCGCGGTGATCGCCTCGAGATAGCCCTGGCGTTGGAGCTCCTGCTCGTCGAGGTCCATCGAGCGGGAGACGTCGACCGCGAGCACGAGCTCGAGGTCGACCGGGATCCCCTGGGCCGCAGCGGTCGAGATACCGCCCGCGAGTATGGCCAGGGCGACGATCGCCGCGCCGAGGCTCAGCGCACGCATGGCCGATCCTCCTTCTCGATCCGACGAACCTGGCCCGGTGCAGCGGGCCGGTCAATGGTCGGAGCGACCTCAGCGGGCGAGCGACTCGTAGAAGCTCTTGACCACCTCGATCAGGATCAACAGCACGATCGCGAGCTCGACCACGTAGGTCCGGCGCGCCTGGACCAGGGTCAACAGCGTCGTCGTGGTCTCGCCGATCAGCGTAAGCTTCCTGTCGAGGGCGGCCGACCGCTCTTCGAGCTCGAACTCGTCGACGAGCCGTTCGAACAGCCGCTCGAGCTCGGGATGGTCCCACAAGATGTCCGGCTTGTCGTCGGCTTGGACCCGGGTGGTGGCCCGCGAGCGGGCGGACAATGCCGCACCGATCGTGCGTTGCAGGGCGCGCGTCGAGGCGGCGAGCCGGCCGGTCGCTGGCCCGGCCCCGGCTCCTCGTATCCCGCGACCATCCGCGCCGCCTCGGCCCGGCGCGCGGGGCGAAGTCGGACGGCTGCCGCGCTGCACGGGGCCGAACCCCGGTCGGCGCGCGGCCCCCTCGCTCGGAGCTCCCTCCGGCCCTAGGTTGCGCGCCGCCGCAACCGCCCGGAGATCCGCCACGATGACCGACCAGTCGTCCGACGTCGAGATCGCGCGGGCCGCGCGGCTGCGCCCGATCGCGGAGGTCGCAGCCGAGCTCGGCATCCCGACCGAGGTGCTCGTTCCCTACGGCCGGCACGTCGCCAAAGTCGATCTCGGCTGGATCGCGGGGCTCGAAGGGCGCCCGCGCGGCCGACTCGCGCTCGTCACGGCGATCACCCCGACCCCGGCCGGCGAGGGCAAGACCACGACGACGATCGGCCTCGGCGACGCCCTCCGACGGCTCGGCTTGCGGACCGCGATCTGCCTGCGCGAGCCCTCGCTCGGCCCCTGCTTCGGCGCAAAAGGTGGGGCCACGGGCGGCGGCCGGGCCCAGGTCGTGCCGAGGGAGCGGATCAATCTCCACTTCACGGGCGACTTCCACGCCGTGGGAGCTGCCCACAATCTCTTGGCCGCGATCGTCGACAACCACCTCCACTGGGGCAACGAGGCAGGCCTCGACCCGCGCCGGATCCTCTGGCGGCGCGTGCTCGACATGAACGATCGGGCGCTTCGCTCGATCGTGATCGGCCTCGGCGGACCGGCGCATGGCGTCCCACGCGAGACCGGCTTCGACATCACGCCCGCTTCCGAGGTCATGGCGATCCTCTGCCTCGCCCGCGACACGGCCGACCTCGAGGCTCGGCTCGGGCGGATCGTGGTCGGCCTCGATCGCGCGGGGCGGCCCGTGACCGCGGCCGAGCTCGAAGCCGCCGGCGCCATGGCGGTACTCCTCGCCGATGCCCTCGCCCCGAACCTCGTGCAGACCCTCGAGGGCACCCCCGCCTTCGTCCACGGCGGTCCCTTCGCCAACATCGCCCACGGCTGCAACAGTGCGATCGCGACGCGGACCGCGCTCGCCACGGCCGAGTGGGTGGTGACCGAAGCGGGGTTCGGGGCCGATCTCGGCGCCGAGAAGTTCTGCGACATCAAATGCCGGATCGCCGGCCTCGTGCCCGACGCCGCGGTCCTCGTCGCCACCGTGCGGGCACTCCGCCACCACGGCGGCGTCGCCAAGGAGGGCCTCGCCCGGCCCGATCCGGAGGCGGTCGGGCGAGGTCTCGCCAATCTCGAGCGGCACGTCCGCAATCTCCGCAAGCTCGGCCTGCCGACGATCGTGGCGCTCAACCGCTTCGCCGGCGACAGCGAGGAGGAGCTCGCCCTGGTCGAGCGCCTCTGCCGCGACAGGCTCGGGATCGAGGCGGTCCGCTGCAGCCATTTCGCCGAGGGCGTCGCCGGCGCGCTCGACCTCGCCCGCCGTCTCCGCGCGCTGGTCGAGGCCGCGCGGGCAGAGGGCGGGCCCGCCTTCCGCCCGCTCTACCCGGACGAGGCACCCCTCTGGGAGAAGGTGCGGACGGTCGCCACCGAGCTCTACGGTGCCGCCGACATCGCGGCCGAGAAGGCGGTGCGCGACCGCTTCGCCGAGCTCGAGGCCCAGGGCTTCGGCCACCTTCCGGTCTGCATCGCCAAGACCCCCTACAGCGTCTCGGCCGATCCGAGCCTCAGGGGCGCCCCCTCGGGCCACGTCCTGCCGATCCGCGAAGTTCGCCTCGCGGCCGGCGCCGGTTTCGTGGTGCCGATCTGCGGCGAGATCACGACGATGCCGGGGCTGCCGCGGCGGCCGGCCGCGGCCTCGATCCGGCTCGACCGCGAGGGCCGCATCGAAGGGCTCGGCTGAGCCGGCGAGTCCGGCTCAGCTGCGCACGCGGCTGCCGGCCGGGTCGTAGAAGGGGCGGAGCGAAAGCTCGGCCGGGACGGGCTCGCCCGCCACCTCGACGGCGAAGCGGCCCACGGCCAGGCGCTCGGCGGTCACCGGCTCGTCGAGGGTGATCCAACCCAGTCCCAAGGAGGCGCCGAGCCGGTGGCCGAACGCCCCCGAGGTGACGGCCCCGACGATCCGTCCGTTCTCCAGGATCGGCTCCTCGCGGTGGAGGAAGACACTCGCGTCGGCGAGCCGGATCGCGACGAGCCGACGGCGGCCGAAGCCGGGTGCTGCGCGCCGAGCGAGGAGCGCCTCGCGGCCGAGGAAGCCGCCCGGCTTGTCGAGCGCCACGGTGAAGCCGAGCCCGGCCGAAAACGGGTCGTCCTCGATCCCGATGTCGTGGCCGTAGCTCCGATAGGCCTTCTCCACCCGGCAGCTCTCCTGAGCGAAACGACCCGCCGGGACGAGGCCGAAGCGCGGGCCCACCTCCAAGATCCGTTCGAGGACGTGGACCGCTTGGTCGGCGGGCACGTAAAGCTCGAAGCCGAGCTCGCCCACGTAGGTGAGCCGGGTCGCGCGCAGCCGCGCATAGCCGATCTCGAGCTCGCGCGACCTCGCGAAGGGGAAAGCCGCGTTCGACAGGTCCTCGCCCGAGAGCGCCTCGAGCAAGGCGCGCGAGCGCGGCCCCATGAGCGCGAGCAGCGCCGTGGCAGGGGTGATGTCGACCACCGCACAGCGGGCGCCCTCCGGCACCTGCTGTCGCAGCCAAGCGAGGTCGCGGGTCAGGCTCGCGGTCGCGGTGACGACCAGGAACTCGGTGTCGCCGAGCCGCGTGACCGTGAGGTCCGAGACGATGCCGCCGCGCTCGTCGAGCCAACAGGTGTAGACCACCCGGCCGGGCGGCACGTCGATCCGGGCGGTCGAGACCTTGTCGAGGACCGCGAGCGCGTCCGCACCGGTCACGAGGATCTTGCCCATGCCGGACTGGTCGAAGAGGGCGACGGAATCGTGCACCGCTCGGCATTCGCGCTCACACGCCTCGTGCCAACAAGGCCGCCCCCAAGAGGGGCGCCAATCCCGCTCCGCCTCGGTCGCGGCGAACCAGGCCGGGCGCTCGAAGCCCGCGGTCTCGCCCATGACGGCACCCATGGCGAGGAGCCGGTCGTGCAGGGGCGAGCGGCGGGCGCCTCGGGCGGTGGCCATCGGCCGGTCGGGCCAGTGCATGGCGTAGAGGAGCCCGAGCGTTTCGACCGTGCGGTCGCGCAGGAAGGCGCGGCTCGCCATGAAGGGCGGCAATCGCCGGACGTCGACGTCCAGGAGATCGAAGGGCGGGCGGCGGTCGACGATCCACCGCGCGAGCGCCATGCCGGCACCGCCCGAGGATTGGATGCCGATCGAGTTGAAGCCGCAGGCGACGAACAGGTCCCGAACTTCCGCCGTCTCACCCAAGAGATAGCGGTCGTCGGGGGTGAAGCTTTCCGGGCCGTTGAAGAAGGTCTTGATGCCCACCTTCTGCAGGACGGGCAGACGGTACATCGCCCGCTCCAGGATCGGCTGGAAGTGATCGAAATCCTCGGGCAAGGTCGTGAAGGCGAAGTCCTCGGGAATGCCGTCCATCCCCCAGGGCTTCGCCACCGGCTCGAAACAGCCGAGCAGGATTTTTCCCGCATCCTCCTTGTAGTAGGCGCACTCGTCCATGACCCGCAGCACGGGCAGGTTCTTGGGAAGCTCGGGAACGGGCTCGGTCACGACGTAGAAGTGCTCGGCGGCGTGCAAGGGCAGGCTCACGCCGATCGCCCGACCGAGGGCGTGCGACCACATCCCGGCGGCGATCACCACCGTCGCGGCGCGGACCTCGCCGAAGGCCGTGCGAACACCCACGGCCCGACCGTTCTCGACCAGGATGCGCTCGACCGGGCATCGTTCGACGATTCGGGCGCCCCGCATCCGTGCGCCCTTGGCGAACGCCTGGGTGATCCCGACCGGATCGGCTTGGCCGTCCTTCGGCAGGAAGACGGCGCCCACCACGTCGCCCGTTTCGACCAAGGGGTAGAGCCGCTGCGCCTCGGCGGGGCCGAGGACCTCGACCTCGAGGCCGAAGGAACGGGCCATCGAGGCGCCGCGCCGGAGCTCGTGGAAGCGTTCCGCGTGCAGGGCGAGTGCCAGCGAGCCGTGCTGGCGGAAGCCCGTGGCGATGCCGGTCTCGGCCTCGAGTTCGGGAAGCAGCGTGGCCGTGTAGCGGGCGAGC
>Ga0308415_1001207_pt1 | contig 11188 bp, 8 predicted proteins | sample HotsprSampleOS55_FD_203465 | JGI IMG/M metagenome (GOLD analysis project Ga0308415, IMG submission 203465) | Hot spring phototrophic mat microbial communities from Octopus Spring, Yellowstone National Park, Wyoming, United States - 20090730_OS55 ... | reverse complement strand
ATGAAGGACCAGCTCGTGGCGGCCGGCTACGACGTGCACCGCATCTTTATCCCGATGGAGGACCGCTACGGGCGGGACCCCATGGACATCCTCAAGGACCAGGGGCTTGAGGGCCTGGAGAAAAACCTCAAGGAGCGCATTTACAACCGGGCCGCAACCCTCAAGAAGGGCAGGACCGTGGCCAGGGGTTTGGCCCTCGCGGTTCCCGAGGACCGGGATGGGCTGAACACCAAGCGCTCCCTGGCGTTAGCTATCGGCCACTCCGTGGCCAGGCGGCACGCCTCCTACGTGCCCCCGGAAGAGAGGGAGGCCATGAGGAGGATTGAGGACTACCTAACCTGGGAGGCCATGAAGCGGGGGGCGCCGTTAGACCACGCCAGAAAGGCGGTCAGGAAGTGGATGGACGAAAACAAGATGGGACCCAGGTCTGCCCTCTTCGCGCTCTACGAGTACAACGGGGTCAAGACCGGCACCCGGGAACTCAACCCCAAGTTCATCCACCAACGGCAGCACCATCCCCTGTTCGGCCTCTACCGCATCTACGACGAGAAGATGAGGATCGTCGGGTTTGACATCGCCAGGCTCCTTGAGGATGCCGTTGAGGCCATCTTGGGGATGATGGAGGAGGTAATCAGCTACTTCCGAAAGCTCAAAGAGCGCATTGACGAGGAGCGGAGGAAGTTCGCCGAGTGGATTAGGAACCTGCCCCACCTCCTCGGCTACATCGTGCGCAGGAAGACGCCCGTCGTAGAAGCCCCGGCAGTCGGCCCACCGGCGGCGGCCTAAAGGCGAAACCGGAAAAGCTCGGCGCGAGCCCGGGCCGGATGAGTGTTTTTCCGTTCGCCAATATGAGCGAAGTCTGGCCGATTTTGGGGCGTGAACCGGCAAGTGAGTATACCCATGCGCAAGCTAAACTCAATCCTCCTCACACAACGCGTCAACCTTCCTAGGCGCTTTGCGCTTAGCCTCCTTGTGCCAAGTGGGCTAAGAGCAAGACTCCACACACCTGATGAGGGGGTTGTGGGGTCTGGTGCCGGGCTCCGGGGAAAGCCTAGGAACCAAGAGGATAGAGGCCAGAAGCAGAGTCTCTGCTTCTGAGTATGTACCTCTTGGTTCGGCCGTTTTCCCGCGCCTCGGGAGGCGCTCCCCATCCGAGGCTTGACAGGTTGGGCTATGCGAGTTACCCTTAGGGTAATGAACCGAGGCCATCAGCTGGTTGAGTTCGCTCTCGTGCGGTCTACCCTTGATTTCTGGTGCGGTCAGTTGAGTGTGGGCCAGGCCCCCTTGGTTCATGACTCCAGTGCGGTCCACTCAAGATTTGGCGCATCCCCCTGAGGGCCTCTGGTTCATTTGGCGGTGCAAGGTGCGGTCCATCTTTGGCTTGGGGAACGGTACGTTGAGGGCCAAGAAGGAGGTTTGACGTGAGGATTCACATCTTTAGACCTGACTACGGCGAAGCGGGCTTCACTCTTCCCTGCCCCGCTTGCGGCCACGAGTACGACCCCGGGAACTGGTACTTCGCCAGGCCGTGTCCCAGATGCGGCCTGGACACCAATGGCGACTCCCTCCCCTGTTGGGTGCACTCTGTGGTCCAGGGCCTTCGCCACCGCTTGCGCCTCCCCGTGGAGCGGGTGCGAGAGGAGCTGGCCTGCCTCATAGGCATCTCCCCCAAGACCCTCAAGGGGTGGGAATACCGGTACTGCTCCCCCAAAAACTGGCGGCGCTTCGCCGAGGCCGTCAAGGCTTTTCTCAATCAGAGGTAAGGCTGTGAGGCTTTTGCGGGCCACAGAATCATCTGATACCTCAAGATGCGGGCTATGGGGCGATGTGGCGCTCGGCTTGCGGGCCAAAGAGGCGTCTACTGAGCGCGTTTGCGGGCCATGTAGGGCTAAAGGGAAGGGGTGGTGTGATGTTTCGTGAAGAAACGGGCCGCGGGATAGTTTGCCAAGAATGCATGCGGGCCACTAGTGGAGTTGGGCACCATCTAGCGCGGGCCATCGTGTTTCGGCTTTCCTCCTTTGCGGGCCAGATGGGCTTCGTGGGACTCTTCACGGAATGCGGGCCATCGGATCGTCAGGCCACTCCTACGTGCGGGCCACAGATTCATTTTTGCGGGCCGTTGTGGCGTCTCGGATTCTGGCGTGCGGGCCGTGAACCGGTTGGGCGGTGTCGTGTGCGGGCCGATAAAACCTCTGGCAGGTATGGTTGCGGGCCAGAGGGCAGTTTGGCGTCAGCAATGCGGCTCATACGGAGGTAAGTCATGGCAAAGAGCAAAGGTAGGGTCAAGGTAGAAGAGCTGGAGAGGGCTTTCCCCGTTGAGTTTGGGGAAGCTGAGGACTTGGGCGAGATTGAGTTTAGCGAGGAGATGCTAAGCGCCCCCGAGGTGCGGCACGCGGTCAAGCTCTTCCACGTGTTCCAGCGGGAGCGCATAGCCCTCTCCCACTACGTGCGGCAGAAGGGTGCCTCCGAGGGGCTCATCCGCTTGCTAAACTCTCTCTACGAGCTGGAGAAGCGGGCCATCAAGGTGGCGGCCGACTCCGTGAAGCACGAGCCGGTCTACCGGTGGCTCACGAGCGTCAAGGGCATCGGCCCCAGCCTGGCGGCCCAGCTCATGGGCCTCGCCCCGGCGGACAAGTTCCCCCATCCGGGCCACCTCTTCAGCTATGCTGGCTTGACCCCAGAGAAGGGCAACCGGGAAGGTCAGGACCACAGGTACAACCGCCGCTTGAAGGCGTTGGCCTACAAGCTGGCCAAGTCCCAGGTGATGGTGGACGGGGACTACCGCCCCTGGTACGAGCGCCGGAAGATGTACGAGTGGCGCAAGAACCTGGAGGGCAAGAACGCCGAGGTGGCCTTGCGGAGTGCCAAGCAGTACGGCAAGGACACCGCCGCCTACCTGTGGGCCTCCGGAAAGATGGACCCCAAGAAGGTGGCCCTTTGGCTCGCCGGCGAGCTGAAGGTGAAGAACCCGGAGAGGCCGGTGGAGCTTGTGGCCGACGACGGCCAGGGCGTGCCCATGATTCCTCCCTCGCACGTGGAAGCCCGCACCTTGCGGTGGCTGGCCAAGCTCATCCTGGACCACTACTGGCAGGTGGCCTACTACTACCGCACGGGCCAGGTGTGGGTGCCTTACGCCATCGCCCACCTGGGCCACGTGGACAGGATTGACCCCGTGGAGGCGCCGTGGCTAATCCGTCCGCAAAACTTTACGCCAAATGGCTAGCCTCGCAAAAGTGCCCGTGTGGCGCCAAGGTTACGCGAATCATCACGGGCGCGGCGCCGGCGCCGGTGGGGCTTTGCGACAGGTGCGCCGCTGACCCCTCGGTGGTGCTGGACCGGGTGGCGGCGGCCCAGCTCGCCGGCTTCACCGGCCTTCGCCGCTACCCGCCCTCACCTGACCCCAGCTGGCACCGCGCGGGGCGCAGAGCGGCCGCGAGGCTATGGGACCTCCTCCCGGAGGTGCGGATACCGCACGTGGTGGCGGCGATGAGCTTCGCCCTGGCCGTCAGGCACAGGGTTCCGGCCTCTTGGCTAAGCCCGCACCAATGGTGCGAGCTTCTTGAAGTGTCAAGGAAGATGTACAAGATAGTGGGAGGTAAGCATGAGCCTGAACAGGGAGATTCTGGAAGCGCTGAGCAGGTCCTTTGACCCGAGGGAAGTGGAAGTCAAGGTCCAGGCGGTCAACCGGGACCGCACCCGGGCGCAGGTGGTGGCCTACGTGGACGCCCGCACGGTCCTGGACCGCCTGGACGAGGCCGTCGGCCCCACCGGCTGGAGCGACAGCTACGAAGTGCTCACCAACGGTACCGACGGCGAAGGGCACCGGCTGGTGGAGGTCAAGTGCACCCTCACCGTCCTCGGAGTCAGCAAAGAGGACGTGGGGGAAGGGGACTCCCTCAAGGCCGCCTTTTCCGACGCGCTCAAGCGGGCCGCAGTCAAGTTCGGCGTGGGCCGCTACCTCTACCGCCTGCCCAAGGTGTGGGCAGACCTGGACGAAAGGGGGAACATCAAGGACCCCGAGGCGGTCAAGCGGGCGCTCCTCATTTACCACGGCGGCGAGGCCGAGGGCTCCCCGCCCTGGGCGGTAAATGGGGACAAGCCGGCGCCTAAGAGGGCCAAGCCCGCTGAGTCCGGGGCTTCCGAGGAAACTAAGCCCTCCGGCGGCATCACCGAGGCCCAGCTCCGGTACATCCACAAGCTCTGGAAGGAAATGGGCGGCGGAGACGACATTCACGACTACGCTTCCGCTGTCCTTGACCGGGAGGTGTCCAGCCTCAAGGAGCTTACCCGCCAGGAAGCTTCCAAGCTCATTGAGGCCATGAAGGAGGAGCCCGAGGTCTTCTAATGCTCAACTGCCACCAGCGCTTGGCCGCCTTGAGGCTCTTGGCCGGGCTTCCTGCTCGGGAGGCGGCCAAGCGCTTGGGGTTGAAGTTCCCCCACTACCTGGCCCTTGAGCGGGGCCAGGTCCAGCTCACACCGGCCATCGCTGACGCCCTGGCGGCCATGTACGACATCCCGCCACAGTCGGTTTGCGCCGGCCCCTTGCCCATTCCCCGTTCCTACGGCTACCCCTTTGACGCCGAAGACGAAATAAGCGAAACCCTGCTGGCCCTCTATGAGGTGTACGCCGTCATAGACCGCTGGCGACAGGCCCTCGGGGACGAGTGGCCGGAGTACAGGAAGCGCTTGGAGGCCATCACCGGCCTGTCCCTGGCCACGCCATACCCGAACCCGGTCATCCACCTTCCCTCACGGGTGCCGGTGGTGGTGCGCTTTGACTTGCCCCACGCCGTCAAGGGGTGGAGCCCGCCTATCCGGGTAACCGTGCGCCAGGACGGGAAGACGACAGAGCACGCCGGCAAGCCCTTTGAGGTCGGCCCTGGCGTGGTGGAGTTCTGGAGCCCGCGGGCCGTCAAGTTGCGCATCCGCCCGAAGGTGGGGTAGAATGCTAGGGTATGGACCCCAAGACCCAAAGTGAAAAGGAAGCGGAGCGCCGCGAGATAGCCAAGGGTATCCTTGACCAGTTGGCGGAGGTCGTCTCCAGGGAAGCCAGGGACGAGTTTGAGGTGGGCCGGCTGGCCTACGAGCTTTCCCAGCTCAAAATCTCGTGGCGAGAGATGGGCAGAATGCTGGCCGAACGTGGCCTGGACGTCTCCTACTCTTGGCTCCACCGCCTGGCCACCGTCTACCATTGGTGGGTGGCCGTGCACGGTTACTCGCCGGACACCCTGGCCAGGTGGTCCCGGACCAAACTCTACTACATGGCCAAGCAGAGGGTGTCCGACATCGCGCTCCTTGAGCGGCTTGGCCACCTGAGCGACGCCACCTTCATGGCCGAGCTTCGTCGGGAGCTTGGCCTGCCGCCCACGTCCGCGGTGGTGTCCATGCCCCCCGAGGCCCTGAAACTCGTGAAGGAGCTGACGGCCAAGCTCTCCGACATCGCCGGGACACCGGTACCCACCTCGGACGCTCTGCTCTTCGCCCTGGAGGTGGTGCTCAGCATGGACGAGAGGGCCTTGCGGCGCCTGTGGGCGGCCGCCCACGGGGAGTTCATTGAAGATTATGTGGCAGGCACTACTTGAAACTCCACCTCTTCCGTGGGGCCGTAGCCGTCGTTGGTGATGACCTTCATCCGCCAGCGGCCGGTCAGCGTGCCGAGGTACACCTGGATGCCGTAGTTGCCGGCCCAGAGCTTGGTTATGGACACCAGGTCGCTATCCCCCTCCGCCTCCGGGTAGTTGGCCACCATCTGGACCCCGTCCGGGCGCCTCACTTCCACCCTTATCGTGTCGGGGTCGCTCTCTATCGGCACGCCGTTAGGGGTCTCCCTGATGTACTGCACCTTGAACACCGCCGTCCCGTCAGGGGCCAGGTTTGACCCAAGGCGGATGACGTTCAGACTGCTCGTCCTACGGAGGCCCATATCCACCTCCCAGCGTGTCGGGCGGGGGACCGAAGATTTCGTTCAGCTCAAGCAGGGGCTGAGCCCGCTTGGCCACTTTCTCAAGCTCCCTGCGAGCCCTTTCGGCGGCCCTTTGCAAGTCCATCCCCCGCTTGATGGCCTCGGTGAAGTCCCGCTGAACCTTCGCCGCCATGCGCTCCGGCTCCAAAGCCGTGGCCCTGGAGCCCACACCGAAGGGGTCGGGGCTGACCCGGCGAGGCGTGGCCACCAAGCTGGCGGCCGCCTCCAAGCCCGTCATGCCGAACTGCTTCCCGAGGCGCCGCTCCATCATGTCCACGATGGCGGGGTGCTGGTACTGCACCCACACCTTGCCCACCACGCTGTCCAAGCTCTGCAGGGCGCTCTGGTCTTGGGCCAGGTCCCGGAGGAGTAGCTCGGGGTCGGACAGCGGGGAGTAGCGGGTAATCCACCTCGGGGTGAAGGCCTTCGCGACGTAGGCCCCAACGCCAAGCGCCTTCTCCGCCGGCGTGGCGGCGTCGGGGAAGAGCCTCCGCCCGTACTGCGACGAGAAGACAGGCAGCGGGTCGTCCCGGATGAGCCCGTAGGCCGATTCAATGAAGGGACGCAAGAAGCCAAGACCTACCACTTCTGTGGCCAGAGAGGTGGGGTCAACGGGTATTACCGGGGCGGCGTAGGAGAGCGGCATCACGAGGTAGCTTCCGTCGCTCCTCCTTACCGGCAGCACCATCGGCATCGCCGCGGCCAGCCACTCGGGCATGTACGCCGCTATCCGGGCGTGGTCCTCGGGGCCGTCGGTGTTGGTGTAGAAGCTGAGGCTGGCGAACTTGGCCGGCATGGTCAGGGCGGCCGGGCTCTTCGTGAGCGCCTTGCCCACCGCCACCGCCGTCAGGTACATGAAGCTCGGGAACGCCACAAGGCCGTAGTTCCTGACGATGGTCAGGGCGAACGGCACAGACCGGTAGTCGTGCGTGGCGTTCATGGCTACCCACATGGCGTAGGCCTCGGGGTTGGCCTTCCCGGCGGCCCTGGCGAGTTCCTTGGCGGCGAAGTAGTTGGCCAGGCGCTGGGCGTTTTCCAGGTGGGCGAACATCTCCACGCCCGAGAGCGCCCGGGTGAGCGGGGAGGCGTCCGGGTTCGTGGTGAAGTACTTGGCGATGGTGCGCCCAGTGTCGTTCAGGACCCTGTCCAAGGCCTCAATGGTGCGCTGAACGAGGCCCTTCCCGGATATGGCCCCCCTGGCGGCCTGAGCTATCCGGGCGGCGGCGCCCTCCACCACCTCCCGGAGTTCGCCGGTGAGCGAGGCCTCCTTCAGCATATAGATGGCCCCGTCGCCGAGTTCGGCGATGCGCCCGGTTTCGGCGTACTCCCTCAGCGCCCGGAAGGCTTTGGGCAGGTACCTCAAGCTTGTCAGCGCCTGGTCGGGGCCGGTGGTGAGCCAGGTGAGCCAGATGTTGCCCAGGAAGTTGCGCACCACCGTGTCCGGCGAGTTCAATAGGCTCTTGCGCCAGAAGGTCAGGAAGCTGGCGAAGGCCGTGCCGCTGGTGGGGTCCACGGAGAGGGTGCGGTTCAGGTCCTCATAGATGGCCTTGGGAATCCACTTGCCCGCCAAAGGTCCCCACACATAGGCCCTCTGCCCCGCTTCGCCCATGTGGGTCGTGGCTTCGGGCACCTGCACGAAGCGAAGGTGCGTGCTCCTCACCGCCTCCAACGGCGGCTCATTGTACACCAGGTTGGCCTCCTTGAGGACCTTGTAGAGCTGGTCCTGGATGTGGCCGGCGATTCCCTGGCGGGAGGTGTACCTGGCGAACTCGGCCAGGGAAGCCTCCACGTCGTAGAGCTGCACCAGGTGCCGGGTCAGCTCCTCGGCGAGCCTCTTCCTCATGGCCCCGGGCACGGCCTGGGCGATGGGCGCCCCGACGACATCTATGTTCAGGCCGGACTGGACCCTGGAAAGCACTAGGTAGGCGGCGTACTCCTTGCCGGGGCCGTTGATGGCGTCGTGGAGCAGGGCGTTGAAGGTGGCGCTGTCCATCTCGGGCCAATGTTGCTTGAGTATCTTGGCGAAGGCCTCGGCCGTGTAGACATACCGCCCGTCAGAAGCCTTAATGTATTCGGCCAGTTCCTGGAAGGCCTTCTCTGCCTTGGCGATGTCCCTGGCGCGGCCAATCTCCCTGAGGTACTCCACCGCCCTTTGCGGCAAGGTGTCGGCCTCCACCTCGCTTATCAGGGCCAGCCTGTTGGCGGTGATGGCGGCCTTGGCGGCCTCGGGACTGATGTTGCCTAAGTACACCTTACGGGCGTACCCCTGGCGCACGTCGGCCATCCATTGGAGCGGGCTGTAGGGGTAGCCCACCCACTTGCCGTCCTCAAACTTCCCGAGAAGCGCCTTGCGGTCGGTGGCCCCCATCCACCTGGGGTGTTCGGCCCAGAAGCGCTCAATGGCCCGCTTCTCCACGGCCATCAGGTTGTCAAGGAAGAGGGTTCGGGCCTGGGCGAGGTCCGCCGTGGGAATGAGGCCCACCCTGTACAGGGCGTCCGCCACCTCCGCTTCCCCGAGGACCTTCCTCGCGAGGCCGAGGATGCCCTCAAGCCCGGCGCCGTCCGCGGGCACACCGCCGCTAAGAGTCTTGACGAGCAGGTCCTTGAGGCCCGCCCTATCGCCCCTCGCCAGGACCTGGGCCAGCAACCCGGCCGGCGTCTCTACTTTGCTCAGCTCGTCCAACAGGAGCATCCGGTTGCCGGCGGGGATGGACGCCATCCAGCCGTAGACCGCCTGCACGGTGTCGCCGTCCAGCATGGCGGCGCTCCGCAAGAGGTCCTGTATCTCTTCCGTTACCCGGGGCAAAGCGCCGGCGGGGACCTCAAGGCCGTATTTGGCCTTGATTTGGTTGACAAGCTCTCCGTCCAAGACGTGCCCGCCCGACATGTAGAAGTACCTGGCCGTCGCCTTCTTCTCGGCCTTGAGCAAGTTCATGGCGGCGAAGGAGTGGGCGATGGAAGCCAGGTCATGGACGCCGATGTCCTCCAGCGCCGTGCCGAGGATGGCGTACCCGAGCCCCCGCTCCGTGGGGGACTTGCTGGCCAGCATCCTCATCACTTGCTCACCGCTCAGCGCCTGCGCGGCCTCGCCCAGGTGAAGGGCCAGCCGGGCGGGGTTGTCGCTCCTCGCGGCGGCCCTAAGCCGGCCGAGGACCTTGTTGGCGTCCTCGGACCCACGCTCCGGCAAGTAGCGCATGAAATCGCCCTCCCGGAGGCGACCGAAGAAGGTCTCAAGAGCCTCGTCTAGCCTGGACGCCACGTCGGCCATCTCCTGGACGTACCTAGCGTTGCGCTCTGCCAGCCCGGGGGCGTTCTTCAGGATGGACTCTTGCGCCGTGGCGGGCATGGAGTAGAAAATCCTCAGGGCTCCGGGCGTGTCGGGACCCTCAGAGAGGACGCGGTAGCCCGCCTGCACCGCCTTCGTTATGGCCTCTAGCTCCACCTTGGGCTCCGGGGCCTGGAAGAGGGCGCCCTGCACCTCCTCCATGTCCACCAACCGCCCCCGCTCGTCCAGCTTCGGCATGAACCTGGCCCGCTCCCCGAGGTACCTCTGCCAGGCGAGGTCCGGGTCAAGGCCCATCTCCTTGGCGGCCTCCTTGAAGATGCGCTCGTAGGTGGGCATCCCCGTCGCCCGGTAGGAGATGTCCAGGAAGGCCAGGCGGGCCTCCCGGAGGTAGTCCTGGAAGGTCTTCACCGCCACCTCCGGCTCCAGCCCGAGGCTCTTCGCCAGGCCCCGAAGCTTCCCCGTGGCGCCCTTTAGGATCTCGTCAGGTACCACCCACCCGTGCTTGTCCAGGATGTTCCAGGCGTCCGCCACAAGCTCCTTGGCCAGGACTTCTTGGGGCGTGCCCTTGCGGATGACCTTCCTGGCGCTGACGGGCAACACCTTCTCCCCGAGGTTTTCGGCGAGGATGTTCTCAAGGACGCCAATCCTGGCCACGCTGGCCTGGATGTTTTCCTGGGCCTCGGCGATGACCCTACGCACGATGCCGGGACCGGTCTCCGGCCCGCCAAGGTAAGACGGAATCCTCTGGAGGAGTTCCTTGCGCTCGGCCGGCGTGAAGCCGGGAAAGATGAGGTCCTTGATGTACACGGGGAGCCTAATCTTCTCTCCTTGCGGCCCGTACACGGTGCGCTCAAAGAGCTTGGTCTGCAGAATGGGCTCCACCCTATCGGCGATGGCGTCTATGACGGAACCACCTACGCCTCTCGTTACCCGTCCGGCGAGGGCGTAGGGGTTGAACCACCTTTGTGAGAAGACATCGGCCTTGCCCGCCAGCTCCGCCCCCTTGGAGATGACGTCGGCCACCGCCGTGGCCTTGGCGGCCCTAGCGCCCGAGGCGGCTAGGCTCAGCCCCGCCTTGGCGATGCCGAAGACGGCGAGTGGGTCAACCATCACGTCCATTAGCAGGCCAAGGCTAAACCTGGCGGCGGCGCCCCTTTGTTCGTAGTTGGGGTCCAAGAGGTAGGCCAGCTCGTCCCCGCGCACCACCGGGTCTGCCGGCTTGCCGCCAGGCAGATAGGTCTCCCACCGGCTTATCTGCTCTCTGGCGAGGCGCAAGCCGTCCTGGAGGCCACCTATCTTTAGTCCATACACAAGCGCTTTGGCCACATCGCCAGGAAGCATGAGGGGGTCCAGAATGGTGAGCGCCTTCTCAAGGAAGGACATCTGCTCGGTTCTGGCCGGTATCCCGGTGGGGTCTGCCATGTACTTTTCGGCCCCGGGCGGGAGGTTGCCGTAGCCGGGTTTAGGTTTTACCCGCTCTCCCTGCCAGAGGGGAGAAGAGGGGCTGAAGATGTCAAACGGGCCATGCCTCCTTTCCTCCTCTGTTTCTTCACGAAACAGAGGCGAGTTGGGTGAGAAGATGTCAAAGGGGTTCCTCACCTCCCACCTCCGAGGACGAGGTTGCCTATGTTGCTAAGGCGGGTGGCATCGTACAGGCTTTCGGCCATCCCAAGCGCCCTTTGAAGCACTTGTTCCCTGGTCAGGTCGGGAGACTGCCTTCTGACAGCTTCAATCAGTTTTCCAAGCAGTTTGTTGTCAGACTTTACCATGTTGAGGTATCGTTGCTTGGCCCTTTCGGGCGGCAACGGGTTCTTCATCCTAAGCATGTCAAGGTCGTTCTGGGCTAGCAGACGCAAAAGCCCGGTGTATGCTTCCGTGCGTCTGATGGGGGCACCAAGCTTCTCAAGGGACATGTCTGCGTAAGCGGCCGCAACAGAGAC
>Ga0308415_1001203_pt1 | contig 11216 bp, 9 predicted proteins | sample HotsprSampleOS55_FD_203465 | JGI IMG/M metagenome (GOLD analysis project Ga0308415, IMG submission 203465) | Hot spring phototrophic mat microbial communities from Octopus Spring, Yellowstone National Park, Wyoming, United States - 20090730_OS55 ... | reverse complement strand
GCGTGTCGCTCCCGTCTGCGCTGACTTGTTAAATAGCGGAAAAGGCGACCCTTCGGGGTCGGTAGTGGGCGCGCGTCTATTCACCAGAGCTTGACAAAAGCGACATCATAGAAGGCTGAACAGTTACAATAAATCATTCCTACCCGAACAACACCTCCACATCCTCCCGCGTGAGCGATTTGAAGAAACTCTCCTCAGTGGTGATCAGTTGCTCCACCAGGCCCCGCTTCTTCTCCTGGAGTTGCAGGATTTTCTCCTCCACCGTCTCCCGGGCGATGATTTTGTAAATGAACACCGGCTTGTCCTGGCCGATGCGGTGGGCCCGGTCGGCGGCCTGCATCTCCACCGCCGGATTCCACCACGGGTCCAGCTGGATGACGTAGTCGGCGGCGGTCAGGTTGAGCCCCACACCGCCCGCCTTCAGACTCAGCAGGAAAAAGGGCACCGCCGGGTCGGACTGGAACCGGTCCACCTGGGCGTGACGGTCCCGGGTCTGCCCGTCCAGGTAGGCGTAGGCGATGCCCCGCTCCTCCAGACCGGCCCGCACCCGCTTGAGCACTTCCACAAACTGGGAGTAGACCAGCGCCTTGTGGTTCTCCGCCCGCAGCGTTTCCAGCATCTCAAAGAGCAACTCAAACTTGGCCGCATCCTCCCGGTAGGTCGGCTCTACCAGGCCGGGGTGGATGCAGACCTGGCGCAGGCGCAGGAGTCCTTCCAGAATCTTCATCCGGGCGTTCTGAATGCCCCGCGTCTCTATCAGCCCCAGCAGTTCCGCCCGGTAGCGATCGCGCAACCGGTTGTAGAGTTTCCGCTGGGCCGGCTCCAATTCCACGTAGAGGGTCCGCTCCGTGCGCGGCGGGAGTTCCGGCGCCACCTGGGCCTTTGTCCGGCGCAGGATGAAGGGATAGACCAGTTTCCTCAGGGTGGACGCGGCCTCCTCGTCCCCCCGGCTCTCTATGGGGGTGGCGAAGTTCTCTTTGAAGGACTCCAGACTTCCCAACAGTCCCGGGTTGAGGAAGGCGAACTGGGACCAGAGTTCAAAGGTCGTGTTCTCCACCGGGGTACCGGTCATCACCAGCCGGTGGTCGGCGTTGAGCAGGCGGGCCGCCCGCGCCGTCTTGGCCAGAGGATTCTTGATGGCCTGGGACTCGTCCAGAATCACGTAGTGGAAACGGTAGGTGCGCAGGAATTCCACATCCCGTAACATCGTCCCGTAGGTGGTCAGGACGATGTCGTATTCGTCAAAGATGGACGGGTCCTTCTGGCGCCCGGCGCCGGTGAATTCCAGGATGCGCAACTCGGGGGTGAAGCGGGCCGCCTCCCGTTGCCAGTTGACCAGCAGGGACTTGGGCACTACCAGCAGGGATGCCCGTTTCGCCTCCCCGCGCTCTTTCAGCGACTGCAGGAAGACCAGGGCCTGGACGGTTTTGCCCAGGCCCATATCGTCGGCCAGGACGCCGCCGAAATGGTACTGGTGCAGGAAGTGGAGCCAGTCCACCCCGGCCTTCTGGTACGGGCGGAGTTCGCCCCGGAACCCCTGGGGCAACGGCTGGGGGACGATTCGCTCAAACGCCCGCAGCCGTTCCCGCCGTTCCTGAAACTCCCGCGCGGCCTCCACCTCCGACGCGTCCTCCAGAAGACGGTCCAGGAGCGGTATCTGGACGTCCCGGACCCGCAGTCCTTTCTCCGTCTCCTCTGCCAGGCCGAAGAGGTGTTTGTACCGCTCCAGCCAGTCCTCTGGAATCTGTCCGAAGGTGCCGTCGGCCAGTTTGACGTACCGTTCGCCCTTGCGGACGGCCTTCATCACCTCCCGCAGGGAGATGGACTGGTCGCCGTACTGGACAACGGCCTCTATGTCAAACCAGTCTATACCGGAAGAGATGTAGACGCGCAGGACAGGCGTGGCCGGTTTCAGGCGGGCCGACCTCAGGTTCTCCTGACCGTAAATCTCAAAACCGGCCTCCGCCAGCAGAGGGATGGACCGGGTCAGGAAATCCAGGGGGTGGGTCCGGGCGCGCAGCATGAAGGCCGATGGCCCGTACGGAGACCCCGCCCGCTTCAGGCCGTATCGGGGGTCGGTGAGCAACTGGTAGTAATGCTGTTCCTTCTGCGGATCCCGATGGATGCGGATGAGGGACCAGGCCTGGCCTCCGCTCAGCGCGGTCACCTCGGGAAACTTCGGGTTCGCTTCCACCTCATGGTCCCCGTACCCGAAGAGCAGGTCGGCCACAAAGGTCCCGCCCTCCTCCCGCAGGTAGAGCCGGGGGACGGACGGGGCATGGATTTCCTCTACCTGGACGATGTCGCTGCGCAGAGGGAGACGTTCGGCCAGTCGGGAGAGGAACTGGCCCTGGAACTTCTTCTCGTCCTTCAACGGGATGGTGAAGGAGAGTTGCGGGAGAATGCTCAGTACTTCCGCCCGGGTGACCGGCGTCAGGATGCTCCCGGCCAGGACCCACGGGGGGTCCTGGGAGACGACGGTCAGGTCGCCCTGACGGTAGGAGTAGATGTCCCCGTCCACGTTGGCACCCACGTCCAGTTGCAGGCCCTCGGGGTCCCGGACCAGGGCGACCTCCAGGGGCACCGGGCGGTCCCGCCAGCGCAGGCGGCGCGTAAATCGGCCGCCACTGTGCAGGAAGATGGGCACCTGATAGCGGGCCAGAATGAGCAGATATTTGCCGAACAGGCTGGAATCGGGGGTGGAGAAGTAGTAATACGGGGAAGCGGCAAGCATCAGGTTGTAGATGTGGGCCGCCTCGGGGGGCAGGTTGATGCAGGCATACGGGTTCAGCGGGGACTGGACTCTGGACGCAAGACGTTGCCACGAGCGGTCCCGGTCCAGAGACTGAGCGACGGCCTCCGGGTCGTTGGGGGACAACTCTCCGGCCTCGGGCCACCCGGACGGGGAGATGGCGAAGGCCTGGAGATAGCAGGTACTCCCCCCGGTCTGGAGACCGAAAATCAGGACGTAGGGCGAAGCATCTTCGGCGGTGGTAGGCCGGGACGTCCGTCTGGAGAGGGAATCCAGCAGGCGGTCCAGGCGGTAATCCCAGCGGTCCTCTATGGAGCCAACCTGCTCGCTCACCTTCAACGCCGCCGCCACCACGTGTTTGCAGACGTACCCTTTGGCGGCATGCGGGCAGGTGCAGGAGTAAATCAGATGTTTCTCGCTCTTGGCCTGCAGGGTGACGGTGTATGTACTTCCGGTCCCCCGCACTTTGCAGGTGGCGGATTCGTCGTCCAGGGAAGTGACAGTCACCCGGCCCTGGCGATAGTAGTCATATCCCCGCTGAAGGATGTTCCAGGGTGCAAACCGTTCGGGTTTCAGCAGTTCACGGGTCAGGTATGGCATATCGCATATCGCTTATCGCATATCGCTTATCGCGTATCGCATATCGCTTATTGCGTATCGCGGTCTATATATGACTTCCCTGCAAAAACTCACCGCAGAGACGCCGAGAGCGCAGAGTTTTACATCAGTATAATCTCTGCGTACTCTGCGTCTCGGCGGTGAAATGACCTTTTTGCAGGAGACTTATATATTGTATATCGCTTACGGGTTATTGTCAAACAGGTGTTGAGTGGGGGGGGTGTCGCAAAATTGTAGGACAACTGCAAGCAGTTGTCCTACAAGGCGGCCAGGCCCGTCCAAATTGGGACACACCCAGCAACGATTTGCGATTCGCGATTCGCGATAAGCGATAAGCGATTCGCGATAAGCGATAAGCGATTCGCGATTAGCGACTGGCGATATGACACGCCACCCAGTGGCCGCCGCCCACGTCCCGCCAGACCGGCTCCTCGTCCGGGCACTGAGAGGCCAGAGGACAGCGGGTGCGGAACCGACAGCCCGGCGGTGGGTTGACCGGGCTGGGGACGTCGCCCTCCAGAATAATGCGCCGACGGCGCCGTTCCACCGCCGGGTCCGGCACCGGGACCGCCGAGAGCAACGCCTGGGTGTACGGGTGGAGCGGATGGTCGTAGAGTTCGTCCTTCGGGGCCAGTTCCACAATCCGGCCCAGGTACATCACCGCCACCCGGTCGCAGATGTGGCGCACCATGCTCAGGTCGTGGGCGATGAAGAGATACGTCAGCCCCAGTTGGTCCTGCAGGTCCTCTAACAGGTTCACAATCTGGGCCTGGATGGAGACGTCCAGCGCCGAGATGGGCTCGTCGCAGACGATGAACTCCGGGTTGGAGGCCAGGGCGCGGGCGATGCCGATGCGCTGTCGCTGACCGCCGGAGAATTCGTGCGGGTAGCGGTTGATGAACCGGGGATTCAGTTGGACCAGCCGGAGCAGTTCCTGAACCCGCTCTATCTCCTCTTTGCGGTTGGTGGCCAGTTTGTGGACCCGGATGGGTTCGCCGATGATGCGGGCGATGGTCATCCGGGGGTTCAGCGAGGCGAAGGGGTCCTGAAAGATGATCTGCATCCGGCGCCGCATCCGGCGCAGTGCCTCGCCCTTCAGCGCCGTGAGGTCCACCCCGTCAAAAATCACCCGCCCGGCGGTCGGGCGGTAGAGGAGCAGGATGGTCCGGCCCGCGGTGGTCTTGCCGCAGCCGCTCTCCCCCACCAGCCCCAGCGTCTCCCCGCGATAGATGTCAAAGGTGAGCCCGTCCACGGCCTGCACGGCCCCCACCTGCCGCTGGATGAGGATGCCGCGGGTGATGGGGAAGTACTTCTTCAACCCCTCTACTCGGACCAGCACATGATCTTCGTTCATACGTCCACCCAGCAGGCAATTTCGTGTTCGGGGCCGACGGGGCGGAGGGACGGGCGCTCATACCGGCATCGCTCCTGCACGAACGCGCACCGGGGGGCAAAGGGACAACCCTCAGGCAGGCGGAGCAGGTCCGGCGGCAATCCGCCGATGGTCACCAGCCGGTCCCCGACGGAACGGTCCACTCGGGGGAGGGAGCGCAGAAGCGCCAGCGTGTACGGGTGGCGCGGGTCACCGTAAATGTCGTCCACCCGCCCCTTCTCCACAATGAAGCCCGCGTACATCACCAGCACCCGCTCCGCCAGTCCGGCGATGATCCCCAGGTCATGGGTGATCCAGATGACGGACATCCCCAGTTGGTCCCGCAGCCGCTTGACCAGGTCTATAATCTGGGCCTGGATGGTGACGTCCAGCGCGGTGGTGGGCTCGTCGGCGATGAGGATGCTGGGGTTGCAGGCCAGGGCCATCGCGATCATCGCCCGCTGGCGCATACCGCCGGAGAACTGGTGGGGGTAGTCCTTGCAGCGCTCCGCCGCCTGGGGGATGCCCACTATGGTCAGCAGTTCCGCTGCCCGGCCGTAGGCCTCTTTCCAAGACATCCCCATATGGGTGACCAGCGTCTCCGCGATCTGGCGTCCGATGGTCAGGACGGGGTTGAACGCGGTCATCGGGTCCTGGAAGACCATCGCGATTTCCTTCCCGCGCACCTGCTCCATTTGCTCCTCGGTCAGTTGGAGCAGGTCCTCACCCCGGTAGAGGGCCTGTCCGGCCTCAATCTTGCCGGGCGGCTCCGGGATGAGCCGCATCAGGGCCAGAACGCTGACGCTTTTGCCGCACCCGCTCTCGCCGACAATCCCCAGCGTCTCCCCTTCGTTCAGGGTGTAGGAGATGCCGTTGACGGCGTGGACGACGCCGTCCAGCGTGTAGAAGCGTACGGTGAGGTCGCGGACGTCCAGCAAAGGGGTCAATCTGCCTCCTCAAAATGGCGGGAACGTGCCAGGCACCTCCGGATGTGCCTGGCACGTTCGGTTAATGCGCTGACTGAAGTCAGCCTTCTTGGGCCTGCGGCCGATGGTCGGCCTTCGCCGACCTCAGAGTGTCGGCGAAGGCCGACACCCGGCACGAAGTGCCCAGGGAGGACGATTTCAATCGGCTGAATAGTTACCGGTTTTCGTTCTTTATCGGGCCAGGGAGCGGGGGTCCAGCGCGTCCCGCAGGCCGTCACCCACGAAGTTGATGCTCAGAACCGTCAGCACAATCAGGGTGCCGGGGAAAATCCAGAGCCAGGGGGCCGTCTCAATGTAGTTGTAGGCCCCCTCCAGCATATTGCCCCAGGTGGCGGTGGGCGGCTGGACGCCCAGGCCCAGGAAACTGATATAGGCCTCCAGAGTGATGGCGTTAGCGACGCCCAGAGTGGCGGCGACGACGATGGGCGCAATGGCATTGGGGAGGATGTGCTGGAAGATCATCTGGAAAGCGGGGGTGCCCACCGCGCGCGCGGCCAGGATGAACTCCCGCTCCTTAATGGAGAGAAACTCCGCCCGGACGATGCGCGCCAGGTACATCCAACTGGTCGCCCCGATGATCAGGACGATGACCACAACGCTGCCGCTGAAGGTGCGGCCGAAGAGGGTGAGGTTGGGCACCCTTCCGCCGAAGAATTTGGCCATGACCAGGAGGAGGAAGAGTTGGGGGATGTTCAGCATGGCCTCGGTGAAACGCATCAGGATGCTATCCAGCCAGCCGCCGTAGTAGCCCGCCAGCGCGCCGATGGTGACGCCGATGGCCACTTCCACCAGCACTGCAGTCAGGCCGATGAGGAGGGAAATCTGCCCGCCGTAGATGGTGCGGGCCAGGATGTCCCGCCCGACGGTGTCGGTGCCGAAGGGATGCTCCCGGGAGGGCGGCTGGAGCCGCATCGCAGTATTGGTGCGGTTGGCGTCCGCCTCCGTAAAGAACAGCGTGCCGCCCACCGAATAGAGGACCAGCAGAAACAACGTGACCAGGCCGAAGAGGGCCATTTTGTGGCGGCGGAAGCGGCGCCAGAACAACTCCCACAGGGTAAGGGGCGGCGCCTCCTCCTCGGTCATTGGTAGGCTGGTAGTTGGTAGATTGGTGGTTGGTACATTGGGCATGGGTGTGTCGGTGCTAATGGGGGGTGAGCAGGTTTTTCATCACCCGGGCGCGCAATCCAATCAGAGTCAGGCCAACAACTTCCTGGCTGATCTCGTCATAGCGGACAATAATGCCTTCGCCAATATCTATGCCAATAGCAGGGCGCGGTTCTCCTATAGAAAGATACAGAACGTCCGCTTCTTCGTCATAGTCCCAGGTAATCGTTGCCGGTTTTTCCAGGATTTTCACCGCTTCCATAAAACTCTCCTTCGTGGAGATGGCCTGTTGGTCAAATAAGATGTCAGCATAAATCCGTCATCAGAACCCATTTCCCGATACGCTACGACCAGGAACTTGGAGGTCAGTGGGGTTTCGGGGTAAAACCGAATCGCCAGTAACTCCCCATAGTCGCCTTGTTGAATCAGGTCGGGTTCGGCCACTGTCTCCAGCATCTGCTCCTGGAGTCCCGTCATTTCGGGATGGCGCGTGATGATGTGCTGCCAGCGCTCATCGGTCAGGCGAACAGGGACACCGTTTCGGGAATAAACGACCCACATCTACTCATACCGTATCCTGGGGTCCAACCACGCGTACACAATATCGGTCAGAATCTGGAAGACCACTACGGCGACGGCAATCATCATCAGGATGCCCATGACCACCGGCGTGTCGCCCCGGGAGACGTGGTCCAGGAAGAGACGGCCCATACCGGGCCAGGCGAAAATCCGTTCGGTGACGATGGCCCCCGCCAGCAGGAAAGGCAGGTCCAGCCCGACGACGGTCACAATGGGGAGCGAGGCGTTCTTCAGCGCGTGGATGAAGATGATGGTCGGGCGGGGCAGCCCTTTGGCGCGCGCGGTGCGGATGTAGTCCTGGCTCAGCACCTCTAACATCGCGCTGCGGATGTAGCGGCTGTACGCGGCGAAGTAGATAAACGAGAGGCTGAAGACCGGCAGGACCATATGCAGGGCCACCTGGCCGGGGGTTTTGCCCACCTGGGGGTCAAACATCCCCACCGTGGGCAGATACGGCAGCCCCCAGCGCTTGAAGTTGACGGCGAAGATGTACATGGAGAGCAGGGCGACAAAGAAGATAGGCATGGAGTAGCCGATAAAGGAGATGGCCGTGATCAGGTGGTCCAGGAAGGAGTACTGGCGGAGGGCGGAGTACATCCCGATGACCAGCGATCCCACGATGATGACCAGTTCGGTGACGCCCATCAGGAGCAGTGTATTGGGCAGACGGTCCCAGATAACCTGCACCACGGGCTTCTTGGCGACCAGGGAGACGCCGAAATCGCCGCGCAGGACTCCCTTGCGGCGGCCCGGCGTCTCCGGGACGCCGTCGCCGTCCAGGTCCATTTTCGTCCAGTCGTTGCCGATGAGCCAGTAGAGGTACTGCATATAGAGGGGCTGGTCCAGCCCCAACTGGCGGGCCAGCCGCTGCCGGTCCTCGGAGCGGGTGACCTGGCGCCCGCCCAGCGTGGCCAGCGGGTCCCCCATGTTCTGCATCAGCACGAAGAGGATAATGCTGATGATGAACAGCAGCGGGATAGCCTGAAGGAGCCGACGGATGACGTAGCGCAGCATATCGTCAATAGGGTGACGTGCCAGACACTTTCAAAGTGCCTGGCACGTCAGTATTGGCTACTGGCTCAGGTCCCACTCTATGATGTTGAAGAACGGCGTCGCGCCGGAGAGGCGGACGTTCTTCAGGCGCGGGCCCACCGCCCAGATGTCCGGGTCCTCCCAGACGCCCAGCCAGTAGACCTTCTCGTAGATGAGACGGGTGATCTTGTGGAAGGTCTTCATCCGCTCGGCGGGGTCCACCTGGGTGGCCTGCAACTGGAAGAGAGCGTCCAGTTCCTCGTCGCAGACGGCCTGCCAGTTCACCCCGGCGGGGTTCTCGTCGCTGGGGATTTCCTTGCAGAGCCAGTCGGCGGTATCGGGGTCGGGGTATTGGGGAGTCGTTGAGTACTCAAAGATGTCGTACTGGCCGGTGGCGCAGGGGCCGCCCTCGCCGTAACTGGCGAAGAAGATATCGGGGTCGGCGTTGGCCAGTTCCAGTTTGATGCCGACCTGGGCCAGTTGCTGCTGGGCCACCGCCTGGACGTCCCGGCGAATCTGGCGGGTCGTGGTACCCAGGGTCAGGACCAGTTCCACGCCGTCCTTATCCCGCACCCCGTCGCCGTTGGTGTCCTTCCAGCCGGCCTCGTCCAACAGTTGTTGGGCCCGTTCCGGGTCGTAGGGCCAGGGCTCCAGCGTCGGGTCCTGCCAGGGGGTGTTGGCCCAGTAGGTCGCCGGAGGCTTGGTCAGGCCCAGCAGGAGGTCCTTGCAGATGGAGAAGCGGTCAAAGGCCATGGCGATGGCCTGCCGAACCCGCACATCCTTGAGCGCCGGATGCCCCTTCTCCGGATGGAGGTAGAAGTACCAGCCCTCGTTGTAGCCGGAGAAGACCGTGACCATCTGGACGCCAGCCTGCTCCAGGGTGGGGATGTCCGAGTAGGCGATGAAGGTGCCCAGGTCGGCGTCACCGGCCTTCAGGGCCGCCACCTGGGAAGCGTCGTCGGGGACGATGCGGATGAAGATTTCGTCAATCTTGGGCCGACCCAGCCAGTAGTTGTCGTTGGCCACGAAGCGGATGAAGGAGCCGGACTCCCACTCTTTGAAGACGAAGGGGCCGCAGCCGACGGTGGGCGCGCGGTTCCACCCGGCGTTGTCAATGGTGCCCTCCTTCTCAAAGACCGGGCGCAGGATGTGGGCCGGCAGGAGGCCGCGCCAGAGGGTGGCCTGCCAGGCGGCGAAGGGCTCCTTGAAGGTCATCACCACGGTGCGGGCGTCGGGCGCTTCCACCTTCTCCAGTTTGTCGTACGGGTGGGTGGAGGCAACCGTGTTCTTGGGATTCATCGTCATCTCGTAGGTGAAGACGAAGTCCTCGGAGGTGATGGGCTTTCCATCGGACCAGACGATATCGTCCCGCAGTTTCAGGGTGATGACCCGACCGTCGGGGGAGATGCCGCCGTTCTCCTCGCTGGGCATTTCCTTGACCAGGACCGGGCGGGGGTTGTTCTGGTCGTCAAAGTCCCAGGCCCAGCAGTTCCAGATTTGCTGGGTGATGGAGGAGAACCACATGTTGGTGTAGAGGGGGTTCAGGACATCCGGTTCCTGAGTCCAGATGAAGGTGGCGACTTTCCGGGCCGGCGGCTGGGTAGGCGGCGGAGCCGTGGGGGCCGCGGTGGGAGCCGCAGGCGGTGGTATCGTGGGGGTCGCCGTTGGCTTGCAGGATGCCAGCAGCGCCAGAATGACCCCCGTTGCCAGCATGATGTAGAGCGTACGACCTTTCCTCCTTCTTAAGTTTGGTTGTTATGAAGGTTGTCACAATAGAAGCGAATGGGGAGAATCGGGGATGATATGGGCGGCGGTCTCACCTCCTTTCGGTAGCGGGAGAAACCCGGTACAGGCGGAGGGGGTGGGATTCGAACCCACGGTGACCCCAAGGGCCACAGCGGTTTTCGAGACCGCCCCGATCGTCCACTCCGGCACCCCTCCGGTGAAAAACATTATAGCACAGGAATGGAATGTTGCAACTCAATCGGGGTGTGTCCAAAAATCGTCGGGGGCCCAGAGGGCCAAGCCGTATTGCACTTTAACAAATTGTTCCGACAATAGCCGAAGAGGTAATTTGTTTCCCCTCACCTCCCTTGATCCCCCCTCGTAATAAGTTGCGCGGGGAGGGAGTTCGAGGGATAATATCCCTGCGCTCAGCCAGGATAGAGGGATGTTCAGTTCCCCCCTTGTTGCACCGAAAGGTGTCTTCTTGGAGAGATTGTTCCCCAGACCGGGGGGTGCTTCGGACACGCAAACTGTTCCCGTGCGGTTGCAGGGTGCCGCCTGAGTTCTGATAACACGTGATTGTTCAAAACCCGGTGACAGTTTTGGGCATCTTCCACTTTGGCAGGCGTTTTACACCGTAATTGGCTCTCTCCCTCCACAGCAGGCCAGCATGTCAGGTAAAAAGGCCGTCCTTCTCCCACCACTGGTCACCTTCACCAGATTGCGAACAATCACCCTTGCTGCTTGCGTCTTGCCCTCTTACCTTTCCTGCAGTACAATACAGTGTTGCAGCGCCTCCGATCCGACCGAGGATACGGGTCAGACCACAGACGATGGACCACAAACCTCCTGGAAAGCAGCGCGGTACGACGGGATTGGGCCAATACATACCTGAGAGGTAACTATTCAGCCGCTGACTGATGAACTTTAAAAAATGGTTCGGACATAACACTGTGGGGGTCTGGCTACCTGACGGTTGGGTGGAAAACGCTCTCGCCGATTTCCCTTGACCCCTCTCATCCCCCCTGGCCCCCCTTCTCTCCCCGCA
>Ga0308415_1001189_pt1 | contig 11286 bp, 8 predicted proteins | sample HotsprSampleOS55_FD_203465 | JGI IMG/M metagenome (GOLD analysis project Ga0308415, IMG submission 203465) | Hot spring phototrophic mat microbial communities from Octopus Spring, Yellowstone National Park, Wyoming, United States - 20090730_OS55 ... | reverse complement strand
AATGGCCTCGCGGGCTTTGGCAAAGTCGCTTTTTTCGTAGTACAAGCGGGCCATGTGATAGAGGGCTTCGGCGGCCCACTTATTTTTGTCCAGCGTAGGCACTAAGGCCAGATAAAAGAGGGCGGAGTCTGGAGAGCCCCGCTTTTCGTGGGCGAGGGCTAGCTGAATCCAGGCTTGCTGACGGGAAGAGGAAGGCAAAAGGGTGTCGCTAAGCAGTTTATGCAGGAGGGGGATAACCGTATCGGCCCGACCCACCTGCGTGGCTAAGCTGCTCCAGTTTAGAAGGGCCTGATAATAGGCGAAGCCAGCGGTTGGGAGGCGCACGAGGAGGGTCTCCTGATAGGCGAGGGCTTTGGAGGTTTCGCCCCGGGCCTGCGCTAAAAGGATGAGCTGCGTAAGCGCTCGCTGAGCCAAGTTCGGGTCCTGAATTAGATTTTCATAGCGCTGGATAGCTCCCATCGTATCGCCGGTCATTTCTAACGCGAAGGCTTCCCACCAGCGGGCCTCAGTCAAAATTGGCAGTTCGGCCTGAATACGCCGAGCTTCGCGCAGAAGCATCTCCCAGCGCTTTTCTGCCGCTAAGGCTACCAGCTGTTCTCGCTCAAAGTTCAGCCTTGTAGGCCCTTCTGGGGGGAGTTTTCTGAGGAAATCCCGATAAATCTGGTTGTACTCTTCGGGGGGTAGAGCCTCTCGTAAGCCTTCTAATGCCAGGCGGGCGGCCTCCGGATGGTCAGCGTGATGCTCTAAGACGGATTGGAGGTAAGGCACCCCTTGTTTAGGAGAGCCCTCCTCTATGAGGGCTAAGCCGAGCCGAGCCTTAGCTAAGGGCACCAGCGGCGAATGAGGAAAACGGCGCAGGAGTTTTTCGGTAGCTTCTCGGGTGCAGGAGGGCTTATTTAGCCATTCTGCGCAGAGTTCTGCATGCAGAAGCAAGAGTTTATCGGCGCCTGGGATTTCTTTAGGACTGCTTTCCAAAAGCGCTTCAGCCTCCTTGTAGCGTTCCAACCGCATCAGACACAGCGCCGCGTAATAGTAAGCCTGAATTTCTTGCGCATCTACGCTGAGGACTTTTCGGAAGAGTTCTAAGGCTTGGGGATATTGCTTTTGTAGGAAGTATGCGCTGGCGGCGAGGAAGGTGGCGGTTTTTCCGGTGGGGTGGGAGAGGGGGTAGCGGGTGCGGAGGGCTTCGGTGAGGCGCAGGGCTTCGGCGGCCTTGTTTTGTTGGAGGAGGGTCCAGCTGAGGTAGAGGGTAGCTAAATCTTTTTGAGGGTGTTTTTCGGCGGCGGGGTGGCGTAGGAAGGCGCGATAAGCCTGCTCGGCCTGAGGGAAGTTATTTTGGCGGTAATAAGTTTCGGCTATCCAGAGGAGGGCCGTCGGGGTGTGCGGGCCAGGCAATGCCGCCGCCGCAGAAAAAGCCTCTAAGGCTGCGGCGAGGTCCCCCTTCTGCCAGTGCGAAAGCCCCCATAATATCCCTGCGCGCTGCTGCGCCTCTACAAAGCGACTATCGGTCTCCTTCCCTAAGGTCCGCAAGGCTTCTGCATAGTCTCCCTTCATAATCTGGAAGTTGGCCAGCATCAGCTGGGCTTCTTGTTTTTTTTCGGGGGGGATGGGAAGTTTGAGGTAGGTGGTGAGGGCGGTGATGCCGGCATCGCTATCTTGTAGGTGCCAGGCGGTTTGGGCTAAGAGCCAGAGGACTTCGTCGCGGGGGGGTCCAGGGCGGGAAGCGGCGGACTTTGCCCAGAGGAGGGCTTCCTCCCAGCGCTGCTGCTGAACGTACGCATAGGATAGTCCGTAGGCTACCCATCCCCCTAAGCTATCCTCCCGGTCAGTCAGAGCTTCCCATGCGGCCAGGGCTTTGTTCCAGGCTTTTTGGCGGGCGGCACATACCCCTATCCACCATTGCACTAAGGGCTTACCTTGGGCGGGCGTGATTTGGGCGGCTTTTTCGCAGAGGCCGCCCTGCGCCAGCATTATCGCTACGTACGGCCAGAGCGTGTCTCCATACCAGGGGCCCGGCTCCATAGTCATCCATCGTTCCACTATCTCTGCCAGTCGCTCATACGCTTTGAGCTGACCCAAACTATACGCCAGCCACAAGGGCGCCGCCAACCGATACGGAGCCCGCGTCTGAACCGCCTCCAAAAAGCCCGCCGCCCGCCCAAAATCCCCCTGCTCATACGCTATCACACCCAAATAAAAGTTGGCCGCATCGTGGTAAGGCCCCACTCGCTCCGTCAAAGGATACAAATGCTGGATCGCTAATCCCTTATCGCCTTCCCTGTAAGCGGCATATCCAATCAGAAACCGCGCCTCCTCTTGGAGGGCCCGAGGAAGGGCCGGCACCTCCAGCTCCCGCCTTAGCCGCAAAACCTCCCCATATCGCCCCCGCAAAAAAGCATACTTGACCGCATGATAACGGGCTAAATCGCTCTTGTACGAAGGGTCATGGCTCTGCGCGTAGTCTTCTAAAAATCCTTCGCTGCCCTCTCGCAAAAGGTCATAGCGGCTATAGTTTTCCCACCACTGGGGTAAGTCAGAGGGAGGTAAAGTAGGCGTGAAACTGGGATAATGGTCTAAATAGCTCTTGGCCAAAGCCCCAGCGGCGCTGAAAGCCCCATGGTCCATGGCTTCAGCCGCCTGATAAAAAGCGTTTTCGCTCCACCAACGCAGAGGCAGATTCTGGGCACTGAGCCAAACCCCCCAAATCAGTAAAAACCGCCTTGTCATTCTATCTATCTGGGCCCTTTCCCAAGGCTATGACCGAACATCCGAGCTGTCGGAGGCAGAGGGATTTTCGCCGAGCTCTTTGCTAAGAGCCTGAACCGCCCGTATGAAAGCTTCTCCCCGCTCTTCGTAGCTCTTGTACCAGTCAAAGCTGGCACAGGCAGGCGAAAGGAGAACTATATCTCCGGGTTTGGCAATTCCATGCGCCAGGCGCACCGCCTCCTCCATAGAATGAGCCCGATACATCTGCGGCACAATATCCTTAAAGGCCTCCTCCAACCGATAAACCTCGTCTCCAATCAAGATGAGGGCTTTTACATGGGCTTCCACCAATCCTCGCAAAGGTCCGTAGTCGTTTCCCTTGTCTTTCCCCCCTGCAATCCACACAATAGGCGCCTGGAAGCTGTCCAATGCATACCAGGCCGATTCCACGCTCGTGCTCTTGGAGTCGTTGATGTAAAACACCCCTCCAATCGTAGCTACGGGCTCTAAGCGGTGAGGGAGCTTCTGCAAGGTCTGAAGGCCCCGCTGAAGGTCTTTGCGCCGCAGATTAAGGAGATTGGCCCCAATAGCAGCTGCTAAACTGTTTTTCCGCTCTGGCGTCGCATCCAACGGCGTCCCCTCAAAGGACGCCTCGTACCGATGATAATCCTCTGGCTTTTTCATATCGCAAATGAGTTTGTTGTTTTCAATCCAGGCGTGGCAAGGCGGCCGATAAGTCAGCCGATAAATCCACTTTTGGGCTTTTATGACTCGCTCACTTAGAGCTTTTTCCAAAAGCTGGCTATCCCCATCGTAAATGAGGTGGTCTTCTGGGCCCATTCGCTCTACAAACTGGAGCTTGGCGGATAGGTAGTTTTCCAGCGAGCCGTGCCAGTCCAGGTGGTTGGGGGAGAGATTGGTGAGGATGGCGATGGGGGGCTTTATGGTGGGGGCATCCCAGAGCTGAAAGGAGCTGGCTTCTACTACGAAGTGGGTAGCCTCGGGATGTTCTAAGAGAGCTAAGCAGAAACTGTAACCGATATTGCCGGCGGCTATGGCGGCATAACCTCCCGTGCGCAAAATATGCGTCAGGAAAGCCGTGGTGCTACTTTTTCCTACGGTCCCTGTGATGAGAATGAGCGTCTTTTCGGCGGGGAAGTGCCGCCATCCCCATTCCAAATCCGAAATCACCTCCTTGCCAGCTTGTAGGAGAGCTTGCAGGGTGGGATTCGCGGGCGGAATGCCAGGGCTACGCACGATGATGTCACATGTCCGTAGGTGCGGTAAAGGGTCGGAAGTAACCTCCCAGGAGAGGCCGGCTTCGGAGAGCATGCGGGCATAATCGCGCGGCGGAGGCATCCCCAAAGCTTCCAGAAAGGAGGGAGAGACTCTGGGGCCTCCTCCGGGGGGGAGGCTGGCTGGGGGCTTATCACCTACTAAGACCACTTCATAGCCTTTGGCTGCACTCAGGAGAGCCGCTCCCACGCCGCTTTCACCCATTCCCCAGATTCCCACTCGCATACTCATCGCAGTTTTAAGGTGATGAAGGCCAAGGCATTCAGAAGCATAGCTACAATCCAAAAGCGAATGACCACTTTGACCTCATGCCACCCCAAAAGCTCATAATGGTGGTGCAGGGGCGCCATGCGAAAAACCCGCCGCCCCTCGCCATAACGGCGCTTCGTATAGCGGAAATACCCCACTTGAATCATGACCGACAGCGTCTCCGCAAACGAAATCCCCGCAATCAAGGGTAGGAGCAGTTCTTTCTTGATGAGGAGGCTGACGGCGCCCATGAGCCCCCCTACCATGAGGCTCCCCGTATCGCCCATGAAGATTTGAGCAGGGTAAGCGTTGTACCAGAGAAAAGCCAGCAAAGCTCCCACTATGGCTCCACAAACAATGGTTACTTCGCTGGCATGGGGTAAGTACAATATCTCAAAGTAATCGGCCCAGCGCTTATTGCTGGAAAAGTAGGCAAAGGCCCCTAAGCTCACAAAGCTAATAGCCCCTATCCCCGCCGCCAAGCCATCTAATCCGTCAGTGAGATTATAGGCATTGCTGGTGGCAGTGATGATGAAGAGAATCACCAGCCCGTACAAGAGGGTTTGGAGCCAGAGGGGACTATCATCGCTTCCTATGCGGGCATACTCCAAAAGCTGGCGTTTGAGGAAAGGAAGGTTAGTTTGAGTGAGGGTTTGGGGGCGGCTTTCGCCAAAGAGGGCTTGGGCCACGGCCAGCCGCTCCGAAGGAGAAACATACAACCTTACCACATCCTCTCCCCGCAAAACCTTATAATAAGCTGGAGCCGTGGCCTCTGTGTAAGAACGATACTTAAAGGCTCGCAACTTAAAAGGCGTCTCCTCAACAGAAATTAGCCGGTCACCCCGCCGAAAGCCCGCTTCCTTCAAAGGCGCAGTGAGCCGAATCCGACCATCTTCTTGCACCCGAGGGGCAGTGCTATAAAACTCAGGCCGCGTAACCATGATAAGCCACAGCAGGAAGGCCCCTCCTATCTGCCCGTACAACTTCACCCGAGCAGGAAGGCCGCTTTTGGAGCGGCGCAGCTTAAGATAATCATCCAGCCAGCCAATAAGCCCCAGCCACAACGCCAAAATGACCAGCGCTACAAGATACGCATTGCTCCATTCGCCCCACAGAAGAAGGCCTCCAAGAAAAGCAAACAAGATGAGGAGACCTCCCATGGTGGGGGTTCCTTTTTTGGAGGCGTGGGAGCTAGGCCCTTCTACCCGAATCACCTCTTCAAAAGCCTTTCGCCGTAAAAACTGAACGAGCTTCGGCCCTATGAGCCATCCCAAAAAACCTGCTGTTAGCGCTGCCGCTATGCTCCTAAAGCTCAAATAATACGCCAGCCCCGCCCCAGGAAAGTTATAAACCGCATCCAAATACTTCAAAAGCTCGGTAATCATGAGGGGAGTTCGGCTATTTCAAGAAGGATTTCCTGGTCGCTGTGGGGATAACGGACTCCTTGTATTTCCTGGTAGTTTTCGTGGCCTTTTCCGAGGACGGCAATGATGCTATGGGGGGTAGAAGCTTGTACTGCGCGGAAAATCGCTTCCCGGCGGTCTGATTCTTTGAAGATTTTTTCTCGCAGGTGGGAGGGAAGGGGGCGGTACATTTCGTCCAGAATGGTATTGGGGTCTTCGTAACGGGGGTTATCGGTGGTTAGCCAGACGAGGTCGGCGTGGAGGGCGGCGGCATGAGCCATGAGGGGGCGTTTAGCGGTATCGCGGTTGCCCCCAGCCCCTAAAACCGCTATCAGCTGGCCTCCGGGCGGAACTAAACCCCTCAGGACCCGCAGGACTTTCTCCACAGCATCGGGCGTGTGCGCATAATCCACGATTCCCGTGCGGCCTTCAGGAAGCGGAATAGCTTCCATGCGGCCAGGAACACACCGCAGCTCCGACAGCCCCTGCGCATAAAACCGCCCTAAATCCACCCACTGACTGGCTGATTCCCCCGGCTTCTCGGCTAAGATGGCTCCACCCCACGCCGCTAAAAGGTTCTCTAACTGAAAATCCCCCAAAATCCCCACATGAATGGGAGGAAATTCCTCCGCTATGGGCATCCCCTGCATGGGCGAGAGCCGCAACCGAAAGTTCATCCCCCACACCCCCGCCTCTATGAGCGTGCCCTGAAAGTCCGCCGGCTGCCGCCGACTATAGCCATATCGCTGAGCACGGGTATTTTGGAGCATGAAAAGCCCATGCCGATCGTCTAAGTTTGTCAAAGCGAAACTGCGTTTGGAAAGTCCATCAAAGAGGCGCTTTTTCGCATCGCGGTAGGCTGTGAAAGTGCCATGATAGTCTAAGTGGTCATGCGTGAGGTTGGTGAAGATGGCCCCTATGAAGGGCACTGCCGCCGTCCGGTGCTGGTCCAAAGCAATGGAACTTACTTCCATGGCTACATGCGTGATGCCCTTAGCTACGAACTGAGCAAGAAGCTGATGGAGGGTGTAGCTATCGGGAGTGGTGAGGGTGGCGGGGAGGGTTTCGTTGTCGGCCTTGCAAAAGACTGTGCCGATAAGCCCCGCTTTATAGCCGGCTTTCTGCCAAAGCTGATAGAGGTAATAGGTAGTGGAGCTTTTGCCGTTAGTGCCTGTTACGCCGATGATGTTGAGCTGCCGAGCGGGATGGCCAAACCACGCACTACAGAGGTGGCTATAAGCCAAGCGGGCATTGGGAACGACGATAACGGGCACAGAGGGAGGGGCAGAAACAGGTTTTTCAACGAGGAGCGCGGCGGCCCCCCGCTCTACCGCCTCTGCAATAAACTCATGCCCGTCCGCCGATTTCCCCTGCCAGGCAATAAAGAGAAACCCCGGCTGAACTGCCCAACTATCCGCCGTCAAACCCGTAATCTGTACATCTTCGGATGGAAGGTGCTCGGGGCTTATTCCCGGCACCTCTAAAAGCAAACTACGAAGGGAGCGCATACCCCAAACGAAGTCGGATTTGTCTTCGGTCAATGGGAACGTAGGTTACCACCATGGGGCCGTGGCCTTCCCAGGTGGCGGTGTAACCTTTTTCGGCGAGGTGGCTGAGAGCCATGCGCAGGGGCATTCCTATAATCGCTTGGAGCGAAGTGTCGGCATAGGGGAGAAGCTCTACGTAGTAGGCGGTGGGTTTCGTTTTGGCGAGGGGTGTAGAGGGCCGATCAGGGGTGGAGATGCTGAGGGCGTTGTAGAGGGGGATGGCGTCTTGTAGGCGGAGGACGGGGAGGGTAGGCTGTAAGCGCTCTACCAAAAGGGGTGGCTCCTTAGGGGCAATGCGGGCATCCCGAAATACCACCGCATCCGCCACCTCCCGAAAGGCAGGCGCCGCTACTTCCCCCCCATAAATACCCCCCCGCCGCGGATCATCAATCACCACTATACAGCTATACAAGGGCTTCTCCGCAGGGAAAAACCCCACAAAGCTCGCCCGGTACCGATTGACGTAAGTGCCTTTCTCTACTTTTTTGGCGGTCCCTGTTTTGCCGGCTATGGTGTAGAGGGGGGTGGCAATACTTCGGGCTGTGCCTTCTCTAACGACCAGAGTCATCATTTGGCGCAGGGTCAGGGCGGTTTCGGAGCTCATGATGCGCTGGGGACGGGGGAGAGGCGGTTCTTCTTCCTGACCATTCGGATGACGGATTTTATCCACGATGCGAGGGGGTACCCATATTCCCTCATTCGCAATGGCGTTGTAGAAGGTCAGCAGTTGGAGCGGGGTCAGCTGGATGTTGTATCCCATACCGAGCCATGGGAGGGTGGTGGGGTTGTAGCTGCGGCTTCCGGGCGGAATGTATCGGGGTTGGGGTTCTCCGGGGAGGGTGATGCCCGTGGGTTCCAGCAGCCGAAACTGCCGTAGGTAGGCATAAAACACCTGAGGCTGATGTCCAAAGTGCTGGTGGGCTAGGCTCGCAAAGGCGATATTATTAGAGTGGGTCAGGGCTTCTGTGAGGGTGGTTTGGATGCCGCCGCCGGGTCCTCCTAAGGTTCGGTCGGCCACCCGCAGTTCCACGGGCACCCCAAAGCGCGTATGAGGCCCCAGCCGCCGACTCTCCAAAAGCACAGCCGCCGTGGCTACCTTGAAGGTAGAACCCGGCTCCCACAACGTTTTCACGGCATCGTTATAGGTCTCCCCGTAGTTGGCCACTGCTAAGAGGCGACCCGTGCGCACTTCCATTAGAATGATCACGCCTCCTTGGGCCTGGTGGGCTTCCACGGCTCGCTGGAGCGCTTGATAGGCGATGTCTTGGAGGTGGGGGTCCAAAGAAATGACCAGATCGGCCCCCGGTGCTGGCTCAAAGTCCGAGAGGTTTTCCAGAGGCACTTCTATGCTGCCGGTGAGGCGCCTCACGAGGATGGTTCGGGCTTCGCCTTGGAGCTGCTCGTGAAAAGCGCTCTCAAGGCCCCGCCAAGCCACAGAGTCATTGACCAGGTAGCCTAAGGTGATTCGGGCTAAATTCCCATAAGGGTAGGAGCGCTTATGAGTGATCTTTTCTACAATCAGCGGGTGGCCAGCCGCTCGGGGTCGTAAAAGCGGGAACGTATCTAAGGATTTCTTTTCGGAGTAGGTCAAAAGCACCTTATACGGGAAAAGGTACACATGGCGGTCGCCGGCTTGACGGCGCTCGCGCAGAAACCGAGAGAAAGTAAGGGGGTCCTTATGGTACTCTGGAAAGAGCTTATGAAGCGCCTTGGCCAGCAGAAAGAGAGAATCGGCTACCTCCTGGTCGCTCCAGAGGGTGGGGTCCACGGCCACCCGAAAGAGAGGCAAACTGGTGGCCCATACCGTTCCGTCGGCCGCTAAAATGCTGCCTCTTTCTCCCCGCACACCTTTGAGGTAAGGGCGCACATCCTGTGCCTCATAGGGGGAAGTGCCGCGATACCGAAGAATCAAATAACTCAGCCGCCCAGCCATAAAGAGCCAAAAGGCTCCTCCCACGAGAAGCACGAGGTAAAGCCGCTTGAGCACCTTATCGAGCTTCTTCTCGGATGGGGAGGACATAAGGCGGATTTTTAGGAAGGTGGAGTCCTAAGCTGTCTAAAACGGGCTTCAAGGTAGAGTAGCGGCGCCACTCACTCACGGTGGCATTGAGCTCTAAGTAGGTAGCGCGTTTTTCCGACAAGGCTCGCTTAAGCTGATAAAAACGCCGGATTTTCATTTCTGCTCGGTACTGCGTCGCTACATAGATCAAAAGCCAGAACGCAATGTACGCCAGTAGGGCTATTTGCCGAGGGAGCCAGTAAAAGGGATTGAGTCTGGATAGAAGGCGTTTCATAGGGGTAGTTTTTGCAGGACCCACAGGGTGGCGCTACGGCTGCGGGGGTTTTCTTGGATTTCTTCTGAGCTGGGGCGCTGTTTGTGGAGGAGCTTCCAGGCGTAATGCCGATGGCCATAGAGGGGTTCTATGCGAAGGGGGGTTTGATAAAGGGCTTTGATACGTCGGGCTTCGCCTGAGTGGTAGGTAAGTCCGACGAGCCGCCCGTAGGGGAGAGTAACTTCGGTGGCGGCCCGCAGAAGTTCCTCTAAGGCGCTCATTTCATCGTTGAGGGCGATACGCAGCGCCTGAAAGGTCTGGGCCATATAGGTCAGAGCTTTGGGCCCGTAGATAGCTTCTACGACTGCCCGAAGCTCCAAGGTCGTCTGCGGGCTCCTGTGAAGGAGAGCCTGCGCTAAGCGGTGAGCCCTCGGAAGGTCGCCATACTCTCGCAAAATACGCGTCAGGCTTTCCTCCGATTGCCGTCGGAGCCACTCGTAGGCAGGGAGCCCCTTCGTGGGGTCCATGCGTAAATCCAATGGCCCCTCCGCCCGATAACTAAATCCCCGCTCTGGCGTATCTAACTGGTGCGAAGAGACCCCTAAATCCACTAAAAGCCCCTGAATAGCCTTCACTCCCAGACTCTCCAAAAGGGCCATTAGGTGGCGAAAGTTTGCCCGCACAGCCGTAAAGCGCGCATCCTCAATGTCAGAAAACGGCGCTTCAGGGTCCTGGTCAATTGCAATCAGACGTCCCTTCTCCCCCAGCCGACTCAGGATGAGCCGACTATGCCCTCCGCCCCCATAGGTTGCATCCACATACACGCCGTTCGGGTCTGTGATGAGAGCTTCCACGGCCTCCCGGGCCAGCACAGGCCGATGGTAGGTCATTGCCCCAAAAACGTCTGCAACCATTCGGTGCGCTTAGTTTCGTGCGTAGCAATCCATTTCTCATAAGTAGCGCTGTCCCAAATCTCTATCCGGTCTTTCATGCCGATCAGCGTAAGATCAGCTGTCAAATGCGCATATTCACAGAGGGATTTTGGGAGGAGAAGGCGGTTAGCGGAGTCTAAGGAAAGAGGCTGGGCTCCACTCTGAAAGAGCCTTATAAAGTTTCGGCCTTCAGGGGTAAAAAGATTCACTTTCTCGTGGAGTTTTTGAAGTTCTTCTTTCCAGACGGAGAGGGGGTAAAGCCAGAGACAGGGGTCAGGGGCCTTTTGTAGCACAAAGGAAGTGCGTTGCTCCTCGGGGAGCATAGAAAGAAGGGGATTAGGAATGACGAGGCGCCGCTTCGGATCCAGCCGGGCGCTATACTCCCCAAATAGAAACACCGCCTGACAAAAGTAGGGAAGTTTTCCCACCTGCTACCACTGGGTGGGAAAGCGCGGGCACCCCCTATGCTGCCGAACTCGTTGTACCTTAGGCCCATGACGAACATTCTGGTCACGACAACGCCTACCGTAGAGAACCGCCCGGTTCGGGAGTACCTTGGGATTGTGAGCGGGGAGGCAGTTATGCGCCACTGGCGGTTATTCGATTTTCCATTTGACACTAAGGAACTTGATACTGCCCGTGCTGCTACTTATGAGGGAAAAAAGTGGAGGGACTTCAAGGCGGCGCTTCACAAGGCACGGGATTGGGCGATTCAGCAGATGGCGAAAGCAGCAGAGGAGTTAGGGGCAAATGCCGTGATTGGGGTGAGGATTGATTACAAAACTATACCTATTTATGACCCGTATTCTAACCGGGTATCTGAATACCCAGCGCAGATACTGATAGCGACTGGGACGGCAGTGCGGTGGTAGTTAGGGCT
>Ga0308415_1001187_pt1 | contig 11306 bp, 10 predicted proteins | sample HotsprSampleOS55_FD_203465 | JGI IMG/M metagenome (GOLD analysis project Ga0308415, IMG submission 203465) | Hot spring phototrophic mat microbial communities from Octopus Spring, Yellowstone National Park, Wyoming, United States - 20090730_OS55 ... | reverse complement strand
CGGCTTGTGCAAAAGGACCGCCAGCGACGTTCCCAACCCCAACCCGTGACCATGCCCGTGATCCACAGCCGCCACCGAGGCCGCCAGCGCCAAGCCGTCCAACACCGAATGAAGCGACAACCCCAGCGCCACTCCGATCCAGCCAAGCGGCCCGCTCCGCAGCAACGAAGGAGCATGCGCATGACCGCACGCCGACGCCGGCTGCCCCTCCAGCACGTCGTGTTCATGGAACGGCAGGAACCTTTGGAGTACGAACGTCAGCAAAAAACCGGCCACAAACCACCCCGCCGCCGCCTCCACCGACCCCATCGCCTCCGCCCCGTGGGGCAACAGTTGAAGCAGGGCCAGCCCAAACATAAGCCCCGCCACCATGCTCACCGCCACCTGCAACCGCGTGTGAGTAAGGGTCAAGCAAAAGGGTATCGCGCCCCCGGCAAAGGAGGCCACCCAAACGGCCCCGCTGTACACCAGGAGTTGCACCAACGGCGTCGCACTTGTCTCGTTCATGACCCCAGTTCTCTTGCCCGCAACCACCCCGTACCCCGCCCCGGGAACCCAGACCTCACCAACCTGACCCCGGAGCTCGAACCCGGGACCCATCCTAGAATCAGGCCCGCCCGGGGAACAGGATTTTCCCGCCAGCCCTCAACCCTTGACCCGACCCAGCAATCCAGGGGCCAGCCCCCACGGAAGCGACTCCCTCACTGTCCGCAACTGGCCACATGTGTGGGCGAGACCGTCCGCACACGACACAGACAAGCCCCTCGACGAACCCGCAACTCTCAACCGTTTCGACGTTTTCTTCCGTGCAACCCCGCTGCCGCTCCGCTAGAAAAGAAGGGCGTGAAGACGGTGGGCATCATCCCGGCCCGGTACGGTTCAACCCGGTTTCCCGGCAAGCCCCTGATTCCCATTGCCGGTAAACCGTTGTTGCAACACGTGGTGGAACGCTGTCGACACGCCCGGCGGCTGGCCGAGATCATCGTGGCCACCGACGATCCCCGCATCGTCGAGGTGGCCAGCCGCTTATGCCGGGTCGAAATGACCCGGGCCGACCACCCCAGCGGAACCGATCGCGTGGCCGAAGTGGCCGAAAAACTCGATTGCGAGGCCGTAGTCAACATCCAGGGCGACGAACCGTTGATCGATCCAGCCGCTGTGGACGCCGTGGCCGCCGCACTGGAACAGGCCGAAATGGCCACCGCCGCAGCCCCCTTGAGGGAACCGGATGACTACCACAACCCCAATGTGGTCAAACTCGTGGTCAGCCGTTCCGGCCGTGCCCTCTACTTTTCGCGCCGGCCCCTGCCGTATCTCCGGGACCACGCCAACGAACCAGTCGCCACCCAACTGACCCAATTCCCCTTCCTCCGGCACATCGGCCTCTACGGTTACCGCCGCACCACCCTGCTCCGATTGGTCCGCTGGCCGGTCTCGCCACTGGAACAGGCCGAAAAATTGGAACAACTCCGCGCCCTGGAACACGATGTCACCATTGCTGTGGTCCCGGTCACAGAAGCCGGCGTGGGAGTGGACGTGCCCGAGGACGTGGCCCGGGTCGAACGGCTTCTGGCCGCCAATGGCGCAGCCGGCGCGGTGCCTTTTCAGGCGACCCTCTGACCCTCGACCATGAAATTCATCTTCATTACCGGAGGCGTGATCAGTTCGCTCGGCAAAGGCCTCACCGCCGCCGCTCTGGGCACGTTGCTGGAAAGCCGCGGACTGCGCGTGGCGCTCCAGAAGTTCGATCCGTACCTCAACGTCGACCCGGGCACCATGAGCCCCTACCAGCACGGGGAAGTTTACGTCCTGGACGACGGTGCGGAAACCGACCTGGACCTGGGCCACTACGAGCGCTTCACCCACACCAAGCTCACCCGCCTGAACAACCTCACCAGCGGGCAGGTCTACCAAACCGTCCTCAACAACGAGCGAGAAGGCAAATACCTCGGCAAAACCGTCCAGGTCATCCCCCACGTCACCGACGAAATTAAGAACCGCATCCGACTGCTGGCCCAACAGACGGGCGCCGACGTCATTATCACCGAAATCGGAGGCACCACCGGCGACATTGAGGGTCTGCCCTTTCTGGAAGCCATCCGCGAATTCGCCCACGAGGTCGGCCCGGCTAACGCCATCTTCATCCACGTCACCTACGTCCCCTTCATCCGGGCCGCCGGTGAACTGAAAACCAAGCCCACCCAGCAGTCCGTAGCGAAACTGCGCGAAATCGGCATCACTCCGCACATCATTGTCTGCCGCTGCGAACGGCCCCTGGACAAGGAGCTGCGCCAGAAAATCTCCATGTTCTGCAACGTGCCCGTGGAAGCAGTGGTGGAAGAGAAGGACGTGGATCACACGATTTACGAGGTGCCCCTGATGTTGCAGCGAGAACGGGTCGACGAGCAGGTTTGCCGGTTGCTCCACCTGGACACCCCGCCGGCCAACATGACCCACTGGCAGGAAATTCTCCGTAAACTCATCGCCCCCCAGCATCGCGTTCGGATCGGCGTGGTCGGCAAATACATCGGCCTACAAGACGCCTACAAGTCCGTCTACGAAGCCCTCAGCCACGGCGGCATCGCCCACGACTGTGGGGTCGAAGTGGTACGAATCGAAGCCGAAGAAATCGAGAAACATGGGCCCGAACCGCTCCTCAAGGACCTGGCCGGCATCCTGGTCCCGGGCGGATTCGGCGAACGGGGCATCGAAGGCAAGATCCGGGCCGTCCAATACGCACGCGAACAGCGCGTGCCCTACCTGGGCCTCTGTCTGGGTATGCAGGTGGCCTGCATCGAATTCGCCCGTCATGTCCTCGGACTGGCCGAAGCCCACTCCACCGAGTTCGAACCCGACACCCCTCACCCGGTCATCGCCCTACTGGACGAGCAACGCCAAATCACCCGCAAGGGCGGCACCATGCGGTTGGGAGCCCAGCCCTGCCAACTCAAGGTCGGGAGCCGGGCCGCCCACCTGTACGGCGCGTTCCTGGTCCACGAACGACACCGGCACCGCTACGAATTCAACAACGCCTACCGCGAGGCCTTCGAACAGGCAGGCATGGTCTTCAGCGGACTGTCCCCAGACGGCAAACTGGTCGAACTGATCGAACTGCCCGAGCATCCCTTCTTCCTGGCCAGCCAGTTCCATCCAGAGTTTCTGAGCAAGCCGCACCAGCCCCACCCGCTGTTCCGAGGCTTCATCGGGGCCGCACTGCTTCGGGCACAAAAGGGTCGCTAGGCTTCCGCCCCCCTGACTAGGACAGCCACATGCAGAACCCTCCCCCCATTCCGGCGCCTGCAGGCCCTCTGGCTCGCGTCCCCACAGGCAGGCGCCCGGCCTAAAGCCCAGAGGAACCGCAGAACCACGATCCGCCAAAGCGCCGCAACCTCGCTGGACTCCGCAAACCTGGCCCGCCTGACCACCCACCCGCGTCCATTGGGAACACCGGGCCGAAGCTCAACCGGTGGGCCCCCAGCCGCCCAGCGTACCGGCCCACCCCAGTGCCCCGAGCCGTGAACCACGCCACCCCCCAGCCCGGGCGGCTTGTCTCTCCAAATCCGGTCCTTCAAGTCCCAACCCAGAGCCCCACCGCCTTTTCACCCTTGAGTTGAAGCCGAGCCGCTCGGTTAAATGCCCGCTGATGAAACCACGGTTGGCCCGTGTCCAACGCATCACCCGGGAAACCCGCATCCGACTCCGCCTGAACCTGGACGGGCGCGGTACCGCCCGCATCCATACCGGCATCCCCTTCTTCGACCACATGCTGGAGCTGTTCGCCCGCCACGCAGTCGTGGACCTAACACTGCGCTGTCAAGGGGATCTCGAAGTGGACGCCCATCACACCGTGGAAGATTGCGGGCTGGCCCTGGGACAAGCCTTCCGCGAAGCCCTGGGCGACAAAACCGGCATCCGCCGCTACGGGACCGGATTCGACCCCCGCAACCCCTTCACCGGCGAGGCCTACGTCCCCATGGACGAATGCCTTGCACGGTGCGTGGTCGACTTCGGGGGCCGACCCTACCTGGTTTGGCGCGGCCTCAACGACCTTGCCTACGCCCGGCTGCCGCGCAACTGGAAGCAGCAGGATGCCGCCTGTGCCTTTCGCTTTGGACTGGCGCGGGAGTTCTTCCAGGCGTTCGCCAATGAAGCCCGTTGCAACCTCCACTTGGAACTGTTGTACGGAGACGAACCCCACCACATCGTCGAGGCCCTTTTCAAGGCCTTCGCCCGCGCCGTCGACCAAGCCTGCCAGCGCGACCCGCGCCTGCAGGGCATCCTGCCCAGCACCAAAGGCCGACTCTAAACCGCCTCGAATAAAACCCGGGACCCGGGCGTCCAACCATGCAGAAAAACCGCGACTTTTCCTCCGCCCCGGACGAGGCGCTGGTGCAGGCAGCCAGACAGGGCCAATTGGAAGCCTTCGAGGAGCTGGTGGCGCGGCATCGAGACAAGGTGTACGCGCGGGCCCTGAGCATCTTGCACAACGAGGAAGACGCGGTCGATCTTTCACAGGAAGCATGGATCAAGGCCTGGCAAAGACTGGAACAGTTCCAAGGCGATTCGAGCTTCGCCACTTGGATCACCCGGATCGTCATCAACGTCTGTCTGGACCATCTGCGCCGGCAAAAACGGTGGCCCTCCGAGTCCATCGAGGCCCTCGAAGAAGAAACCGGCAACCGCGACTGGCTCCTGCCACCGGTCACCGTCAATCCCACGGCCGGACTCGAACGCGCCGAACTGCAGGCCCGCATCTGGCAGGCCTTGGGCCAGCTCAGCGTCCCTCACCGAACCGTGTTGATTCTGCATGAGTTCGAAGGCATGGAATACCGAAAGATCGCCGAAATCATGGGTTGCTCAATCGGAACGGTGATGTCCCGGCTTTTCTACGCGCGGCGTCGACTGGCCGCGCTGCTGCAAGATTTGAAAACTTCCGAAGACTCCAAACCATGACGCACGACGAACAACTCAAGCTCCAAGCCTGGTTGGACGGGGAACTGTCCGAGTCGGAGCGCCAGGCCTGCGAGGCCCGCTGGACCCACGACCCGCAGGCCCAGGCGCTGCTGGCCCAGTTGCGACACGTGCAGGCCACCCTCAAGCAGTTCGATGAAAGCCAGCTGCGCCTGCCCGAATCTCGCGAGTTCTACTGGTCCCGCATCGCACGAGCCCTTGAATCGCAAGCATCTTCCACGGCCGTGCCGGCCGGCACCGGCCTTTCCCCTTGGGCCTGGCTGGCCCAGTGGAAGCGTTGGCTCGCCCCGGCCGCCCTCTTGGCCAGTCTGGCCGCCGTCCTCACTCTCACCCTCCCCAGCCCCGGCCAGCCCGACTACCCGGAAATGCATTTGTCCCTGGCCGACAGCCACGCCACCACCTACCGTGACGATGCCCAACGCCTCACATTAGTCTGGTTCACTTACCCGGCTGAGCCCTAAGCCTGCCCTCGCCCATGACATCCACACCCATGACCCGCAATCCCATCCAACCCCTGCCCGCGCCCCCGCTCCGCTGCCAGACCTGGCTGCTTGCACTGTTGCTGGCTTGCGGCAGCATCCTCGCCTCCGACCTCAAGCTGGAGGCCCAGCTCATCTGGGGCACCAACGAACCCAAATCCCCCAACCCCCAGCACAAACCCGCGGAAGTCGCGGTGGCCAAAAAACTCAGTGAGCTCCCCTTCAAGTGGACCCACTACTTCGAGGTCAATCGCAAGGAGTTTACCGTCCCCCAGGACCAGCCCCGTCGCATCGCCATGAGCGAGGAATGCGAAATCAGCGTGCGCCAGGTCGAAAACGATCAGGTCGAAGTCATCCTTTACGGCAAGGGGAAACGCGTCGGTCGCATCACTCAAAAACTTCCCAAGGGCGAGATGCTGGTGCTGGGCGGGAATGCCCCCAACTACACCGCCTGGTTCGTCGTGCTGCAGCGAAAGAACTGATCCCCGCAACGAACGCCTGTACCAACCACCCCGGCCCATCCCGCGTCTCCCGCCAGCGGTGGGTCCGCCCTTTTCCCCCGCCCCAAAGCCCGGTAAGTTTCGCCGCATGCACGAGTGGATCCATCGGTACCTCCAGGCCCAGGCCGCCGCACACGCAGCCATCCCTGTCGCGGACGTCGTCCGCCTCATCGGCTACCTGCAGGAAGCCCTCCGACACGACCGCCAGATCTTCGTCTTCGGCAACGGCGGCAGTGCCGCCTCCGCCGCCCATTTCGCCACTGATTTGGGCAAGGGCGCCTCTGACCGCTTGCCTCGCAAATTCCGTGTCATGGCCCTGACCGACAACCTCAGTTGGTTGACCGCCCTGGCCAATGACTATGCCTACGAGGAGGTCTTTGTCCGTCCCCTCCAGAATTTTGCCCGCCCTTTGGACCTGGCCATCGGCTTGAGCGTCAGCGGCAACTCCCCCAACTGCGTCCGGGCCCTGGAATGGGCCCGTGCCCACCAGTTGCGCACCGTGGCCCTGGTCGGAGGCCAACCCTGTCGCATGGCCGAACTGGCCGACCTGGTCCTGGCCATCCCGGATACCCATTACGGACGGGTCGAAGACGCCCACATGACCATTCTCCACCTGGCCTGCTACGCCTTCATGGAAAACCCGGGGTGGGGCACCTGAATCTTTTGCCCGGTCCCCTGCTCCCACTCCCCGGACATGGTCGCCCTTCCCGTTCCCAGTCGGCCAGCAACACCCACTGCAACACGCCATCCTTCCCTTGAACCAGCGCCGTCCTTGCCAGGGCAGAACGCCGGCCCCAGCTTTCATACATGCCACCGTCCCCGGCCCGACTGCCGAGACCGAGCCAGTACCCGATCCCCACCCCGAGCCCAACACCGACCAAGTCGTCATGCACGCCCCGTAACCGGCTTGCGGGCCCTCACCTCCACACTCACCAGGTAATCCGATACCTTCGTCCCCGGCGGCAGATGTTCCGCCACCTTCCGATACAATGGATCCTCAAAGCTCTCCAACGCAGAAACGTACTCCGGTCGCATCGTCAACTGCACCTCCGTCAACCCCGCCTCCCGCACCATCCGTTCCGTTTCACTGACCGATACCGCCCCGGCCACACAACCCACCAGCGCCTCCACCATCTGCACTACCGCAGGCGGTAACGGGCGTAACAGACCCAGATCCGACACCGCCACGCGGCCACCCGGCTTCAGCACCCGCGCAATTTCCCGCCAGACCCGCGGCTTCTCCGGCGATAGATTGATCACACAGTTGGAAATCACCACATCCACGCTCGCATCCGCCACAGGCAGATGCTCGATTTCCCCAAGCCGGAACTCCACGTTGTCCAAACCTGTACGCTCTCGATAGGTCCCAATCCCGGCACGGGCACGCGCCACCATCTCCGGGGTCATGTCCACTCCAATGGCCCGACCCCTCGATCCCACCTTCCGCCCAGCCAGGAATACATCCAATCCCGCGCCAGCCCCCAGATCCAACACCACCTCCCCGGGCCGCAACTCCGCCAATGCGTGCGGGTTGCCACACGACAACCCCAGATTCGCCCCCTCCGGCAACGCCGCCAGATCCTCAGCCCCGTACCCAATCCGACGCGCCAACTCCTCCGCAGCCCCCGCCGAGCCACAGCAACCTTCCGAGCCACTCGGCGGACAGCAGGACCCTCCCGCCGTCGCAATCCGCGCATAGCCGGCTCGAACCACCTCCCGCACATCCCCGGCCTCCCCGCAAGACACCTGACCCCCACCACCGCGGCCCGCCCCTAGCTCGTCCCTGCGCCCCGCCGCATAAGCCTCAAATACACGCCGTATCTCATCCCGCACCCGCCGGAACACCGCAAGCCGCTCCTCCTCCGTACCCGTCGCCCGAGCCGGATCCTCGAACGGCCAATGATGCCGGTGCACCTGCCCCGGAAACATCGGGCACGCCTGATCGGCCCGTTCACAGACCGTAATCACGGTCTCCACCGGCCGGCCCAGAAACTCCCGCAACGACTTGGACCGATGACCCGAGATGTCGATCCCGATCTCGCGCATGACCGCAACGGCCATGGGATGCACATACCCCGCCGGCTCGGACCCGGCACTCTGAACATCCAAAATGTCCCCGGCGGCCTCCCGCAAAATGCCTTCAGCCATATGGCTCCGACACGAATTGCCCGTGCACAAAATCAATATTGTCGGTTTCACTTTCTTTCTGCGCTGCTTGCAAGTACTACATCCTTGACGCCACCAAACCGACCCACGCCCCCTCCCAAAAGCCTCACGCAGACGCTGCTCCGCATCCGTCCAGCCGCCCGAAACATGCCGCAGAGGCAGCACAAGCCCAGCGGCGCCTCGTCCGCCCTACCTTAAGGACAATCCCGCCGCTGCGCAAATCACCTCGCATCCCTGGCCGCCCCTCTCCGCGCCCGACCCCCTCCATTCATCCCGGCTCCTGCTATCGCCTGTCCCCAACCCCGGCTCTCCAGCATGACCCAAACACCGGCGAAAAGACCCCCGGGGCAACACGTCCCAACAGCTCCTCGATGGGAGCACTTGCGCGAATGGCGGCCCGCACACAAACTGGCAGGGCTTGAGCGCAAAGGCGGGCCCCGCGGAACCAACGCGCCGCGGCGGCCGCCCATGAAACAGAAAGCTCGCGGGAAACATGGAAGATGAGCTGGGAATTTCTGGACCTGCCCACCGTGTGGTTCATCCTCATCGGGGTATTGTTCACCGGCTATGCCATGCTGGACGGATTCGACCTCGGCATCGGCGGCCTTCACTTGTTCGCGCGCAAGGACGAAGAACGACGCCTGCTGCTCAACGCCATTGGACCCGTCTGGGACGGGAACGAGGTCTGGCTGGTCACCGGCGGCGGCGCCCTCTTTGCCGCTTTCCCGCACGTCTATGCCACGGTCTTCTCCGGCTTCTACCTGCCCTTCATTTTGCTGTTGGTGGCCCTGATCTTCCGGGCGGTGGCCATCGAGTTCCGCAGCAAGCAACCGATGCGGTGGTGGCGCCAAACGTGGGACGTGGGCTTTGCTGCCGGCAGCGTGGGGTCGGCCTTTTTGCTGGGCGTGGTCATGGGAAACATTGCCTGGGGCATCCCCCTCAACGAAAAGGCCGAATACATCGGGGGGTTCTGGAACCTGTTTCACCCTTACGCACTCCTGCTGGGCCTCACCACCGTGGCCCTGTTCATGATGCACGGCTGCATCTACGCCCTGCTCAAAATTGACGGCCCGTTCCATGAAACACTGCGCGTGTGGGTCACCCGATGCATCATCTTCTTCATCATCTGCTACGCCATCACCACCATGGCCACCCTCCTCTACGTGCCCCACATGGCCGCCCGGGTCCGAGCGCATCCCTGGCTCTTCGGCGTGGCCCTCATCAACATGCTCGCCATTGCCAACATTCCCCGCGAGATCCATCACGGCCGCGACGGGCGCGCCTTTGTTTCCTCGTGCGTGGCCATGGCCGCCCTCATGAGCCTGTTCGGGCTGGAGATGTACCCGCACCTGGTCTACAGCCAGCCCGAACCGGCGCACAGCCTCACCATTTACAACGCCGCCTCCTCTCCCAAAACCCTCGGGATCATGCTGATCATCGCGGCCATCGGAATGCCGCTGGTGCTGGCCTACACGATCAGCATCTACTGGATTTTCCGCGGCAAGGTCCGGCTGGACCGCATGAGCTATTGACGTTCGAATCGACTCCCCTCCCATGCAGCCGGCGCCTTCCTGGCACCCCACAGCCCTGGGACCCCTACCCCCGGAACCACCACCCAGCTCCAGTTCCCCACACCGGGTTCCGACTTGTCCCTACCCAGCTTCCGAGCCACAGTAAACCCGGGAGCGGGCCCATAGCTCAGGGGTCAGAGCAGGCGACTCATAATCGCTTGGTCGCAGGTTCGAATCCTGCTGGGCCCACCAACCCAAACCCCAATTCCCCATGGATCTCCTCCAGCGTCCGCAAACCTCCGTACCCCTTTGCCGCCGCTTCTCATAAGCTCCCAAGGATCTCGCTGGCGTTCGTGGAAACCGATCGCGCCCCCGGCAACGTACCAACAAACCCAAACACCAAAGAACTCCTAAGCCAGCCGAGCTACGAACCGAACCAGTCCCGCTCCGAATCGGCTCAGCTCTCAAGCCCAACACATACGCTCGCCCAGCACCCTCTTGTCTCCCAGAAGCACCGCCACCTAAGAGCTTGGATCTCGGTCAAGCTGGTTTTATAGCGTTACTCTGCCGCATCAACCGAATCCCCGCACCCTGCTGAATTCGTTCACTCCCGGACCCGTCCAACCACAAGAATTGAAACCGCAAACCCCATATTGGCGAGCCATCTCAGCACTACCCTCGCACTTAGAACCGTCGCCCGATCTCTCCGTAGGTCCAACAAAGGTTCCATGTCTCCATAGCCTGGCCAAGCAACCGCAACCCCCGGGAAAACTGCAAAGTCAAGAAACGTTCCCCCAGCAGCCTGAGTCTTGGACTTATCCAGGTGGCCCCCGCTGCACGCAACTTCGGCCGTGGCTGGCAAGCCCCAGCCCCTTCTCATGCTCCGTTCTCGGTCTACCCCCGAGCAGGCGAGCCAAAGACGGTCTTGGCCCCCCGGCTCTTTATCGCGCCCAGCCCCATCCCCGGCTGACGATCGACCCCTGGGCTTTGGTGGGCGAGCAGACACCCTTGACGGAGCGGGTGAATCTCCTCGGCCTGCTTGCGCCCTTGCCCTCGGAGCTTGGTCGCATCCGGCACAAATGTCGCAAAAAGTCAGGAACTGTCGCAAAAACGCAGATTCTTTTTCTTCTCAGGCCTCTGAAGCCGTGGTGAAATGAACACGGTTCGGAAGCCCTTGCCGACCTGTGATGCGAGCGGGTCCCTGGGCCAACGCAGCCGACACTGCAGCCATGAGCCACCTGCGCAAGCTCGATCGATCTTGGGACAGCGGGGCCATGCGCCCGGGCCACCGCAGCGCCTCCCCCAGCGGCCGGGCCACTTCCAGCGGCCTTTGCAGCCTCCAGTGTCTTGTGCTGCGCACCTGGCTCCAGGCCCTGCTGACGTTGGCTCCGCTTCCCCTCTTGCCGGCCGCCAGCACGATCGCGACCGAGCCCCCCACCGCAGTCCGTCTGTCCGGAACGGCGTTCTACTCTTTTATCGATTGGGATACATCCCGCCCTATTGTTCAGCACCACGACCAGTTTCTGTTCGACTTAAGTGCCGATGGCGCCTGGTCGATGATCACGAGGAGCACCATCGATACCAACGCCCATTTCGTCGCCGCGTATGATAAAACCAACGTCTATACCATTTACTATGCTACTCGCGGATTGAAAGACCGGAAGTCCTTTCAATGGGGC
>Ga0308415_1001184_pt1 | contig 11309 bp, 8 predicted proteins | sample HotsprSampleOS55_FD_203465 | JGI IMG/M metagenome (GOLD analysis project Ga0308415, IMG submission 203465) | Hot spring phototrophic mat microbial communities from Octopus Spring, Yellowstone National Park, Wyoming, United States - 20090730_OS55 ... | reverse complement strand
TCTCCTCCCCGTTTCGGGGAGGAGAAGGGGGCCGGGGGGATGAGGAGGGGTCAGCCCTGCCCGACGGTAACCGTCGGGCTCAATCTTCCCTGCCCGACGGTAAACCGTCGGGCTCAATCTGCGAAGCCCCCTTCGGGGGCTAAAAATAGCCCGAAGGGCTTCGTATGATGAGCCCGGACGTTTACGTCCGGGCGATGGGCACTCTGGAGGTAACCGTTGCGACGATACCGACGCCGGGACTGGTCTCTCATCATTGTGATCGTCATCGGGGTGCTGCTGGCCACTCTGGGCTGGCAGTGGCTGCGCTTCCGGGCCGACCTGCGGGTGTTGCCCCCCAATGTCTCCGTCGCCGGAATGGACGCCTCCGGGATGGCGGTGGAGCAGGTCCTGGCGGCCCTGGATGGGGCCTACGCTCAGCCGGTCCAACTCTCCTACCAGGGCCAGCCCGTCATCCTGGCACCGGAGGCCGTGGCCTTCCAGTTTGACCGGGAGGCAACGCGCGCTGCGCTGGAGGCCGTCCGGACGGGCCGGAACAACCTCTCCGGCTTCCTGGCGTACCTGCTGCGCCGCCCGTCGCCGCGGGTAGAGGTGGCGCCGGCGGTCCGGTACTCATCGGAGCGGCTGGACGCTTTCCTGTCGCGCGTCGCCCAGCAGTACGACCGCCCGCCCCAGGAGCCGGTCCCTCTGCCGGAGGCCCTCACCTTCCGCGCCGGCCGCGCCGGCTACGAACTGGACCGGGAGGCCTCCCGCCAGTTGGTGGAGGCGGCGCTGAAGTCGGCGGTGAACCGTCAGGTGGAACTGGCGGTCCGCACGAGCGAGGCCCCGCCTCTCCAGATGCGCCATCTGGAGGAGATGTTGAAGTCGCTACTGGCGGGATTTAACGGCGTCCCCAGCATCTTCGTCAAGGACCTGCAGACGGGCGAGGAACTGGAGATCAACCCGGACGTCGCCTACGCCGGGATGAGCGTGCTGAAGATCGCCGTGATGATGGAGACGTACCGGGCGCTGGACGAGCCGCCGGACCCCGAGCAGACCCGGTTGCTCACGGAGACGATGACCCTGAGCGGCAACTTCACGGCCAACCTGCTCCTGCGGGACATTGTCGGCGGCGGCGACGCCTACCAGGGCGTGGAGAACCTGACGGCGTCCATGCGCCACCTGGGCCTCATCAACACCTTTATGGCGGCCCCGTACGATGAGACCGCGCCCCCGCCGGCCATTGTCACCCCGGCCAACTCCCGCACCGACCTGAATGCCAACCCCGACCCGTACATGCAGACGACGGCGCGGGAGGTCGGGCTGATGTTGGAGATGATTTACCAGTGCAGTCGGGGCGGAGGGGCGCTGATGGTCGCCTATCCGGGCGCGTTCACCCCCGAAGAGTGCCAGCAGATGCTGGACATCATGTCCCAGGACCACACGGATAGCATGATTGAGGCGGGGTTGCCTCCGGGGACGAAGTTTGCCCGCAAGCACGGCTGGATCGGCGACACTCACGCCGATGCGGCCATTGTCTTCAGCCCCGGCGGCGACTTCATCCTGGTGGTCTATCTCTACCGCCCTCAGTGGCTGGAGTGGGACGTCTCCAATCCCCTGGTCCAGCGCATCGCGACGGCGACGTACAATTACTTTAACCCGAAGTAGGGAGTAGGGAGTACGAAGTAGGGAGGAGGGAGTATGGGAGCGATCGTCAGTTTTCAGCAACTGGATGCCTGGAAGGAGGCGCATTCGCTGGTGCTGAAGGTCTACCAGGTGACTCAGGCCTTCCCCCGGCATGAGCAGTTTGGTCTGGTGTCCCAGATGCGCCGGGCGGCCGTATCGGTACCGGCGAATATCGCGGAGGGATTCAAGCGGCGCGGGATTGGCGAGAAGGTCCGCTTCTACAACCAGGCCGAGGCGTCCCTGGAAGAACTGAAGTACTATTTCCTGCTCTCCAGGGACCTGGGATACATTCCTCCCAGCAATGACCTGATAGCCCAATCGGAACGGGTGGGCCGGTTGCTGAGCGGCCTCATCTCCAGCACCGAACGCCGCCGCTGACCCTCACCCCTACTTCCTACTCCCTACTTCCTACTCCGATAGAGACCGGGCCCGTAAATGAAATGGAAGGGGGATAAGCCCCCTACTTCCTACTCCCTACTTCCTACTCCGGAAGGAGGCCCCATGCCCGACAATCTCTACCTGGGCCGTGAATACGACCTGACGACCGGCACCATTACCGACCGACCGGTCCTCTACCCCCCACGCAACCTCACCACCCACGCCGTCATCCTGGGGATGACCGGGTCCGGCAAGACCGGTCTGGGCGCCGTCCTGTTGGAAGAAGCGCTCCTGCAGGGCATCCCCGTCCTGGTCCTGGACCCCAAGGGGGATATGACCAACCTTCTCCTGACCTTCCCGCGCCTCTCCCCGGAGGAGTTCGCGCCCTGGATAGACGCGGAGGCCGCCCGGCGAGAGGGGCATTCTGTAGAGGAGGCCGCCGCAGAGGAGGCCCGCCGCTGGCGGGAGGGACTGGCCCAGTGGGGCATCGGCCCGGAGCGGATCGCCCAACTGCGGGAAGGGGCGGACTTCGTCATCTTCACCCCCGGCTCCACGTCCGGCGTCCCCGTCAACGTCCTGCACCGCTTCCGGGCCCCCGGCCCGGAGGAAATGGCGGACGACGACCAGCGGCAGGAGCGGGTGGGGGGCCTGGTCTCCGCCCTGCTGGGACTGGTGGGCCGGGAGGCCGACCCCCTGCAGAGCCCGGAGCACATCTTCCTCTCCCGCCTGGTGGAGCAGGCCTGGCGCGACGGTCAGGACGTAGACCTGTCCACGCTGATCCGTCAGATTCCGGACCCACCCATCCGGCAGGTGGGCGTTTTTGACCTGGAGAGTTTCTTCCCTCAGAAAGAACGGTTCGCCCTGGCGCGGGCGCTCAACGGCATCCTGGCCGCGCCCGGTTTTGAGGACTGGCGGGCCGGTGTCCCGCTGGAGGTAGACAACCTGTTGTACTCGTCCGACGGCCGCCCCCGCGCGGCGATCTTCTACCTGTCCCACCTGACGGACGCCGAACGGATGTTCTTCGTCACCCTCTTTCTGGAGGCCGTCCGGGACTGGATGTTCGCCCAGTCCGGCACGTCGGAGTTGCGCGCGGTGCTCTACTTTGACGAGGTGCTGGGCTTCTTCCCGCCGTACCCGGCCAACCCGCCGACCAAGCGGCCGCTGATGACGTTGATCAAGCAGGGGCGCGCCGTGGGGCTGGGGGTGGTCCTGGCGACCCAGAACCCGGCCGACATAGACTACAAGGGGCTGACGAACGCCGGGACGTGGGCGGTGGGGCTGCTGCGGACGGAGCGGGATAAGGAGCGGGTGCTGGAGGGAATGGAGGGCGCGGCGGCGACGGCCGGTTCCGGCCTGGACCGCGCCGCGCTGGGCCGGGCGCTGAGCGGCCTGCGGCCGCGCGTCTTCATCTTCCACGACGTCCGGGCGGAGCGGATGCTCTTCCTGCACACTCGCTGGGCCATGTCCTACCTGCGGGGCCCGCTGACCCGCGCCCAGGTCCGACAACTCTCCCAGATGCCCTCCGTCGCGGCTCCGGAGGCCCCGGCCGCTGTCTCCGCCCAGGCCGTCCCCGCAGCGGCCGCTGCGCCCGCCCGTCCCGCCGCGGTCACGGCGACCTCCGGCCCTCCGGCCCTCTCCACCGACATCCCCCAGGTCTTCCTTCCCGCCCGGGTCACTCTGGACTGGGCTCTGCACGAGCACGAGCAACAGACCGGGCGGACCGTCCTGGCTGTGGCGAAGCGGCTGGTCTACCAGCCGCGGCTTCTGGCAATGGGCACCGTCCACCTGACCGATGAGAAAGTCGGCCTGCACCACACCGAACGGGTGGTTCGGCTGGTGGAGCCGCCCCCGCCCCCGGCCCCGCCGAACTGGGAGGAGGGGGTGGCGGACCTGGCGCCGGAGGACCTGGCCCAGCGTCCCCCGGAGGGCGGGGAGTACGGCCCGTTGCCGGCCCCTCTGGCCCAGGCGGCCCAGTACGCCCGCTGGAGCCGCCTCTTCGCCGACTTCCTCTACCGCAACGTCCGGCTGAGTCTCTGGTACAACCCGGTGCTGAAACTCTATAGCCGTCCGGGGGAGAGCGAGCGGGACTTCCGTCGCCGGTGCGAGGATGTGGCCCGGGCCCGGCGGGATGAGGAGGCCGCCCGGGTTCGGGACCGGTACGCGAAGCAGATCGCGCGCCTTCAGGAGCGGTTGTGGCGGGAGCAGCAGGAACTGGCGCAGGACCAGGTGGAACTGGAGGGGCGCAAACGGGAGGAACAACTCAGTTACGCGGAGTCGGTCCTCAACCTGCTGACCCGGCGGCGGCCTTCGTACATGATTTCCTCCGTCAGCCGGAAACGCCGCCTGACCCAGCAGGCGGAGGCGGAGGTGAAGGAGTCGGAGGAGGCCATTCGCGTCCTCCAGAAGCAACTGGAGGACCTGGCGGCCCAGGTGGAGAAGGAAGTGGAGGCGGTGAACGACCGCTGGGCGGCGACGCTGGAGGACGTCCGCCCGGTGGAGGTCGCCCCGCGCCGCACCGACGTGGTGGTGGACTACTGCGGCCTGGCCTGGGTGCCGTTCTGGGAGGTGGAGGGCCGGGACGGTGAGCACCTGCTCCTGCCCGCGTTCGGCGGCGCGTAGGGAAAGCTGGAGATCAAACAGGCGGTGGAAATGGCCCGACAAGCTGGACAGGCCGCCTTGACCCCAGAGCAGGTGACCGACTTTGAGGGACGCTATCAGGCGTCGCTCACCGAAGGGTATGAAGCCAATCCGCCTGCGGAGAGGGGGGAGTCTCCCCCGCAGCGGGGCAAAGCCAAACAAAGTCCAGCCCGAAATCTACTGGACCGCTTATCCCGTCATCAACAGGCGGTCCTGGCCTTTATGTACGATTTCCAGGTGCCCTTTGACAACAATCAGGCGGAACGGGACCTGCGCATGGTCAAATTGAAACAGAAGGTGTCCGGATGCTTCAGGACGGCAGATGGCGCCAGGACATTCTGCGCCATCCGCAGCTACATCTCAACGGCTCGCAAGAATGGGCAAGATGTGCTGAACGTTTTGCGCCTGGCTATGCTGGGCAGACCCTCCCGACCGCCTGGTGTTCAGTATAGCCCCACCCCAGGCTGAATAGTTACCGATAAAGAACCCTTTTTGCAAATGGCCAGAGGAGATAAGATGAAGAAGCTGATATTTATCATGTTGATCGCTATTTCCGCTGTTAGCGCTGTAGCGTTCATCCGAGAAAGTGGCGTTGTAAAATGGTCCGCAGGCCTAAAAGATATGCCTGATACGGCTGATGCACAGCAAATCATGCGGACGATACAGAGAGCCTATGAGTTGGAAGCAAAGGCCGCGTGCACATTTGATATTTCGGAGTTCCCGACGGTTTTCATCAACGACCCGCGTGGGGGAGCACTGGACCCTTCCACAGCGGAGTTCGTCAGGGATGTACTCAATGATCCATCCTTACCGGCACCAGGCTATCTGGACTATAAAGTAGCCTATTATCAGTGGTGGGCAGAAGGTGCTGCGCGTTGGGAGGCGCTCCAGGCCAGGGCCGCTGCAGAAGGACGGAATTTGACCCAGGACGAAATGGCCTCCCTTGTGGATTCCAAAGGTCGGATGGCCGGTCCGCGCGGTTGCCCGGGCCCCGAAGCCAGAGGCTCAAAGATTGATCTGGAATTCCTATCCCTCCACATCAACGGAGACGTCGCCAGCGTGGTCTTTGACGATGGCCCCAGGACCAACCAGATGACCCTGGTCAAAGTCAACCATCAGTGGTACATCGCCGGGAACCGAATTCTCGCACTGCATCCCTAACTGGGCGGTGCGTAGGGAAATCGTAGGGGAATCGTAGGGTTTCCGTCAAGCAAAAAAGATGAGAATGTGGTACATTACAATCGGAGTCAGGGGCGGTGTCTCTTCTTCTCCTCCTTTGGTGAGGGCCGGGGAGCCGACGGTGGCCGGGCGGCGGTGTCCCCGGCCCTCAAAATTTATCCTGTAGGACAACTGCTCGCAGTTGTCCTACAATTTGTTTGCGGAGACGGCCCGATTATGGTAAAATGATCCACGAAGGACACGAATTTTTTCGCATCTTTCGTGCCTTTCGCGCCTTTCGTGCCTTTCGCGCTTTTCGTGCCTTTCGCGCTTTTCGTGCTCTTCGTGGATCTCTCAACGAGGAGTCTGGCCGTGCCCACGCGCTACCGCTGGCAAGTCGCTCCCCCCGCACCGGATTCGTACCGCGCCCATTTCCCCGATCTGCATCCCCTGGTCGTCCAGATTCTCTACAACCGGCTTGCCCCCCAGGGCATGACCGCCCCGGACGACGCCCGCGCGTTCCTGGAACGGCGGGCCGGGCCGGATAATCCCTACGGTCTCTATGGGATGAATCGGGCCGTCGCCCGCATCCGGCAGGCCGTCCGGCAGAAGGAGCCTATTGTCGTCTACGGGGACTTTGACGCCGACGGGGTCACCGCGACGGCCCTCCTGGTCACCACCCTCCAGGCTCTGGGCGCGGACGTCCGCCCGTACATCCCCCACCGGGTGGAGGAGGGGTACGGCCTGAACCGCCGGGCGATAGAGGACCTGGCGGAGGCGGGGACCCGCCTGCTGGTCACGGTGGATTGTGGCATCCGGTTCCCCCGCGAGATCGCCCTGGCCCGCCGCCGGGGAATGGACGTTATCGTCACCGACCACCACATCGTCGGCGCCGACCCGCTGGAGGCGGTGGCCGTGGTCAACCCCCACCAGCAGGAGTGCCCGTATCCCTATAAGGGACTGGCCGGGGTCGGCCTGGCCTACAAACTGGCCCAGGCCCTCCTCCGGGCCAACCGCCACGTTCCCCTGCCCGGCAGCGTCCCCCTGAACGAAGAGGATTTGCTGGACCTGGTCGCGCTGGGGACGGTGGCGGACCTGGCTCCGCTGACGGGGGAGAACCGGCATCTGGTCAGCCGGGGGCTGGAGCGGCTGAACCGGGCGCCGCGCGTGGGCGTGGAGGCGCTGATCCGACAATCCGGACTGCGGCCCGGGCAGGTGGATACCTGGCACATCGGGTTCGCGCTGGGCCCCCGCCTGAACGCCGCCGGACGGGTCGCCCACGCCGAACGGGCCTACCGGTTGCTGACCACCAACTCGCCCCAGGAGGCGGAGCAACTGGCGCGGGAACTGGACGAACTGAACCAGGAGCGGCAACGACTGACAAAGGAGATGCAGGAGCGGGCCCGGGCGGTCGTGCTGGCCCAGGAGGCCGACCGTCCCCTGCTCTTCCTGGCTGACCCTGAATTCCCCGCCGGGGTGGTCGGCCTGGTCGCCTCCCGGCTGGTAGACGAGTTCTACCGTCCCGCGGTCATCGTGGAGCAGGGGGAGGAGGTCAGCAAGGGGTCGGCCCGCTCTATCCCGGAGTTCCACATCACCCGCGCGCTGGACGAGTGCGCCGACCTGCTGATCCGCCACGGGGGCCATGCGGTCGCGGCCGGTTTTGCGGTTCCCACCCGTCACCTGGAGGAGTTGAAACAGCGCCTTCTGGACATCGCGGCGCGGGAACTGGCGGGGCGGGAACTGGTCCCCACCCTGCAGATTGACGCCGAGGTCCCGCTGAGGGAAGTCAACGGGGCGCTCTGGAAGGACCTGCAGGCCCTCCGCCCCTTCGGGGAGGGGAACCCGGAGCCGCTGTTCCTGAGCCGCGGCGCCCGGGTGGAGCGGCACTGGCCGGTGGGGGACGGGGTTCATTTGAAACTGGTCCTCACCGACGGGCGGATTCGGTGGGACGGCATCGCCTTCCGGCAGGGGGAATGGGCGGGCCAACTGCCGGAGCGGGTGGATGTGGTCTACCACCTGCGGGAAAGCGCGTGGAACGGGGAGGCCCGGCTGGAACTGGACATCCGGGACCTGCGGCCGACGGGAAGATGACGACCGGCCTCACTTCTCCCCGATAGGGGATGGGGTTTGGGGGCGGCGGCGAAGCCGCCGCCCCCAAACCCCTTTTCGTTTATGGCGCGTACCGGAAGGGATGGCGCGCCGAAGCCCTCTCCTCAAAGAGTTGCTCCAGCGTGGGCCGGCCCTCTATGGCCTTCCGCAGCGCCTGGACGGTGGCCTTGTAGTTATTCAGCATCACCCGCCGCCCGATGGAGGCCGCCGGGTGGACGAAGGCGTTGACGATCAGGGCCAGGTCGTCCAGCGCCGCCTCCGGCAGGAAGCCGTTCTCTATGTTCTGGCGGACGGCCATGAGAATCCCCTCGGCGGCGAAGTCGTAGAAGAGTTGCCGCTGGCGGGCCGTCCGGAGGGTGACCGTCGGCACCAAGAGGATGAGGGGGCGCTCGGAGATCATCCGCAGGCCCCGCTCACCGCCCCATCCCTCCATCGCGCGGGCGACCGCCCGGCCCACCGGCCCGTCCCGCCGACCGATGAGCAGGTCCACGTGCGCGATCTCATGGAAGGGCGGACCGGCGAACCCCTCCCCCACCCGCAGGGTCCAGCCGGAGACGTGGCGGGGAGTGTGCGGTGTGGCGGCAACCCGCGTCGTCACCTGCCGACCGCCCAGGTCGTAGACCACGTCGGCCGGGGGGATTTTCCCCAGGACCTCCAGTTGCATCCGCAGTTCCTCGTAGTCCTCCCGGCGGAAACTTCCGCCCCGCAGGATGGGGTGCCGGGAGACCCCGACCGGGATGCCCATCATCTCCAGCCCCTCTTTGACGGCCTGCGTCGGGCCGCAGGTGGCGACGATGCGGACCAGTTTCTGGATTTTCGCCTGCCACTCCTGCGCGGTCGCCAGGTCCCCCTCCAACGTGGCCCGGTAGATAGTCTGCCAGATGTCGGGGATGAGGTTGGCGGAGGCCAGGATGGCGCCGTCGCAGCCGGCCGCCAGCGCCGCCTGGACAATCTCGTCGTGCCCGACGAAGATGCCTACCTGCCCCTTCACCTTCTCAAAGAGCGCCTCCAGGAAGGGCACATCCCCCGATGAGTCCTTGATCCCCACCACGTTCTCCAGGTCCAGGAGCATCCCCTCCGCCGTCCACCAGCGGAAGTGGGTCCCGGCGCACTGGGGGATGTTGTAGATGACGATGGGGACGCCCAGGGAGTCCAGCGCCCGGAAGTGGTCGTAGACCTCGTTGAAGGTGGGCTTCAGGTAGTACGGGGCGACGACCAGAACTCCCGTGACGCCCGCGTCCCTGGCCCAGCGGGTCAGTTGGATCGTCTCCCGGGTGGAGGGGCAGCCGGTGCCCGCCAGGACTGGCACCCGTCCGTTCACCTCGTCCAGGCAGACCTCAATGGCCCGCTGTCGCTCCTCCAGGGTCATGTACGAGAATTCGCCCGTGGTGCCGCAGGGGACGACGCCGTTCACGTGGGGCAGGACGTACCGGATGAGGCGCCGGTACGCCTCCTCGTCCAGCCGGTCGTCCCGGGTGAAGGGGGTCACCAGGGCCGGGTAGATGCCTCGGAACCAGTCGGTTTTGTAGCCCATAGGATACTCCTGTGATGGAATTCTGGAAAAAACCATAAAGGACACGAAGGGCAAAAAGGTTCTTTACCGCAGAGACCGCAGAGGACGCAGAGCATTGTTTGGTTAAAAATCTCTGCGCTCTCCGCGCTCTCTGCGATGGGTTTCTGCATTGGACTCAAGAAATCAAATTCGTGTCCGTTCGTGAAATTCGTGGCCAATTCCTTCATCGGGCCGGTCCGTAGGCCTGCTCAATGGCCGCGCGGGCGGCCTGGTAGACGTTCCGGTAGAGGGCGTGCCGGTCCAGGGCCTTGGGATGGACCGTCGCCAGGACGATCATCACGTCCTCATCGGCGGCGGAGGGGGGAACGATTCCGGCCTCCAGCGCGTCCACAATGGCCCGGGCCAGCGCGGCCTGGGTGGGACCGTAGATCATGTTGGCCTGGCGCAGGTTCTTCTGGGGGAGGGTGGGCAGGAGGAGCGTCGCCGGGCGGACGGTGAGGCCCGGCTCCAGGATGGTCGTCAGCGCCTCCCGGCCGTGGAGCGGGTAGGTGAGTTGCAGGGCGTAGGCGTCCCCCAGCGGGGTCTCCTTCCGGCCCGCCACCAGGTCCAACTGGACCCGGTTCACCCCCTCCCCCGCCGTGCCGGTGCCCAGCCGCAGGCCGTGGGCGCGGATGGCCTCCGGCGTCAGTTCCAGGTCGCCGAAGCGGGCCTCCAGCGGGCCGCCGGGGTACTCCACGGGCTCCTCCTCAGCCCGAATCTTCCCCAGTTTCTCCAGTTCCAGTTGAATCTCGGCCCGGGTCTCGTGGATGAGCGCGCCCCCGGCGCTCTTCAGGGGCCGACGGGGCGGCCCGACGGGGATGCCGATCATGTTCAGGGCCGCCTTCACCGCCACGCCGCTGCCGTGGCGGCAGAAAATGCGGGAGAGTTTCTGCACCCTCCGCTGCAGCGCCCGCGCCTCCTCCAGGCGTCCCTCCCGCACCCGGCGGTAGACCTCCCGCCAGATTTCCGGGTAGACCTGGGCGCTGGCCAGAATCATCCCGCTCACCCCCGCTGCCAGCGCCGCAATCACCACCTCGTCGTGCCCCACCAGGACGTCTATGCGGTCCCCGGCGTACTCCAGAATCTCCAGCGTATAGGTCAGGTCGCCGGAGGAGTCCTTCAGGCCAACGACGTTGGGCAGGTCCGCCAGGTCCTCCACCACGTTGCGGGGCAGGACCGCGTCCACCACCTGGGGGATGTTGTAGAGGATGAGGGGGATGTCCACCCGGGTGGCGATGTCGTAGAAGTGCTGGTAGACCTCCTTGTCGGACGGGTGGAGGAAGTAGGGGGTGACGACGAGGATGGCGTCCGCGCCGGCCTCTTTTGCGTCCTGGGCCAGGGCGAGGGCCTGCGCGGTGCCGGAGGCGCCGCATCCGGCGATCACCTTCTTCTCCCCCACCTCTTCGCGCGCGATCTCCACCAGCCGCTGTTGCTCGGCGCGGGTCAGGTAGGGGAACTCGCCGGTGGTGCCGCTGGTCACCACGCCGTCCACGTAGGGCAGGACGTGCCGGATGAGGCGCCGGTAGGCCTCCTCGTCTATCTCCTCCGTTTGGGGATCAAAGGGGGTCACCAGCGCGGGGAAAATGCCGTGCAACCAGTCCAGTCGGGTACCCATGGAGCCTCCTTAATGGGATCCACGAAGGGCACGAAGGACACGAAGGTTTTTGATATTTTCGCGGTGACTGTTCAGCGCTGACTGAAGGGCCACGCCGAGGCTCGCCCGAGGCGTCACCCTTCCTGGGCCTGCGGCCGATGGTCGGCCTTCGCCGCCCTCACCCCACCCCCGGCGGCTGCGCCGCCACCCCCTCCCCTC
>Ga0308415_1001183_pt1 | contig 11312 bp, 8 predicted proteins | sample HotsprSampleOS55_FD_203465 | JGI IMG/M metagenome (GOLD analysis project Ga0308415, IMG submission 203465) | Hot spring phototrophic mat microbial communities from Octopus Spring, Yellowstone National Park, Wyoming, United States - 20090730_OS55 ... | reverse complement strand
CAGAGTTAGGCTGCTTCGATTCCACACCTACCTTCTCTAGCACTATACCTCTTGCTTGTGGTGAACCCTCGAGGGGATCTGCCTTCTTATCTAGCATCAGTACTCTACGTTTGAACCTCCTCTCTGACCATCTGAACTTAAGCCTCTTCTTCTTCAGTGTCCTTGCAGCGAATAGACCTACGGGCGAGTTAGCCATATCAAGTACTTATCTCCTGACCCCTTATTATAACATTCGCTACATTGAAGTACCGCTTGGTTAGTAGTCTAGCCTTCTCTACATTCCTACCATCCTTCCCTACAACCATGGCCTTCTTGTGAGGCTCTACTACGACTATAATAACCTTACCATGTGAATTATGCTCATTCACCTTAACATCCATTATCATGCCTCTACCAAAGATATTCTTTACAAACTCAGCAAGGTCATCTGCGTACTCTACAACCTCTATCTTCTTGCCTATTATACTCTGAAGAGTCTTTATAGTTGAACCGTTTCTGCCTATAGCCACACCCATATCTCCCTTGTTAACTATGAAGATAACTCTATCCATCTTCTCATCTATTATACAATCCTTTGAGGTTACTGTAGTTATGCTCTGAAAGAGAGACATTAACCTTAACTCATCTGCAGTCAATCTTATGCCTGTCATGCCTCTATATATCATCTTTATGCATACATGCCACATTTAAAGATAACACTTTACCAATTATTTAGTAGTTAAATACGGAGGTTCTCTTTAATACTATGAAGAATAGTATTAAAGGTAGCAATATGATTGCGATAAAGAAGAGTATAGTGATTATGGGATCAGATGTATATATGAGGAATGGAAGAGGGAAGATCACTATAACTGAACCATTACCATTGCTACCATCGCCTTGTATTGCACGTATATCAATCATCGAGTAAGATACAAGCATCATGCCTATGAGTATCAGAGATATGCCTAGTAACATGAGAGGTATGTTGATGATATCGTCTATCCTCATTCCTGTACCTTTACTGCTACCGTAATAGTCTCTCCCTAATGCGATACACCTTTTACATACAGTATCATCGTTGCTACATGTGGAGCATACTGGTCTACCGCATACTACACAGTAGTGGCTTGCTATACCATCACATACATGACACCTGAAGTTACTCATCTTAGCATCACCATTACAAAGATGAATATGAGCAGCGCTGCTATAGGTACAAGTAGTAATAAGGATATCCTTGAACCATGTAACATTATAGGTATGGGCCCTAGTAGTATGAATCCGGTAGTTGAACCCATCCCTCTACTTCTCATCGATAACATAACCATTACCATCCCTATAATTATAACTATGAATCCAATGAACATAAGTAATCTAGGCTCATACATACTGTAATATCACTCTTATTGATATTTATGCTTTTAAAATTAAAATAAGTAGTGTGTGTATGCTAGGATATCATAGCATAGACTGATATGATATGATATGATATGATATGATGATACTAACCCTTTACCAATTCCTTCAACAGTTCGTCATCGACCTGCTCTATGGATATGACCGATACTCTGAACGGTTTGCCTACCACTCTACCCAACTCCATAGAGTTCTTGTTTATATTGTATACAGGTATATTGCTATTCTTTGCATGATTATCTATACTCTCTAGTACATCTTTCCTCAATGATCTGGAACATACTATAAGCTTTGCATTAGATATATTCTTCATAACCTCCCTGGTACCTATCCTATAGGCATTCATCTCTATGGCTTGGCGTATTATCCTGTCTAGTATGTTAACCATCACTATCCCTCCTCTGCTCATCTCTATCATTACCATTACCATTACTGCCATCACCTACCCTCATGTATAGGTCTATCATACCTGTACCTACTGGTATGGTAGAACCCACTATAACATTCTCAGTAACACCCTTCAGCATCTCAACCTCGCCCTTGAGTGCGGCATCTGCGATGGTAGGAACGGTTATCTCAAATGCTGCCCTTGCAAGTACACTCGCCTTAGTACCTGCAACACCGTGCCTACCTACCTGCTGTAGTACCCCCTTGCTAGTCATAACATCTGCAACTAGCATTATATGCCTTATATCAACCTCTAGACCCTGCTCCTCGAGAGTATTCATTATCTCCTTGACCAATGCATTCCTTGCAGCCTCTATGCCTAGGGTAGTGTATATCTCATATATGTTATTGGTTGTAGTCCTAGTAGTATCTACACCCTCTACATCGAATACCTTCTGTAGGTTAGAACCCGATGTCTGTATTATCCACTCATCTCCCTGCTTCACTACCGTAACTCTTTCTATATCTGGTATACCCTTTATCCTTGTGTTAAGTATCTTACTCTTTGTACTTATTATGCTCCTAACATCTCCCCCTGCTGGCGGTCTTATAGTTAAGACATTGCCTTCAACACTTATATTCAACTTCTTCTTGGATGACTTGAGTGCATTTACTACTAAATCTACATCACAGCCTCTATCATTCATCTTAGCCTCACTTAACACTATACTCATCACGCCATCTATCTCATCTACCTCATAGCTATCAAGTATGTCTATGAGCCTTGTGAATACTATATTCCTTGCTACCTGTAACGCTTCCTCCCTTGACTTTGCATAATCACCGAGTAGGTATATATCCATTGTTGGGGTCTCAGGCTTCTTCCTTGCATCCAGCAGTTCTATAAGTCTTGGTAAGCCTAGAGTAACATTCCTCTCCTTTACACCAGCATAATGGAATGTCCTTAAGGTCATCTGCGTACCAGGCTCTCCTATCGATTGTGCTGCTACTACACCTATAGCCTCGGCAGGTTCTGCCCTAGCTCTATCCATCAACTCTATTACCTGTCTGCATACCTTCTCAACACCACTCTTACTCAACCTAGTCTTGAGAAGCTCTCCCTGTAACATATCCAAAACCCTGGGATTGAGCATCTCGGAGTACTCCTCCACTATACTCTTCACCTCCTCATCTGTAGCCTTTGTACCTTCATCGACTAGGCTCTGTGCAGCTACCAAACGCTCAATATTGGCTGCATTACCATGGTCACTCTTGGCTGGGTCTATACCATCCTCACCGTAGATGAACTGTATTATATTACCGAACGGGTCCCTTACAGTACCATCGTACTCTATCCTTAGATGCTCCAATGCGTTGATCAGCCTCCTCTGAAGATACCCGCTCTGCTGAGTCCTTACAGCTGTATCTACCAGCCCCTCTCTACCACCCATTGCATGGAAGAAGAACTCTATTGGGTTTAGCCCATCCCTGAAGCATGACTTCACGAATCCCTTTGCATCTGGGTTTATATCATCTTGCTTAAAGTGTGTGAGTACTCTCCTCTGGTAACCTCTCTCTAATCTCTTACCCCTTATCGACTGCTGACCAAGTATAGCGGTCATCTGACCTATGTTGAGTGTTGAGCCTCTCGCACCAGTGCTAGCCATGATAACACCAGCGTTAGTATCTGGCAATGATCTATCTGCTACCCTGCTAGCCCTGTCCCTTGTCCTAGATAACTCGCTCGTTATCTGTAACTCAAGAGTCTCCTCTAGTGATAACCCTCTTATCGGCTGTAATATACCCTCTTTGTACTGCCTTATCAGATCGTATACCTTATCGTAAGCATTCTTCATTATACTATCTATCTCTCTTCTGGCCTCATCGGATATGATAAGATCATCATAGCCGTAACTGAAGCCATAATGTGATATAAAGTACGTAAGTATCCTAAATAGTGAGTTAAGGAATGATCTTGCGGATGATGCACCATAGTCCTTTGCTAGCCTGTGCAGTATGCTATCTGGCTCCTCTGCACCTATCGATGCCTTATCTATTACACCACTTAGTAACATGCCATTCTTTATAACTACATCCGGCTCCTTGCTGGTCTTTGCGCTCTTGGCCCACTTTGACATAAGGGTGTAATTGAAGTCTCTAGGGAGTAGCAATGAGAATAACTGCTTACCGGAGTAATACGCCTTACCATTACTCTTTATAGATCGTAAACCATCTATATTCAGAGAGCCTATCGCAGCAAGTTCAGAGATCTCTTCCTTGCTGAGATATGTGTCGTCCTTTGTTAGTAGATATGCTGCTGTTATGAAGTCCCTTATACCCCCTATTATAGGACCACCATACCTAGGGGATATAAGTTGGTCATGTACTTGCATGAGCATCTTGGCCTCTGCTCTAGCCTCTACGCTCTGCGGTACATGCAGATTCATCTCATCACCATCAAAATCAGCGTTGTATGGTGGGCATACGGAGGGATGGAGTCTGAATGTTCTGTATGGCAGTACCTTCACTAGATGAGCCATTATTGACATCCTATGCAATGAAGGCTGTCTATTGAATACCACTATATCCCCATCCATCAGATGCCTCTCAACTACGAATCCATAAGATAAAGACTCCGCTATATTCTCTCTATCTACAACATAATCCAATCTTATCTTTACGCCATCAGGTCTTACTATGTAGTTGGCTCCTGGATGCTTATTGGGACCATTCAAGACTAACTCCTTGAGTCTCTCTATATTCCATGGCGAGACTACCTCAGGTAAGGTTAACTTCTTTGCTATCTCCAAAGGCACACCAACCTCTGATATATCAAGGTTAGGGTCTGGAGATATCACAGTTCTAGCAGCAAAGTCAACTCTCTTCCCAGATAGACTCCCTCTGAACCTCCCTTCTTTGCCTTTGAGCCTCTGGGATAGCGTCTTCAATGGTCTGCCAGATCTATGGTGAGCCTGGGGTATACCAGATACCTCGTTATCGAAGTATGTGGTTACATGGTACTGGAGTAGATCTACAAGGTCTTGTACTATAAGTGGAGGAGTACCTGCCTCCTTGCTCTCCTTCAATCTCTGATTGACCCTTATTATATCTACTAACTTGTGTGTAAGGTCATCCTCCGATCTTATACCAGTCTCAAGTATTATAGAGGGTCTCACTGTAACCGGTGCCACTGGGAGTACTTGTAGTACGAACCATTCTGGTCTTGCTGTCTCTGGATTGTAGCCTAGTAACCTTAGATCATCATCTGGTATGTTAGCCAACCTCTCTCTTATCGCTAAAGGTAGTAGTCTATTCTCTTCTCCATTCTCTGTCTTCTCATAGAATGTTGTAGGCTTTACCAGTACTATCTCATACTGCTCTTTGTTGCAGTGTGGGCATGTCTTAACATTAGCTTTGTCTATTATATCCTCCCTCAATCTCTCTATGGCCAGAGGTGTGTAGAACGTACTATTCTTTAACTTCTCTTTATATTCGTACAACTCTTCCTCTGTTAACTTCAGTCTCGAACAGCCTCTACATGTAACCTGTAACAACTTGTATATATCATCAACGAATGATATATGGAGTACTGGCTCTGCTAACTCTATATGCCCAAAATGACCAGGACACCTTGCTGATGTATTACCGCAAGTGACACACTTCTGCCCAGGCTCTAGCACACCCAATCTACTATCCATGAGACCTCCCTGTACAGGCAGACCATCCTCATCATAGGTCTCTGGCGCAGTTATCTCTAGCACTGAGTACTTTCTTATCTCACTAGGAGACCATATAGAGAACTTTATACCTGTTATAACCTTATTCACTTCCTCTGTAGTACTCATATCAATTCACCTAGGTAGGTATGGATAGGAGTATAATGATATAAATTCTTATCTTACTGCTCAGCATATCCTTATACCTTCTCCTTGAGTATAAGCCTAGGCAGTATATTAAGGCTCATTATCTCTTGGAGCAGTAACTTGAATGCGTATGCTACAGTAACAGTAGATACCCTTGCCTTATCACCACATAACCTACATACATACCTTCTCTGCCTAGCATCGTAGTATGTTATGAGCCCACAGCGTTCGCATGTGTATACATCTGCCTTATCAGACTCTTCAAGTAATCTATCCTTAAGGAGCATAGATGCACCATAACCTATCAGACAGTCCCTCTCCATCTCACCGAATCTGAGACCTCCACCCCTTGCCCTTCCTTCCGTTGGCTGCTTGGTTAACATCTGTACCTGTCCCCTAGCCCTTGCATGCATCTTATCTGATACCATATGATGTAACTTCTGATAGTAGACTATACCTATGAAGACCTCTGCCTCGTACCTCTTGCCAGTCCTACCGTCATACATAATCTCCTTCCCTGTGTACTTGAACCCATGCTGCTCCAATATACCCCTTATATCATTAACACTCTCACCATAGAATGCAGTACCGTCTATGAACCTACAATCTAGTGCGGCAGCCTTACCGCTCATAGACTCTATCAACTGCCCTACAGTCATCCTTGACGGGAATGCATGAGGATTTATTATTACATCTGGTACTATACCCTGCTCTGTATATGGGAGATCCTCTGGGTTCGCTAACACTCCTACTACACCCTTCTGACCATGTCTAGATGCGAATTTGTCACCTATCTCAGGCATACGCATGTCCCTAACCCTTACCTTGTATAACTTGCCACCTTCCTTCGACTGTGTCATTATAACTGTGTCTACAACTCCAGTCTCAGATGTCCTCATACTAACACTTGTATCCCTTCTATACGGACCCTTTATCTCAAATTCTTTATACTCCTCCATGAACCTTGGAGGACTGGTTCTGCCTATAAGTACATCGCCCCCTCCTACTACGGCCTCCTGCATAACTACACCATCTGCCTCAAGTAATCTATAGAACTTGTCCCCCTTGTAACCACGCACGTTGGCATCTGGCGATGGTATCTCAAAGTTATCCTTCATACCTCCAGGGTACTGCTTAGCCTCAGCCTCATAGACTCTATAGAAGAATGATCTTGATAATCCTCTATCTACTGATGCTTTGTTTATAACTATAGCGTCCTCTATATTGTAGCCCTCGAATGGCAAGACTGCTACTACACAGTTCGTTCCAGTCGGTCTATCCTCTATACCCAGTAATTGTATTGCCCTGCCCTTGACCAGGGGCGCCTGAGGGTATACTAGGAAGTGCTGTCTAACGTATGTATTGAAGTTCATCATGGGTGTTGAGAATCCTAGTGATTGCTTAGCCATAGCGGACTCGTATGTATTCCTTGGTGACTGGTTATGCTCTGGATACGGTATCATGGATGCAGATACGCCGAATATGGTTGCTGGGAATATCTCCAGATGGGTATGCTCCTTGTTTATATCTGATGACTGTAATGCTATATAGCAATTCTCCTCCTCATTTGCATCTATCAACTCTATCAGCCCCTTATAGAGGAGATCCTCGTAAGATAAGAGTCTACGCTTAAGCTTCTCTAGTATATCATTAGTTATACCATGGGTACCATTATTAACTATTATGAGCGGTCTTAGCACTCTACCTGCATTGCAACTTATGTATACCCTTGTTGTTGCCCTTGCGTCCTTCGGCTTGTATAAGTATATACCTATGTGATGATGTAGCTTGCCACTCCTTCTAAGGGACCTTAGTTTATTCACTAATACCTCTCCGTCCTTGACGAAACCTATCAGTCTACCATCTACGAATACCTTACTCCCTTCCCTCTTCAGCTCATCACTTGCATCTTGGTAGTATACTACTCCATGCTCAAATAGTATCTCTATAACCTCTGAACTAGGAACAGTGACAGATAGTATGGCTGATAACGCAAGGTTCTTAACCAATCCACAGTTGGAGCCTTCTGGGGTCTCACTAGGGCATATCCTACCAAAATGCGTAGGATGCAGATCCCTAGCCTCGAAGTTAGGCTGACTCCTACTCAATGGTGACTGTATCCTCCTCAGATGACTTATGGTAGATAGATAGTTTGTTCTATCTAGCAACTGGGTTACTCCAACCTTACCCCTACCCCAGTTTCCTGTTGCTATAGCATTATTCAGTTTATCTGTTATTATACCAGGCCTTATGGCAGCCATGACAGCGCTTATACCCCTCTTCTGTCCTGAGCGTTCAAGTTGATACTTCATATCCCTTATCAGGTTCCTAAATGCTGTCCTGAATAGATCTGCTAGCATCTGACCAGCGAACTTGATCATCTTGTTGCCATAGTGATCCTTGTCATCCGGGTCTACAAGCCCCAACTTTAACTCTATCAACTTACATGCAGCCTCTCCTATGAATAGCGCCTTATCTATCCTACTCTCTGGGGTTCTGCCAAGATGGGGAAGGAGCCCCCAATCCAATAGATTCTCTGCACGCTTCAACTGGAACTCCTCTAACATATTAGGCGCTATCCTCTTACTTATGTAATCTATGGCATCTTTGGTACTAAGTGTATCTGATGACTTCTCGAATGATGGTTCTAACTCATTCTGTATCTCTGATCTCAAGGATACAGCATCGGCTATCTCCTTATCGGATTCTAGACCCAGAGCACGCATCAAGACTACTAGAGGTATATCAACAGGTGAACCAGATATCTTTACGGCTATAGAACCATCCTGTTTCATCACTAGTTCTAACTTTGTTCTATAGCCTACTATGGAGGAGTATATCTTTGCTGTGTGTACCTTCCCACCGCTAACCTCCTCTATATCAACTATTATCTTATTGTATGATAGATCCTCCAATCCTATTATCACACGTTCAGAACCGTTTATTATGAAGTAGCCACCAGGATCTCTAGGATCCTCATTCATCTCTATCAGTTTGCTCTCAGGCAAACCATTCAATACACATAGGTTAGATTTCACCATCACGGGTAGATCACCTACATGTATGGCCCTAGTCTCTACTATCTTGTTATCCTCGACTATGCTACACTCTATCATTATAGGCGCCCCGTATGTAAGATTCCTTAGTCTAGCCTCCATAGGCGTTATATATGTTATAGAACCATCAGTCTCAGTTACGCGTGGATGCTGCAGCCTAACCCTCCCAAGTTTAACCTTGTAAGGATACTCTGGGTTCTCTATCTCAACCTCGCCTATCTCATCTATTATACTCTGTATTCCTTTCTCTATGAACTCATTGTATGAGTTAAGATGTTGTCTAGCAACCCCTTCCCTTGTGAGTATATCATATATTATAGACCAGAAGAGAGTGTTTCTGCTAACAGATATGCTACTCATACCCTATCCCTCTACAACATATCTATAGTATATACTTATCCCTGCAGTAGGACTCTTCCTTACTATCTTAACCACATCTCCTGGTTTGGCGTTAAGATGCCTTATTGCAGGATCGTTTACAAGTATGAATGGTAGATGGCTAGGTTTTACATGATACTTCTTGAATAGTTCGTTCACCTCATCCTCGCTAAGGAGTATATGCTCTGGCATATATTCATGAATCATACGCCTTTTGTCTAGTTTGCTATCCACCATAAACTAGAATCTACCCCTCAGATAGGTTAGAGGAACCCAAATTTACACCTTTCTATTTATTATTTTAAATCTCTATACAATGCACTTATTATATTTATACATAAAAAGATATATACTATTAGGTGTATAGGCTCTTATGGCCAAATATAGAAACTATACAATGATAACTGCTTTAGCAGTAGCAATGATGTTAGCACCTCTACAGGTTAATGCACAACAGAGCATAACTGTGACTTTGGATAAACAAGCGTATGCTACAGGAGATACATTAACAGTCAATGGTAAGGTACCTAGAGTTATAACAGGTCTGGATGTTATAATACAGATAATAAACCCTAAGAACGCTCAGGCTGCACTAGCACAGGTTACACCTGCTACTGATGGTTCGTTCAGTAAGGAGTTCAAACTTGGCGGTACGCTCATGAAGGACTCTGGTACATATACAGTAAGGATAACATATGGCGATCTACAGCAGACAGCAACATTCACATTCACTGCAGCAGAGCAGCCTACAGCAAGGGAGTTCAGTGTAAGGGTAAGTGGTATACAAGAGAATATAACGATAAGGGGTACACTGGATAGAGGTAAAGTAGACTCGATAACTATAGATCAGGACTTTAATAGCCTAGTCTTTACATTGAGTAATGTTACTGCATCTAGCAGGATGAGTGTAACCATACCACCAGATATACTCAGGGAGCCGAATATGTTTGACATGGTTAATTTCATAGTACTAGTTGATGGCGAAGCACTTGATGAGGATGAGGTAAGGGTATCAACTCAAGGAAATAACAAGGTTCTAACATTCACCATACCTGCTGAAACAGAGGATGTAGAAATAGTCGTTATACCAGAGAATATAAGCGTCGTGCCAGAGTTCGGTGTTATAGCAGCACTCATATTGGCAGTAAGTATAGGCGCATTGGTCGCATTAAGTAGGAAGAGCATACTTACTCTACCATCATCGTTATAGATATAGAAGCCATCATCATTATTTTATTTATTTTATTAAACATGATATGGTTATGGTTCGTTAACTTAACTACCATCATCAGTTTATTACTATTGGCTCATCTATCTTAACATTTAGGTATGTATGTCATGAATGCTTATCAGTTCTAATACCATGCTCTTTACTACAGCTATACTTAACGCATGGAAAGTTACTGTCAGGCACTCGGTTCTACCTTTATTTATGTACTTTACAGCTCCATTACGTTCTTACATTCATTGTTATACAATAATGTCTAACCCTTTACCATCTACATGCTTGATCATAGCAAGTAATATGCTCCATCTCTGTATATACTTGCTACTAATAATCTTCAACTCGTTTATGAGATTATAACATACTAATACAGTCATTTCTTTAGAGATATTCATTAATAGATACCTATCTATGTAAGGTTCATATATAAGCTACCCATAAGAGTATGCTTCTTCCTTCCCCCCTTATTTCCTTATTTCCTTACTTCATTTCACTGCTATTATTGTTTCATCTATTATTACATATCTTATCTTTCTCTTTCATTCCCTTCTATCCATACAAATTAATTGATATCCATATATTGTAGCCATTTCCATACATCTACATGCATTCCTTATCAAATTACCCTCTGTTCCGCCTCCTCTTCACGTTCAATCCATACATCTACATGTATTCCTTATCAATTACTCTAGGCATCTAGATGCGAATCTTACTCTGCTTAGTAGAGGTAGATGGTATATAATGAGTAGGCATGCTTTTATGTATTGATATTAGTATAAGTTAGGGTTACTTGACAGTTTAATATTTAGAACTCATCTCAAAATTCCATATCTTAGATGTATGATTATTGATGCTATTGTTACTAATGCTTTGTATGTTGTTGATGCTAGCCTCTCATACCTTATTGTTATTCTCCTGAATGATTTTAACCATCCGAAGAATCTTTCTACAGCGCTTCTTATCTTCCTATATAGCTCAATACTGTATGCTCTAGCTTTCCTACCA
>Ga0308415_1001179_pt1 | contig 11332 bp, 11 predicted proteins | sample HotsprSampleOS55_FD_203465 | JGI IMG/M metagenome (GOLD analysis project Ga0308415, IMG submission 203465) | Hot spring phototrophic mat microbial communities from Octopus Spring, Yellowstone National Park, Wyoming, United States - 20090730_OS55 ... | reverse complement strand
CCCTGCTCTCTTTTCTCTTCCTCACTTTGCCACTGCCGGGTAGGATGAAGACGGAGAGCAGTCTTACCCTGCTCACCGACTCTGACATTCCGTGTATACTAATCCCAAGTGATAATAAGAGGGTTCGCTTGAACGAGTAAGATAGTCCTATGAACAACAACTTCTTCTCTTTTCAATACCACGCTCTGAAGCCGCTTGAGCAGTGGGGTCTTGGTAGCGTGATTGGTGGTGCGGTGCTTGCTTTGCTTCCTGGCTTCTGGCGTCATTTTGGGTTGCAGGCTATCGGTTGGGGAGCTGTTGACTGGCTGCTGGCCAAAGCTGGTCGCCGGCAAGCCCTGCTCAAGGCTGAAGACTTGGTTATTGGTGATATTGATGAGGCAGAGGCCCATGCTGCGGCTGAACGCTTGCGCAATCTCCTGTTGATCAATACTGGTCTTGATCTGCTCTATATCGGGAGTGGATTATGGTTGTTGCGACGGGCTGGCGACCGCGCCGACCGGCGCGGGATGGGCGCCGGTATTCTCGTGCAGGGTCTTTTTCTTTTACTCTTTGATAGTATCCTCGCTGCTGAAATCAATCGGCGTTGGATTGCACCATCGTTATGATTAACCAACGAATTTTTTCGCTATTGCAATGTCCTACCTGTCGGGTACGACCTCTCATTCTTGAAGCACAAGGGGTGCGTTGTCCACGTTGTCAGACTCTTTATCCGTTCTGCGATGGGTATATCGACCTGATGCCACGCGGTACCGAATTTGATTACGTCTCGAAGTACGTCAGTGACGAAGAGCAACTTGCTGCTGAGCTAGACTATCGTGAACTGGCGCCGCCATTACTGGCTGCCGGTGTTCGCGACCGCACGCTCCGGCGGCTGATGCGCTGGCGGACAAGCGATGTTGTGCTCGATAACGGATGTGGCACAGCAAAACATGCGGTCTGGAACGCGAAATATGTCGGGTTGATGGTCGGCTCTGATCCGGCAACCCTCTTTGCTGATGAGGCAGTACGTACCGTTACACTTACGAAAGCTGATTCGCGTCTGCTCCCCTTCGCCGACGGTAGTTTTGATAAGGTATTCGCAATTGACATCCTCGAACACTTTCCATTGCCGGTGATCGATGCGTATCTGGCCGAGACGGCTAGAGTATTACGACCTGGCGGGCGGATGATGGCCTTTTCCAATACCCGCGAACGTTCACCAATCCAGCCGCTGATTGACATTAGCCGTCATATTGGCCGTCTGTTCGTTAAAGCCGGCGTCTACGATTTCGAGCGTGAGAAACTTCGCAAGTCAGATCATATTAAAGCCCTGGAAACGTGGGAAGATGTGCTGGCTGCATTTGAACGTGCCGGTTTACGCCCGGTGAAGGTCATTTTCTGGAACAGCCTCTTCACTACCTTTGTTGAGCATGTGTTGATGAAGTTGGGTGAGGCCATCATTGGGCGCACCCGTAGTCGTACAGCGACAAATGCGGCGCCGAGCAACGTCAGTGCCGGTGCAGCGCGTGAAATTCGGGCGCGCCAGCGGATGCGTCACCGGTTGCGCAAGAAGGGTCTTGTGTATTATGCGCTGCTGGCTATTACCCTGCTGATGGAACTTGATCTCTGGCTCTTTGGCTGGATGCGTTGTGGCAGTTATTTCATTCTCGTTGAAAAACCGCGCTCATGATAGAGTATCGTGCACTAACATCAGCCGAATTCGAGCAGTTTTGGGCACTCGACAGGTATGCGTTTGCCCGCCAGTACCACCGTGGCCGCTACACGCCGGAAGTGATTGCGCAACTGCGTGGGTTATTTGTCCATGGTGAGCTGGTTGCGCAGTTGCAGATCATGCCGTTTCAGATGCAGGCCGGTAATGGTGCACTGTCGGTAGGAGCGATTGGCAGCGTGGCGACCTGGCCGCAGCATCGACGGCGTGGCTACGCTGAACAGTTGCTTCGGGCTGCCTGCACCGAGTTGCGTGAACAAGGGGCCGTACTGGCGCTCCTTTACCCGTTCCGTCACGAGTTTTACCATCGTTTGGGGTGGGCGTTGGCCGGTGAACGGCGCCTAGTGCAACCGACACCCGGCCAACTGCGTGCCTTTCAGGCAGTAGCCGGTACGTATGTTGCTGCCGGCCCAGCACAGATTGAGGAACTTGATACGATCTATCGCGGTGCACTTCGCGGGCGGTATGGCCCACTGGTGCGTGATCAGAGCTGGTGGCGGGAAGATGTGTTGCATACCTGGGGTGGAGAACCATATTATGCCTTCATTTGGCGTGATGACCAGGGTCGTGGACGCTCCTACTTAATCTACCGTCTCGAACGCCACGAAACCGGTGACCGCATTGTTTGCCGCGACATTGTTGCCCTTGATCCAACGGCGCGGGCGCAACTCTTTGTGTTTCTTGCCCGTCACGCCGACCAGATCGTTGCCGCCGAGATCCCAACACCAGTTGATGCGCCACTGAACGCACTATTGCCAGCACCGGTACCAACGACGGTCGTACCGCTCTTTATGCAGCGTGTGCTTGATGTGGCGCAACTGTTGACCGAATATCCGTTCACCGCTACAACGACTGGTCATTTGACGATCCAGATCGCTGACGAGTGGCTGCCCGATAACGCTGGGCGCTACCGAATCGAATGGCAGCAAGGGAAAGCGACTGTGACCCGACTCGGACCCGGTGAAGCTGATCTCGCCTGCACGAGCGCAACCCTCAGTCAACTGCTCAGCCGCTATCTGCGGCCACGTACTGCGGTTGCTTTTGGCCTGCTGGCAGCTCCACAACGTCAGGCGCTGCTGCTCCTCGAAGCAGCACTCGATGGCTTGCCGCCATTCTGTGCTGATTATTGGTGAACTGATGATACGACAATCGTCTCGCACTGTAACTGTATTCCTCGCGTTTTCGTAAAGCAGAGAGTTCCTTGTCATAGAGCCAGTTATTGTTGTGACCAGAATTGCTTACTGATATGTTACGACCACTCTACATCTCGCCCTTGGGTCGTGGTGGGGTTGATTTTGGTATTCAGAACATCACCCGTGCGACTCGCCGTGCCGGACTGCATCCTGAACTGGTTCGTCTTCCTGAATTGTACAACTTTCTCCCAATGCTTATTCCACGTGCTCTACCAGCAGATGTAGTACGACGTTTTGACATCGTGCAGGGCCGCTCACGAGTGGCTTTTAGCCTGCGTGGCTATGACCGACCGGTCGTGACAACAGTGCATCACCTGACGACCGATCCCGACCTGCAACCGTACAGTTCATTCGCCCAACGGCTCTTCTACCGGTTGATCGAGTCGCGCTACGATGGCCTCTCGATTGCGTATGCCGATGCCGTGGTTTGCGTTAGTCGCTTTACCCAACGAATGGTCGAAGCGACCTACGGTCGTCGCGATACAGTGCTCATTTACGATGGAATTGACACTGATGTCTTTGTACCGCCACCGGGTATGCAGCGTCGTGATGACGGTTTACCGCCGAGTGAGGCACGGATTCGGCTGTTGTTTGTCGGCAATCGAACTCGCCGCAAAGGGTTTGATCTTCTGCCGCGCATTATGGATTTACTTCCCACCGACTATGTGTTGTATTACACCGGTGGCTTTCAGGGGCGTGATACCGGATCACCTCATCCCCGCATGATCCCGATCGGTTCGCCGGATCGCGATGGACTAGTAGCGGCTTACCAGAGTTGCGACATCCTCATCTTCCCTTCCCGTCTGGAGGGTTTTGGGATTGCGCCCGCCGAGGCACTGGCATGCGGTCGCCCCGTTGTTACCACTAATGTATCAGCATTGCCCGAAGTCGTTGATGATGGCGAGAACGGATTTCTCGTTGCCCGCGATGATGTTGCTGGTTATGCCGAGAAGGTGCGTATCCTTGGTGAAGATGCCGAGTTACGGCGTCGTTTCGGAGAGCACGGTCGGGCCAAAGTCGTTACCCATTTCGGGTACGGGCCGCTAGGAGAGGGATTTCGACGCCTGTACGAACAGTTGTGCGGCAAGTAACGAGATTCATATAAATGTACTGCGCTATCTATGAGAATGACGGTGATAAGGGGCGACCTGGCGATGAGGTCACCCCTAGGTGTTGGGATAGACCGAACCACGGTGCTACGGGTGTAACTTGGTTGTTGAAGGAGACGACTCGACGTGATTCTCGTGATTCTGCCCGGCGAAGGGGTGGCGGTGATTCAAATAGATCAGAACTGCGCAGAGCACGATCAACGTGATGCTGACCAATTGTGCAACCCGAATACTCCCTTCGCACTCACCACCGATGCCGCTCGCACATAAGCTATCGACCCGTAAGCCTTCGATCCAGAACCGTCCGCTTGAATAGATAATTCCGTACAAAAACAGCAGATCACCCGGCTTGAGGCGACGCTGTTCAGGTGGCGCCAGACGTCCAAAGCGACGATCGAGCCATAACAGGACACCGACGCCGAGCAGATTCCAGATCGACTCGTAGAGAAAAGTCGGGTGAAAAAGCGTGGTGATCGGATACGTTGTTAAATCGTTGTACGGCGGAAGGCGGTATTCTGGATCGATGCGTAGCCCGAACGGCAAAGCGGTTGGCCGGCCATACGCTTCCTGGTTAAAGAAATTACCCCAGCGACCAATGCTCTGCGCCAGCAAGAAACCAGGGACACAGACATCGAGCCAATCCCAATACGGCAATTTGGCATATCGCGTATAGATAACCGTCGAGAGAAGCGCACCGATAATCGCGCCGTGAATCGCGATCCCGCCAGTTGTCAGATTCAACGCACTCCATGGATTCGGCGCAAATCGTTCCCATTCAAACGCAACATAGTAGATACGAGCGCCGACAATCCCAAGAATGAGCCCCAACATCAACTGATTCCAAACGTGATCGGGATGGTAACCACGGGCAACCGCTCGTCGTGAAGCGAGTAGTGCCGCAATCAGCGCACCTGTCATGATAATAGCGCCATACCAACGAATAACTATTGGTAACCCGAACAAGGTAAAACTGATCAAGAACGGGTCATCGGGTGGATAGAGCACCATACTTTCTCCAAATCAATGATCTAGTGCATCGCAGATGACGCGAACACTGTGCGACAGGCGAGGTGCAAGAATTGGAAGTTTCCAAATCAATAATCTAATGCATTATAACCGACGTCAACATATGGCGACGCTTACAATGAAGCAGCATAGCGCACTGCATTGCGAAAAATCTGCAAACCATCACCTTCATGCCGGGTCGGTTCACGTGTCCAGCGCGGATGTTGGTGAGGCAGTACAGCATTTTCGGGGTGCGGCATCAAACCCAGCACATTACCCTGCGCATTGCACAGACCGGCAATTGCGTGTGGGGAACCATTCGGATTGGCCGGATACCCATCACCGAGGTACCGCAAGGCAACCAGGCCGTTGCTCTCTAGCTCGATCAGAGTGGCTTCGTCGCGCACGGCGATCCGTCCCTCACCGTGAGCTACCGGCACCTCAAGGGGGTGTTCTATCCCACGGGTAAAGAGGCAGCGACTGTTTGCCACTGCTTCAAGCTGAACCCACCGACATTCAAACTGATGGGATTCGTTCGTTGTTAGCGTGACCCGTGGGGGTTGGCGAAGGGGGCCGGGAAGTAATCCTGCTTTCACCAGCACCTGAAAACCATTACAGATGCCAATGACCGGACGACCATCAGCCACAAATCGTTCCAGTTCCTCTCCCAAGCGATGAATTAAATCAACCGCCAGCAACCGTCCGGCTCCCAAATGATCGCCATACGAGAAACCACCGGGAATAACCAACATTGCGAAGTCGGTCAGCCGGATCGAACCTTCGATCAAGCGATTAACGTGAATCCGTTCAGGCTGGGCACCGGCCAGCTCACAAGCCAGCGCAGCATCGGCATCCCGATTGATACCAGGAGCACGTAAGATAAGTACTTTTAGTTCCACCGAAACTCCATCTCTACTTCACCGATCCTGATTCGATCACCGGATTGCAGACGTTGTGGCACATTTGGCGGAATAGCCCTACCATTAATCTGCGTCCCATTAGTACTTTTTTGATCGGTAAGCATATAGTGATCGCCGCGCCATTCAATAATCGCGTGCAACCGCGAAGCAATCCCGCGGTCGTGTTCTGCCAGATCAATTTCAGGAAAATGGGTTCGCCGCGGATCGCGTCGTCCGATCCGTATCGGCGAACGATCAAGGACAACCTCCCAGGTCCGGTAGGGCGAGCGTACAATCAGCCGTGCAGGGGGCTTCTGAAGGGTCGCTGCTACTGGTGTGCTGGTGGGCAACGCTGTGCCACAGCCAGCACAAAACCGTGCTTGCTTTTTGTTCAAACGACCGCACTGTTCACAAACAATACCACTTTCAGCAGCCAGTGTCGGCGACGGATGGGCAGCTTGAGGCGTCTGAGATAATGGTGACGGCGCAGATGGCTGAGATGGTGGTAAGGGTGTCATCCGGAGCGTTGGATCGACATACGCTGTCTTCAAGCGTTTGTGCAATGCTTGCTCCAATTCCAGACAACTGGCAAAACGCTTTTCGCGCTCTAGGTCCATTGCCCGGATAATAATCGCTTCGGTCTCTGGGGTAACCGAACGATTGATGCGCGTAATATCACCGCGACGTGGTGGCTGTAACGGTACCGGTGGTACTGCTGTCAGCAGATGGAACATTGTTGCACCGAGCGCGTAAATATCCGAACGCGCATCAGTTTGACCGCGACCATACTGCTCAGGTGGCGCATAGCCGGCCGATCCCATCGCGATGGTATCTTTTGTTTTCCCAATTTTATGTCTGCGCGCCACACCGAAATCAATAAGTTTCAGAACGCCATCTGGCGTGACAATAACGTTCGATGGCTTCATGTCGCGATAAATGATCGGAGGCTGGCGGGTATGCAAATAGTGCAATACCCGACAAAGCTGAATGCCGTAGCCGATCACCTGCTGTTCGAGCATTGGTGCGTTGGCGTCACGAATCATGGCTTCGAGCGTCTTACCGGGCACGAATTCCATGATCATCGTGGGACGACCTTCATAGACGAAGAGATCGATGACGACCGGCAAATTGGGAAAGGAGAGTGAGCGCAGAAGTTCTGCCTCTTGCAGAAAGAGTTGACGAGCTTCGGCCAGCTCTTCCGTATTCGTTTCATCGAGCGGGCGCATCTCTTTCAAGGCCCAGATACTGCCGTCACTCACTCGGCGAACACGGTAAACGGCCCCCATGCCACCACGACCGATGAGGTTGAGTACCGTATACGCATCGGTGGTTCCCTGGATGGTCAGATTGTCTGGCAGCCGGTCGAGCATAAGCATGGTATTTTGCTGCTAATACTGATACCAGGGCAATTATACTACACTGCACAAGAGCGATGTGTATCTGAACGATGAGGATTCAACGTTCTTTCCCTGCCTGATAGGAAGGGGTGAAGAGGCGTGAGAAGTGATCGGTGGAGGCAGATTCCATCCCCGTGCCCACCTGCGAGCGGGGCCGACGGCCCACGTTGGGCAGGAATGCTGGACAGCGGACGGGTTGGGAACCCACCCCGACCATACGCGCACACGCATCATCGGCACGCGACCAGCAGCCTGGCCGGAGATCACCTCGGTTCAGGAAGCAGTGCGCCTTTGCCCACGCTGCGGACATTCCGCTCACTCCTCATGCCTCTCCCTTCTCTCCTCACCGCTGCTAAGTCGGGCGAGTACGTAGAAAAGCCCAAAAGTGGCGCTCTTCGCCTTGACGAACCACTCATTGACTGCTATAATCTGCTCGGTTACGCCGAAGTGGCGGAATGGCAGACGCGACGGTCTCAAAAACCGTTGGGGATTAACCCCCGTGTGGGTTCAAGTCCCACCTTCGGCACCACAACAAATGACAGCGGGGCGTGGCTCAGCCTGGTAGAGCGCCGCGTTCGGGTCGCGGAGGTCGGTGGTTCAAATCCACTCGCCCCGACCAAGCCGAAAGAGCGTCTGTGCATTTACACAGACGCTCTTTGTTATCGTCAAAACCTGTTCAAGCACAGGTATGGCGGTCTGTTGATGATGATCCTCTCCAATTGTGACACCCACCGCACCGGTCGAGGCGGATTCCCAATCTGCCCGCATCAGTTTACCAACGGTACCTGAAATCAGGTTGCCTCGAAACAAAGAATGGGCTTCATCACGTTCGCTCGGAATAACAACTGTGCATCAGCATCCCATTCGTATTGATGGTATGCATGCATGTCAAAGTTGAACCTGCTATGATACAGGTACGATAAAGACTGATAGTGAGTAAGCCTATGAAGTCACGAATACTATTTCTGCTCAGTTGTTGGTTGTGGTTGGGATGTTTGCTCATACTTGCGGGCTGTATCGATCTGGCCGCTGCTCTCCCGCCCACACCTAGCCCATTTCCTACCATTCCTCGTTTGCCTACCGTCACACCCATCACCCCCGAACCAGTCCGTACCTCGGTGATCATTGTGCTGGGGCCATCAGCCACCCCTTCTCCGACAGTTAACACATTACGCGGTCGGGTTCGGGTGGAAGCGAATGTACGCCGCGGGCCGGGAACATCGTTTCAGGTCATTACTGTGTTGCCGGCGAATACGGAGGTGGTACTGGAAGGACAACGTGCCAACTGGTATATGGTGCGCCTCAGCGATGGTCAAAGTGGTTGGATGTCGGCAACTGTGCTCGAGGTGGCTCCTGATGTGGCAGCACTCGTGCCGGTAGTTGCACCGTAAGGGTGTCACTATGTGACGCAGAACGCAACTTAAGAGCAGCGCAGCGGCTGCACTCGTGCATCGGCATGCATCGGTCAGGGTGCAGCAACGCTACGCCTGTGCATCCATTGATGGGTTTCATCCGTTGGACCGTGAGACGATGATTCTGTCACCTAGGTGCGCGGGCCTCCGGCCCGCATGGTGCATACCTCGCCTAGTATCATCTTTCGTCGCTCAGCGCCAATCCGAATCATCCATCCATCATCACTTCGCGACGGATGCACTTCGGTGATGGATGCAAGCCGATGGTCACAGCGCGCCTATCCGACCCATTCGGTCGAGGTGCAGCAGCGCTGCGCCTGTGCATTAGCAGGTGAGCAAACCTGGCCGCGCTGGGATCGCGGGACTACTCGAATGGCCGATTTGTAAACCGTAAGCTCTTGCAGAGGTGAGGAGCAACAACTACCCTGCATGGGCCTCTGGCTGCGTTTGGTATGCCTTCTAGCGAAGGGCACTTCGGGAGACAGAACCTACTCCTACCATCGCGTCGAGGAGCATGATCGGTGCGCCAACATGGTTTGCACAGGCAGCATTGCTATCAGGTAAGCGGATGTTTTTCAGACCTACGCCAGGCGAGAAACTTGCAAAATGACAGTAATCGGCTCGTTCTCTGTTCCGCATTAATCATCCGCGATTGGCGTTCGGTCTGATGTGGACAAACGAGGATAAGGTTCTCTCAGCACTTCGGTGATTGTCAAGTGCGAGAAGCATCCTGTACAGCACGAAGCTCGCTGCTAAAGTCGTAGCGTCGTAGACAAAATGACAAAGCTGCTGGCGATCAGTGATACCATACTATACGAAACCTAAACATGCCACCTAATGGCGCCAGCAAAGGACAGCTCCTATGCAGCTCTTCAGTACATTATCTCGAACACGCGAAACTTTTACTATTCCAACGGATCGACCGGTAACTCTCTATGTCTGTGGTGTAACCCCCTATGATACGACACACATGGGGCACGCCCGAACGTTCATCGTCTTTGATGTATTGGTACGCTATTTGCAGTGGCAAGGGGCAACGGTACGCTACTGCCAGAATGTGACAGATGTCGATGATCCGCTTTTCGAGCGTGCCCGGCGTGACGGTGTGCGTTGGGATGAACTCGCCGAACGTCAGATCGCGCAATTACGTGCTGATTGTGCCGGTCTGAACATCTTGCCGCCAACCTTCTTTCCACGAGTAAGCGAAGAAGTAGGGGCCATGATTCCGATCATTGAGCGCTTGATCGAACTCGGTCATGCCTACGTAGTTGATGGTAACGTCTATTTCAGTATTCAAACCGATCCCGATTTTGGCCGTATGGCTCGGATGGGGTACGACGAACTTCTAGCAATTGCCAATCAACGCGGTAACAACCCTGCTGATCCCAACAAGCGTGACCCGCTCGATTTTGTGCTCTGGCAGCGTGGTAATCCCGACGAGCCGAAGTGGGAGAGTCCATGGGGACCAGGTCGACCAGGTTGGCATATTGAGTGTAGTGCAATGTCGCAACGTTACCTCGGCGATCAGATTGACATTCACGGTGGTGGTGCCGATCTCATCTTTCCACACCACTCGTGCGAGATTGCCCAAAGCGAATCGGCTACCGGTAAACGTCCGTTCGCCCGCTTCTGGATGCACGTCGGTCTGGTCTGGCTCGATGGCGAGAAGATGAGTAAATCGCTCGGCAATCTGGTCTTTGTCCGTGACGTACTACAGATCCATCACCCGGATGCCATTCGCTGGTATTTACTCAGTGAACATTACCGCGAGGAGTTTGATTATCGTCGCGAGGCTGTCGCACGCTACGAGCAATATGCCGCCGATGTCCGTAACGCTTTGAGTCTACCGAGTGGTACACACAGTCCACTCGATCTCAGCCGTGGATGCAATGACGTGATTGCCGAGATGAACGACGATCTGAATACGCCAGCCGTGCTGGCAACCCTGCATGCGATGGCAGGTTTGATCATTGACGCCGCTCAGGAGGGACGCGATGTGAGTGCCGCCCAGGCCACGGTACGCGACCTGGCTCTGATGTTGGGGTTCACGTTGCGTTGAGGGTGTGGTTGCACGGGCAAGGCGCATCCCCGTCTGAGCGTGGAAACACCGCGCAGCGCACAGTATTCCCCCGTTCGCTCCTACCAGAGGAGCGAACGGGGGCGAGAGGAAGGAGAGAGAACGCACTGATACTCGTCTGACCGGTATGTTAACGCTGACGATTCCGATCGCGCCCTCGCAAGAAGGGCGGAATATCGAGATCATCATTGCTAATCGTCGGACGTACCGGCTGCACTGGCGGTGTCTGTGCTGGTGTTGTTGGTGTCGGCTGGCGCGGCCGTTGTGTGGCCTGACCGCCGATCTGGCCGGTGGCCTGACCGGTGCTTGTTGCTGCTGTCGGATACGACCGGGTGCGTTGAACGTTCGAGGTGCGATTGACATCAAAGCCGGTGGCGATGAGCGTGATCTTGATCTCACCGGGAGGGAAGTTTGGATCAATCACCGCGCCGATAATAATATTGGCATCAGGATCAACTTGCTTAGCGACGATGTCTGCCGCTTCGTAAACTTCCATAATGCCTAAATCCTCACCACCGGTGATATTGAAGAG
>Ga0308415_1001175_pt1 | contig 11351 bp, 11 predicted proteins | sample HotsprSampleOS55_FD_203465 | JGI IMG/M metagenome (GOLD analysis project Ga0308415, IMG submission 203465) | Hot spring phototrophic mat microbial communities from Octopus Spring, Yellowstone National Park, Wyoming, United States - 20090730_OS55 ... | reverse complement strand
ATTCTATCTATCTCCTCGCTGCTTACATCACTCACTAGGTTGAAGTTACCACCTTGCATGGTATCTACCATCAGGTTACTTAATGAATTAGTCATCTCGTTTATCTCGCCCTCTGCCTCAGGCATGAACCTAGTTATGCCCTGTCTAACATTCTTCATTATACCTATCGCAGGTGCAAGTGCAACAGCAAGGTCGCCTATATCATGTACAGTACTAAGTCTTAGATGAACCTGCTCCAAGGCCATCTTAGCGTTATTCATAACCTTAGCCAGCCTTCTGACCTCTGCTAACTCATTCGAGAGCATCTTACCTGTATCCATATCGTGTCTATTCACAGAATCAACTATCCTCCTGAATAACATAGAGTCCCGCTCTCGCATCTTTGCTAGTAATGAATCTATCTTCTGTATCTGTAACTGTATCCTGTTTATAGCATACTCAACCCTAGGTCTGAGAGGACCCTGTGGCTTGAATGTCTCCTTCAGTCTCTCAGTAGTACTCCTATCATCCCGCTTAACCCATTTACTTGTGAACTCAGCCATACTATGCATCTTAAAGTACTCTATTAACATTAGTATGTGTATAGTAGTTGACAATGTAAATTAGAAATTTATTAACGGTTATTTAATAATCGTTATGCAGAGCATAGTGGTATTCGACTCTGGACTAGGTTCGTTAGCGTTTATAAGAGCGCTTATCAGTGAACTGCCGTACGAGAGTATAGTATACTTTGCTGATAGGGCAAACCATCCATACGGAAGGAAGAGTAAGGAAGAACTAGGTAAGATTATACATTCTAATATTCGGTTTATATCTGATGAGTACAAACCTAAGTGTATAGTTGTAGCATCTATAACACCTTCATTACTGGTTCTAAGTAAAGCAAGATCTTACAGTACAGTGCCTCTATTCGGTACATACCTGTATCTTGATAAGGCATACGTATCATCAAGGAATAAGGGCATAGCATTACTGGTTACTAGTGTATTAGCAAAGAGTATGGAGTTGGATGATATACTGAAAGGTTATACAAGTAGGTGCAGGTTTAAAGTGATAGATGCTACAGATCTGGTAGAGTATGTGGAGAGTGGGAGGTTCCTTTATGAGAAAGGTGTAGTGGAAGAGGTATGTGGTGAGATAAATAAGGACCCTGCTATAGATACCATACTACTTGGAAGTACACATCTATCATTCCTTGAGGATTATATAAAGGAAGCAACCCATAGTATAGTTATTAATCCCATAGTATACAATATAGATAGAATAAAGGGTTACCTTAGCAACCATGATATGCTTGAGAGAGGTAAGAGGAAGAGGGGTCTAACAGAAGTTATTGTGAGTAGTAAGAGTGATGTCGATGTGAAAGGCTTCATGAATATATTATCAGAACTAGGCATAAATATTGATAGTGTGAGGTTTAGAACTGTATGCAGATAGAATATAAGGAGAGAAAGTATAGCCTATCATCTTCGCTTATACTCTATGCTTAACCCCATACTCTATCCTTGAACGTCCACTTTTTATTGGTCAGGAAGTTCCATGCAGATGCAAGTGCTATAGCAGTGAACAATGCAGTCTCGTATCCTATTCCATGGATACTATGGAGTAGATATGTTAGAGTGAACTGTATACCACCCCCTATAGAACTCAATGAGAGGTAGTATGAGTACTGCTTCAATGTATACATGGGTGAGAAGTTGGTATCCTCGAACGTCCATACCTTGTTGAGTAAGAAGTTAGATGTTATAGATGATAGTATGCCTATAAGGGTTGCTGTACTTGAATCGTTGATTATCAGTCTTGCTATACTTGCAAGTGTATAGTTCACTGCCAAGCCTATAGAGCCTACAGTATAGAACCTTGCTGCTCTAGATAAGAATAGTATAGAGCCCCTTCTCTCATGCCTATTCATCTTTCTACCATACCTGTAGAGCGTCCATAAGGCCTTGAGGTAATCTAACATCACATGCTTATCTAACTTGCTCTTACCCTTACTCCTATTGATGAAGGTGTATGGTATCTCCTTAACCTTGATACCCCTGGCCTTCACCAGTATCTCTAAGAGTATCTTATAGCCAGAGGTATCGAACTCTATCCCCTCAAGTATGTACCTCTTGCATGCAAAGAAACCAGAGACTACATCCATTATCCTTAGCCCCAACAACATTCTAGCAGCAGCATTTGCTACCCTACTCATCACCTTACGCCTGATACTCCAGTTCAATGTTGAACCTCCCTTTATGTATCTAGACGCTATTATGAGATCGTAACCATCGTCGTTGAGTCCTTTCAGCATTACTGGTATCAGATCTGCCGGATGTGAGAGATCGGCATCCATAACTACTATATTCTTACCATTCGATGTCTTAAGACCGTCAAGTATAGCAGATATGAGACCAGTCCTGCCATCTCTCCTCATCACCTTTATGCTTAGATGACTGGAATTACTGTCTGCATAACGCTTGACTATATCTGCAGTACCATCTGGGCTATTATCATCAACTACTATAACCTCTGCATCGCTCTTAACGTTATCCTCTATGGATCTTATCAGATCAATTATGTTGGTAGACTCGTTGTATGTAGGTATTATTATAGATAGCGTAACTCCCTTGCTTATACCATCACCCATCTCATTCTGCCCAGATAGCATGTGTTGAGTAAGGGATGCTACTTTAAGTATTTTGTTGATTAGCTCTCCTTATAGAAAAGGAATTAATTTATACCATGATCTCTAGATGTTAGATATGAGCATTACAGATAAGATATTCTGGCTTAGAATAGGCTTCGCCATGCTCGCAGGACTGATATCTGGAGCCCTAGGCTATCTGAGCGGTAACCCTCAAGGATTCAGGGGGATAGGTATAGGCTTCCTGCTCTACTTCATCTCTTATATAGTGGCTAGGATAGCATTCGGTAAGAGGGTACCGTTATCGGAGCATAGGAAGCTAGTAACCACTGGCATGGGTGCTTATGTATTCATGTTCCTAACTGTATGGATACTCTATAATACGTATGTGTATGAGCAACAATTAAGTAACGGTACATAATCTAACAGTAGAATATTGTTATTATATTATTAGTATGATATGATGATATGATGATATGATGTGATATGGCATGGGATTACAAGACTCCAGGTATACCAGAGGAGCTGTTCATAAGGGATGAGAGCGTGCCTATAACCAAAGAAGAGGTTAGAGTGATAGCCTTAAGTAAGGCAAGGTTAAGAGAGGGCTACAGAGTTATAGATCTGGGTTGTGGGACTGGGAGTATAAGCATAGAGGCTGCCCTTCAAGTAGGTAGAGATGGTAAGGTGTATGCAGTAGATAGAGACGCTACTGCTGTTATGCTTACAAAGGAGAATGTAAAGAGATTCGATCTTAGCAATGTTGAGGTTATACACTCCGATGGGAGGGAGTTCATGAATGGTATCCCAGATGATTCTGTGGATGCTATCTTCATAGGTGGTGCAGGCGGAGAGATCTATGATATGGTGAAGTTATCCTATGGTAAGTTGAAGCAAGACCGTAGAATGGTAATAGATACTATACTCATAGAGAGTATGTATAGTGCATTGGATGCATTGAAGGGGTTAGGTACAAAAGGTATAGATATCACAGAGGTTATAGTAGCGAAGGGTAAGAGGCTAAGTATAGGGACGATGCTCACTGCTAGGAACCCGGTACTCATAATTACAGTAGAGAAATGAACCATTGCTACGTAGATAAATCAGTATTGCTATATGAGCAGATTACTAATAAGCGAACCATTCCCTCAATGAGTAGCTACGCCGATCAAGTTAAATATAGTCAACATAAAAAGATGGATATGAATAGTAAGTTATACTGTGTAGGCTGTGGTCCAGGAGACCCGGAGCTTATAACAGTAAAGGCTAAGAGGCTGCTCGAGAGCGCTGATGTTATATTTGCTCCTACCTCCAAGGAGGGCAAGGAGAGTATAGCGCTTAGTATAGTAAAGCCTATACTAGAGGCTAGAGAGGAGAGGCCTGATATCAGGGAGTTGGTATTCCCTATGCTCAAAGACAGAGGAGTTCTAAAGGATATATGGAGGAGGAATGCAGATGAGATAGCACGTGCATGTGTATCAGGCAGACTTACACTCTATCTATGCGTTGGTGATCCATCGTTGTATAGTACATTCTCTTACCTGCATAAGGAGTTGAAGGAGCGTTATCCTAGCATAGATGTAGAGATAGTTCCAGGAGTAGCATCGTTCACATCATTCGCATCCAACGCAAGGATGAACCTAGTTGAAGGAGAGCAGATCATGGCTATAGTCCCAGCATGCTATGACCTTGCTAGGGTCAAGGATGTAGCAAAGGTATGCGATACCATAGTCTTCCTTAAGGATGGTAGGTACTTCAACGATGTAGTAAGTATATTGAGGGATAGCATGCCAGATAATTCACAGATAGCCATAGCCCAGGATGTAGCAGGTGATGAGGAGAGGATAAGCATAACTACTCTTAGAGAAGTTGATACCAGTATAGCAGATAAGTACTTCTCATTGATGGTGGTAAAACGTGCCAGATAAGGTAACTGATTATACAAACAGTAGCGACAGTAATAACAACAACAGTAGCAGTATACCAATGCTAGAAGGTGGAGTAGTATGGTAACAAATAAGAGTGATAGGAGCAAGGTGTACTTCGTTGGTGCAGGCCCAGGAGACCCGGAGCTTATAACAGTAAAGGCTAAGAGGCTGCTCGAGAGCGCTGATGTTATAGTGTACTCTGGCTCGCTCCTGAACCCAGAGATACTCAAGTATGCAAAGAGTAATGCTATGCTGTATGATGCATCGACTATGGATAGAGTACAGATATCAGATATCCTGAAGAGTAGTGCAAATGAGGGCAAGTTAGCATTAAGGCTACATGATGGTGATCCATCCCTGTACAGTGCTATAAAGGAGCAGTTGGATACTCTACAAAGAGAGGGTATAGAATGCGAGGTAGTCCCAGGTATAAGTGCCCTATTCGCTAGTGCTGCTAGACTGAAGATTGAACTTACACTACCTGATGTTACACAGAGTGTGATAATAACGAGGGCAGAGTTAAGAACACCTGTGCCAGAGAGGGAGAGTATAAGGGAGTTGGCTAAGCATAGATGCACCATAGCATTCTATCTCAGTGTACACCTACTCGAGGATATAGTAAAGGAGTTATATGCTGCAGGATATGAGCAGGATACACCTATAGCAGTAGTGTACAGGGCAACATGGGATGATGAGAAGGTAGTGGTAGGTACATTAAAGGATATAGTAGAGAAGGTTAGGAGTAACAGGATAAACAAGACAGCAGTGATAATAGTTGGTGAGGTTATCGATCCGAAGCGCTATGGGTACTCAAAGGTATACGATCCCTCATTCACTCACTCATACAGGAGTGGCATTAGTGGCTAAACCAAGAATAAAATAAAATATAAGTCGCTTACTAGTTATATCATCTGAGTTGTGGAGAAGGATAAAGTCAGGTAGTGGTGATAGGGATGTATCATATTACATTAAAGTAGGTCTATTAGCGCTCATAGGTATAATACTATTCTCCATAATAGGTAATCAGAGTGTAACAATCCTAATGAACATGGAAGAGTTCGGTGGTATCTACACCAAGACCATATACTATTCATTCATAAGTGGTATAGTGTTATCTGCTATAGCACTGATAAGGGTAGATATAAGGAATAGGAGATCTCTCATATGGTGGATAACGCTATTCATAATATCATACATAAGGGGCTCCAATGAGCTTATAAGGTACCAGGACTTCAGATTAAGTAAGGTTAACTTCTTGGTATGGCAGGCTACCAAGGTAGTGCTACTAGCACCGTTATTCTCCAACATGATGTTCGGTATAACATTAACATACATGCTGGATGGTAACGATATAGGTTTATCATCTATATGGAATATATTCACACTCCCGTTCATAACATCCCCAGACCCAACTATAGCTGAGAATATGGTAATACCTATGATACCTGCCCTAACACTCTTCATACCACCATTGCTATCTGTAATAGGTATAAGGCTGATACTGTATGTAGGTATGCACCATATAGCCAGTGTAGTAATGGCTTATATACAGGACTTGTACGAGAGGAGGCCTAGGTATCTATTCTACCTCTCTGTTATAGAGATGATAATAGGTATAGGTCTACTGTGGACCGCATTCAATATGTTCTTCATCTCAAGGATAGATTACAACACCAAGTATGCTATAGTAGGTACTATACTAGTAGGTATAGCATTCATAGCATGGTCCATCATAGATAGAAGTAGATCAAGGCTGATAATACTGCCCTCTAGAAGTAATATCTACATAAGGGCATTGACTATAGTCTCGATAGCGGTTATAGTGGGTGTTATAATGGCAGTTAACAACAGTATAGCAGATGCTAGGAAGATAGAATGGCTCGGCCCATATACAGCACAGCAGATAACGGTGAATAGGTATCTAGCAGAGTTAGATGAGGTTAAGGAGTATCCATACGATGTAAAACTCTTATCTGTAGCACCGACAAGGATACCTACATACACGGCACAGAACATAGAACTCTTGAGCAAGATAAGGATCTGGGACTGGACTGCAGCGTTCGCAAAGCTTAGACCCGCTATAGGTCTCATACCATACGTTGAGTTCGCTGACTCAGATATAGTAAGGTTCAATGATAAACTCTTCTGGTCTGCTGCTATGACACCAAAGTTACCTGATGTAATACCAATAGAGAATAGATGGTTCGCTGAGCACTTTGTGTATACACATGTACCCAATGGCTTCCTTATGTTAGACTCGCATACTGGGAACGAGGAGGAGAGTAGTAAGTACTTCACACAGAGGAGGATATACTATGGGGAAGGAAGGTTATTCAATAGTACATGGGCAGCATTCCTAGCAGATAGGCAGACTACTGATGAGGTAGAGGGATACTTCTATACAGGCAGTGGAGGGATAATACTCAACCCACCACTGACATGGTTATTCGAGTCCAACTTCCTACTCTCGTACCCAGATAAGGCTATACACATCTTGAGGTACAGGGATATACATGATAGGATGAATCTACTCTATCCTTACTTCAACTATGAATTTGGTGCAAACAGGATAGATGTCATACCTGTAACTAATGGTGAGAGTACCTACTGGCTCATGCCATTGATAGTGAGGATGAGCACTGATAATGTACCATGGAGCGTAGGTAACCCATTGTATAGACTAGTAGGGTATGCTCTCATAGACTCATACAATGGGAGCATAGATATAATAATAAGGGGGGATGACTTCTTCACAGAGATATTCCTGCAACAGTACAGTGATGCAGATAATATAAGCAGGGAGGTACCACCATGGCTGGTCAATCAGTTAAGGTATCCTCCAGAGTTATTCATATGGAGGGTACAGATGTACAACTTCTACCATGTAACGGATGTTGCTACGTTCATAACTGCCAGGGAGTTCTTTGAGATACCAGCCAGATTAGAGCCGTACTACATATTCGCCAAGCCTCCAAACATAAACAACATAGAGTATATAGGTCTACTATCGTTGGAGTTGAGGGGAGCTGCAGGTAGGAATCTAGCAGGATACATGATAGTAAGGAACGATCATCCAAACGATGGTGAGATGATATTCTATCAAGTACCTATAGGCTCAAATATACAGTTGTTGGGTCCCACGGCAGTACAACAGGCATTAGAGAGGGATCCAGACTTTGCTACACTAAGGACGCTATTAAGAAACCCAAGGGTAGGGGATAACATACTGTATAGAGTAGGAGATCAGGATGTGTACTTCATACCCATATACACTGCTGGTACTGAGGGTGTGGTAGCACAGCTAGGCAAGATAGCGGTAGTCGGGGCAGCTTTCACAGGCGACTACTACGTTGGACTAGGCGATAACCCTATACAGGCATTCAATGCATACCTTACAAAACTTGCAGGGCTGAGTATAGACCAGACAGAGATTGATAGACAGAGCAAGATAAGTAACATAATGGGTATACTTGAGGATAAGAATCTAACTATAGCCAAGCCTACTAGTATAAATGCGCCGCTGGTATTCAAGGAGAAGGAGCTCAACTACATCACAGTTGATGACCTACAGGCAATCAATGGGGAGATAGAGGCGTTCATATCATCTAGAAGCAGGGTTATAGTATGGGAGGAGGGCGATCTTATTAACATAGGGTTCATAGAGGTTGTTGATGGTGTTGCAGAGTTACATTACGTAAGCATCAGGCTAGGGCTATAGTATCAATAACAATAACAGATAGATATAGGTATGGAGGAGAAGATAGAGATTGAGGAAGAGAAGATGATACTAGTTGTAGACAACCTCTCCTATTATTTACCAGAACTCCTTGAAATCCTAGATGGACTTGGTGTAGAGTATAGAAGTAAGAGATACTACGAGTTAGACCTAGATATGCAACATCAGGTATATGATGGAATAATACTATCTGGTAGAAGGAGTAATGATAGAATTATGAACGTTATTAACATGAAGTTGGTCAGGTATGCATACACTAACGATATCCCACTGTTAGGTATATGCTATGGTCTAGAGATCATCGCATTGACATTGAATGGAACTATAAAGAGGAGTGGGAGAGTACTAGGCTTCAACGATGTATACGTTGTAGAGGATAACCCTCTCATAGATATGGGAGTTATAAGAGTCTATGAGAACCATAACTACGCTACTGCTACACTGCCTCAGGGATTCATCAGTATAGCTTGCTCTGATACATGTAGGAACGAGGCTGTGATGCATAATCAGAAGAATGTGTTTGGTGTGCAGTTCCACCCAGAGGCTAGTGGTGCCTATGGCATAGATATAATTAAGAGGTTCATTGATATATGCTACCGTAGGAGTTGATAAATCATTATTAAGGTACAAGTCAGGAGCCACCTGCACCGCAGGCACAGAACCCATACTCATCTATCCTACTGCTACAGAATATGCACTCTTCACCATACCTAACATCCTCTGCCCTCTTACCATATAGCCTGTAATGATCATCTATGAGAAGGATCTCCTCTTCTGTATCGATATAATTATCAACACCCATGGTATATTATAGGGGAGCTTGTATTTAAATATCCCCCACTTAATCAGACTCTGTTAACTTGGCTAGTGAAGTGTATATGATATGCTAGAGGCGTTAAGTTGACAGAACCTGTTAGTATCTGCTTCTTTAATTAATACTCTATCTAACTCAGTAACTTCTCTGTATCTGTAACCTCCTGAGAGATCCATACCAATATATAATAGCGCCGGGGACGGGATTTGAACCCGTGCGGCCCTTACGGACCACAGACTGACTGTGCAATAGATAGCATAGCAGGCCTGCCCCCTACCAGGCTAGGGCACCCCGGCTCACACCAGATATAATGGGCAAGTATTAATTTATGCTTTTACTAAACTACAGCATGGTAAAGCCTAGAAGATCACCAGGAGATAAAGGTAAGAGGAGGTTAACCAAATGGCAGCTAATAATGCCTGTGATACTTGTAGGAGCGGGTACAGGTATAGCATACCTAATAAGCATCTTCTTTCTAGCAAAGTCCCCATTAGAGCAGTGTATAACAGGTGAGGATCTACCATTCAAGATACATGCTATATTAGAGGTAACTATAGATGGTAATGTTACAACTGTTCCTGAAGGGATTGGTAGGAGTGCAGAATGCCTAAGGCCATTACATACAAAAGAGGAAGGTAGTGTGTATGTGGTATACTCTAGACCCATACGCTTCACACTGATGGACCTTATAAGACTATGGGGTTTAGATACAAGCAACTACGATATAAGCATATACGTTAATAAAGGTGAAGAGTATGTCAGTGCAGATAACGATCCTCGCAGGGTTGTATTCGAGGATGGTATGCGTATAAGGATGGAGTTGACTACTCGTAGATGATAAACTCTTGTGTATTTACATTACAGCCATAGTAATGTATCTTCTAAAGGATTAAATTACTCGTATGGGATGCAATGTAGGTATGAATAGGAACAAGAGGGCTGCTGTTATAAGAGGCGATGGAGTGGGTCCAGAGTTGGTAGATGCTATGCTTATGGTATTGAAGTCATGCAATACCCAAGTAGAGCTCATACCATGTGATGCAGGGTCTGAGTGGTGGGAGAGGCATGGAGGAGAGTCATATATACCAGATGCTACATGGAGCATATTAAAGCAGAGCGATGCCTGTTTCAAGGGACCAACAACTACTATACCATCTCCCAAGGCACCAAGGAGTGTTGCTGTAACACTCAGACAGACATTCGACCTATATGCAAATATAAGACCTATAAGGACATATGCAAGGTCAGCTAAGCAGTTGGACTTCATATGTGTAAGAGAGGCTACTGAAGGGTTATACTCTGGCATAGAGTTCAAGGTAGGCGATGACGCTGCAATAGCTATAAGGAAGATAACACGTAAGAAATGCGAGAGTATAGCAAGGAAGGCATCTGAGGTAGCAGTATCGAATAACTACAGCAAGGTGATAGCGATAACCAAGAGGAACATACTCAAGGAGACCGATGGTATATTCATAGATGCTGTAACCTCTATATGCTCAAGCAAAGGACTACAGGTTGAGGAGTACTATATAGATAACATGTGCCAACAGTTAGTAAAGAATCCTGAGAGGTTTAACTCATGTGTTCTGGTTAGTACCAACCTCTTCATGGATATAATCTCAGAGACAGCTAGTGCCCATCTAGGCTCCATAGGGAATGTATACTCTGCTAACCTAGGGGATAACTATGCTATGTTCGAGCCTGCCCATGGCTCTGCACCCAAATACAAAGGCTTGAATAAGATGAATCCAACAGCAACTATACTCTCTGGTGCATGGATGCTTGAGTATCTTGGTGAGAAGGATATAGCAAAGGCTATATTCGATGCCGCTAGGGATGTCATAAACGAGGGAGTATACATCACCTACGATCTGGGAGGTAATGCTACCACAACAGAGATGGCTGAGCAGATAGCATTAAAGGCAGCAAGGATGCTAAGACGATGATCCAACCATCAAGATATAAGCATGAAGATGGAAGGATATATGGATAGATTGGTCTTGTTGTTATTATATCATAATAATAGCAAAATAAAGAGGATCTCTGGTAAGATAATAGATTCGTAGCATCAATAACTTATGCAGATGTTATCCTATAGCAGGATTAATTAATTATTTAAGTGGTTCCAATGATAATTAGAGCATAGTATGGTAACCAACTTAACACAGGAGGCTAAGGCTAAATGGGCTGAGGCCATAGCAGCAAGAGACCCAGAGGTTAAACTCAGGTTACTCAAGGAGTTCT
>Ga0308415_1001171_pt1 | contig 11394 bp, 9 predicted proteins | sample HotsprSampleOS55_FD_203465 | JGI IMG/M metagenome (GOLD analysis project Ga0308415, IMG submission 203465) | Hot spring phototrophic mat microbial communities from Octopus Spring, Yellowstone National Park, Wyoming, United States - 20090730_OS55 ... | reverse complement strand
TGACCTGCCTCCACCTCCACCACAGGCAACCAGAAGCAAGGCCGACAGCAGGCACCCGAACAGGAGTAGGCGACGCATTGCGACACCCCCAACGTCCGCATATTCCCAAATCCGGACTCCACGCTTCGTGGTCTTCGCTTCACCACGCAGCCTCGGGAGACGATCGCGGTGGGGGAGATTCGGGATCCTGCTGCACTCCGACCGGATGATCGATCGTTTCGCCTGGACGCACTCGACTTCGATGTCCCACGACCAACATTCCTGGGAACTCGGCGAGCAGCGGCAACCCGGTCATGACCCGAAGGTCAGAGTCCGCTTTCAGCTCGGCATCCGCAGCCGGGTCAACCGAGCGCGTCACAGTTGTCTGACCATGATGGTGATGCGGTGAGAACCCGAGCGCGCTGTGCTCGTGCGGAAGATCCGCCCCGCAACGGCACTCGATGCGCGGGAGTGGCACGAGCACGACCGCAACGAGACAGGTAACCACGATGAGCGCACGAAGAACAGAACCGAAGAATCGCCGTCGCACCTCGCCCACCCGCGACCACGAGCACGATCGCTATCCTGAAGATAGTAAATCGGGGCCGCGGTCATCGTCAGGGTTTTTCTGATGTTTTAACGGGATCGACACCTCAGTTCGGGGAAGCACCCCACGGGACGATCGATCGACCCGAGAGGCGATCAACCTTCTTGCCTCAACCGCTCTGACGCGTGCCCAACCAATGAACGCGCGCATCGTCGGGCTCGATCTGCCGCGGATCCCGTCGCGCGAGCGAGGCCGGTAAGCTTTGGCATGACACGAGCAGCCACATCGGGCGCTGCGCGAGTCGCGCAGCCCCTTTTGGGCGGCGAGCCGTCGCGTAAAAATGCACTGTCGCTGGCTCCTACCTCAGCACGCTGTCGTCGAGAAAAGCAAAAATCCCGGCTTCCAGTCCAAAAGCGCCTGGTGGGACCACACGAGGCTCTATGCCTCCGACATCCCTCTTCCGAAGAAGTGCGCACACGAGCGGAGATACCATTTTCTCTTCCTTCGAGACGCCGTGCGCGACGGGCTCGGCAGGCGCGACACCGCAGCTCTGGTCCGATGGGTAAGCGTGTCGCCACCCACCACCCGCACGTGAGGCTTCGACGAGACACAGCAGCTACTCGTCCCGACGCACGACCACTGGCTCAGGCCGCTCTTCGCGCTCACGCTCAGTCTCGGCTTGCGGCAAGGCGAAGCGCTTGGCCTGGCGTGGGAAGACGTGGACGTCGAGCGCAGCGTGCTCATGGTGCGCTGGCAACTCCAGTTCGTGGACGGCCAGTGGCAGCGCTTGCCGCCGAAGTCGAAGCAGAGCCGCCGCACCCTGCCGCTGCCGCCACATGCCGTTGACGCGCTCGAGCAGCAACGTGCACAGCAACAGCAGTGGCGCGCATGTCCTGAGTGGCAAGGTAACCCATGGAACCTTGTCTTCACCACGCACACTGGTACGCCGCTGTTTGCGCGCAACGTCGTGCGTGCGTTCCAGCAGTGCTGCGTGGCGGCTGGCGTGCCAGTCATCCGCTACCACGATCTGCGGCATGCCACGGCAACCTTCTTGCTCGCCAGTGGTGTGGATTTGAAGCTGGTGAGCAGCATCCTTGGCCACAGTCACATCAGCATCACGGCTGATTACTACACGCACGTCACCAGTGGCCTCTTGGCGCCAGCGCTCGAGCGGCTGCGTGACGTGTTTGCGTTGCCGGGATGACGGCCGCGGTCGGACAGCGACCGGCCGCCGTGCTTATTGCAGTACAATTGCAGTACTCGGCGCCAGGAAGCTCACCAGCGGCAACCAGTCTGCTGATTGGTTCCTTGTCCTACTGCGGGTTCTGCTGGTAGGCCATGAGGGGCTCGAACTCCCAACCCACTGATTGGCATGTCCCATAGACATTCCTTCCGACATTGCGAACATAGGCCGGCCGTTTCCCCCTCGTGCGGTGTGCTTCCCGAGAATGGAGGTGGCATGCCAGCGCGCATGAGCAGGCGCTCAGCATCGTGGAGCGGTGCGCGGTGGGCATGGGTATCAGGGGTCGGTTAGGCGGGTGCGGGGAAGGACCTGCATAATTGATCACGCCCAGTGCCGTATTTCCAACCAAGGCGCAATGCATTCATGAGAACAAGAGGAGGTAAGAGGATGAACCACTGGCGTGTCCATCCATATCGGTCGCCGGAGGAAGTTGCAGCACTCCTCGACCGCCTAGGACACTCTGCCGCGCCCCTGGTGCACCCCCAACGTATCCTTGCCCAGCTGCGCCGTGAGCGCTCAGCAATCGGTCGCTTTAACGGCTGGCTCGCTGATCATATTGTGGGGCTTGCCGGCACCATGGCATTCTTTTACTTCTTGTGCATCCTGATGGCCGGCTGGGCTTTCTGGCAGAGCGGAATCGAGCATAACCACGGCTTCGACCCCTACTCATTTCTCTCTTTCTTGAGACCAAAGCTAGTCAGGGCGCAGCGAGAGACACGTACCTGATCCTGCTATTACAGTAGCTAACGTAGCCAGCCAAGTGACAAGGCGGGAACCACAGGGTTCCCATTGCCGAATAATACTGGAAGCAACTAGAGGTACAAGGAGGAGCAATGAGCGAACCACTGACACTGGCAAGTCGTACCGTTGACCTGGTTTTCCCTGTAACACCTGTCGAGGGAGGCACGGCGATCCTCCCAGTCGATCATGCCTATCCCCTCTTCGCTGCGCTGTGCCGCATCGTGCCGCAACTCCACGGAGACCGGCACGTTGGCATCACGCCACTTGCAGGGCGCCTCCTAGGCGAGCGGCGCATGGCCATTGACCGCTGGGCTCAACTCATACTCCGGATGCCGCTGGAGCGAGTAGCCACTTTTCTCACGATTGCTGGAAATGTCTTGGATATTGATGGCACCCGGCTCGCAGTTGGGGCACCCGATGTGCGCGCCCTCCGTCCAGTTTCAGCCCTCCGTAGCCGGCTCGTTGTGATCCGCGGTTTCACCGAACCTGAACCGTTTCTCACGGCAGCCCACGCCCAACTCGCAGCTCTTGGGATCCGTGATGCGACGGTGCGGCTCGTGCCGCGTCGTGCGGCTCGTCCCTGGGAGCGGGATGGGCGCGGTGGCCACGGCCCCTGGATCCGACGGACAGTTCGCATCCGCGATCACGAGGTGGTTGGCTATGCCCTTGACGTCGAGGGATTGACCTCAGCCGATTCCCTCTTGCTCCAAGCCATCGGGATCGGCGGTCGACGCCGGTTCGGCTGTGGCCTCTTCCTCCCGCGGAAGGAGCGTTGATGAATGTTCCGCGTGTTGCTAGCGAAGCGCAGTGACACCCCTGACGCGCCCGAAGACGCAGAGACCCTCCCAGGGCATCTCGAACTCGTCCTACGCGTGGCCCAGACACTCCTCTTTCATCGTCGTACAGCAATACTCGACATGCTCGGGCTGGAGGCAGAGCCCTGGGGGCTCGTGCTGGAGCAGGCTGTGCTGTGTGCAGCGGCACTCCACGACCTCGGCAAGGCCAACGACCAATTTCAGCATCTCGTGCGCGGCTATCGCCGCAGACAGGCCTATCGGCACGAAGTGCTCAGTCTTCTCCTTCTCCAGCAACGTCCCGCACTCGATGCCTGGCTTTTCGACGGAGTACCACCAATTGCCCGGGCACTCGCGCTCCGTGCCGTTTGCGGGCACCACCTGCGTTTCTCCCCAGACACCTCGTTGCAGCCGCAACCATCCGGGCAGGTCACGCTTCGCCTGTTGCTCGACCACCCCGATGTGCACGCAGCGTTGCAGCGGGCGAACGTCTTCCTCGCACGCAACACGCCTCCTGAACTGGACGCGTTCGAGCTTGCGCTTGCCGATGAACCAGCGAGAGCACTGGCTCCATGGCTGGTCGAAATGCTTGCTCCGGTCTGGGCGGACAACGATGCTCGCCGCTGTGCCGGGGCAGTCTTGGCCCTGCTGGTGGCAGCTGATATCTGCGCATCGGCAGTCGTGCGCCAGGGGATTGATCCGGCCCAGTGGGCTGAATCGGCACTGGCGGCCATGCTCCAAACTGGCGATCTGGAGCAGATTATTAAGCGTCAACTGGCAGGAGGCTCGCTTCGCCCGTTTCAGGCAACGGTGGCGTCCTCGCCCCCTCGGCTAACACTGGTGACGGCCGGTTGTGGTACCGGAAAGACGCTCGCGGCCTATTGCTGGGCCGCCCGGCAAGCAGTGGGCCGCCGACTCTTCTTCTGCTACCCGACGACGGGCACAGCGACCGAGGGGTTCACTGCCTACGCCTTCCCTGACTTCAGCGACAGCGCTGCGCTCATCCATAGCCGTGCGGCCTATGATTTGATGGAACTCCGGGCCAGCGATGACCAGCCGAGCGCGATTGAGCAGGCATGGAGCGGACTGGTGCCCTGGGATGCGCCGCTGAGCATTGGGACAGTCGACGCCGTGTTGGGGTTGCTCCAGCACGCCCGCACCGGATTGACTGCTTTCCCAGCACTTGCGGGAGCAGCGTTCGTCTTCGACGAGATACACCTCTACGATGATCGCCTCTTCCGCACATTGCTTCGCTTCCTCGCTGCCTGCCGCAACGCACCGGTGCTCCTGATGACTGCCTCTCTCCAGCCAAACCGGCGCGCATCGCTCGAGCGCCTCGCGCAACAACTCGGTCAGCGGCTCACCGTCGTGTCCGGCCCTGCTGACTATGAAACGCTGCCTCGTTACATTCTCCAGCAGGCTGATCAGGAGATGGCAATGGCAGCAGTTGCGTGTGCGCTTGAGTCGGGTCAGCATGTCCTCTGGATCGTCAACACTGTCGAACGTGCGATGGAGATGGCACAGATGGCCTCCAAGCGAGGGTGGCCAGTCGCGTTGTACCACAGCCGTTTCCGCTATCGCGACCGACTGAACCGACACCATACGGTCGTGGAGGCTTTCCAGCGAGGCGCAGCGAGTGGCCCGATTCTGGCAGTCACAACGCAAGTCTGCGAGGTTTCGCTCGATATTTCAGCCGACCTCCTCGTGACCGAAATTGCACCACCCCCTGCGCTGATCCAGCGCTTGGGTCGACTCAACCGCTGGCTGATTCCCGGATCACATGGCAAACCAGCACTCGCACTGGTGCTCACAGCTCCCAGTGCTGCCCCCTATTGCCCTAATGAACTTGAAGAAGGGAGGCAATGGCTCGCGCAACTGAGCAACCGGCCAGTAAGCCAGCAAGATCTCCGCGATGCCTTCGAGCAACTCGCACCGATGAATGAACTTCTGCCTGCGACCGAGGTAGCCTGGCTCGATACGATGCTCGACACCACCCCGCGGTCACTACGTGAACCCGGCACTACAATCGAGGTACTGCGCGAAGAGGACTTATCGTTCATCACAAAGCGTGCCGATGCAATCGCGCATGCGATCCCAATGCTCCTCGGTCCAGTGAGCCAGGAACTCCCCTGCTGGCCACGTCGCTTCGGCATCCCGGTCGCGCCAGCCGGCCGCATCGACTATGACATGACATTGGGTGCACGCTGGTCTAAGGCAGGAGGCAGATAATGGGCACGCTGCGCATCAGCCTGTACGACCCTGGGATGACTTTGCTGCATCACGTTGGACTCGCTGGACTCTGGATGACACTCGAAGCCCTCGAACGGGAATATCCTGAGCAGACTGCCGCAATGAGGAACCTCGGAGGCTTCTGGCAACGGGAGCGCACCGCGGTCAAGTTGTGGTGGGACGGCGACGGAAAAGCCTTCTTCAACCGCCTCTTCACTGTCTCCTTCCGCTTAACCCCGGATGGGCGCATCTGGCTGCCGGGAATTGGCCACCCAGATCAGAGCGGCGACCTCGGGGTAACGCTCCAGAACGCGCTCCTGAATACATACCTTCAACACGGTCGCCACCGGTGTGCTGACTCGCCGAATCAACCGACTGGAACTCTGACGCTCACCATTGATGAGACACAAGTACCAGTACGATACCGAAAGGTCGCCTGGTACCAGCACCAGCGCGCTGCCAATGATTTCGCCCTCGATCGCCCCATACGGGTCAAGGGCTGGCTGTTCCCCGGCGGTGCGGTTCGTCATTCAAGCTACGAGGATGCTACCGCACTGACAGAACCGCCTGAACGCTGGCTTGCCCTGCTCTACGCTCCTGTCGCTACCTTTTACTTCTCGGTACGGCGGGCGGGGTTGGCCGTTCGCCCTTCATTCTGCCTCGTGCTGACGGAACTCGATGACCTGCCGACCCTGGCAACTCTACGCCGGGCGCTCGTCCCTAATCCAGTCAAAGAACTTGTTGTCAGTGGCGGGGCAGATGCTGCACTTCGCGTCCTCAGTGCTATCGAGGCGCGACACCTTCAGGAACATCTGAGAGCAGCGCGCTGTCAGGTCATCACCTTCGGCAAGGTTGGATGGGTTCAGGCGCAGCAGATCCGCATCGATGTTTTCGACGCGGAGGCAGTTCCTGCGGATGCCCGCCGCCAATACGCGCTTCTCCACCAGGCACTGCCTGCGATCCTACGGCCCAAAGCCGTGGGCAGACAACAAAATTCCCGTCGATCGCTGCGCAGTGAAAACACAACGTCCGACGATGCCGAGAGCGAGGTGACCGAACGCTACATCGTTTCACCAGTGCTCGACCTTGCCGCACGCAACCTTGTCAACGGTAGGTCCTGGTGGATGGGCTTTGCCCGGCTGCTCAGCGACCAGTTGCTCCGCCAGCAACTCAAAACACACCTTGGGGGGTTATACCAACAGCAAAGGCAGGAAGGAGGGTTAGCTGCAGTGGTCCGCAACGCATCGGCATTCACTGATCCAGGGGCAAAAGCAATAGTAGAAGCCTGCCACGAGGCTTGGCGCCGTCGGCTGGGGCAATTAAGTAAGGAGGCCAAGCGCGGGCGGTTTGAGTTCGGAACGCTTGTGGAGCGCGAGCGCGAGCGCTGGCGTGTCGCGCTGGCCAGCTGCCGCAACCTCGCGGCGCTCCGCGCCACACTGATGGATTTCTGGTCTCGTGCCGGCGCGCCCATCCCGGTGCTGCAGCAGCACTGGCAGGAGATCCTTCCCTACCTCACCGAGGCGCGCTGGCAGGAGGCGCGTGACCTGGCCCTGCTTGCGCTGGTGAGCTACGCAGGCGAGGAGCGTCCCGAGACAGCAGAGGCTGACGTCGAGGCTGCACAAGCCGGAGAGGAGATTAGTGCATGAGCAAGCATCTGTTTGGCATTGTCTGCACGCACCACGGCACAGCCGCGAACAACCGGGGAGAGACCGAGGGGAACATCACCACGCTGCAGAAGCTGCTCTGGCACAGTGAGGTTCATACCACGGTCTCGGCCGAGGCGATCCGCTGGGCTATCCGTTACTTCTGGCAGATGAACGGCAAAGCCGTGAACCGACGCTGGAACGACATCACAAACCAGCATGAATGGACGGAACAGGACTTTGATCCAGAACGTTACATCGACGATGATGTACTCGGCTACATGCGAGCAGAAGGCGCCAAGCAGGAGGCTAACGAGGCAGAGCAAACAACGTCACCAGGTAATCGCAAGACACGGAAGCGTGGCCAGACGACCGCACGCCGTTCACGGCTCGAGGTCACCCGCGCTGTCTCGCTGACCCCCTGGCGCGGCGACGTGACGTTCAATGCGGCTAGTATTAACGCCACACCCTCAGCGGCACGAGAGGGTTCCTTCCCCGTTCCCTACGGCACCGAGGTGCATGCGACACGCTACCAGTATGGCTTCGCGCTCACGCCAGCGGCCCTCGCAGATCCGGCGCGCGCGCTGGACGTGGTGGATGCCCTGATCGCGCTAGGGGAAGTCGCCGGCAACCATGCACGCTTCTTCTTCGACTTCTCACCTGAAACAATCGTATTCCGCTGGACAGACGACTTTGCACCGCGCATGCTCTACGCCTTTACAGCCAGCGCAGACGGCCAAGTACGGGTACCGCTGCTCATCGCGCGCGTCCAGGCCGGCGATATCCCTGCGAACGAGTTGGTGATTGGCGGTACACTCGCCATGACCGAAGACGGGCAAGTGCTCGCTGAGGCCGGCGCCACAGTCCTTGCGAGCGTCCGCGCGGCTGGCAAGGAGATTAAGAAGAAGATCCAGCAGGAAATAGAGCAGAAGGGAAACGCACACCACGCGCACGAGGTCTCGGACGTCTGAGTACTATCGAAGGAGAGTCGGCATGACGACGTGTGCCTGCTACCTCGCCGCGCCGATCGCGAGTTTCCGTTCCCCCTGGGCCCGAGAGTATTTTGAGACGCTGCCCGTTCCTCCGCCGTCGACGATTTACGGCCTGCTGCTCTCGGCCGTCGGTGAGCCGAACCGACTTGTCCACCAGGGGACTGAACTCGCAATCGGCCTGCTGAGCCAGCCGACCCGAGCGCGCATCTTCCGCACACTCTGGCGCATCAAGGATCATCATGTCCCGTTCGGGCACGGTGAGAACAAGCGTCCGGACTTCCAGGAACTTCTGATTGATGTACGGCTTGTCGTCCACGTCCGAACCGGCTCTGATCCTCACCAGCCGCCCCTCGCCGACCGAATCCGGAGAGCCCTGGAACAACCGGCATCAGTTGAGCGCTGGGGAGCACTCGCCATGGGGGAGAGTACGCATCTCGTCGACGAGTTCCGCTTTCTGCACACTGCAGAGGCGCAACTCCCGGCACGGTGGCTTGTGCCCGATGATCGTGGCCCACTCGCGCTTCCGCTCTGGGCTGACCACGTCGGCTCGAAGGGCACGCAGTTCGTCCAGTGCCGCCTCGATCAGGGCCAAGCTGATAGCCCACCTCAGTTCGCCTGGATCCGCATCACGTCGAACCAGACAGACTGAATACCGAGCCGGTTGGAGAGAGGAGGAGCATACCGTGTCGACAGAGGATTTCTGGTTCGTCTCCGAGGATATTGGGACAGATCCTGCCCCTGAATCGCTCGCAGTCGACGAAGAATGGGTGAGGGTTATGGGGCTTCACTCGCTCACGTACTGCGAGCGTCTGTACTATTTGGAAGAAGTGGAAGGGCTGCTCGTCGCGAACGAGCGCGTCTATGCAGGCCGCTCACTGCACGAGGAGCGCACAGCTCCCGACGAGACGGGGCGTGAGCGACGGAGCCTCTGGCTCACGAGCGAACGGCTGGGGCTGTATGGACGAGTCGATGTGGTTCGGACACGGGATGGGCAGCCAATTCCCTACGAACACAAACGAGGTCGGGTGCGTCGTGGAGCCAACGGAGAACCTGAAGCCTGGCCGTCGGATCTCGTTCAGCTTGGCGGGTATGCTCTCCTCCTAGAAGAACAGATGGGACGGCCGGTGCTAGAGGGACGTATCCGGTACCATGCTGATCAGGTCACAGTCCGTGTGCCGATCACGGAATCGCTCCGCGCACAGGTACTCTCGGCAATCGCTCGGGCAAAGGAGCTGCGCACGTACACAACGCGGCCACCGGTCATAGTCGAGGAGAGCAAGTGCGCGCACTGCTCGTTGGCGCCGGTCTGTCTGCCAGAGGAAGAGCGGTTAGTCGAAGGGACGACCACGGAGCCAGGTCGTCTCTTCCCGCCGCATCCGGATCGGGAGATCGTGCACGTCAATGCACAGGGCGCGCGCATTCGCCGTACCGGCGAGCAACTTGTCATTGAAGGGCCAGGGGCAGAGAGGGTTTCGCTGCCAATCCATACGGTCGATGCGCTCGTCCTGCATGGAAATGTCCAACTCACAACGCAAGCCGTGCACTTGTGTGCTAGCCATGAGGTCGGCATCCATTGGCTAACCCGCGGGGGGCGTTACCTTGGCGGGTTGGCTGCTGGTTCAAGCCCAGTCCAGCGCCGCATTCGCCAGTATCAAGCCCTGACAGATCCTCGCCAGCGGCTGGATTTAGCGCGTCGGTTGGTCACAGCACGGCTCGACAGCCAACTGCGCTTTCATCTCCGAGCAACACACACTGATCCGGCAAAGCGGACAGCGATCCGTGAGGCAATTCAGACAATCCGGCAGCAGCGAGCGAAGGCGGGGCATGCAGCTGACTCTGATACGCTGCGTGGCTATGAAGGTCTCGCCGGTCGCGCGTACTTCGCTGCCCTACCACACTTACTTGATCCCGAAATTCCCGAGACAATGCGACCAAGCGGCCGGTCACGGCGACCACCACAAGATCGATTCAACGCACTGCTGAGTTTCGGCTATGCACTCCTCTATCGGAGCGTGCTGGCAGCGGTGCTTGCCGTGGGCCTCGAACCGGCTTTTGGCTTCTTCCATACGCCACGCTCCACCGCCCATCCCCTAGTGCTTGATCTGATGGAACTCTTCCGGGTTCCATTATGGGATATGGTCGTGATTGCATCGTGCAACCGAAGGCAGTGGGATCCAGAGGTCGACTTTCACGTCGCGCGCGATCACGTATGGCTGAGCGATGAAGGACGTCGGAAGGCAATCACCCTCTACGAGCGCCGGCTGGAGGACACCTGGAAGCATCCAGTGCTCCAGTACTCTCTAAGCTATACGCGGACAATCGAACTCGAGGTGCGGTTGCTTGAGAAGGAATGGACGGGGGCGCCTGGGATGTTCGCCCGGGCGAGACTACGTTAGGATACAGAAGCAATGCGGAAGTGGCATGTAGTGGCGTACGACGTGTGCGATGATCGACGCCTACGTCGGGTGGCACAGGTTTTATGTGGTTATGGCGAACGACTCCAGTACAGCGTGTTTCGGTGTCGATTAAATGCGGTTGAACTCGAGCGGCTGCTCTGGGAACTCGAGAGCATCCTAGCCAAAGAAGATCGCCTTCTTGTCATGCCACTGTGCCAGCAGTGCGCGGAGGCGATCCGTGGGCGCAGTCGTGCAGAGTCCTGGGAGATTCCACCGCGGTATCGGATTGTGTAGCAACGAGGGACATTCAAGCATCGCCCTGTGGCGGGACAAACAGCGCATTGTCACGTGTCTACAAGAGCTGGCTAAAAGGAGGTGCTTGATTCGACTCAAAAACGCTCGCGATATGCTCGGGGATGTCGCTCCATGTTCCGCAACATGATAGGGAAATCGCAGAGAAGGCCCATGGACAGCGTGCTGGTGTTGCAGGTGCTGTGCAGTAACCTCTGATGTCACTAGGCGTTGAGCACAGTGGCCGGACGGCGAACTCATCGGCCGACCCTGTTGTGCAGTAACCTCTGATGTCACTAGGCGTTGAGCACAATACCTTCGGCCGGATGGTGCACAGCGGGCAGTATGTGCAGTAACCTCTGATGTCACTAGGCGTTGAGCACCAGAGCCCGCGCGACCAGGCGTGCCGTCTCGACTGGTGCAGTAACCTCTGATGTCACTAGGCGTTGAGCACCAGAGCCCGCGCGACCAGGCGTGCCGTCTCGACTGGTGCAGTAACCTCTGATGTCACTAGGCGTTGAGCACATGAGGAGCAGATG
>Ga0308415_1001169_pt1 | contig 11417 bp, 8 predicted proteins | sample HotsprSampleOS55_FD_203465 | JGI IMG/M metagenome (GOLD analysis project Ga0308415, IMG submission 203465) | Hot spring phototrophic mat microbial communities from Octopus Spring, Yellowstone National Park, Wyoming, United States - 20090730_OS55 ... | reverse complement strand
TAACTGATATGAGGGATAGATTGGTCTTCACATTACTTGCATACGGGAAGGCAGAGGTTATAGAGCCTACACCAGGCATGATAGATGTAAGTAGCCTCGAGTTCTCAGAGCCTATACAGGTTAAGAGCAGCAAGGGTACATTCGTGATGGAGTTCAGGTATGCTCCATCGGAGCCTCATATAGATAAACCATTGGTTATAAAGCTGAAGCTGTACGATGCAGATATGAATCCTGTAGAGAGTATGAGATACGATATAATGCTGTATGATAGCAGAGGAGAGCATATAGATAAGAGCCATAGATCAGTACAGACTAGAGATACACAGATATACAGCATAGATAGACCTGATACCTACAAGGTTGTGGTTACAAACATAAATAAGAGCGGGGAGAGCGCATCGTTCACAGTTACCGTAGTACCAGAGTTCCCTGTAGCAGTTATAGTTATGGGTATTGCGTTGATGGGCATGCTCATCATAGGTAGGGGTATATCGATGCGATAGATCCCATGTAGGACGCTAGCAATAAACATCTACCCTCAAATACAATATATCGTATATCGATATGATAGATCCCATGTAGGGAGTGCAGAGTAATGATGCCAGCGCTGCAATCATCTTTATATCATTCATAAATACCCTCTTCAGAGCCCTATTGTATGCTACAGCTGCAGGATGATATGTGGTGAAGTATATTCTATTCTCCATAGTTATGAACCTCCCCCTGTGCTCTTTGAACCTACCGTTATGTATCAATGTATCATGGGCTGTAGCCCCTAGTAAGCATACTATGTAAGGTCTTATAGCAGATATCTGTCTTAACAAGTAATCCATACATCTCTCTATCTCATCCCTCCTAGGTCTTCTATTATTTGGTGGTCTGCACTTGACAACATTAGTTATGAATAGCATGCTCCTATCCAAACCTGCATTGCTTAATGCCTCATCGAGTATCCTACCAGCAAAACCCACGAATGGTCTACCCTCCTTATCCTCATTTGCTCCTGGGGCTTCTCCTACAAGTATTATGCATGCATTAGACCTTCCCTCGCCTGCAACAGCATTACTTCTGTATGATGCTAATCTACATAACTTGCATACACTGACCTCTTCCATTATCACTCTCAGTTCATGCAATACTCTTCACTGTAGCAACTCCCCTTACATATGGACCCCCATTACCCATACGTAGGGTCTGCATAGGATCTCCTTTACCACAGTTGAGTATGGGTCTTATCTCATAGTGTTTACTGCAGGCATCTATGGATGCAAAGAACTCTGGTGCATTACCCATCACTATTACATCCCTGAACATATCATCCTCTCTAACCTCACCATTCTCTATCTTGTATGCATACTGGCATGATATACTCCAGTTATACCTATACATATCTATAGATGGTACCTTCTGTCCACATACCATGTAACCATCGTTTACATCCTTGATGATCTCATATACACTCCAGTCTAGAGGTTTTATGTATGTGCATGCCATCCTTATCAATGGCATATACTCATAACCTGTAGCCCTCATACCTGCATTTGGTTCTGTACCAAGTATGTATGCTGTTGCCCTGCTGTTCATATGGTTAACTAGTATACCATCCTTAACCAATACCTTCTCCCTTGCTATAACTCCTTCATCATCGTACTTGTAATGCCCAAGCGAGTAGGGTATGGTAGGGTCATCAGATACATTGAGAAGATCGGAGCCTATCCTCTTACCCAGCATATCACTCCACCAAGCACCTCCAGCCCATGCCATCTCATACCCTAGTACTCTATCTGCCTCTGATGGATGCCCTAGTATCTCATGCGTAAGGAGTGCAATAAAGTCAGGGTCCATTACTACTACAGCCTTATCCTCCTTCACTGGCTTAGCCTTGAGTAGCCTTACAGCCTTGTCTGCTATATCCTCTGCTATTCTACTCATATATTCATGGTTAAGCAGTTCCAAGCCTCCTCTGCCTCCCTCTACCCTTGATACGCTCTCTGTAAGCCCCTGCTCGTATGCAGTAGCATTCATACTCATAACAGTATCCATGTACCTCTGGATTATACTAGCCACCTCGCTACTCATGAAGAGCTTCTCTACATAATCGTAACCTGCATTCAGTGTAGATTTGTGTATACCTTCTCTCCTCCTTATTATAGAGTCGTACTCCTTAGCATCATCTATCAGTCTAGCAAACTCTACCCTGCTATCAACTTTGAACCCAAACTCTACCCTATCCCTATATGCCTTGGTATCTGCTAGGATAACCCTCTCCTTCACTCTAGCAGCAGATACCTTTGCCAACCTCACTGCTTTATCTACTGCATCTACTACATCTTCTCTGCTAGGCTCTGCTACTGCATAGAAGCCCCATGCACCATCCACTATGACCCTTATACTTAAGCCATGATCTATACTAGATGCTGTATGCTCTATACTCCCATTCTCCATTAGGAAGCCCTTGCTCTCTCTATACTCAACCCTAACATCTGCGTAACTTGCTCCTAGTTCAAGTGCGTATCCTATAGCCTTACCAGCCATATCCTCATCCAGCATGTCATTATTCTGTTATCACTATAATATAAATAAATAAAGTATATAGTGGCTCTGTTAACTTAACATCGCACTCTAGCATAGTGTACACGCTTCACTAAGTCCTTAAGTTAACAGAACCATATAGTTATAGATAAAGTTATAACCATCGCTCTACTCTATACCTTGATATGCATATAATGCATATATCTGATACTCATCTAGGATATGCTCAGTTCAACCTTAAGGAGAGGGAGGATGATGTATACGATGCGTTCAACTATGCTATAGACACAGCTATAAAGGATAAGGTATATGCTGTAATACACTCTGGGGATATATTCCATAAACCTAATCCTTCAGGTAATGCTATGCATAGATTCACTGATGCAGTGAAGAGGTTGAATGAGCATGGTATAAGGTTCTTCTTCACTCTAGGGGAGCATGATATAAGCAGGGTTAGGGATAGGCCGATGCCATTGATATTCGATGATCTCAGGATGGCAGAGTACATAGGGGATGGCAAGGTGCATAAGCATGACAAGGTAGTGCTAGTGGGCTTCCATAAGTATAGAAGGGGTGAGATTGATACCCTTGTAGATAAGCTAATGGATGTAGAGGGGATGGTTAGTGCTTACAGGAGTGATGGTTATAGACTTATCTTAGTTATGCATCAGGGCCTCTATGAGTTCCATGGGTATGCAGGAGAGCTGAGTATGGATGCTCTTCCCAAGGGGTTCGATTACTATGCCATGGGGCATCTACATGAGCACTCATCAAAGAATCTAGATAGAGGCGTAGTATCATACCCTGGTTCTATAGATGTTATCCAGAGCGATAGTATAAATGCTAAGAGAGGGTTCTGCATGGTAGATCTATCTACAGGTAATACTGGAGTAGAGTTGGTAGAGTCTAAGCCTAGGGCACATATACATTATGAGATAAGCTATGATAGACTGAAGGATGATATAGATAGGATAGTGAAGGAACTACAGAGGAGAGGGTTAACTAAGAAGCCCATAGTCTACATAGATGTGCATAGTGATTCTACAGTGGACAATGCTCATATAGCAAGTAATCTAGCAAGGTTGAATGAGCATGCATTACACTACACATGGAATATCATGATCAAGGGTTTAACTGGTAAGGTGTACACGGAGAGGCCTGATATAGATAAAGAGTTATTCAGCCTTGCAAGGGATGTACTAGGTAGTGATGAAGAAGCCAGATTCGCTATCCATGAACTGCTGGATATGCTATCACGTGATGCTTTAGAGGATGCTGTAGATGCAGTATGGAAGAGGTTCAGTAGAGAGGTAGCAGTACAGTAGGGAGGAAGAGTAGACTAGAGAGTGTAGTGATAGGATTGGTTAATTAATAACCATCATGTATACACATACATGATAAAGAGGGCAGAGCTCTCTAACTTTATATCACATAGGCATAGTATAATAGAGTTGGATAAGGGTGTAAGTGTATTCATAGGCAAGAACGGTTCTGGCAAGTCATCTGTTATAGATGCTATAACCTATGCATTATATGGAAAGCATATGAGGGATGATAACAGTAATATAGTAAGGGATGGCGCCAACGGGGCGTATGTTGTGGTAGAGTTCACGCATAACAACAAGGCATACAGGGCAGAGAGGAGGATAAGTAAGACAGGTAGGCTAGAGGCTGCACTGCTATCCGAGTACAGAGATGGTACATGGAGGCAGATCGCATCAGGAGAGAGGAGACAGTTCGGCGAGTCAGTAAGTGAGCAGATAGCAAGGATACTTGGTTTGGACTATGAGAGGATGAGGATAGCTGGTATAGTACAGCAGGGAGAGATAGCAAGGATAGTGGAGTATAAGCCCAAGGAGTTCAAGGAGTTGGTTAACAGCATAGTAGGTATAGATATGCTTGATCATGCATACATGAGGATGCCTGAGGTTCTGAGTAGGTTCAGAGTTAGGTTGACAAAGGAGTATGGATACGATGATAATGGGATAGTTAGTATAGATAAGAGGATAAAGGAATATAGGGATAGATTAGAGTCATCTACCAATGAGATAGCAAAGTACAAGAAGATGCTGGAGGATGTAATGGCAAAGAGAGAGGTAGCAGGTAAAGAGTACGAGTATATGAAGCAACTGAAATCAAAGTATGATGAGATGAATGTTTACATAAGTAACCTCATGGATTACCTTAAGAATAAGAAGCGTGAATTAGAGGATGAGTCTTCAAAGTTAAGGGAGAAGATAGATAGAGCATACAAGTGTATGGAGATTGTTGAGCAAGAGGCTGATATACTAGCAGAGATGAAGAGTATAGATGACAGGTTAGATGCTATAGATAATGAGATAAGCGAACTGAAGAATCGTGATACAGTTTACAGAGAGAAAAGGAGCAAAGCAGAGAGCACTTTAAAGATGATAGATGAAGCAAAGACAGCTAGGAGGTATCTGAACGATAACTCTAACGTGCATGATCTGTTCAACGACTTAAAGAATAAACTGAATGGTATAAAGGAGAGTATAGATGCGAAGAGGCAAGAGATGAGCAGGATAGAGGGCCTTCTAGAGTGCTCAAGTGTAGATCTGAGTGATGGGGTATGCCCAGTATGCAAGAGAAGGATAGATGATCTTGATCATCTTATCTATAATATAAAGAAGGAGAGGGATGAACTGGAGAGTAGGAGGGCTGCACTTGATGCAGAGATAAAGGAACTCGAGGAGAGGAGAGGGGAGTTAGAGAGAGAGTTGACTGAGATAGAGAAGAAGGCAAAGAGATACGATGAGTACAGAGCTTTCCTACAGCGTGTATACGCATTGCTTAACAGCGATGATATAGATGCTAATGAGAGGGAGTGCCTATCTATAATCAATTACGATATAAAAGCTCTGAATGATAGGATATCAGCACTCAACTCAGAGAGGAGTGCAAAGAAGAGGAGGAGGTCTTATCTCGAGCATCTCTACAATGATACTGTGAGAGCAAACGAGTTCCTGAGTAGTAATAACATAAGTAGCAAGAGAGATATCAAGAGGTTGGAGTATGAGCTAAAGGAGAAGGAGAGGATCAAGGTAATGCTGGAGAGGATGGATGCTAGAGATATAAGCAAGTTTGCTATAGATGAGTACTCGAGCTCCCTAGTCGATACCATATCAAGGCTGAGGGATGAGTGCAGAGACTTCTCGGAGGAGAGGTTCAGGGAGTTAGAGGATAATATGAAGAGCATCGAAAGTGAGGAGAAGAGGGTAGAGACAGAACTGAGAAGTATAGAGTATATAATTGGTGAGATATCTAAAAGCATCGATGAAACATTGAGAGTCAGGAATATACTCGATACTGCAAGGAAATACGTAACTAGGCTTGAGGGTATAAGGAACGATGTATTCCATAGGGATGGTGTGATAGCGAGGAGCCTAAGGAGTTGGTTACTGGAGCAGTTATCGTTAAAGGCAACGGAGTATGCGAAGGTATTCGATATAGGTATCTCAGATATAAGGCTACATGAGAGGGATAACAGTGTGGATATAAAGTGCTACAGTAGAACAGGGGAGAGAGATCTGCATTCCATGAGCGGTGGTGAGAGGGTTGCACTTGCACTGGCATTACGCTTTGCTATGGCTTATGTAATGGGAGGTTATAGGCTAGACTTTATAATAATGGATGAGCCTACCATACATCTAGATGAGGATAAGAGGAGCGCCATAGTGGATGTTGTATCATCACTAGCAAGCAGCACCAGTGTACTAGAGCAGATAATAGTCATAACACATGATGCTGAGATATTCGATAATGCGAATGTAGACTCTGTATATAGATTTGAGATGAGCGAGAGAGGTACCGTAGTAAGGAGGGAGTAGGAAATTATAATTATCATTGTAAAGTGATGATTAATCAACCAATGAGTGATCAGATAATCACAATACTGCCAGATAATACAGGATAGTAAGTGAAAGGAGCTGATGGATTGGTTGGTATTTTTGTATATGGTGTGTATAACCATAATATCATCAATAACAGCAGCAACATCAAATCGATCAGTGAACGGTATATTATACTCTATTTATATATATGATATATTATGTTATAACCTACTACTGATCATACATGTCCATACCTTGACTCTATAGCCTTCGTTAGGTCCTTAACGTATGACTTCATGTACTGTTCTAGTATATGCTTTGTGTTACTCCATGTATCTATGGATGAATCCTTGATCCTTATATCAGCTACAAGCATAAGGTATGTATCATCGTTAACCTCTGTATAAGTCTCTGTCATCCTGCTCCCTTCGAGATAGCCTGAGAGTACCTCTATCTCATGTACAGCTGGAGGATATAGCGTATGTCTACTTATCTGTTTGTATAGATTATCCAAGATCATAACCTCAGCCTCAGTAACTACAGTATTATCGCTACTGCTCCTTATATGCATGCTCTTATAGTATGTTGGCATGAGCTGATCCAGTCTCTCATAGTCAGTCACCTCATTGTATACATACTTTCTAGGTACTCTTATGAGTGATGATAATGCTAGCCTGAATCTCTGACCTTCCCTGTAACCTAGTTCAAAGGCTCTATCTATAGCAGATACATACATTCTGCCTAATGTAACCTTCTCATCCCCTACTAGCAACTGTATAACCTCATCTACATGCTCATCATCTACAATAAACTCTATCTTTGCTGATGGTAAAGACTTCACAGACTCATCACTTGTATGTATATTGATCAGTTCCGATGCTGTTATATACACAGCACTTATACCATCAAGTAACGATAAACGTTCTACAACATAATGCAGTGAATCACGCCTTAAGACTATCTCTACCTTCTTCATGCTATCTCTTAAGTAGAATAAGATAAATATCTTGCTTATCTTTACATGTATCCGTTATGTATTCATTTACTCATTTATTTATGCATCAAGTTATTGCGAGCATCCTCTCTATAGCTCTCCTTGCCTTACTTGCTATATACTCTGGTACCTTAACCTCGTAGACTTCATCTCTAAGTGATCTATGAACCTTCTCTAGAGTTATCATCTTCATGTACTTGCATACAGCATCGTTACTCAACGGTATAAACTCCTTATCTGGGTTCTCCTTACTTAACCTATACAGTATACCTGTCTCAGTAGCAACCACTAATCTCTTTGCCCTGCTCTCTCTAGCATACCTCATCATACCCTCAGTGGAGAGGAATCTGATGTTGTATGATTGATTATGCCCATTGCAACATCCATCTACTTTACTATTACCATTACCGTTGCCATTACCATTGCCACTGCCGAAGTAGTATACCATCGATGTTGTGCATCCACACTCTGGGTGTATCAGGAACTCCGCATCCTTGTAGTTCTTCAGCATCTCCATGACTAGAGATGGTCTTATACCAGCATGTACATGACACTCGCCAGGCCATATGTATATATTCTTCCTCTTGGTAACCTCTGCAACATATGCGCCTAGGAACATATCAGGCAGGAATAGTACGGGCTTATCCTCAGGTATACTCTTAACGACTTTGACTGCATTGCTTGATGTACAGCAGTAATCGCACTCAGCCTTTACATCTGCTGTAGTATTTATATAGCATACAGTTACAGCATCTGGATGCTCCTCCTTCCATGCTCTCAACTGCTCGACCGTTATGGTAGATGCTAGGGAGCATCCTGCCTCTGGATCTGGTATGAGTACCTTCTTATCTGGGCATATAATCGATGCAGTCTCTGCCATGAAGTGCACACCAGCGAATACTATGATCTCTGCATCTGTACTTGCTGCTCTCTGTGATAGAGCCAGAGAGTCCCCTATAAAGTCTGCAACATCCTGCACCTCAGGTAACTGATAGTTATGGGCAAGTATTACAGCGTTCTTCTCCCTCTTCAGTCTTGCTATCTCCTCCTTAATTGAATCATATGACCTAACCTCAAGCATCCATCTGCTCTATCTCTATAGTTTATTTAAATCAATATAAAATAGGCTTTAATTGCATTCTTACCATACATATGTGTAAATTTTGCCTATGCTAGTTCTGAGAGCGTATTACAACTATATAGTCATCACTATTTATACACTACAATAGATATAATGATGCTAGGTGCCTATACTCAGCCTATCATCACACGCACTCCTCAGACACTCCACTGCAGATAGCACTGCCAGATAACTGGTTTTGGGATTACTGGCGCTAGGTACGTTACTTACATGTACATGCAACTCCCCGAACCTACCTCTGGCTACTATCTCATGTGTATTCCTATCCGTATCTGGATCTGCAACTATCCTAACGATAGTCTTATCTGCCCCTATGCCTGCTATACTCAAAAGTGCAGCAACGTTAACGTTGGCTGGGAATAGCTTTACTGCCTCTCTGGCATTCCCCTCATATATAACACTCTTACTCTTTATGCTCATGGGATCTATACCCCGTTCAACGAAGAATGGTGCTCCCTGCAATGCCCTAGGGCTCTTAGTAGTTACCAGCATCACATGATCCAGTAGATGCCTGACGCTCTTTATGGCATCTATACCTGCTATAGCACCAGTGGGTAGATACAACCTTCTACCGTATCTATCAAGTAATTCTATGATATCTTTGTAGAGAGTATCATCAAGTAATGCTCCTACACTCATCAACATAACATCCTTCCTACTCTGTATTATACGCTTAACGTAATCCCTTACTGCTTGCTGTGATGCTGCCTCTACTACTATATCCACATCCTCTGCTAGTATTATATCATCTATGCTCTCTGCTATCCTTGGTTTACTCTTAAGTCTATCCAAGAGTAGTATAACGTTATCTCTGTATATATCGTATATTACATTGAGCATGCCTTTAACATTACCTTCATCTACGGCAGTTGCAAGTTCCCTCCCTATGGCTCCACATCCTATCAGTCCTATACCTCTCATACCAGATAAGAGTAACATCTAATTAATACACCTTTGTAATTATATTATATACGGTAGATATAGCATATGCATGCAAGTAGAATACAGTAGAGGGTGATAGATGGATATGTGTAAGGTTGGGGTGATCTACGGTGATGAATTAGCAAGGTACAGCTTCGGAGATTCACATCCATTCACATCATCTAGACTAGAGGCATTCTGGAGCATGTTCAGAGGTAAGGGTTTGGATATCGATGCCAACATAAGTATAGAGCAACCAGTACCTGTGGATGAAGGCATACTACTGGAGTTCCATGATAAGGAGTACGTTGAGTTCGTCAAGAGGGCATCTCTCTATGGTATAGGATACCTTAATCACGGTGATACTCCAGCATATAAAGGTGTATTCGAGTCAGCATGCTACGTTGTAGGTTCTACTCTCAGAGCATTGGAGTTGGTCATGAAGGGAGAGGTAGAGCATGCGTTCAACCCCATCGGAGGGTTACACCATGCTAGAAGAAACTCAGCCGGAGGGTTCTGTGTATTCAATGATATAGGCATAGCGGTTATGATCGCTAGGAGGGTGTACGGTATTAAGAGGATAGCATACATCGATATAGATGCTCACCATGGCGATGGCGTATACTATGAGTTCGAGGATGACCCATTACTCTTCATAGCAGATATACATGAGGATGGTAGATACCTTTATCCAGGGACTGGTTTTGAGTATGAAGATGGGATAGATAGAGCAAAGGGTACCAAATTGAATATACCGTTAAGGCCATATGCTACAACGAAGGAGTTCCTAGAGGCATTCTCTAGGGTAGAGAGGTTCATAGATGAGTGTAGACCAGAGCTTATAGTACTCCAGTGTGGTGCAGATGGTATAGAAGGTGATCCATTGACTCATCTTAGATATGGATATGATGTGCATCCCAAGGCTACAGAGGTATTACATAGGATAGCTCATAAGCATTGTAATGGTAGAATGATAGCATTGGGGGGAGGAGGGTACAACAGATACAATATAGCATTGGCATGGGTTAGTGTAGTGGAGGCGTTATTAGGGAATAGGTTATAATACTCTATCGATGATACAAGTCTAGCGCTGGGAGTGCCGGGATGATGTGAGATGGTTAGCGATAGATATTATCCCGAGGGCAGAGTGGACTAATGCGCCGGCCTTGAGAGCCGGTGAGCCGCAAGGCTCGCAGGGGTTCGAATCCCCTTCCCGGCGCTAATTATGGTCTCACATCTAGCATTATAATATGAGATGAAGATAATATGGAGTCTGCTTCTGATGGTGAGATGAAGGCTAGGAATAATAATTAGTAAGGTTAATGCTAGTGTTGGCGTAACTTTATTACTGTTGATAGCAATGAGAATATATGCTGTATATCTCTACTAAGAGTAAGGTTAACATCTAAATGCTTAACCATTGCTAAGGAATACATGTATCTATATGGAAATGGTTAGTGTATTGATATCAGTCATTTTGTTACAGATGGAAGGAAATGGTAACAGCGATAACTAATATCTGTTATACCCTCTTGATAATATGATTGATCCCTGTACTCTTTCTGTATAGAATCAGTAAAGATACTAGAATTGTTATGATCAGTGTGTAGATAATCGCTATGCTGCTACTAAACTCTGGTACTACTCTAGATGTTATACTTGCTACCTTGCCTCCATGCTCTACTAGTATACTAATATTGCTTACACTATCATCTACTCTGAGCATATGTATATTTGAGTGAGTGCTACCATCCTCAGATAACAGTATCTTGTTATCATGACTATCAGTTATAGTTAGTTTATAATGAGCCTCTACAGATGAACCTCCCCTATCGATGAACTCTACTATCAATAATGTTGGAGAGGTATTGTATAATCTGCCTTCCTCATCCACAGGTATTAATGTTAATCTTACCATAGTTGTAGGGTCAATCTTTCCATTATCTAGTAGAGTGGTCTCGTATACAACTCTCCTACT
>Ga0308415_1001168_pt1 | contig 11421 bp, 7 predicted proteins | sample HotsprSampleOS55_FD_203465 | JGI IMG/M metagenome (GOLD analysis project Ga0308415, IMG submission 203465) | Hot spring phototrophic mat microbial communities from Octopus Spring, Yellowstone National Park, Wyoming, United States - 20090730_OS55 ... | reverse complement strand
TTGGGTGGGAACCCGCGGGCGATGGCGGGTTTAATGCGGCGGCCTGAATTGGCCTCCCTCTTAGCTGGATCCCTAAGCGTGGATTCGCAGGGCCCCGACCTTATCCTGCAGGCTCTCACCGGACGAAAGGAAGATGACGATTTTCTTTTAACGCTATTCGCCATTTTCCCCGAGCCCTCGGCCGTCGTACGGTTAAGCAAAGGGATTTCTTGGGACCCTGCCACAATCTTGCCACTTTTGCAAGCAGGGACGATAGAGTTTATACCCTTTCTGTTGGAGGTTCCTGAAGATCTAGGTGAGAACGCGGAAGTTTATCGTGGGTGGGTTCGGGAGGTAATCGACTGGGGATTTTCCCGAAAGAGAAATGGCGATACGTTCGGTCCACAGCGGGCAATTGATATTCTTTACTTCCATGGACCTCCCATTTGTTCACTGCTTAGGAGCGACCCGCAATTCGCCGCAAATTTCAGGGAAACCTACTGGCCTCGGTTTCTCAATATTGTGGAAGATCGGGCGTGTGCGGAGCTGGAGCCTGAATTGGTTCAAGAAACCAGTGGCCAAAACAAGCAACCGAGCCAACCGGTTGATCAACCTAACCATGCTCAGTCCCAGAACATAAAGACTCAAGGAGACCCCCAAAGTACCGCCGGTCTAAAGCCGGAGACACACGTGGAGGATTCGGAACCCGCTCAATCCGACAAGGAAGGCCAAATTTCACGCGAAGGGGGAGAAATCGAGTCCGAAGAGGCCGGGCTGGCGGTCATTCGCCACTTACCGTGGTATGACTACGTGTACGAGCCGCGTGTTTGGGAGTATTTCCACACCTACCGCGATAAAGGGGACGCTCCGTATGAGGTTTTCAAGCGGTATGGTGCCGTGGCCGTTGAGCTCGGTTTAGCCCCCGAATATAGGGATATCTCCGATCGCGTCCTCGATGCTTTGCTGCACGGAGACCAATTAGTAGTCACTTGTCTGCTTAACGAGGACTTGCGACGTAACCCTTTATTCCCGCAACTTTTTCGCCGCAGTATCCCCGCGATTATTCTCGCTAACGCCCTTGCAAGGTTAGCCAGTGACCCCAATCGAGCCAACTACAATTTGGAGAAGTGGTCTCGGCTTTCGGACACCGCCCTTGCGGAAGAGCTGGGGCCACCCCCGCAAGGATTGGTCACCTGGCTGCCCGGTTATGGACTGTACAATCTTGCCCGAAAAATGGCTCAGGGACGGGACGTTGGTGCTGTGGACCTATTGTGGGCCGCGGGAGATCTTCTTGTCTTCGCCCCTATGGGCTCAGCGGTCGGGTCGGCATCTCGTGGGATTGGTGCCGCAGCCAAAGTCACTTCCGGAACTGCCCGCTTAGCCTCTAAGGTAGCGGCGCGTGCTCCCGGTGCTGTGGCTCGTCAAGCTCTCAGACAGGGGGCCGCTCGCCAAATGGGTCGCTTCGCTGCCAAACAAGCGGGCAAAGTAGCAGCCTCGCGAGCACTCTCCCAGGCTGCCCCTAGTCTGGTGCCGCATGCTAATCCTGAAGTCACTCACCTTCTTGCGTTTTCCGATGACATTTTGGCGGCGTTACGATGGAAGGGGACAAAAGTTCCTATTGTAAGCAGCTTTAGTAGGTATTTCATGCTTCAAGGAGGTCGACTGTTCATCGGCCCTCGAAGCGAGCATTTTGTTGCCCGATTCCTCCACGAGACCGCGGAAAACGCTGCTTTGGAAATGGGACTAAATGCCGCCTCCGGAATCGGTCAGGCAATGCACGACCGACGTTGGCGTGAACACCTTTCCGCTTGGTGGACAGCTTATTACACAGGGCAGGCCGACAAGATCGTTTCGGATATGCCAATACCAGACGAAAACTAGAATGCGGCTGCGGCGATTTGAGCTGTTACTGCTTAGTAGGGGGGATAGAAAATCATGAGGCATCGAGCCAAGTCGGCAGCTTTGGCGCGGCATTTTCTCGCGACGCTTCTAGGGTGTTTAGCAATCGCATCTGTTGCTAAGGCCGACATTGCCCGTTTACTTCGTCAGGGGGCCCGGGTTGCCGACGATATCCCCATCCGTCGCTTGGATGATGTGCTTCAAGATGCCCGTACCGCCCGGATGGGCCGGGAGGTCTTGGAGAAGCATTTTCCCGCACGGCATCTCGATGATGTGTTGGAGCGATCCCGGACGCTTTCCCGGGCTTTTCGGGAGCTTGCGGGGGTGGATTGGGGCAGGCACGCGGATGATATCGTCCGGCTTACCCCAGAGGCTCAGGAAGCAGCGTTGATCCTCTCTCGGGGGGCTCGTACCTTGGGGGATTCGGTTCCCGATATTGCATTGCGTTCGCGATTGCTTCGGGATGCTGGACCAGAAACCTTGGTGGCTTTGGGTCGCTACGAGGACCTTGCCGACGACTTGGTTCGTTTTGATGCCGCGTTGCGGGCAGGCCGGTTGCCATCGCCTCCGGGTTACCGGGTATTAACCCTTGCCGACTTTGGCAGCTTCTTCCACTCTCTCGGCCAACGGGCTCATCACTTTTGGACCAAATACGTCCGTCCTCATTGGGGGTTGTGGCTGGGAGGGGCCGCCTTGGCCGCCGTCCTCCTTGCACCAGAGGAATTTCTCGATGCAGTCGGAGATTTGACGGCCCAAGGGCTGGAGAAAGTTGCTCGTTTCGGTGGGGAAGCTTTGGGAAAGGCCCTGGCCGGCATCGCTTCAGGAGTCGTCGAAGGAACCGGGGAGGCCGTAAAAACGGTCGTCGAAGCAACCGGCAAAAGCTTCTCCCAGACCTTCTTTACAAGCTGGACAGGTGTGATAGCTTTGGTCGTTATTGTAGGGGCAATGTTTCTGATTTTCCCCAGGGTTCGGCGGTTGGTTTTTGCTCCGTTGGCACGGGCCCGAGGCACGCAGAATAAGCCTGGCAGGTCGTCTGGCGAACTATCCGGTTGAAATTGGGGAGAATGCTGCATGACTTCTCACCGCGATCGTTTTTATCGCTTCGCTCTCTATGGAACGACGGGGGCGGGGAAGACCTGTCTGCTAGGCGTGATGGCCTTAGTAGGGACAAGCTCCCGGGGGCTGAGCTGCGAGTATTTGCCCGTCGATGAACCCTTGCCTGCAGGGGTTCCCGAGGGCGATTTAAATGCTTCCCCTGAAGAGCCCTCCCATTCCGAGCAACAGGGCAATCCAGCTCCCCCTGCACAAGCGGATTTCCCGGCTCCGGTTATTGATCTTACGAGTTCGTCTACTTCGGGGTTGGTAATGGAAAACCCAACGAAGGTTGTGACCGCCGAACCTCGGGAGCAGGAGCGTGTTTCTCCCGCACCTGAGCCACATACTCAGGTGGCTAGGAAAAAGGGGCGACCGCGGCGGCGGAAAATCCGGGGCACCCGTCGGGAAATTTTGGGCCTTCATCGGGGAAATCGCTGGATTCGGGGGGCTATCGAAGCTCTAAAGAGCGGCCATGTCCCCGAGGCAAATCCGCCCGTGCTGGAGGAGGCTCCCTTAACCCTGGACTTTCGCATCGGGGATCCTATTCGTGGCTGCTGGCTTACCCGTCTTATCGATTATTCCGGCGAGCTTATCCAACCGGACCTTCAGCACGATCCCAAATCTTTCGTAGCTCGGCTACGGCAGTATCTCTTGCAATGCGACGGCTTCCTCGTTTTGGCAGAGGTGCCCCGCGGCCAAGAGGTCGACGAGCGGATTCGCGATCATCTGGTGCGGCTCCGCGAGGCTTTTGCCTCGTTGCAGGAAGCAAAAGACGATGCCCTCCGTACCCCGGTGGCTATCATCTTCACCAAATGGGACCGACATTCTCAAATTAATCACGACGACCCGGACCAGGAATTGCGAAAATTTAGGGAATGGCTCGAACGCCATCGCGAATACCAAGGTCTGATTCGCTCGATTGGCCATGCCCTTCTGCCCCAAGAACGTCAGTTAAGTTCCGCCCGACCGCAGGATGACGGTGCGGTAGGTAACGCCTCGGTGGAACTAGGGCAGCCAAGCCTGGCGGAAGGCGAATCTGCCGCCGAGTGTCCCGGCGATCAACCGCAACGTTTTGAGGACGACACCGTTATTTCCTCCTGGGGCCTGAAGATCGGGAATGCCTGGGTATTCCCTGTGAGTGCCTTCGGGGTGGCTACTTACCGCAATGGAGTAGAAGCTCCCCAAAAATTTCCGGAGCCCTTCGGAATTCTTGAACCCTTTGTTTGGCTTGCAGAACGGCGGGACCGGCTTGACGTTAAGGAGTTGTGCGATCGGTGGCAAACTTGGAAAAATTGGAGTTGGTTACCTGGGGTCGGGCTATTTCCTAGTAATCGGCGTCTCCGAAGGTTAGCTACTAACCTGAATCGCCGAGTGCCACGGGAAAGTTCTCTTCGACCGACGCTCAATCGAGTGGTACGAGCGATTCGCACCGGTGCTCTGCTTTCGACCCTGACCACCGTGCTAACCGTTGGAATCCTGTTGTTAACGGGGTTTAGCTCGTTCCGAGCGTGGCAGTTCCGTTATTGGGCTCGAGTAATCGACGACCCGGCCTCGGGCTCCGCCCGCCTCGCAGAAGCCCGCGATTTCTTGACTGGCTGGATGAATTTGTGGAATGGGGTTCTCGTTCCTGGGAAGGCCGAGGCTCAAGAGTGCCTTGCGAAAGTTAATCAGAAGATAGACGAAACGGCCTGGGCTCAAGTTCAGGCCAAGCCAGCTGGCACGGAAGAACAAGCAAAGGCGGCCGAGGAATATTTGAAGATCTTTCCTCAGGGTCACCACGCCCAGGAGGCGAGACAGTTGGTAGAGGATTACCAGGCAAAGGAAGCTCAGCGGCAAAACAAAGCTTGGCTTGCAAGTCTACAACTCGATTTGGAGCGGGCCCAGTCCATCGAAGATCTTGCTCAATTACGTAGCCGCATTGAGAAGGGTTGGCCAAAACCAGAGTGGGCTATGCCGGAAGATTCTAAGGCCTTGGACTCCTTTTCCCAGAAGGTGGCCGACCGCGAGCGTGATTTGCGGCAGCAGAAAAACCAAAAGTGGCTCGACGATCTCCAAGCGAAATGGGTAGCAGCCCGGACAGCGGATGACCTTATGGAGCTACAAAAGCGAGTTATTGATGGTTGGCCGGAACCTTACCACGTTTCGCCGGCCCAAAAGGAGTCGCTGCGAAGCTTCAGCCAGAAGTTGGCTGAGGGTCTGGGGCTTTCGTTAGCACGCGAGTTTTTGCGAAAGATCGAAAGCTTGGCCAATAGCGAGAATTGGCAAGAGGCGATAGACCAAATTCTAAAATACCCTTCGAAGGACGAGACTTGGCAAGAAGCAATTTCCCTTGTAACCGGTGAGGCTCGTTTAAAGCTGGGGGAGCAAAGCCGCGAATATTTTAAAGACTTTCGCTTTGCAGATGTTCGCCAGAAAGCAAGTGCCGCAAGCATGGTTTTCAACGCTTTCGAGAGGAAGGTCCGACTTTACGATCGTAGTGCGGCTGACCAAATCTTGGAGGTTGTTCGGCTTTGCGAAAACCTGCGGCAGGAAGCGGACGAAAGGGAAGATGCCCATTTGTACGGAAAAATTCAAAGGATCCGGTCGCGCACAGCCTGCCAAGATTATTTGAAAAACGCTCCTCTTAAAGTTATGCAACGGTATGTCGAGAGCTACTTAAATTACTTGGAGGAGCTGGAAAAGCCCTTGAACGTGGAAGTGGAGGTTCGAGTTTATTGGCACCGTCATTATCAGCCCGATGGTACCGAGGGGGGAGAGAATTACATTTCAGTAAGTTTGAACGGAAATCGCGTGGTTTATGTGGGACCGGTTGCCGAAAAGCCTGGGGCAACAACCAAGGTAGGAACTTTCTCAATTTTCCAAAAGCGGCGCACAGAGTCCGTTGAAATATCAGTGGAAATTTGGGAACATGACGGTGGGTTTCGGTGGTGGATGGATCACGGAGGTTCGGGAACACAGACCTGCAGTCTGGAGGAACTGGCAAGAGGTGTGCAAATCCCTTTACGGGTTTCCGGTGCTGCATTTGAAAACAAAGCCGAATTACAAATCGTAGCCGGTTGGCCTAAAGAACCCTTCTTACCTCCTTGGAAGAGGTCGTCGTTATGAGTTACTTTGTCTGTTTCGCTTTGACGCCGCGGGCTGGGCCCCGCAATCACATCTTCCTGGTTCCGAGGAACGATTCCGCCACGAAAGAGCGGGTAAATGCACTGGCGCCGCAGATTCAGGAATTGGTTTCCCAAGCCAACCGGCCTTCCGGGAGCGCACTCCAGGAGGGCTGGGCAGTGGTGTGGCACCAGGTGCGGCAAAGAAGCACTGGTCGGTTGGCCTACGAGTGGGTGGCGGCGGCCTGGGAGCCTGCCGTGCCCCTGCCGGAAAATGTTACTAGCGACCTCTTGTCCATGCTTTCCGGCCTCCTTACTCAACTAACCCAGGCAGTGGAAAAAGCAAGATGGGATCGCGGGAGCGAGCTTTTCGAACTTTGGCCCGAACTTGCAACCTGGCAAAAAGATTTTGCCCAGAAAGTCTCCCCTGTTTTACTTTCTCTGGCGGGCTCGCTATCTAGCCTCGCCTGTGCGCCCGCATGGAAGATGGCTCGCTTTAGCCTCCTCGTAGGGCTCTGCGTTGGAAGCCTCCTTATTGTCCTTCCAGGAGTTTTATGCGATCGGAACCGGCTAAAGCTGGCTCCGGAAACGACAGACACGACGCCACCGGTTCCCCCTGGGGCTCCGATGCGCACCTTGTATTCTAAACCTACCCCAGACTGGGGCCAGTTGGCAGATGCCGTGGGTATAAAGTGTTCTATCGGTTGCGAACGTTGGGTCGCGAAGAAAATTTTCGAGCGGTGCAAGCAGCTTTTTGCCTTTGAGGAAAAGGATTCGCAAGGAGTAGAGCATCGGTCTCAGATCTCGCAGCCGGATTCCTTTGAGGAAAGGTTGTGCAACTTGCTTGCCCTAGTGGAGCAAGAACTTCGGAGACAGCCGGCCAAAGATTTGAGCGTGTTGGCCAACTCTACACAGCTCCATTCAGAATTGCGTCGCTTGTTCCCACAGGGAACATTTGATCCCTTCGGCCTTGTACGGGGTGATCTTCATTGGGATGCCGCAGCCGAGTTTTTCCACGGCTACGACCGACACCAGCTTGCACGGTGGGTCGAGAGCGTACAACGAAAAAGACCGAGTGACGGCTGGAGAGTGCCCCTGGAGGTTCGGGAGTTCTTTGGCAAGCAATACAATGACCTGTACCAGACTTTGGATTGGTTGGAAAAAGTGAATTCCTGTACGTTAGCTCACAGTGGCTTATCCCCAGAACCACGATTCTACCTTTGGCGGGATCGGTGGGTCATTGATATTTATCGTGCTTTTGGCGAAACCGTGGGCCACACTCTGAACGAATCGCAATCCTTTACCCAGTGGCGGCGAAGGCTGCCGGAGCGGGTTAACAGTGCCTTGCGGAGTTTAGAAGCGGAAGGGGAAGCCGCGGACACAGCCGGTCGGGTGTGGCAAGATCGTCTGAAGGCTCTTCTTGCCGTTTTGCAGGAGTAACTACGGGACTAGACCCCCAACTGGTGGAGGTCCGAACCTTCAAGGGGAAAAAACCCGAAGGGTAGCCGCACGGCGGAACAAAGGTAAAGGTTACACTCCTATCGCCCGTCCCCAGGAAAATGTGCTCGAGTTCCTTGACGCTGGGATAGCCCCTCGATACAAAAAACATCGGTTACTCGGGGAATCCCGGGGGATAAGTTCGTAGCATGTTGCTTGTTAACTGGTTTTTTCTTGTGCCGGGAGGTTTAAACGTGACGCACAAGTTCTTCTTAGGCCTTGGATTTGGCGCTCTTGCTTTGGCGGTAGTTCTCGTGGGTTGCGGCGGCCAAGCGACCGGGGACAAGGTCGCTATCAGCGGAAAAGTCACGCTCAAAGGCCAGCCGCTGGACCATGGGACAATCACCTTCACCTCAGTGGATCCGTCCAAGCAGCTGATGGCCGGCGGAAAGATTCAGAACGGGCAGTTCGATATTCCGGCAAGTGAGGGTCTGCCGCCCGGACGGTACCGGGTGCGGATTTCCTCTCCTGTGGGGGGTGCTCAAGTAGCAGCGGGTGAGGCCCCCGGCGAATCCGATGTGGTGGCCGAGGAGCGAATTCCCCCCGAATGGGGTGCTCGAAGCACGCAAGAGGTAGAAATCAAACCCGGGGAGCGGAGGGCTACTTTCAACTTTGATATTCCGTGAGATTTCGTGACCGAAGCAAGGTCCTTTGGCGAGGGATCAAAATACATGGTTTCTCCCCAGGGTAATTGGATGCCACCGCCCCGCGAGAATTCCATCGCAGGCGGCAATGGTATAAAATTGGCTAGGGGGTTTGGGGGACCAAGAAAGATAACGGTCGGGCAGAAAGTTTTTTTCACAGTACTCGGAATTAAACTTCGGTTGGGGCTTGTCGGATTGCGTGTGTGATGAGTTTTGGTCTCTTTTCGCTGGTGGAGGTCTACCCATGATCCGGCGCAGACGGGCTTTTACCTTGGTCGAACTACTCGTGGTGATTGCCATTATTGGGATATTGATTGCCTTATTGCTTCCGGCCGTCCAAGCGGCACGAGAAGCCGCTCGGCGGAGCCAGTGCCTCAATAACCTCAAGCAAATCGGCTTGGGTATGCATAACTATCATGACATCCACAAAGCGCTTATGGTTGGGGCCTACGCCTGTTGTTGGGGAACTTGGAAAGTGGCCCTCTTACCGTTTATTGAGCTCAACAACCTCTTCCAGCAATACGAACATGGGCCTAAGGGCACAGGTTCGGATGGTTTTGCGGATCCGCCGAATCCGCGACCTTGGCGGAACCGGTACAATCACCCCGTAAACCAGCCGGTGACCACGGCGGTTATTCCAACTTTCCTTTGTCCGAGCGACATGCCTAATAACCCTATCGGCCAGATCAAGTCGCACAACTACGCCGCGAATTACGGCAATACGGTAATTTGGTACACTGAGGGGGCTGCCCATCCCTCCGACCCGAATTTAATCCATCGGGGTGCTCCATTTGATTGGGTTCGCGCATCTGGAAGTTGGCTCGAGAACCATCCTACCCGGTCCCGAAACTTTTCGGCGATTATGGACGGGTTGAGCAACACACTTCTGGTGGCCGAGGTTATCATTGGCCAAGGCAGTGATCTTCGGGGATTCAGTTGGTGGGGGGATGCCTCTGGTTTCACTACGTACTTGCCTCCCAACAGCCCATTGCCTGACAGAATTTATACGGCCACCTACTGTGTGAACCGGCCGCCCAATCCGCCGTGTGATGTCAGCTCGTCGGCCGAGCCCACAAATTTCGCCGCTCGGAGTCGGCATCCAGGTGGAGTCCAAGTGGTGATGTGCGATGGCTCTGGAAGATTCATTTCCAATACTATCGAGCTGGCAATCTGGCGGGCATTGAGCACCGCACGCGGTCAGGAACCGGTTGGTAGCTTCTAAAGCCAGCACTGGCTCTGCTCGGTTATCCCGTTAACTAAGCCACCTTCGGGAGAAAACTCTCCCGTTGGTCACGGCCCTACAAACCTGCTATCTGCCTGGCTTTAAGCTGAAAGCTGCGGAAGGGTAGCCGCCAGTTTCGGAGGAAAGTAATTTCCCAGCGTTTCCCCAAGGGTTGCGGGCCTTCCTTTCCCGGCAAGCCTGGAAATTTTCCAAGGTTTCCGGGCTAAGCCAGGATCTCTTTCGCGGAAAGCCTGGGGACTTCTCGAACGTAGCGCGGAATTGCATAGCCCGGTAGCTTTGTCCTGATGCCAGCTACCAGGGCCTGACCTTTTTTGACCGGGACCTCAAAGTGGGCGGCTCCGCGTACCGGATCCAGCTGATGGAGGTAGTAGGGTAAAACCTTGAGGTCCACCAGCATTTCGAAAAGCTCCCCCAAAACTTCGCACCGATCGTTAATGGACCGCAAAAGTACCGTTTGACTGAGGACGGGAATACCTCCGTGGACAAGGGCGGTGATTGAGCTGGCCACGGCTGAGCCAATTTCTTGGGGGTGATTCACATGGATTACCACGATAACGGGCCGCCCGAGGCTTTGAAATAACCCGATCAACCGGGGAGTAATTCGGTTGGGGAGAACCACAGGGATCCGCGTGTGGATGCGGATCCGCCGTACCGATGGAATCTTTGCCACCTGGGTGAGAAATCGCTCCAATATCTCATCCTCAAGAATGAGCGGATCCCCCCCGCTCAGAATAAGCTCTCGGATTGTCCCGTCATGGCGGATAGCCCGGAGGATCTCCTCCTCTCGGGATAAGTCACCCAGCACCTCCGAAAACCCCCGATATCTCCGAAAACAGAATCGGCAGTGAAGGGCACACCGTGGTGTCGCGAGGAGCAAAGCTCGACCCTCGTACTTACGGATAAGCGGGGAGCGAGCGATGAGAGCTTGTTCGTTTAACGGATCCGGGGAATACCCAGGCGGGGCTGCCCCCTCCAGTTCTGTAGGTAGAACTTGACGAAGGAGGGGGTCATGGGGATCGCCGGGTGTCATTCTCGCAACAAAAGACTCTGGGACCAATAGCGGGAACTCATCCGATGCCTTTGGTCTCCCGGGGGAGAAATCCGCCTCAGCCAGGCCCAAGCGTTCCAAGAACGAGCGGAGATCCGTATACCGTTGTCGCAGAGAGGCCTGCCAGGTGAGGGATTGGGCGGCTTTCGATGGGTCGTCCACCGCCGGAACCACACAATCCAAGTTTGGACAGCATCCTCTTTGGAAAGGCAAGGTTCGGAGCTCTTTTTTGAAGTGTGCAGGAGCTTGAGGCTCCGAAAGAGACGGCCCAAGAAGATCCACGAATTTCCTCCTTATAAAGAAAACAACAGAACTGGTGCCAATGCTGGCCCTCCACCACGCCGGGAAGGCCCCGCTTGTGATTTGGCGGGCTTTAATTTTTCCCCGGCCTCCCGCAAGCTGTCGCCCCTATTCGGTAGTCCCAGAAACAACTCCAAAGCGACCAAGCCGATCGAGGCAAGCCGCTAAGCTCACCTGGGAAACCCAAACAAAATCGGAAAACTTCGGTTTGTCAATTTGTCGTCTGTCGCCACTCGTAGTCCGGGTACGTTTACAGAAAACCCCCAATGAGAACGGCAGGAACCCTCGCGCCAATGCCCAAGCAGCTGGCAGGGGGGTTTGATAAGAACCCGACAATTCGCTATTTTTCATATTTTTGAGGACGCACTCGCCAAAATGCCCTTAGCATTTTTACCCGGTCTTTTTCCGGGGTAAGAAGTTCGGCCTGTGTGATAAAGCATCTTGATAGTCATTATTCTAGGCTTTTAATCGCGATGATAGGTTTTGTGGGTTTACCGGGGCATCTGCCGGTGGCCCCAATTCTATGATAGAGGCTAAAATTTGCAGGTTAATTTTTGCGAGGTTTCGGCTTTTTCGGCCGGGATATCCGAAGAAAAACATAACTGCATTTGGGAA
>Ga0308415_1001162_pt1 | contig 11450 bp, 10 predicted proteins | sample HotsprSampleOS55_FD_203465 | JGI IMG/M metagenome (GOLD analysis project Ga0308415, IMG submission 203465) | Hot spring phototrophic mat microbial communities from Octopus Spring, Yellowstone National Park, Wyoming, United States - 20090730_OS55 ... | reverse complement strand
GATGGCTTGCTCGAACACCTCCAACGCTGGCTTGCCCGTCTTTTGTTCGACTAACTCCATCGCCTTGTAGAAGATTTTTTCGGCGACCGCCTTCTTGCCGCCCTTCATCATGCGGTTGATGAATCGAGCGACCAACTCGCTATCGTACACAGGGTCAGGCAACACCACGCGCTTGGGAACGGGACCTTTTCTGGGCATACGCTATCCTCCTTACTTCTTCTTCGTCTCTTTGGGTCGTTTGGAGCCGTACTTCGAGCGTCCCTGCGCGCGGCGGTCTTGGTTGCGGGTGGTGGGCTGGTTCTCGACGCCTGCGCAGTCGAGCGCGCCGCGAATGATGTGGTAGCGCACGCCAGGCAGGTCTTTCACGCGCCCGCCGCGCACCAGCACCACCGAGTGTTCCTGCAGGTTGTGCCCGATGCCTGGAATGTAGGCGGTGATTTCGATGCCGTTGGTCAGGCGCACGCGCGCGACCTTCCGCAGGGCGGAGTTCGGCTTCTTGGGCGTCATCGTGCGCACGATGGTGCAGACGCCCCGCCGCTGCGGGCACGCCTGCAGCGCGGGCGACTTCGTTTTCCGAACCTTCGGCTTCCGACCCTTCCGTACTAACTGATTAATCGTCGGCATTCAGGTGCCTCCTCGATGCTGGAGCGTAAAAGAAAGCCTCTCGCACGCGGGGTGGAGAGGCTCGTGCGCCCCAACAGGCGCGTTTCAGACTGCCTCGCAACGCCGCTTACGGCGTTGCTTGTCGTACCTCGTCCCGCGTGCAAACTCACGCTTTTTTCGGGTGCGGTTCATAAGTTTCGATGAACCTCCGGCGTGCGCCAATACTGGCTACGCCCCAGCAAGCCATATTATAACCAATCGCGTGCGAAAAAGTCAAGGGGGTGGGGCGCATGCGCCAAAGCCCCTTGACAAAGCTGCACGCGATGGGGTATACTTCACTTGGTCAACCAATCTGGTCTAATGAGTTGATAAGGAGGCTTGCGATGCGATTGCGTTGGAACCTTGTTGCGCTGAGCGCAGTGACGATAGCGTCTGCCGCGTTTTTCGCGGCGTGTGGGAATCAGGGCGCGCCGCCGACCAACAGCGCGGGCGAAACCACTACAAAGCCCGCCGAGACAAGGCCCGAAGCTCCTAAAGACCCCGAAGCAGCGAAGGGCAAACTTGTCTTCATCCAAACGGGCTGCAACGCATGCCACATGAGCCCTACAGTCGGTAAGGACTACCCTGACCTGCGCGGGCTGTACGGCTCGGAGGTCAAACTCAAGGACGGCACAACCGTCGTCGCCGACGAGGCGTACCTGCGTGAGGCGATTCTGGAGCCGAACAAAAAGGTTGTTGCAGGCTACCAACCTTCTATGCCGCCCTACGGTTACCTCAAAGAAGAGCAGGTCAATCAGCTGATCGCTTACATCAAGTCGCTCAAGGATGAGAAGCCAGAGTTTGAGCGACGCTCAGAATAGCAGAAATGAAGCTAAAGCGCGGTGGGGCGGGAAACCCACCGCGCAACTATGCTATTTACTCCATTCCTTCTGGGCTTCCTCGAAGGTGAGAACCTCGCCGCCACCGTGCTGCTTGAGCAACTCCTCGGCGCGCTCGCGCGTCGGTACGGTTGCTGTGCGACTCCCCATTGGCGTTTGCAAGTTCTCGGTTCGTGCGTAAAACGCCTGGGTACCGTCCAGCCACTGCTCTGGTTGGTCGTAGTTGGGTACGAGGTAGCGTTTGGGCTGGATTCGCCCCGAGCGCGCGTGGATGACCATGCAGTTGAAGTCGTCGTACTTGTGGTAGTCGCCTTGCTCATCTTGGATTATGCAGGCGAAGCGTGCGTCGTTGATGAGCATGCCGCAGTTTGCGCATGGGTCTTCACCCAATCGCACTTTCGGCGCATCCTCGCTTCGTTGGCAACTCGTCAGCGTCAGAGTCGCCAACAGCAACGCCAGTATCCGTCTCATTCTATCGCCCCCTTGCGTGTGAAGTAGCCCAGCGCGAGCAGGAACGCTGCCGCGAGCCAACCGGTTAGTGCGCCTGTGCAGACATGAAGCACATTGTCTTCGAACAGGTCGCGGGCGTATAGCCCTGCCGAGCCGAGCGCTTCCAGATTGCCTTCCATAATTTGAACCACGGCGATTTTGAATGCTTGTAGCGGATTTGCCAGCGTCAACCACAGCAAGGTCTGCGCACGCAGGCGCAACGCGATTGCCGTGCCGATAATCCCTAAGTCGCTCACGAAGGTGAGGGTGAGCCAGAGCAGCAGCGCCAGCCCGATAGCGGTCGCCGTGCGGCGCGTGAGCGTAGAGACAAGCATCCCCAACGCCATGCACGCCCAGCCGAGCAACATGGTCAGCCCCATTTGCGCCAGAAACTGCTTAAGGGGCACATCTGCGCCGTAAGCGTAGATGATAAGCCCGCTGCCACTAAACCCGATCAGCACCGCCGCGGCAAGCACGGCTACCGCGCCCAAAAACTTGCCCCACACAATCACAGACGGTGTCATCGGCTGCGCCAGCAGGGTATGGAGCGTTTGCTGGTCGCGTTCCGTGGCGAGGCTCATTGCGCCGACCAGCAGCCCCATCAGCGGCACAATCAGCAGCGACAGATTCAAAAGGCTGGCGAAAGTACGCCCGAAACCGACCAAGCCGCCCGTCTCGCCGACACCGCCTAACCCAAACGCTGTGAGCAACACCGACAACCCTGTGAAGACACCCGTCAGCAACAAAACCCAGCGATTGCGACGCAGGTCACGAATCTCCTTGCGTGCCAGCAGGCGCACCAACCCCCAGAATCGCTGACTCTCTCCTTTATGCACACTATCTTGCTCTGCCGCTGCTGGGGGTGTGTTGTCAGCAATCGCAACTGTAGCGCCATATCGCTCCGATTCGGGCACGGCGTTCCAATCGGGCGATTCGATGGGCGCGCGCCATTCGTAGTCTAAGATTTCAATCCCCGCGTCCAGCAGCAGTCGGATCGGCTCAATGCGCTTGGCTTCCACATGGCGCACGACGAGCAGCCCGTCCGCCATCTCAGTGTCGTAGTGAGCGTGCTGCAGGATTTGGAGCGCTCGCGGGGCGTCGTCGGGGCTGAGGGTCAGTCGGAGGCTGCCGCGTCGGAGCCACAGGCGCGTGAACTGCTCGCCTGTTAGCTCGGCAGCCTTTTCGCCGTTCTCAAGCACGATTACGCGATCTGCCAGGGCGCGCACTTCGGGGAACTGGTGCGTGCAGAAGATAAGCGTCTTCCCCTCCGCTTTCAATCGGCGGAGCAGTTCGAGCCACTCGGCACGGGCGGCGGCGTCCAAATGCGCCGTCGGCTCGTCCAACAGCAAAATCGGCGGGTCTGAAAGCAGCGCAAGCGTCAGTGCCAGTTTCTGTTTAAGCCCACCCGACAGTGCGTGAACAGGTTTCTCTGCGTGCGCTTCCAGCCCCCACTCGCGCAGGAGGCTTTCTGCGCGTTCGGGGCTTACACTGCGTATCTGCGTGTAAAATTCGAGCGTCTCACGCACGGTCAAGTCGGGATGTAGGTGAATCAGTTGTGGGACATAGCCGACAAATCGCCGCGCCTGCACGCTGCGCCGCCTGACATCGACGCCCAAAACGCGGATCGCGCCCTCAAATCGGAGCAGTCCCAGCATGCAGCGCAGGATGGTGGTCTTCCCTGCGCCGTTTGCGCCCCATAAAGCGACCGTTTCTCCTGCACGCACAACGAACGAAACGCTTTTTACAGCCCGATTTTTGCCGAACCTGCGCGTCAACGCCTCTACCACAACGACTGGAGCGGATGAGGTCTTCATCTCTCGTGCCCTTCCAATTTTGGTGCGCGAGCGTGCTCTGCGCCGCGAGGGAGCCACGCAAAGCGTCCCCAAACCCAGCGCGCCCAGCGATACCCACAATATGCTCCCCCGCCCTTCAGCCTTCGGGGCGTCTAAGGGGATGCGTCCGGGCTGGACGAGCGGTTGAGGGTCTTGCACCAGCGCACGCGGCGCAAAGAGGGGAAATAGACGCGCGCCGAAATCCAACGCCTGCGCCGACAGGCTGTAGTGCATAATCTGCAGCGCACTGTTGCGTGCCGTGAGCAGGTCAAACACGCGCACCGCACGGTAGGGCACATCCCCGTACCCGTCCCCGTCTGCGTCGTAGCCGCTGTAATCGCTCCAATAGTTGCCCTGCCACGAGACACCCGCTACCGAATCGGGGCGCTCTAAACGCACATGCTCGTAGTTCTCGATAAAGCGATTGCCCTCGAAACGGTTGCGCTTCACCGCCAACACGAGATTTATCCCTGTATCGTTGCGCACGAACCAGTTGTTGCGGTACTCACCTTCGCCGCTGTCCACAAATAGCCCTATGCGGTTGTTGGCTATGAGGTTGTTCTCGATATGCATCCCGTCCATATCTTTGATGCCCAACCCCATGCCAGAAATGCCGCGGTTATTCAGAATGCGGTTCTTGCGCACCACAACACGCTTGCTATACATCAAGTAAATGCCCACCGAATTTTCTTGGAGCAGATTGTCCTCCACGAGGCTGTCGCTACAGTACATAAAGTGCACCCCATAGCGTGAATGGCGCACTTGGTTCCCGCGTACAGTGATTCCTTCCGAGTACCAGAACACCAAGTCGCGCCCGCCAACGACGGTGTTGTTTTCGATTCGGGCGCGGTGGCTGTACCAGATACGGATTTGGTCACCCCGCCGTGCTACAGGTAGGTCGTGCGAACGGATAAAGTTGTGGCGCACGATGGTGCGGTGGGCGTAGTCCAGGTGAACCCCAAACAGCGCATCCTCGATTCGATTGTGTTCCACGACACAGTCGGGGGCTTGCACTCGCACCGCGCTGTCTTGATCGTTCAGGACGACCCCGCTATTGCGGATGACAAACCCGCGCAGCGCCGTGCGCGGTGCCTGCAAGGTGATGACACTCCCTCGGCGTCTCCCGTCCAGCACAGGGTTCTGCTCCCCAATAAGGGTCAGCGGTTTTGAAACGACAAAGTTGCCCTGGTAAACCCCTCCGATCACGCGCACTGTATCGCCAGGCGCAGCGCGCTCCAGCACTGATCGGAAAGTCTCGGCATCTGCGCCTCCCTGAACGACCCATTCCTTGGCGGGAGCACCGACTATTAGCAGCGCCCCCACGATGAGACCGATCACGCGAATCTCCGTTAGGTTGCTCATCGGATTGCCCAGCAGGTCAGAGCGTCGTCGTCGGTAGTGGGGTGGGAATCGCACGCTCCGTGGGTGTCGTTGCTTGAGTTGCCAGTCGCCGCTCGCACAAGGTGCGTCGGCGCTGGGCGATGATTGCCAGCACACTTGCAACAATGCACGCGAAGTAGCCCCAGCTTGGCCATGACACCACGCCGAACTGGGCAACCTTGCCCGAACCGAGCAGCGGTGGCACGAATGGCTTTACCATCGCGCTCAGCGGCGCCTTGGGGTCTAAGTTCAGCCCGAACTCGCGCAACCAGTAGTAGAGGTCGGCGGGGAATACGAACAGCACCGCAATCACGGGGACGACCAGTAGCCACGAGAACCAGCGTGGGCGTCGCACAAACGCTGCCAGTGCGAGCGCGAACGCGACAAGGCTCAAGCCCGGCACGGAAATCTTGCGCTCAAAGGGCGCTGCTTCACCCAAAGGACGCATGCCAATATAGTGGTTCAAGCCATCTACCTCCCTTACATCCCCTTCGGGACCTGTCACATGAATGTAGATATTCAGTCCCTTGGGATACTGCGGTGCGATGATGTGTATCTTCCAATAGGGGAGGAAGATTGACATGATTACCAGCATAGCGGCGAGCAACAGCATCGTTTTATTGTAGACTTCTTCTGCACATACAGGTATCTGTTTCATCGGACTCACCTCGCTTCGTAGCCTCTCAAAAAGGGGGCGGCGCGGGCGCATCCAACCCGCGCGCCCCAACAAGAGATCTCACGGTTCCACCAACAGGTAGCCCATCATCTCTAAGTGCAGCGCGGAGCAGAACTCCGTGCAGTAGAAGGGGAAGGAGCCTTCCTTATCCGCAGTGAACCGTATGGTCACGGTCTCGCCTGGCTCGATGCTCGCGCCGATGCCGTAGGCGGGGATTGCGAACCCGTGCGATGCATCGCGCGTGCGCTCAGTGCTCGTCAGATGCCACACAATCTTCTGCCCCTTCTTGACCTTCACATGCTCAGGATTGAAGTGGCTGCGCACTACGGTGGTGTAGATATGCACGGTGTCGCCCTTGACTTCGATGCGCCCTTTGTCGGTCGCATGGGGCGACTTCGCCTGTTTGTGGGGATCCCAGCCGACTTCGGGGTAGACCTCCCACGACTTCAGGCGGTCTGCGCGGATAATCTGGGCGTAGTGCGGCTCGCCCATGCCCAGCGGCATGTCCGCCAATAGGCGCATCGTATCACCCGTGCCGCTGATGTCAACTAGCTGCAGGTTCTGGGGCAAAAGCGGACCCGTGCCAATGAAGCGGTCAACAGACCACTTGTTCAGGGCGACCAGGTACTTACCTATGGGCTTCGTCGTGTCGCCTTCTACTACTGCCAGATGCCCGATGTTGTAGTGGGTCTGCACCTTGCCCACGACCTTCCACGGCTCTTCGGGCGCCTTGTACTTGTCGTTGGGTCCCAGCGTCCAGCGGACGACCGCCGTGTCCAGAAACAGGCTCGTGTAGGCGTAGCCCTTGTCGTCGAACTGGGTGTGCAGCGGACCCAGCCCCAACTCCACCTGTGCCTCCTTGACCGCGTCGAAGCGCAGCACGGGAATCCCGTAGTCGTCGATCTTCTCGTAGTCCTTCTTCTCAATTGCTTGCTTGATGCGATCGATGCTGTAGACCGTCACATGCGGGTCGAGCTTGCCGCCGACCACGATGTATTGCCCTCCAGGGCTGACATCGACGCCGTGCGGGCTTTTCGGCTCAGGGGCAAGGTACAGCACGCCGCCTGCGACTGCCTCCTTGATGGGAATCACGCGGAAGCCGTTGATGCGGATGAACTTGCCCGCCTTCACCAGCTCCTCCGCCTTCTTCCAGTTGATGATATGGAGGTAGTCCATGTCGTTTTGGGAGACGCCTGCCTCGAAGGGCGGGTTCCCTTTCTCCACACCCCCTGTCGCCAGCTCCGAGTTGAACGAGTTGACAAACACCCAGCCATCGCTGGCGCCCTTACCGCCGTCCGCAAGGTCTTGCCAGTATGGAGGCAGTTCGATGGCGAACGACTCCTCTACAACGATTCGCCCCTTCTTGCGGTCGAACTTCCAGAAGGTGATTAGCCCCCGATACTCTTCCTTGTAGCGCTCGAGGGGGGCGTACTTGTGCCCCAGCGGCGCACCGTACTGGGAAACCTCCACCACATACTCGGTGTTCGGGGTCACGAATGCCGCGCCATGGTTGTTGTTGATGACAGGGTTGCGCACAATCTGCTTGGTCTCCCAGTCGCGCAGGTCTACAACCGCCACGCGCCCGTTCAGCTTGTCGCCGATAAACAGGAACTCCCCATCATACTCCCCGTTGGTCTCGCTAAGCGCAGGGTGGTGCGTATCAGCAGGAGGATAAGGACCGCGCCCGTAGACCTCGTGGATTGCCGTATTCTCTACGCCAAACCCGTAGCCACTCCACGAATCAGGCACAAACACTGGGATTATCTTGAGAATGCGCATCGAGGGGATACCAATCGCTATGACCTGTCCGCCATGTCCCGCCGAAGCGAACATTACATACTCGTCGTGCTTGCCGCCGGGCACATAGGTCGCCAGCGCGGCATAGACATCCTCCGGGGAAAGCCCACGCTCGTTTGCAACCGCCAGTGCGTCACTCGGTAAGCCAGCAGGTAAACTCGGCGTTCGGGCACTCCGCAACACAAACACCAGACCGACTACCAGCAGGATGACCACTCCTGCAATCAAGTAGCGTGTAGACATCGCACCTCTCATGGCTCTGTTCCTCCTATCTCTCGCCTCATTAAACCGTTTAGGTCTAATGGGTATCTCAAGTATACCCGATTGACAACGATTTTGTCAAGGGGGTTGGGCGCGTGCGCCCGCGTCGCTTGCAATTCTGTCATCGGGGGGGTATAATTGGAAGCCTTTGCAGTGCGTGGCACGCGCTGCAGCCCACAATCCCAAAGGGGGGAGGCGAGGCGGGCGCTATGTCGCGGTCCAACTCGGTGTGCGAGGAGCGGTTTCCGCTGCGTATCGGCGGGGATTGACCGATACCGTTTTGGATCTACGCCACATAGGCGCTTGTGCCCCTCGGGGCGCGCTTGAAAGCGTCTGGGACCGAAACCGACCGCGCAAAACCACCCCAATCGCCTCCGGGTTCGGGGCAGCCGCAGCTGCCCGCGCAACTCGGTCGTAGCCGTGCGCTACGAGACAAACACACTTTGTCGGGAGGTACAAAGATGATGAAGGTTGGCATTCTGGGGCGCCGACCTGCGCGGTCGACGATGCGCCTATGGGCGCAGTCGGTCTGGCGCAGCGCGCGCGATTGGATTGCACGGATTTTCGCCTCGTCGGCAGGGCGCGCCGTCGTCTCGCCGCTGACGCAGGGCTTCGAGTACGAACTCGCCCCGCGCAGCCTGCGCCAAGACGACCAGCGCGCACTGGGCACGCACCTGCTGGTGGAACTCTACGGCTGCAACGGGCAAACGCTGGAGCGTGTTGCCTATGTAGAAAACGCGCTCGTGCGCGCCGCCCACGAATCGAACGCGCATATCGTGAGCCACTTCTTCCACGAGTTCGAGCCCTACGGCGTGTCAGGCGTGGTGGTGATTGAAGAGTCGCACTACACGATTCACACCTGGCCCGAGCGACGCTATGCTGCGGTTGACCTGTTCTTCTGTTCCGAGACGGTGGACGCCGAACGCGCGCTGGAGGTCCTGCGCCGCGCCTTTGAACCCGAGCATGTCGATGTGATGCTGATTCGGCGGGGGGTGCTGAAGCGCACGCCCGGTTGACTGGCGCGCGCCTCGCGCCCCCGCGCGAGCTGTAAGCAACGATGGAACCGACGCTTGACGTCGCGCTGCGAGCGGACGCGCCCGCTTCGGAAGGCGAAGTGGGGCTGGTCGCGCCGCAGCGCGTCGTCTTCCCCGACGGCATAGAACTCGTCAACGGGCAGCGGCTCGCGCCCGTCGAAGCCGCCTACGAGACCTACGGCACGCTCGCGCCCGATAAAAGCAATGTTATCCTGCTGTGCCACGCGCTTTCAGGCGGCGCACACGCCGCAGGCAGGCACCACCCCGACGACCGCAAGCCCGGCTGGTGGGACCTCTACATCGGTTCGAACAAGGCGCTGGACACGAACCGCTTTTTCGTCATCTGTGTCAATGTGCTGGCAAGCCCTTACGGAACCACCTCGCCGCTTTCGATAGACCCCGCTACGGGCGCGCCGTACCACCTGAACTTCCCGCCCATTCGCGTCACAGACTGGGTGGAGCTGGAGCGCATGGTGCTGGAGACGCTGGGCATCGAGCAGGTGTACGCGGTGGTGGGCGGCTCGACAGGCGGGATGCGGGCGTTCGAGTGGGCGGTGCGCTACCCCGAGCGCGTGCGCAAAGCGTTGATTATTGCCGCGCCTGCCCGCTCCAGCCCGATGGTGATTGCGCTCAACCACATCCAGCGGCAAACTATTCTCATGGGGCTGGAACACGGCGGGCTGGCGGGCGCGAATCGCGGGCTGATGCTCGCGCGGATGCTGGCGCACCTGTCCTACCTGTCGGAACACGCGCTCTGGAGCAAGTTCGGACGCGACACCACACCCGAAACCGAGTTCTGGAGCGTGATGTTCCAAGTAGAGAGCTACCTGGAATACAAGGCGACCACCTTCCTGCAGCGGTTCGACCCGTTCTGCTACCTCTATATCACGCGGGCGATGGACACTTTCGACTTGGGCTACTGGTACGGGGAGGGCGATTTGCGCCGTGCGCTGGCGCGCGTGCAGGCAACGATGCGCTTTGTGAGCTTCACCTCCGACTGGCTCTTCCCGCCGTCGGGACAGCAGGAGGCGGTGGAGATTCTGCAGTCGCTGGGCAAATGCGCCGACCATGTAGTCATCGACAGCCCGTGGGGGCACGACTCGTTTCTGGTGGAGCGCGTGAAGCCGCAGTTGAAGCCCGTCATCAAGGCGTTTCTGGAGAGCGATGTTGACGGAATGGCTGGCGTTTGACTTCGTGCGCTACGCGCTGGCGGCGATGGCGCTGCTGGCAGCGGTTTACCCGCTGTTGGGGGTGTTCGTGGTGGGGCAGCGCGTGGCGTACTTCAGCGACGCGGTGGCGCACTCGGCGTTTATCGGCGCGGCAATAGCGGGGGTGTTGGGCTGGCAGCTGGGCGACGCGCTGCTTGTGACCGCGCCGCTGTTCGCGCTTATGATTGCGTGGTTCCAGGCGCGCACGCGCCTACCGACCGACACACTGCTGGTGGTGGCGATCACGGGCGTCTCTGGGCTGGGGATTGCGCTGATTAGCCTGAACGAGTCGCCGCTGGCGTTGGGCGCGCTGCTGTTCGGGGATGTGTTGGCGTTGGAGGCGGGCGATTTGTGGCGACTGTTCGGCGTGGACTGCCTTGCGCTGGCGATGCTGTTGGGGCTGGCGCGCCCGCTGATACGGATTGGCTTCCACCGCGAGTTGGCGCAGGCGCAGGGCGTGCCCGTGCGCGCGGTGGAGACGCTCTTTCTGCTGGGGCTGGCGTTGGCGGTGGCGGTCGGTATCCGCGCGGTGGGCATCTTGCCGATTAGCGCGCTACTGGTGTTGCCTGCGGCGGCGGCGCGCGCGCTGTGCCAAAGTTTTCGCGCGATGTTAGTGACCAGCGCGCTGCTGGGCGCGCTGAGCCTCGCGATAGGCTTCGCGCTCGCGCTCTGGCAGCCGATTCCGCCTGGCGCGGCGGTCGCGCTGGTCGCCGCGACGATTTTCGTGCTGATTGCCCTGCTGCGCCCTGCGCAAGGAGCGCCCGCATGATGCGCTGGCTACCTGCGGGACTTTGGATTGGGATGCTGCTACTGATTTTCTACTTCTCATCGCAGGCGGGTAGCCCCGAAAACTCGGCTGCGTGGCTTTTAGGTTGGCTGCGCTGGCTTGCCCCCCAACTGGCGGAGCGACTGACCCCAGAGCAGCTGCACCTGTTGAACTACACCTTCCGTAAGATGGGGCACGGCACGGGCTATCTGATACTCACGCTGCTGGGCTATTGGGCGTTTCGGCGCAGTTTCGGAATGGACTCCCCGCGCGCCGTGCGCTGGGCTGTCCTCACCAGCCTGCTGCGCGCCGTCCTCGACGAGATTCACCAAGCCTTCGTGCCCGGGCGCACGGGCACGCCCGTCGATGTGATGATCGACGCCGTTGGAATCGCGCTGGCAGCGTGGCTCATTCAGCGAAGGACATCCCCAAAAGACAGGCGCGGCTAACCGAGCAACCTACCCCGTATTTTTGCCAGTTTTCCGCTTGGGGTTGCATTTTGGCACGAAATGTGCTATAATAGGGG
>Ga0308415_1001160_pt1 | contig 11465 bp, 15 predicted proteins | sample HotsprSampleOS55_FD_203465 | JGI IMG/M metagenome (GOLD analysis project Ga0308415, IMG submission 203465) | Hot spring phototrophic mat microbial communities from Octopus Spring, Yellowstone National Park, Wyoming, United States - 20090730_OS55 ... | reverse complement strand
TGCACACCTAATAGATCTGGAGAGTATAATAGGGGATTACAAGAGCAGGCTATACGAAGAGGTGAGGGAGAGGAAGAGCATGCTATTCAGTAAGTTCACGTATACTCTAGATCCTATAGATACAGCAAGATACTTCATGGCTATGCTGCACCTCTGCATGGAAAGTAAGATAGGTATAGAGCAGTCCAACGATGATGATATACTTCTAACCTCGCTGAATCAGTGATCATCAATTAGCTAATTATAGTTAATCTAATAACTCACTATACAAAACGAATATCTTTACATAGTAGTTGACATAGTCGCATTTCTGTTCAATTAGTTAATAGATTGACTATAATTAAATCTAATTAATCTCTACATCAAGTAAATCTGAATATTATATTAATTAATAAGATTACCAAGATGATCATACTCATGAACGATGAGATATACGCTAGGTTAGAGGTGGCATTATACGCCTCTGGTAGAACTATAACGCTCGATGAGATTAAGAGTATAATCGGCACCAGTAGTGATGCAAGAGCGATCAAGGTCATGAGAGAGTTGGCAGATAGGATAAACTCAACATTCAAGGCTCTAGAGATAGTAGAATTGGATAATGGCTTTGTGCTGCAGATCAAACCAGAGTACTATGGGATCACAAGGAGGTTCGCATCTAGACCATTGTTATCTAAGGCTGTATTAAGGACACTCTCATACATAGCCTACATGCAGCCTATAAATGCTAAGAGGCTTGCTGGGATAAGGGGGTCTCAAGTATACCAGCATATAAAGGAGCTGCTATCTCAAGGGTTCATAGAGTACAGGTTCGAAGGTAGGATAAAGGCGTACTATACTACTAGGAAGTTCGAGGAGTACTTTGGTATAAAGGAGAGTGGTAAGAAGATAGAGTTATCCATGGGAGCAGGTTCATGAATATTTGATTTATTGATCGATCGATCAATCAATTAATTAATCAATAGACGAATGATTAGATGACCAGCTGATAAATAAAATGTTTATTCATTTGTTCATCTCAATGGTTTATCCTATCTAATCATCTTCCATTATTCATTGTACAGTCTTCTCTAACTCCTTGAATCTTGCCATAGCCCTAAGTATCTCATCACTCTTCTCCCTCTCTCTATAGAGTACTCTTGCAAGATCTGTAGATGTTATTATACCTATGACTCTATCATTCTCTATTACTGGTAATCTCCTTATACCATTCTCATACATGATCTTTACTGCAGCAGAGACAGTAGCCTCGGGCCCAACGCTTATCAATGGAGTACTCATTATATCTCCAACCTTGGTAGCTGTAGCACTCCTTCCTTCTGCTACTAACCTCCTTACTATATCACGCTCAGTAACTATACCTACAGGTCTTCCAGCATCGACTACTATGAGGCTACCCCTGGCTCTCTCTTTCATTATGCCTGCAGCGTACATTACATTAAGCCCCTTCTCAACTACATCCACAGGAGCACTACTCATTATCTCAGTGACCCTCTTCATCAACATAATTATACTATGTAATCAAAGGATATAACACTTTGGTATATTCTTAACTCTGGGAATGGATGATGATCATAGTTATATTAGTTAGCCTAACTACCTTAAGGTTTATTATATGCAGCTATATAAATTAAGTATTTGAACCCTGACGCACCATTAGTTAAAGGGAGTGATGTGTATGAGCAGGTAAAGTCTAGGGTAGAGAGGACTATAAGGTTCGGTCCGCAGATAGAGATACCCTTCAGGCAGGCGGAGAGGTTCCTTAGGAGGCATGTGAACGAGAGGTTAAGGATGGCTATACTCATAGCAGATATAGCAGGCTCTACCAGATTAAGTCTTGAACTGCCAACCAGAGTACTAGCGAATCTAATACAGATATTCTCACAGGAGGTCACACTACTTATAACTTCGCATAACGGTTATGTGTTAAAGTACGTTGGTGATGCTGTGGTATCCTTCTTCCCTGCAGAGTATGATGTAACAAGCGCATGTACTACAGCGGTCAAGTGTGCAGTGAGCATATTCAATATTATAAACAATGCAGTGAACCCGATAATAAACGATGTGGGATACCCCAGTATAAACGCCAAGATAGGGATAGACTTTGGTCAGAACCTGATAATGATATACGGTAAGAGTGTAGAGAGTTCATACATAGATATAATAGGCTCTGCTGTAAGCATGGCATCAAAGATAGCATCCGTAGCCAATACAGGTCAACTCTTGATAGGACAGGATACTTATATAATGTTAGATAAGGAGACGCAGAAGAGGTTCATAGAGTTCAATATAAGCAGTTATAGATGGAGTTTCATAGACCCTATAACCAATGATCCATACAAACTCTACCTTTATAGTATGAGCGAATAGTTCATTCTACTGCTACTACTGCTACTACTATATGACCCTTGCATACCTCCCCCTCATCTCTATCTCTCTAACCTTCCTCAACAATGTATTAACCTGACTCTCTCCTACTACACTCCTATAACCTTCCATGAATACGTTGAATATCTCGTTGAAGAGGTGGGAGTGTGCACTACTCATAACCTCCTTTATGAGTCTTACATCTACTGCAGCATCCTCTACACGAGTAGAGTGGAATGCTAGACCGAAGTCTATGAGCACCAACCTATCCTGGTTACTCACTAGGAAGTTTGAAGTGGTAAGATCTCCATGTATTATACCATTACTATGCAACCTTGCTGCATATACACCCATACCCTCAGTTATACGCTTCAGTCTATCATCCATTGTTGTAGCAGTATCGATTAAATCCTTGACAGTCTGACCCTTTATGTACTGCATGACTATCTCAGCATTGAGAGGATCTACAAAGTAGAGTAGCGGTGTAGTTACCCTTATCCTCTTAGCCATGTTAATCATCTCTGCTTCATGGACGGTCCTCCTCTTCCTCATCTCTCTATCAAGGAGAGGATGGATGTAACCTTTAGCCTTCCTAACCTTGCTTACAGCAATCTTGCCATACCACTCGATCAAGTGTATATCAGCCTCGGCACCCATCTTTATAAGCATACTTAATTATTTATTAATGGGAGTAATATTCTATTCCTTATGAGCAAGGAGTATATACTTGAGGAGGATTGTAGCGAGGATACCCTTGGGGCAGGGTACCTTGTATTGACTGATAAGAGTCTAAAGTTCTACACTGGGAAGGCAAGGGTACTTACTTTCAGTAAGGATATGCAGAAGAGGTTAGAGGTAGGCATAGATGAGATCAAGAGCGTCAGGGGAGAGGGTTTCCTTATAAAGAAACTAGTAGTAGAGTTGAAGGACGGCAGAGTATTAAAGTTCGGGGTACTCAGTAGTAAGAAGTGGAAGGATGCTATAGACTCTTTGAGAGGTTCTAACATATGAACCTGTTGTACTATATGTTGTATAGACTAGAATTAATATGATAGATGATAGCCGTAATGTTACGTTATTCATATAATAGCTATGATAGGTAAGATAAGGTATGGCTGTAAACCATACAGATTTTTGTATGGAAATAATCTATATCAAGATACTACCTCATTTATTCATTCACTCATCTTCTTCATTATATCTTTATCATTCTTTATTATATCTATAAGCCGCTCTAATCTCCTTAACGAGTTGCTATCAAAATGATGCTCTATACCCTCTGTTATCCTATGAGCATCAGGCTCGTCTATGCCCAATAGCAGTAGGAACTCAGTAAGTATGCTATGTTTCTCCCTTATCGCTTTGGCAACAGAGATGCCCTTGTCCTTCAGTCTTATCCCCTTGTACTTCTCGTACTCTATATACTCAGAGTCATGGAGTCTCTGAATCATCTTGGTTACGCTAGCAGAGCTTACATTCAGGTAGTTTGAGATATCGCTCATATTCGCATAACCTTTGTACTCCATCAACTCGTATATGACCTCAAGGTAATCCTCCATCCTCTGTGTCCTAACCCTCTCCTTCATCTGTGCTGCCTTTATAGCCTCTAGCCTATCTATAGCCCTCAATGATTATATTTAGAGGAGCCTACTTTTATATATGTATATGAAGTACTCAGTGTATGTTGATCAGTGTTAAAGAGTTGGATAGAATGATGAATGTCAGTGGCAAGTCTACTTTAATAATAGATACCAGATCATGGCATGATTATATCTCAGGGCATATACCAACTGCTATAAACTTTGATGTATTCGCATTCCATTGGATGGATACATCTGAGCATGGCATCAATAGATTCAACGAGCATCTTACAACCCTTCTAAGGAGTATAGGTGTTACATACGATAAGAGTATAGTTGTATATGATGATATCTCTGGGACATTAGCAGCAAGGGGACTATGGCTTCTACATTACATATCCCATGACGGTTCATACATGCTCGATGGTGGGCTTTATGCTTGGAGGTCAAAGGGGTACAGTCTAGAGTATAGAGCTAACAGAGCAGAACCATTGCACGGATACTCTTACAGGTTCGATAGTAGTGTTATAGCTGATTACAGGTACATACTCTCAAGGCTCGATGATGATGTAACTATAATAGATGCAAGGAGCGAGTATGAGTACAAGGGAGTGTACGTAAGGGCTGCAAGAGGAGGGCATATACCTAAGGCAATAAACATAGACTGGGAGAGTAATATAACCAGAGACGGTAGATTCAAATCCATAGAGGAGCTCAAGAGTATATACAGGTTGAGGAGCAAGGAGGTTATATGCTACTGTCAGGGGGGTTACAGGGCAGCTCATACCTATGTAGCGTTAAGGCTTCTAGGCTTCAATGCCAAGGTGTATCTAGGCTCATGGTACGAATGGGGTAATAGATACGAACTGCCTATAGAGTCATGAACTGTACACTACATTATACTAAGACCCCTTAACCCCTTGCTATCAACGAAGGATCTTATATCATCGATTATATCCGATATGCTATATGAGTCTATACCAGAGCCCCTAAGTTGGTTAACATACTCATCCATAGTATACATCTTATAACCATCTATCCCTTTCCCTCTGATCTCATACTTAAGAGAGGGTAGTATAATCCACACATTCTCCATATTTGGCTGTATACCTGATAGATCTTGTATCTGATCGCATAATATGTTTATTATAAGTGCATTACTAGGTCTACTCTTGAGTATCCTGCTACTAGGTATTACTATATCTACTTTAACTCCATCTATTATCAGCTTCCTCTCACTAGGTATCATACACTCAGTGAGCATATAATGCATCAATGCAGTAACAAGCATACTACCCATACTACCTCCATCATACGTTATCTTCTTACTTGCTAGATGTCTCTTGAAGTTATCGATGAGCATGTTTATTGCTATACGAGTATCCGATGCTATAATCCTCTTTATATTATCCCTGCCTAGGTTATGTAGCATAGAATAGAACTCTTCCTTTACATCTATATCCATATGTAAGGCCATCAGTAACTACCATATTTATTTATTTATAGTTAATCTATTAACCCTACAAGTGAGTCTCTTTACCAGTAGTTGCATAGATGCTCAAGACCCTCATCCATGTAATATAATTTCATTCATATGGATAGAAAGATATCTATCAACCAATCAGAAATTTCTGTTCACTAGTTAATAGATTGATTATTAATTCATCATATTCTGCTACTCAATCTAGTATGATCATCCTTGAGCCTATGGTTACTCCATGCCTCTCGGCAAAACCACCGTTAACCTCCAACACATACTTCGCATGTACATCAGGCTCATAGGTACATTCACTTGTGCTAGCAACCATGCTGCATGGTAGAGCATTATCTACTATGTATACAACGTTACCCTCTGAGTCTATCCATATTATGTCTATACTGAAGTTCATGTTCATCATCCAGAAGGCATACTTGCCTTCATAGGGGAATATGAATAGCATACCTTTATACTCCTCAAGGGAATCCCTATACATCAAGCCTAATGCCCTCTTCTCATCATCATCAGCTATCTCAACATCTAGAAGCACATCATCGATCATTATACGTTTAACCTCGTACTCCAATCTTGCTATGCTTGTATTCCCAGTATACATCGTTACAACTATACTCACTGCTACTACAGCAGCTACTGCTACTACAGCTATTACTATCAGATACTTGGGCACTATCAATTATACAAAGCAAGCAAATAAATACGCTTTGAATGAGTAGAGATGCATACTATACATTGATGTGGATTATTAATGTAGAGTATTAGGTATAAATAACCGTACGCATGTAAGAATTAGATACTTTTATATGTTATAAATGATACATACATATGTTATCTAATTATTTAATGCATACCAGCAAAAAAGTTAAATACTTATCTATCTATCTATCTCATAGTAAGATGAATCCAGAAACATTACTTGCGGAGGCTATTTTGGATAGCATGAACAAGTATACTCAAGGGCTACTGAAGGTACAGCATCTTATGCGTGACGGTATAGATGTAGGCTCAACACCAGCGGATGTTGTATACGTAGGCAGGAAGATAAGGCTACTCCATTATAAGAATAAGAAGGTTACTCATAGGATACCTGTGATAGTTGTATATGCATTGATAAATAAATACTATATACTAGATCTTCAGCCAGATAGAAGCTTTGTAAACAACCTGTGTAATCAAGGCTTCGATGTGTACATGGTAGACTGGGGTACACCTGAGCCTATAGATAAGCATCTGACATTCGATGATTACATAGGGAGATACCTTGATAGGCTAGTTAACATGGTCATGGATAAGAGTTCTACAGATAAGGTCATACTTGTAGGTTACTGTCAAGGTGGTACTATGAGTACCATGTATACTGCACTGAAGCAGGATAAAGTATCCAATCTGGTTACAATAGCACCTGTCATAGATACAAGCAAGGATAATAGTGTAGTAGCATCACTCTGCAAGAGTCTAGACGCAGATAGGATAGTAGATGCATACGGTAATCTGCCACCGGAGTTCCTGCACAGATTCTATACCATGCTCAAACCGTTCTCTCAAGGCATATACAAGTATGTTAACTTCAGTGAGAACATCGATGATGAGTACTTTAGGATGAACTTCCTACGTGTAGAGAGATGGCTATACGATACACCTGCTATAGCAGGGGGGCTATTTAGGCAGTGGATAAACGATATATACAAGAGGAATGCCCTGGTTAAGGGAGAGTTCTACCTATGCGGTAAGAGGATAGACCTCAAGAGTATAGAGGTACCGTTATTCAATATAGTTGCCAGTGATGACCATCTAGTCGCACCACTATGTAGCACGGCCCTAAATCAACATGTATCTAGCGAGGATAAGACATTAAGGGTATACACATGTGGGCATATAGGCTTGATAGCAAGCAAGTTATCGCAGACAGTGATCCTACCTGAGCTGGGAAGGTGGCTTAGCCATAAAGTAAACCATATCATTAATTGAATACTATTTATTATTATTATCATCATCATATCTCCTACTCATGACTCTATAGACGTAAAGAACTTATCAACGATATAAGCGAACTCCTCTGGCCGTTCGTAGTATGGTGTATGCCCACACCCATTCATTATAACCAGTCTGGAACCCTTTATCCTTTCATGCAGTATGTGTGCATGCTCTACTGGTATAAGTAGATCCTTCTCACTCCATACTATGAGTGTAGGCACATCTATCATATGTAATCTATCCTTCATATCTGGGTGTTTCTGTATGTTCATGAGTGTTGATATGAACACATACTTTGCATTAGGTAGAAGCATCCTATTAACAAAGTCCCTAGTATATACATCATCTACATGCTTACCACAGTACATCAATGAGAATGCCCTCTTAGCGCTCTCTATGCTAGGATAGAGCGATGCCATCACGTACTGTGTAAATGCCTCAGTAGGCTCTTTCGAGAGCCCAGAGGGAGTGACCAGTACAAGAGCATCCACATTACCCTTCCTTGATTTTGATATCGTATACTCTGCAGCAAGCTGACCACCGAACGAGGAGCCTATCAGGTAAAGATTATCTAATCTCAATGTACTTACAAGCCTATCTATGAACTCTAGGAAGAACTGGATAGTATAGTTAACATTAGGCTTATCGCTGTAACCAAACCCTATTATATCTGGGGCTAGAAGATGGTATCTCCCTGATAGTAGTGGCATAAGCCTAGCCCAACGCTCAGCGGCAGCACCTATACCATGCAAGAGTAGTATATGCTTATCATTACCTATACCATCCTCTAGTATCCTTATCCTGTAGTTATCAACAAGTATGAAGTCTTGCCTCATGCTATCCATTGATTAATACTAATATAATGTAAAGGTTTGCAAGTCTAGAGTTATAACTTAATAAGATTGAGCTGAAAAATAATTATCGTGTTTCCTTGCTGTGAAGATATCTATCCCTAACATACTCTGAGAGCAGTGATACTATGGCAGTTGTGGAGGACGCAGTATTTAATGCGAGAGACTTGGCAAGTCTCAGTCTAACACATAACTGTTCATCGTTGTATCTCTTTAATACATCCTCAACCTCTCTATCTATACTATTTATTAGCTTATAGGCTAACCTTATCATATCCTCTATATCTGTAAGTATACCCTCCAACATAGGTAACTCATTCTTTATAACACATGTATGCCTTCTTACCTCCTCCTCGTCTATGAGTGTTATATTAGCATTACTCATTATATCTATAATGAGAAGAAACTATATAAGTATTATCTATGTAACACCTAATGCATAATTTAATTCCTAGACAGTATACTCGATCAGATTTGAAATCTTTATAGTAATAATCATAAACTATTCACTTACTGAGGCTGGATCATGTAGATAATCAACTAACTGACTGGTTATGCAAAAGCACCAAGTAAAATATAGAATATATAGAGTTAATTAATATCAATGAATGATCTCTACGCCTCTACCATAAGTGATCATACTGGAGCGAATCCATAGTAGCCTGTAGCCTGTATATCCTCTTTAACCTTAGGTTCAACTATAATTATCTTATAACTATCAGGGTCCTCTATGACCATGTACTTACCTCTACTATCCTCTTGTATATCCTTGTATATATTAACTCCTTTCTCTCTTAATGTATTCTTGACATAGTTTATATCGCTAGTTATGAAGTTAAGCATGGCCTTCTCTTTACTCACCTTTATACCACTCCTATTCTTATTCAATGCCAAGACAGCACCCTCCTTAAAGAACTCAACCCACTCTGGGGTCTCATATTTTATCTTAAGTCCCAATACATCCCTATAGAACCTCTTTGACCTCTCTATATCAGATACGAGCAGTATAACAGCATTGACCTTCTTGAATATAGCAGTAGGCTCAAACGCAGTGAGTGTATTTGTAGAGACTACACCCTCCATACCCCTTACCGTATTTACTATAGTACTCAGCTCAGAGAGATCATAGCACTCTACTTTAGCGAATACATCGAATGATCCTAGCACTGCTCTACTCTCCTTAACTTGGGGCATCCTCTTCAATCTATTAATTATGAACCTCTCCTTACCACTCGCAGTATTCACAAGTATGTACGCAGTTATCATACCACTAGTATAAGCTCATGGTATAAAAGATTTTACCTAGGCATGATAGAATATCATTACGAAAAACGTAAATAATGGATCTACATAACTATAATCATGATCAAGATAACAGGTAGATGGGGTAAGATAGGTATAGCTATGATAGGTGTGGGTGTAGCGGTATTGGTATACAGTATACTAGTAGAAGGATCGATGGATATAGCAAGGGTATACGAGTCATCAACGATGTTAACCTACCTTACAGTGGGTATAGCACTAATAGGTGCTGGTGCAACCGTACTAGCAAGGGATATTAGGAAGGTAAAGGAGGTAAGCAAGTAAGAGTCGATCAACGAACCATTAACTACTGATGGATAATAAGGTAGATAATGATATCACTTTTTTTTGAATATTGTTCTATAGTGTTCTATATGCTACATTAGTATTATATATATTATAGACCAGTTAAATAATAAATAATTAATTATTGTGCTTGATTATAGTTTCAGTGCTGTCTTGAGACCTTTGTACCTGTTCCTTATGGTAACCTCTGTAACCCCTGCAGCCTCTGCTACATCCTTCTGTGTCTTATTCTCTCCATGCATAACACATGCTACATACAAGGCTGCTGCAGCTAGACCCATGGGATCCTTACCTGCTGATATCTTAGCCTCTTCAGCCCTCTTGAGTATATCTATTGCTACCCTCTTAGTCTTCTCACTCAACCCTGCTTTACTTGCTATCCTGCTGACACATTTTATAGGATCTACTACAGGCATCTGCAGATCGAGCTCCCTTATGAGTAATCTATAGCATCTTGCTATATCCTTCTTCTTTATATTACTTGCATTCGCTATATCCTTCAGAGTCCTAGGCGTCTCTGTATCCCTACAAGCTGCGTATAATGCAGCAGCAACCAATGCAGATATACTCCTTCCTCTCACTAAACCCTTCTCCAATGCCTTTCTATATATGTAGGCTGCCTTCTCTATGACATTCTCACCCACAGATAACTTGTCTTTTAATCTATCAAGCTCAGAGAATGCCTGCCTGAAGTTCCTGTCAAGAGGCTCATGTACCTGTGATCTAGAGTCCCATGTCCTTAACCTCTCTATGGTACTCCTAATGTTAGCAGCTAATGGTTTACCGGCAGCATCCTTATCGAATGGGCCTATTATAGTGGCTAGACCCATGTCATGCATGGCTAGAGATGTAGGTATACCAGTCCTACTCCTATCCTCATGCTCCTCCTTGCTGAATGCTCTCCACTCTGGACCAAACTCCTCGCCCCTCTCTATTACAACGTATCCGCAACTCACACAGAATATCTCACCAGTGGAGTTATCTGTAGCCAATGGACCCTTGCCACACCTTGGGCATCTATCTGATAACAGAGTCTTGTCTACAACCATCCTACTCACCATAAATCTTATATCTAACTAATGGATAGAGAGTTATTTAAACTTTACTATCATTATCTGTAATGTGCATGAAAGATTTGTTTATATTAAGTATAGAGTATGATGCATGCAATATGAAGATAGGCGATAACGCAGTAGACTTTAGCGCAGAGTCTACTCATGGTAGAATAAGACTAAGTGATTACAGAGGCAAGAATGCAGTTGTACTATACTTCTATGTTAAGGATATGACTCCAGGATGCACTAGACAATCTATAGCATTGAAGGATACCATAGATACGATAAGGTCCCTAGGTGCAGAGGTTATAGGCGTAAGTAGCGATGATCTGAGCATGCATATAAAGTTCGTAGAGAAGTATTCACTAACATTCCCTTTGGTAGCAGATACAGATAACAGTATAAGTAAGGCGTATGGAGTATATAATGCAGAGAGGAATAGGGCAAGGAGGGTTACATTCATAATAGATAGAGAGGGTGTGATAAGGCATATAATGGATAGGGTAGATGTTGATACCCATGCTGAGGATGTTAT
>Ga0308415_1001159_pt1 | contig 11475 bp, 11 predicted proteins | sample HotsprSampleOS55_FD_203465 | JGI IMG/M metagenome (GOLD analysis project Ga0308415, IMG submission 203465) | Hot spring phototrophic mat microbial communities from Octopus Spring, Yellowstone National Park, Wyoming, United States - 20090730_OS55 ... | reverse complement strand
CCTTGCGCGAGCGCGGCGTCGCGCTCGCCCTCGACGATTTCGGCACCGGTACCTCGGGGCTCGCCCAGCTCCTCCGTCTGCCGATCGACCTCTTGAAGATCGACCGCTGCTTCGTCCGGGCGATCGAGACCGACGGTCGGGCCCGCGAGATCGTTCGGGCGACGATCGTCCTCGCCCGCACCCTCGGCATGCAGGTGGTCGCCGAGGGGGTGGAGAGCGAGGCACAAGCCCGCCAGCTCGAAAGCCTCGGCTGCGCGGCCGCCCAAGGCTTCCTGTTCGGCCGGCCGATGGGCCTCGTCGAGCTCCATCGCTGGCTCGAGGAGCGCGGCTCGACGGCGCGCTCGTCGTTCGGGTCGACCGGCCGCCCGTTGGGCCGGCCCGCGAACGCTCTCGCCCCCGACGATCCGGCCGAGCCGCTCGTCGAGGTGGGCAGCTTCGGCCGGGCCCATGCCGGCGAGCCGGAGGTCGACCGCGCGCTCGTCGCCGGCCGCGCGCTGACCGTGGCAGCGCTCGAGCACGTGGCCCAGCGCCGCGAACACCTCGAGCACGCGCCTTAGTGCCGAGGCATCGGACCGGGTTCGAACGGACAAGTAGGAGCTGAGGGGTTCGGACGCATCTCCGGAGAGAGGGCGAGGGGACGCGCGGCACGAGCCGGCCTCGGCGCGAGGCCGGGACGGTAATTCGAAAGCCGCGGGTCCACACCCGATGCGTCATGGCCCCGAACTCGGAGGAGCTCGCGGCCCTGTCGAGAGAGACCCACCTCCCGACCGCGCTGCGGATCGGCTAGCCTCCCCCCGATCGGAGTCCGGGGAGCCCGTCATGGCCGTCGTCAAGCGCAAGGTCCCGACCGACGTCGAAGGGTTCCTCGCCTGGGAGGCGCGCCAGCGGCTGCGCCACGAGCTGATCGACGGTGTCGTCTACCTGATGGCCGGCGGCACCCGGGCGCACGATCTGATCGCCACCAACCTCGTGGGGCTCCTGCACGAACAGCTCCGGGGTACGCCCTGCCAAGTGCACGGCTCGAACCTGAAGGTCCGCTCGCCGGCCGGGGCGGTCGTCTATCCGGACGCCTTCGTCCGCTGCGGGCCGATTGCCGACGACGTCACCGTCGTCGACGACCCGCTGCTCGTGGTCGAGGTGCTCTCGAAACGTACCCGCGAGTACGACATGTACGGCAAGCAGCTCGCCTATTACGCGATCCCGAGCCTACGCCACCTCCTCTTGATCGAGCCTGGGACCGTGGCCGTGCGGCTCGAGAGCCGCCAGCCGGACGGCACCTGGCTCTTGCGGCTGCTCCGGGATCTCGATTCGGCCGTCGAGATCGACGAGCCGCGGCTTTCGCTGTCGTTGCGCGCGATCTACGCCGGGACCGCGCTCGCCGGCTGAGCCCGCCCGACGGTCGGCTTGCCGGGGGTGAGCCGCCCCGTTGACCTTACGAACTCGTAAGGAGGGCGCCCGCGGGGCGAGGGCCGCCCGCGGGGAGGTCGGCGCGCCGGTCCGAGCGAGAAGCCGGCGCGGAGCTGCTCATGGGAGAGGGGGGGGCGGGCGCGGACGTCCGCGAGGACGTCACGGGCTGGCGGGCGGCGCACGCCCTCGCCCTCGTGGCGCGTGGATTCTGGTCGGGGCCGACCCGCGGTCGGGCCTGGTTCCTGTCCTCGGCACTCGCCGGCTGCGTGCTCCTCGGCATCGCCGCCAACGTCGTGATCGCCACCTGGCACCGCTGGTTCTTCGACGCCTTGGAGGTCCGCCGGGCGAGCGGCCTGTGGCAAGCGGCCGCCGTCTTTCCGGCAATCGTGGCCGTCACCGCGGCGATCCAGGTGGGGGTGATCCTCTCCCGCGAGACCATCCAGGTGCGCTGGCGCGAGTGGCTCACGGGCAACCTGGTCGACCGCTGGCTCGCCCGAGAGCGCTTCTACCGCCTGACACTCGGCGAGCGCGGCTCGAACCCCGAGTAGCGGATCGCCGACGACGTGCGCATGGCGATCGACCCGTTGATCGACTTCGCGATCGGCCTCCTCAACGCGTCGGTTTCGGCCTTGACCTTCATCGGCATCCTCTGGGGTGTGGGCGGCGGCTTGGCGCTCGGCGCGCTTTTGATCCCTGCCTACATGGTCGTGGCCGCCCTCCTCTACGGCACCCTCGCCTCGGCCGCCACGCTCTGGATCGGCCGCACCCTACCGCGCCGGGTGGCCGAGAAGAACGAGGCCGAGGCGCGCTTCCGCTTCGCCCTCATGCGGCTGCGCGAGAACGCCGAGGCGGTGGCGCTCCTGGGCGGTGCGGCAGACGAGCGGCGGGCGGCGCATCGTCGCCTCGCCGAACTCGTCGACCGCTGGCGGGCGGTGGTCTGGCAATCGGGCCGGCTCACCTGGATCGTCAACGGCAACGCCGTGCTCGTGCCGGTCGTGCCCCTCCTCTTGACGACGCCCAAATATCTCGCGGGCGAGCTGTCGCTCGGCGCCGTCGTGCAACTCGCCACCGCCTTCGTCCAGGTCCAGATGGCGATCGCCTGGCTGGTCGAGAATTGGCGACCGCTCGCCAATTGGCTCGCCTCGGCGCGCCGCGTGGTCGAGCTCACGGACGCCTTCGAGGCATCGCCCCCGGCCGCGGCACCGATCGCCCCCCGGCGCCGCGGAGGGGGCCCGTCCTGACGATCGATCGGTTGCTCCTCGAGGATGCCCGCGGCAGGCCGATCCTCCGCGTCGAGGCGCTGGCCCTGGAGCCGGGCGAGCAGCTCCTCCTCGTGGGCCCCTCGGGCAGCGGCAAGAGCACGCTCGTGCGCGCCCTCGCCGGGCTTTGGCCTTGGGGATCGGGGAGCGTGCGACTGGCACCCTCGGCCCGCACGGTGATCGTGCCGAGCCGCACCTATCTGCCGCTCGGCAGTCTGCGCGAGGGCCTGCTCTACCCGGCCGCGGCCGCCCCGCCGCCCGCCCCCCGCATCGACCGGGTCCTGGAGCTTTGTGGCCTCGCCCATCTCTCGGGTCAGCTCGACCGGGTCGAGCGTGGGGACCGGCTGCTCTCGGCCGGCGAGCTGCAGCGACTCGGCCTCGCCCGGGCGCTTCTGCGCGCCCCCGACCTCCTGGTCCTCGACGAGGCGCTCGCCTCGCTCGACGGCACCGCGGCGGCGGCCCTCCTCGGCGTGCTGCGCGAGGAGCTGCCCGGCGCGGCCCTACTTCTCCTCGCCCAGCGGCCCGACCTCGCCCCGCTCTTCGACCGCGTGGCCCGGCTCGAGCCCGCGGGCGCGGGTGCGGTCCTGCGCGTCGAGCCGCCGGCGCCGCGCCCGCCCTTGGTTCGAGAACCCGTCCTCGCCGTGAGCCCCGCATGAGCCTCGCGATTTACGACGACGTCTGGGACCTCGACCTCGCGGTCTGCCCCTGCGACCAGCATTTCTTGGACTGGATCGCCGCCCGTGATCTCCGCGGTGCGCGGATCTTCCATTTCGGCACCGGCAACCACCATCTCGGGGGGATCCGCTCGGCGGAGGAAGGGCGGGGCAACGCGGTGCTCGGCATCACCGCCTCGCCGCGCGAGCACGAAAGCTACCTGCGCCTCGTGATCGCGCGTCCCGAGATCGGCCGCAGCTAAAAGGTGCTGTTCGGCGACATCTACCAACTCGAGCCGCGGCTTTTGCCCGAGCTCGACGTCGTCACGCTTTTCCACTTGGGCGAGTTCTGGAGCGAGAAGAACGCCGCCTACGGAGCGATGACTGACCGCGAGCTCGCGCTTTCGATGCTCGAAAAGCTCGTGCCGGGCGGCTGGCTCCTCTTCTACACGGGCTCCTTCGCCTACGACAAAGCCGCCGCGATCGCCGACCGGCTCGAGGCCGAGGGCCGGCTCCTGCCGGCCGGCAGCTTCGCCACACTCCGGGTCTGCCGCAAGCCCGGCTGAAGCGGGGCCTCCTCGGCAGCAGAGCCGCGCCGGGCTCGGGCCGCCCGGTCGAGCAGCGGCTCGCGGCGGAGCCCGGCGGCCCGGATCGCCGCCTCGAGGCGCTCGATCTCCGCCCGGCCGAGCTCGACGAGCCGCGGCCGGACCACCGCCCGCGGCAGTCGGCCCAAGAGCACGAGCGCCGCCTTCATCCGATTGTGCATGTCGAGGAAGGGCGGGGCGTAGAAGGCCTGGGCGAGGGGCAGGTAACGGGCGTCGGCCGCCCGCGCGGCGGCCAGATCGCCCCGCTGCACCGCCTCGAACATCGCCACCTGCAAATCGGCCACGACGCTGCCCGCCCCCGACAAGAGCCCCTTGCAGCCCGCGACGAGCGAGGAGAGCAGCCAGGCCGAGTGGGTCGTGAGGACGGCGACCGGCCGCGGCAGCGACTGCAGCACCTGGACCTGCCGCTCGTGCAGCACCGGATCGGCGCACCAGTCCTTGATCGCGACGAGGGTGGGGATCCGCTCGGCGAGCATGACGATCGTCTCGAGCGGATAGCCGAGCCCGGCCGGCCCCGTGAGCGGGTATTGGAAGAGGATCAAGGGCAGCGAGGAGGCCTCGGCGATCGTCGCGACATGGGCGTAGGCCATCTCCGGGCGGAGCTGGCCGCCCATCGCCAGGACCGCGCTCGGGAAGACCAGGAGGGCCGCGGCCCCGCCGGCCTCCGCCTGGCGGGCGAGCCGGGCGGCGGCGTGGCTGCCGTCGGCGTAGATCCCGTGGACCACCGGCAGCCGGTCGCCCACCTCCTCCATGGTGAGCTCCATGACCCGCCGCTGCTCCGCCTCGCTGCAGGAAGCGACCTCGCTCGCATGCGCGTTGACGGTGAGGGCGGTGATCCCGCGGACCGAGGCGACGTCGCGCAGATGCTTCCGGTAGCTCGCCTCGTCGATCGAGAAGTCCTCGTGGAACGGCAACAGACAGGCGGGGATCACGCCTTCGGGGCGGAAGCGCGGGCGGTCGGCCACGGCAGGTCTCCTCCTGGGCCCGGACCCGCCGAGCCTGGGGTCGGCGCCGGCCGGCGTCGAGCCCGCAAGGGTCCGCCCCGCCCGGCGCGCGGCGCTGTTGACCCGCTGCGGGCCGGCACCCAAGCTCCCGGGCGAGGCGGATCGGGAGGCCCGGATGCTGCTCGACGGCATGCGCGTGGTGAGCTTCTGCCACTTCCTCCAAGGCCCGGCCGCCGCCCAATACCTCGCCGACATGGGCGCCGAGGTCGTCAAGATCGAGCCACCGGGCGGCGGCTACGAGCGCAAATGGTCGGGCGGCGACGCCTACGTGGACGGCGTTTCGGCCTTCTTCCTCTGTGCCCACCGCAACCAGCGCGCGATCGCGATCGACTTGAAGCATCCGCACGGCAAGGAGGTGGTCGAGCGGATGATCGCCCGGGCCGACGTGCTCATGGAGAATTTTCGGCCGGGGGTGATGGACCGGCTCGGCTTCGGCTACGAGCGGGTGCGCGAGCTCAACCCCGCGATCATCTACGCCTCGGCTTCGGGTTGGGGGCCAGCGGGGCCGATGGTCGAGAAGCCCGGCCAGGATCTCCTCGTCCAGGCCTACTGCGGGCTCATCGCGGTGACCGGGGCGAGCCGCCCCACCCCGATCGGCCTCGCCGCGGTCGACCAGCACGGGGGCGCGCTCTTCGCCCTCGGCATCCTCGCGGCCTACGTCAAGAAACTCCGGACCGGCCGCGGCACCCGGGTCGAGAGTTCGCTCCTGAACGCCGGCATCGACCTGCAGACCGAGCCCTTGACGAGCTACCTCACGATGGGCGCCGACCGCGCGATCCTGAAGCGGCACGAGAACCTCGTCTCCTGGTTCCACGAGGCGCCCTACGGCGTCTATCCGGTGGCCGACGGCTGGATCGCTTTCTCGATCAACGACCCGGAAAAGCTCGCCCGGGCGCTCGCCAGCGCCGAGCTCGCGGCGCTTACGGGCATCGATCGCTACCACGAGCGCGACCGCTACGCCGCGGCGGTCACCCGGGCGGTCGCCGGCCGGACCGTGGCCGAGCTCGCCCCGGCGCTCGACGCCGAAGGCATCTGGTGGCAGCGGGTGCAGGACTACGACGATCTGCGCGCCGACCCGCAGGTGCGCGCGAACGGCTGCTTCCTCGAGGTCCCGGTCGAGAGCGGCAAGGCCGTCCTCGTGGTCCACCCCAACCGTTACGACGGCGAGGCGCCAGGGGTGCGTCATTTGGCGGTCGAGATCGGTCAGCACGGCCGGGAAATCTTGGACGAGCTCGGCTACTCGGCCGAAGAGATCGCGGAGCTCGCCGCGTGCGGCGCGATAGCACTGCCGGCGGCCGAGGCGGGGGGTTGAGCAATGGGCGAGGTGCCGGTCCGGATCGGGCAGAGCGTGCGGTTTTCCAAAACCGTGGGCGAGAGCGACGTCTACCTGTTCGCCGGGATCACGGGCGACCTCTCGCCCAACCACGTGAACGAGCAGGTCATGGCCGCGAGCGCTTACGGAAGGCGGATCGCCCACGGCGCCTTGCTCGTGGGCTTCATGTCGACCTGCTCGACCCGCATGATCGAAGCGGCGCCGCCGACGCCCGATGCCATCCCCGTCTCGCTCGGCTACGACCGGATCCGTTTCTTGGCCCCGGTGTTCATCGGCGACACGCTGACGCTCACCTACACGATCGTCGAGGTCGATCCCGCCCGCCGTCGCTCGCGCGCCCGGATCGAGGCCGCCAACCAACACGGCACCCTCGTCGCGGTCGCCGAGCATATCCTGAAGTGGGTCGCGAACATTTGAGGGCCACGGCCCGGCCGCCGGCAACCGACCGTTAAGCAGGGAGCGCTAGCAGCGGTCGCGAGCGCTCGACGGCGAGCCTCGAGAACGGCGGGGATCGGTGCGCGCCCGAACCGACCGACATCGACGAGACGGCGAGGCGGCGGCGCGGCTCGGCCGGTGGGCGACGCTGGCCTGGGTCGCGGGGCTCTCGATCCTCGCCACCCTCCTGTTCGCGGGCGGGCTCTGGCTCGACCGGGTCGAGCGCGGCCGTGCTCAGGCGGCCGTCGCTGTCAGAGAGGCCGAGGCCCACCTCGGCCAGCTGCGACACCTCGCCCTCCACCTGCCCGAGCTCGCCGAGCCCGGGGTCCCGGCGGCTGCCCCGGCCGAGCTCGAGGCGGCGCTCGTGGCGCTGCGTACGAGCCGCGCCCGCCCGCTCGAGGGGCCGGAGGCTCCGGTCCGAGCGAGCGGCGAGCCGTCCGCCCAGCCGCTCGAGGGCGAGCCGCCCACGGCCGTCGCGCTTGAGGCCTTTCTCGAGCGGGTTGCGCAGGCGGTGGCCGCCGCCCGCGCCGGCGAGCCGCCGGAGCGCGAGAGCCTAGCCGAGCTGCGGGCCCTGGCGCTCGGGCCCCTCTCGGCCGCGGTCGAACAGGACCTCGCCCGGCTCGAGGCGGATCTGAAAGCCATCGAAGGCCGGGCCGATCGGCTCCGTTGGTCCGTGCTCGCCGCGATCCTGCTCGTCATCCTGGCGGAAGGGCTCTTGCTGTTCCGTCCGCTCACCCGCCGGCTCGTCGCCCAGATGGCCGAGCTCGAGCGTGTCGCCCGACTCGACCCGATCACGGGGCTTCTGGGCCGCGCCGCCTTCCTCGCCGCTCTCGACCGCGCCCTCTCGACCCGCCGCCCACTCGCCCTCGTGCTGATCGACCTCGACCACTTCAAGGAGGTCAACGACGCCGACGGGCACGCCGCCGGCGATGCGCTCTTGCGGGCCGCGGCGGCCCGGATCCGCGAGGTGCTGCGCGGCAGCGAGACGGTCGGCAGGCTCGGCGGCGACGAGCTCGCCTGTCTCGTGCCCGAGACCGCCGAGGCGCGGCCGCTCGAGACCGTCCTCAATCGGCTGCGCACCGTGCTCCACGAGCCGGTCCCGTTCGACGGGCGGCAGCTGCGCGCCGGGGCAACGATCGGGGTCGCCCGCTACCCCGACGATGCCGACACCGCCGAGCGGCTGCTGCGCGCCGCCGACGAGGCGCTCCTGCGCGCCAAGCGCTCCGAGCGGGGTAGCGTCGGTCGGGCCCGGCCCGACGACGTGCCGCGCGTCGAGCGGCTGGTCCGGGCGCTGCGTGCGCTCGACGCCGAGGGCCCGCCGGACGGCCTCCCCGGGCTGGATGCCGCGCTCCAGCCGATCGCCGCGCTCACCCCCGACCCGCGCGATCTGCGCGCGGTGCGCGGCTTCGAGGCGCTCGCCCGCTGGCACCATCCGAGCCTGGGCGCGATCGCCCCCGAGGAGCTGTTCCCGGTCGCCGCGGCCAGCGGTCGAGCCGTCCGGCTCGGCCGGGCGGTCCGCCGCAGAGCCCTCGCCGCCTTCGCCGGGCTCGGCCGCGACGTGATCGAGGGTCGCTATTTGGCGGTGAACCTCGCCCCGGCCGAGATCCTGCACGGCGATCTGCTGGCCGAGCTCGAGGCCGATCTCGCCGAGTACGGCCTGGCTTGGTCGGCGCTCTGCCTCGAGATCGGCGAGCGGGTCCTGCTCGACCGGGTGTCCGGCGAGCGGCTCGCCCAGCTCGAGCGGCTGCACGAGCTCGGCGTGCGCCTCGCCCTCGACGATTTCGGCACCGGCAGCACGGGCCTCGCCGAGCTGCTGCGGCTGCCGATCGACGTCCTCAAGATCGACGGCCGCTTCGTGGCGGCGCTCGGCCGTGACCGCAAGGCCCGCGAGATCGTCCGCGGCACACTCGGCCTCGCCGCCGGGCTCGGCCTCGAGGTCGTGGCCGAGGGGATCGAGGAGCCCGCCCAGGTGGCGCTCCTGCTCGAGCTCGGCTGCCGCATGGGCCAGGGCTGGCTGATCGGCCGACCGCTCCAAGGCGAGGCGCTCGCCACCTTCTGGCAGGCCCGCCTCCGCCCCGCCCCGGACCTCCTGGCGCTTTCCGGCTGAGCCCCCGGCTGCGCGGTTGGGGGTGGGCTGCGCTCGCACGGGCTCGCCTCCCCCCGGAAGGCCGCGCTAGCGCTGTCGGATCGAGCGCGGCGCGACCGGCCGGTCGCCCGCCCCCCGGGAGGTAGCCCACCGTGAAGCTCAAGCTCGCCCTCCTCGCCCTCGCCTCGATCCTGGCCGCGGGCCTCGCCCAGGCCCAGGAGCGGATCTTCTTCGGCATCGCCACCGGCGGCACGGGTGGCACCTACTACCCGTTGGGCGGCGTGCTCGCCCAGGTGCTCTCCAACAACGCCACGGTCGGCGGCAAGAAGCTCGCCGCCACGGCCGAGACCGGCAACGCCTCGGTCGCCAACGCCAAGCTTTTGGGCCGCGGCGAGATCGAATCGGCCTTCGTCGCGGCCGACATCCTCGATGCCGCCTATCGCGGCGTCAACCAGTTCAAGGACGGAGCACTCATCAATCTGCGGGCCTTGGGGGCCCTCTATCCCGAGACCGTCCAGCTCGTGGTCCGGGCCGACTCGGGGGTCACGAAGTTCACGGATCTCAAGGGCAAGTCGATCTCCTCGGGCTCGCCCGGCTCGGGCCAGTGGCAATTGCTGGGCGACCTGCTCGAGGTCCACGGGCTGAAGCGCGAGGACGTGAAGGAGGATTTCTCCTCCTTCGCCCAGTCGGTCGACAAGATCAAGGACGGCAACCTCGTGGCGAGCCTGATCACCGCCGGCGTGCCGACCGCCTCGGTCGTCGACCTCGCCAACGCCACGGCGATCCGGATCGTGCCGCTCGCCGGGCCGGAGATCGAGGCCCTCAAGAAGCGCCAGCCCTATTACGCCTCGGTCACGCTCGAAGCCAACACTTACAAGGGTCAGACCGAGCCGGTCGAAACCTTGGCCGTGATGGCGATCTGGGCGACGCATGCCGCGGTGCCGGAGGAGATCGCCTACGCGGTGACCAAAGCGGCCTAAGAGAACACCGAAACCCTCGCCAAGGTCCACGTCCAGGGCAAGAACATCCGCCTCGAGAACGCGCTCCGCTCGGTCTCGATCCCGCTCCACCCGGGCGCCGAGCGCTACTATCGCGAGAAGGGCCTCCTCGAGTGAGCGGGGTGGTGGCGGGCCGCCTCCGGTGAGCCGGGCGGGCCGCGCCCTCGCGCTCGCGGCTCTCCCGCTCCTCGCGGCCGAAGGACGGGCCGCGCCGGCCTGTCCGGGCGAGCTCGTCCTGCTGGCCCGCCCGGCGGGCGTCGAGCTCGCCCGGGTCGGGCTCGACGGGTCGGGCGGTTTCGCCCTCTCCTTCCGTCATTCGGTGACGCTGCGCACCGTGGTGGACCGCTACCGGATCGAGGACGGGACAATCGTGCAGGTCGAGCAGCTCTTCGACGCACACGGGCCGGGCCTGCCGGACGTGGCCGGCCCGGGGCTCGCCTTCGAGCGGGAGGGCGACCGCTTCCGCGTGCGTCTGCACCGGCCGATCGAGCTGCTCTTGCTGCGGGTCAATCCGGAAAGCGAGAACCGCCTGGAGGCGGCCACCCGGCTCGACCTCGCGGAGCTCGGAGCCGGCCCGCTCGAGCTCGTGCCCGTGCCCTGCTCCGAGCGGCGATGAGCGCGGCACCTTCCGCCCACGAGGGGCCGCCGAGCCGGGAAGAGATCGACCGGCTCGTCGAAGAATACGACCCGGAATCGAATTTCCGCCGGCTCGTGGGGCTGGCGGCGGCGCTCGTCACGCTCTTGGGCGTGGCGCTCTCGCTGTTCCACGTCTCGACGGCCGGCTTCGGCCTGTTGAACGAGATCGTCCACCGCTCGATCCACCTCTCCTTCGTATTGGGGCTGATCTTCCTGGTCTTCCCGGAGCAGCGGCGGGCCCGGCCGCTGCGCGAGTGGACGGTGCGCCTGGGCTTCGCCGCCTTCTACCTCTACATGGCAGTCGATCTCGTGCGCGCACTCTCGGCCCGCGGCGAGGTGCAGGGTGCGGGCTGGTTCCTCGCCGCGATCGCGGTCCTGACGCTCCTCACCCTGCCGATCGCGACGCTCTCCGGCCACCGCGACCGGATCCCGCCGCGCGATTGGGTCCTCGCCGCGGCAGCTGCCTCGGTCTCGCTCTATTTCGTCCTCTTCTTCGAGGAGATCTTCGTCCGCCGGGTCGGCTCGCCGGTCGCGACCGACTACATGATGGGGGTGGTGGCGATCCTGGTCGTCCTCGAGGCGACCCGGCGCACCATGGGCCTCTCCTTGCCGATCATCGGCGTAGCTTGCCTGCTCTACGCCATGTGGGGGCCCCATCTGCCGGGGCCGCTCGCCCACCGCGGTTATTCGATCCTGCGGATCGTCAACCACATCTACATCGGCACGGAGGGGATCTACGGGATCGCGGTCGGCGTCGTCGCCACTTACGTCTTCCACTTCGTGCTGTTCGGCGTGCTCATGCAGCAGACCGGCGTGGGCCGGCTGTTCATGGACCTGGCGGCGATCCTGGCCGGCCGACGGGTCGGCGGGGCGGCCAAGGTGTCGGTGGTCGCCTCGGGCCTGTTCGGCATGATCTCCGGCTCCTCGATCGCCAATACCGTCACGACCGGCGCGCTCACGATCCCGATGATGAAGCGGACCGGCTTCTCGCCGCGCTTTTCCGGTGCGGTCGAGGCCTCGGCCTCCTGCGGCGGACAGATCACCCCGCCGATCATGGGG
>Ga0308415_1001157_pt1 | contig 11477 bp, 8 predicted proteins | sample HotsprSampleOS55_FD_203465 | JGI IMG/M metagenome (GOLD analysis project Ga0308415, IMG submission 203465) | Hot spring phototrophic mat microbial communities from Octopus Spring, Yellowstone National Park, Wyoming, United States - 20090730_OS55 ... | reverse complement strand
CATGGCGAAGACAACCTTTGCTACAACGACTTTGGCGTAGCTCTCGGCTGGAAGACTCTCAGGCACGTTACCCCTAAGAACCCTTCTCATCATGAATATTGTGGGTATGTAATTTGCTGCCAGGATAGTAAGGCCTAGGCCTGTAATGTTCAACATCACCACAAACCCCTCCTAAGCGTTAGTATCATGGCTGAGAGCATTGCTGCGAAAGAAGTCATGGATGCGAGAGACCAAACTTGCGGGTATACCCTAAACTCCCTAATCACTATATCCTCCCCTAATCTAGCCTCTACCCTGAATGTTGCGTATGGGTAGCTGAAGAGCCTCCACTTAGATACTGTAGCGATGCCGTCTGAATTGGTTTGGACCTCGGAGCTCTCCTTAAGCTCCGTATACCATATTCTGAGCTTTACCCCTGCCATGGGTCTGCATCTCTCCGGGTCAATGAGGTGGCTTCCGTTTGGGTATGTTTTCCAGCACTGCCATCCACTACCTACCAGGTCCTCTACAACCATTACCCTGAATGTGTATGGCCATAGTAGGTGTGCTGGCTGTGTGGAGTCGTAGAATATTCCAACACGTGATTTTAAAGGCTCCTGAGCCTGTGCAGTATATGTAGTTAGCAGTAGTATTATTGGTAGTGTTGATGTAAGCAGTTTATAGGGCTTCATAGTACATCTCCCTTCTACCGATTTTTTGCTTGACTAGGGCTTTCTTCTCCGGCTCTATCTTGAAGTATAGTGGTCTTGGGTCTATGCTCCACTTTATGTATGCTTCCCCTGTTGTGAATCCTTCAAGCCTTCTTCTCTCCTCTTCTGTTAGGTTTAGTAGTTTCTGTAGGTTTGTTGTTTCTGCCGGGTTTCCGAATGCGAACGCTATCGTTGTTGATACAAGTGAGGCTATTGTTGGTGTTCCTCTTCTCTTTGCTATGTCTGCTTCCTGTACTAGGTCGTCCAGTAGCTGTGTTGCTATTATGTAGCTTGTTCCGAACTTCCTCTCCTCCCTTAGATGCTGTGCCAGCGGTACCTCCTCAACCCTACCCAGTACAAATTTATGGCCTTCATCTATTACTACTATTAGTTTTATTCCTTCTGTTGCTTTCTGGCTTAGCATGTGGCTGTGTATGTGTTCGAGTATGCTCCATGTTACCAGCCTCTGCATCTCCTCACCCATAACGACGGAGCCATCAACACCAGAAGTCTTGTAGGAGACTATTACTACGCCTCCGTAGCTTAGTAGGTCCTTCAGGGTTATGTCTGTCCTGTCTAGTGCGAATGCCCCCTCTGCGAAGGGCCTCAGCCTCCTCTCAAGGTCTAGGTATATGGCTATCGCTGGGTCTGCGGCCGGGCTACTACCCCTCCCAATGATGTTCTTCTCGGCCTCAACCCTACTCCATACAACATATCCATACAGCTGCCTTAAAGTACATTTAGAGGCCCTATCATCACTCCATGTAGAGGGGTCCTCATCCAATATACCATAGTATCTGAACAGCGTCTTCAACCCCTGGTATACTATGCTTGCCTGGATAGGCTGTAACGGTATTATGTTTGGCAGTATCCTTTCCACGAACCTGCTTATCCTCTGCTCAGGTGGAAGGCCTGATAAAAGTAATGGGTTATACTTCCTCCTACACAAATCTATAACCGTTACCCTTACACCCTGTTCTTCAAGCTCTCCAGCTTTTTCTGCATACTCTCCAGCAGGATCTATTATTATGAATGCTGGGGGCCTTCCTGTGCCTGTGTATGGTGTTAGGCTATCGGACCTGAATATTAGCGTCTTTATCAGTGTTGATTTTCCCGCTCCGGGGCTTCCCAGCACTAGCATGTGTGGGTTGTGTAGTATTTCGGGGTTCCAGTATACTGGCCTGCCGAACTCATCCCTTCCAAGGTATATCCCTGTCTTAGGCATTAGTGGTCTTCTCCTGAAGGCTAGGGGGCTTATGGCTACGAAGTCCCTTGTCAAGGCTTTAACAGACGGTATTGGGTCTGGGTCTAAAGCCGTCCTCCTAGCGGGTGGGAGGTATAGGAACCTGTGGCAGAGGGCTGCTCCCCATCCGTCCTTCACGACCTTGGTGGATAGGTTTATGCTGTCTAGGAGGCTGCGTGCTTCGTGTAGCTGTTTGTCAAGCATGTCAAGCTCCGTGTAGGTGATCTTCCCTGTGGCTGTTCTTGCTCTGACCTCTATTACACCGCTGATCATGTATGGTCTCTCTCCGTGTGTTATTCTGTCCGCTACGTTCATGCTCTTTCCTGCTTTGAGGTATCCTGATACAGCTCCCCCAACCATTGCGTCCATGGCGTGGAGGTCTGCCCTACTCATGGCTAGCTTGACGGTATCGCCTACTGGCTGTGGTACTATGTGGAGTGCTATCCTGAAGTCCTTCAAAGTGTATATCAGGTTGTTGAATATAGCTAGGTATGCCGGTAGTCTTCTCTCTATATCTCTTCCTGCTAGCTCTCTGTTGCTGTTTCCAGATATGCTTGCGAACCTGCTTACTACAGTCTTCCTTCTATCCTTCCAAACCATCACACCGCCATCCTCAAAAGACACCCTCCCTCTCCCAATACTCCAGTGTGTGTGAGGGGTGTCTGTGGAGCAGTATTTGCAGGAGAGCTTTGAGGCGGCCCTTAAAGAGGTGTAGAAGAGCGCCATCCCCAGTAGGCCGCTTGCCGCTGTTACCTGTCCCAGTGCTCCTAGGTCTAGTGTGAGTAGGCTTGTGATGAATGTTGATGCTGAGGCTGCTGCCAGTAGAGGTAGGTGTGTTTTTGACGGTTTCCAAACCTTCCTCGTTAATATTCTTACATGTCTCCCGAAGTATGTTATGTCGTCTATAAGTATTATTCCTATCCCCTCCATCTGCCTTGATAGTATTGCTGCTGCGTGTTCCACTGCCCCGGCTGCACGGGCCTCATTGTTTACGAATCTGGCGTAGAGTATTATGTGGGCTGTCTCACCCGACGGAGACCTGTCTATAACGAGCTTAGCCTCCACATCCCCAAGGCCTTCAACAGCCTTAACCATCCTGTCCAGCAGGATCATTCTCTCATCCTCCGTTGTTGTCTCGAAGTTCTTCCTGATGTCGGCAACCCTCAACACCTTTACGGCCCAACCACCACTCCTACCCCAGTCGTCGAAGACAAGGGTGGCCTCCTCAACCCTCATAGCCCCCTCATTAACCCTGAAGGAAGATGGCTTCCCAACCATGTAGAAGGGGACATCGTTACAGACGGTGTGCCAGTAGCTGAAGCTGTCGGAGCCATTCCTAAGCCATGCCACGGCCGCAGGATACCTCCTCCTAACACCCCACAGAGTAAGGGCCAGTGATGGTGATAGTATGGCAGCGTAGGGCATTAATGGTGCAAGGGTAGGGCTGTATGAGGCTATGAAGAGAACCACAAGTATTAGGGCCCCGAAGAATAGCGGCCCAATCCCAAGCACCTTGGCTAGAATACCCACCACCTATCGCCTCCTACTCCTTGATAGTATGTAGACTGTGGAAGATATGCAGGCGATTACTCCTGCGTACAATGGCTGGCCGCTTACAAGCATGAGGGTGGAGAAGACCGCTCCGAGGGCTAGGAAGGGTTTCAGCCCAGGCCTCTCAGCCTGTATGTTGGGTCTGACAACATATCCCCTACCCCTCTTGAAGCCTACAGGCCTTCCCTCTACATCCCTTTCATATGGGTTTCCCGAATCATTCCGATGCTCATATATCCATTCATGGTTGTGTTCGTCCCAAAACCATTCACTATTCTCTTCAGCCACCTTTCTAGCCCTTTTGAACTGCCGGTGCTCGTCACTCACCTCTATCACCTCTTTTTACGTCAGGTTTTGATGTATGGTCAGAGAGGCTGTCATTCCGCCCGGGCTTCTCGACAGCCGCATAATCCGATAGGTTGGCTGTGTCCTGTATTGGGTCTAGGCGGACTGGCTGGGCATCTTCCCTATCTATTGCTTGGCCTGAATAGACTACGTTGTTGGCGTCTATTCTATGTCCTAGGTCTTCTAGGTATTTTCGGAATTCATGTATTTTGTCTGCCGGGACCTCGTATGTTACGTTCACGTAAGCACCCTTATCATCATGCTTCAAAACACGCTCCAGATCACTGAGATGGTCTGGCATGGACTGCTTTATGATCTCCTCAAGCCTCTCCGGTGTGATATGTAGCGATGCCTCGACTACAACCCTCTCTACTCCGGAAGGCTTGAAGGCCTCTGAGGTAAACTCAGATAACTTTCCTGAGTCGGGTGGGTTGACCGTCTCTATTAGGTGTTGTAGGTTTTCGTTTGTTTCGAAGTGTTTTAAATCCTCTGAGCCTCCGAATACCTCTACGAAGTGTCTGGCGTCACGTATGTCTGATAATTCTCCTCCTACATCCTGTCTCCTTACTGTGGTTTCTGCTGGTATTCCGTAGGCATGCCATTCAACACTGGAGTCTGGGACATATCCCTGCTGTACTGTTACGTGGACACCTTTCTCGGCCCAGGGCTCTGTGGCGCCTATCTGGAATGCTGCGGGAGCCGTTATGTGTCCGTCTATACCCCTCCCAACACTCTCCAAACCCATACCGACACCATAGAGCTTCTCCGACCCAAGCCTAGCCTCCACCCCCTCCAGACCCTTTCCAAGTCCTTCGAAGGCTTTGCCAACAGGCTGGACGGCCCACGCCCTCACTATGTCGCTGCCGGGGTTGCTGCGGGCTAAGCTATCAGCCAGAGTAAACCTCTCGAAAGTGGATAGGTTTGGGTTCCTCATCATCGCTGCGAAGCCCTCAGCCCACTCCGTGGGAGTCATCCTGGCCCCGCCGCTCTGTGAAATACCCCTAACGACCTTCCCTACATCCCTCTTGATCCTCTCATGCTCCGGTGTATCCAGTAGCCTGAACCTTTCCATGAACTTTCCGACGGAGGCCTGCTGGAGACTCGCGTCAAGCCTAGTTAAGAGACCTCTCCTCTCCATCTCATCCAGAGCCATCTGCCTCTCTACTGCCTGCTTGAATCTGGGGTCTCTCAAACCCTCCACAGCCACTGATAGTGCATAGCCCCTAGCCGCCATCTGTGGTATCGGGTTTCTGCTGTCAAGCATCTTCTCAAGCCTCCCCCTCCCAACAACACTCTCAATCACCCTAGCCCTGAACGGTATGTTCCTCCTCTCCCGGGCTATCTTCTCCCAATGCTTCCTGTCCATAGATCTCTGTTGTAGTGCGGCCTTGAGCATCTGGTCCTCCATCCTCCTAGCCATTGTACGACCAAGTATGTTTGAACCTGCAAGCCTTTGTATAGCACCTAGGTAATGTGAGAACAGCCTACCGGCTGAAGATATGTTGCCCACCTTACTCATAAGGAAGCCCACCATCATGCTCTGACCACCTACCAGTGCTTGGAAGCTGTCCACTACAATGGCTAGGAGCCCTATCACCAACCCCATCGCAAGGCTTATCCCTACAAGCTCTGAGAGTGGTTTGAGAAGGCCTACCGACCCGGACTCTGTTATCAATAGCCTATGAGATGTTATAGGTATGTTGCTTCCTGCAAACATGCCGTAGACATGTCTGTATATTATGTCTGTGACTGCTTTGGCTAAAGGTATTCCCGTGTTGAATATTGTGGAGTTTGTCTCCCAGCTCCTCCCCCTATACTCTATGAGCTTTGCGTTTATCCTTCTGGCTGCTTCCTGGGCCGGGCCATCCCTGTAAAGCCCCTGCCTGAAGTTCCTATAACTATCCCACTCACGCCTCATAGTGTCTATAGTAATTCCCATTATGCTGTCTGGGACATATGCTCCGTAGGCAAGCTCGTGTTGGTATCTTTCATCCTCGTCGAACTTGTCCCACTCTACCTTTGGGAGGTATGGTGTGCTTTCTGATGCTGTGAATCTTACTCTGAACTCGTAGCTTAGGCTTTCTGGTGTTTCTGGGTATCCTTCATAGCTTGTCCTGTATATTGTCTGGTTTGCTTTAACTAGTATCTTCTTCTCATTTGTTGGTGCTGTGAGTGTTAGGGGCTGGTTTCTTTCAACTGATTGTATGCTCTGCTCTAGTGCGTATGGTCCGTATCCTTCTATGAGGCCGTTTGAATGTATCTCTGGGAAGGAGCTCTCCATTACCTCATGGCTCCAAGTAGGTGTGTTGCTTAACGGTGTGAATGTATAGCTCCATGATGGGGTTCCAGACCTGACAAAACATGCTAATCCAGAGTTCAGGTCTTCATAGCATACCTCCTCATCGGGCATGTTTAGGTATACGAAGTAGACGCTCTTATTTCCCTCATAGTATGCCTTTGTATGGTATAGCCACCTCCAGCATGTTTCAACTGTTGAGGAGTTACCGTCCAACTCACATGTATAGGTCTCATTAGTCCTCCACCTCAACTCCCTAACCCTGGGAAGATCTATTCTGTAGACATCGAGTCTCTCTTTAGGTGTCCCCCAAGGCTGCTCCGTGAACCAGATGAGGGTACTGTTCCTATTTGCGCTAACCATCCACTGGCTAGTTTCATTATATAGCTCGGTAGATTTCCAGAAACTTTCCCACCTATTCTTCCACATCTGATAGATATTGTTACATACTGGGCCTGTGTTAGGCTCTACACATGATCTAATCTGCTGGTCTGGTTGTTCAGGTATCTTGTTGGCTGTTATCTTCTTTGGTGATTTGTCGTGTAGTGTTATCCACATGTTTAGGAACCATACACGTCTTGTGTATGTGTTGTTAGTTAGTGTTGTCCTGTATCCTTCTTCGTAGGCGTTGTAGTATCCTCCTCCGCCTGTGTCTAATATTGATCTTTCGGGTGTTTTCAGTATGTCCTTGACTGTTTCTATTAGTTGTTCGCATGTGTAGTTGGCTCCTCTTGGTATTTTACCGCATGTCTTGTTTCTGTCTATTTCGGGTTCTTCTGTTGGTTTTGCTTCTAGGAATGGGTACCATAGTGTTTTGTTCTCCCTGTCGTAGACCGTATACCTAACCCCTCCCTGTAGGTCTGCTACCGCCTTTGAGGCTATGCTTAGGGCCTGTATATCAGATGCCTCCACTATACTTCTCTCAGCGTATCCTGGTGGGGGTGATGCTGCAACTATTGCTACGGGTAATGCTAGTGTGAAGGCTATTCCCATTACGATGAATGTTTTTCCAAGACGTCTTGCGAAAGGTATCATGAAGGCAATCAATCCAGCTGTGAACATTGTAGGCGCCAGTATCTTCATTAGGCCTACGAATGCTACGACGCCTTCCATGAAGAGGACTACTCCCGCTAGGAGCTTCTGCATGAATATGAGGGCTCCGAATACCGCGCTTATCACGTAGCTTGCTATGGCTGAGAAGAGGACTCCAACACCGCTAATCCATGCAGGCAGGAGAGCCAGCATTATGATTGACATTAATGAGCCTAGCGCTAACGCCGCATGGTTAACGGTGTCAACCCATGCTAAAGCCATGTCACGAGCTGCTTCAACCGATTTTATTGCGTCGTCGAAGGTGGCTGCTAGGGCCCATCTATAACCGAGTTCTGAGACGTAGTTAGCCATCAAACCCTTTAGGGCTGCAAAGCCTCCGACAACGACTAGGGCTGCTATACCGCTCCATGAATGCATCATCAATGTCAGACCCCACCTCCTGATTTGGGGTAGCGGTAGCCTGAAGAGGGCTAGGCCCGCGGCGTAGACTAATGCAGCGATCCCGAAGGCAAGCTCGGCAACCCCCTCCATACTCTTCACCCGAATCCTAGGCTTGCGGCAACTCCCCCCATCCCCTTGCTTAGTGCGGCTGCTGCAGCCATTAGTATTCCCCAGCCCGCTAGGCTTCCTAGGGCAAACCTCCACATCATCATCACAGCGTTGTCCTCAGGGTTGAATAGCCATGTGATCAGGCTGAAGACATCGCCGAATGTACTGGCACCTATAGGCTCTGTTATCCTCTCTATGTCGCATCTACCTATGTCCCCTGCCCCGCAGGCCAGTAGGCCGAATGCTGGTATGTATGGCCCTATTGCTGTGAAGACTATCGCGGATGACACAAGCCATGAGCCTATACCCTTCATCTTACCCCCAGGTACCGCCATCAAGGCTACCCCGATGGGGGCTAGGGCTACCGCTAGGCTGCCGAATATCGTTATGAATACTGTTAGTGTGAATGCTGTTATCAAGGTTACTGAGAGCGCCAGTCCAGGTACTGTAGCTACTACGGAGAATATGTTTGCTATTGCTGGGCCCACTATAGGTATTAGGGCCGTACCCATACCTATGCCCGTCATTATTGCTAGTAGGTTGAAGGCCTTAATACCCAAACCCATGTAGACATCGGGAAGGCTTTCACACCCCCTCTTTACAGCAGGTATCTCAGACTGGACTGTCTGGACGATCTCGTTGACGGCGGAAGCAGAGCCTAGGACTGCTATTATACCCGCTGATGCGAGGCTGTAGCTCATAAGGTACCCGCCCCACTGGCTTGCAGCACCACCGGGTGTTGGGAGCTTGTTGATGGCTAGGCCTACCCCGTATCCTAGGGCTGCAAGAGCCCATGCAAGTGTGAAGGCCTCGGCTGCGCCGGGATATGTGCATGATATCACTTTAGACACCTTATCCTATCTTCCATGGGTTTGATGGCTGCGGTATCTCCCCATAACCAGTTACCGTCTTAACCCAGTCCCCAGCGAAGTAGAGTATCCAGACACCTACTGTTGCCAGAGCAGCTATTATCAGGGCAGCGTCTATAAGCGACCCACCGAACTCCTTAGTCCTGTGGCTTCCCGTGGGAAGGAACCTTATAGCTATGCCTGCACCCAGAACACTCGTAGCTATCACCAACAGCAGTGTCTGGAAGCCCTCCACCGCAGAAGCTATCTTATTCGCCAAGTCACCAACGGCTCCATGGGCTGTAGGCGCGTTTAGGGCTACCGCGGCAACGGTTACAGCCAGCCGCGCCAGCGAATCTTTCCAAGCTTTCATGACGTCCTCAAGACCATCTTCTCATAAGCCTAAAGATAAGCAGTAGCCGAGTGTTTTCTCAGCCGACATACAACTCGGCTTTGTAGGTACTCAAAATTTTAGCCGAGTATTCTCTCGGCTAATGCTTATATGAGCCGAGTACTCGCTCGGCTAACGCTTATATGCAGGTTTTCATTTAGCCGACAAAGTTCTCAGCCGACAGAACACTCAGCCGAGTGATCACTCGGCTACTGCCTATATTCCAGTCTTCTACAGATTGTTTTAGGTGGGCTCACTCCGCTTATAAAGCGGGGCTGGGTCCGCCGGGGGAGCTGGAAGCCCTCCCACCATCCGGATCAACCGATGAATGGAGAGGGGGTCTCCCTTGTGGCGGGGGAGGCTCAACGGCGGTCCTTGACCGCCTGAATGTCCGGGTGGGGGTGCAGAGGGACGCCCAAGAAGCCCACAGCCTAGCAAATACAATCAAAGGAACCGTGGGTCTTAAAGGGCCTGGCAGACGCCACACCGGGCTGAGGCCTCCGCCAGAACCCAACATTGGGTTGAAGAGAGGCTATAGGTCCGGAGCGAGGGGAAGAGGGGCTGCTGGAAAGGTAGCTCCCCCTCCCTCTACCCCAAAGCCCTCCAAGGTAGAGCCGTTTTCTCGGCATCAGCCCCGTAAATGGGGTGGGGGGCTTAACGTTTATGCCTCCCGTAGATGCCGGGAAAACTAGCTCCCTTGGGCAAGGGGTATTTGATGTGTGGCGGGGGGAGCTGCCACCGCTGCTGCCCGGCGGTGCTGGCGTGGTGAGTGAATTGGTGAGATGGGTCTGCTTCTTTTGCAGGCAGGCGGTATCGGACAGCAGATAGCTAACGCTGTCAAGGGGATAATCTTAAGCATCTTCGACATGCTGAGGCCTATCGTCGACGTCGTTGGTGTAGGTATGCTGCTTTTTGGATTGCTACTAGCATTGGGTTTTAGGCAGGAGTTCTACGGAATACGTCTAATGGTTGGAGGAGGACTAGCGCTAATAGCCAACCACCTAATCATACCAACACTACTGGCATACCTCTGACAATAGAAGACATCAACACAAAAACCCCTACTATTTTTCCCCGATAGGGGGCCCTTCCCGCTTTTTCCCCGGCGGGAGGGGATAACCTCCTGTCGGGGTAGGCGGGCTTAGACCTCCCGGGAAGGATATGAGAGGTAGGAGAAGGGTTAGGATGAGTGTAGATGAGGTGGTTGAAGAGCTTGAAGAGCTTCTGAGGAGAGCATATCCAGATAGTTGCTTCCCCAAAGTGGGGGAAGCCTGGCTCTCTTGGGAGCTTTTCGAGCACATCATCCACCTAGACAACCAGCTATACTAGTTGATGAGGCCCAACCAAACCCCTCTCCCTTTTTCCCTCCATTCGAGCTGTAACAGGCTCCCACCCCGTAGATGTTGTGGGGTAGTGGGGAGAGGGGTTTGGCTTCGGAGCCGGGGTCACGGGTCGCCCGGACCCCACGCGTCACTTAAGCCCTCCGCTGGGACTACCCCGGCATCTGCCACGGGTCGCCCGGGCAGATGTCATGGACACGGGTCGCCCGGTCCCCCAGCGGGGGAGATAGGGACGGGCCCATAGGGCATGATGCCCGGAGGCATATACACTTCGACGTCACGGGTCGCCCGGACGCCAGCCCATACACCGGCACGGGACGCCCGGCAGTGTATGGGGGTGTAGATGCCATCCGGGGACGAAGACATACCGAAGGTTCGAAGACAGAATGATTTCGAAGATATCCGATATTGACCGTGGACATCCACAGACAATACGACAATTTTTTGACTGCTTCATAACATTTGTTCACAACAGCAACCCCAACCCTCCAGATAACTTCCTGGGAGGGCTTTATCAGGCCTGAGACAGGGCCGCCCCCTCACCTATCAATGAGGGGGTATGTCTAAAAAGCCCTCTCAGGACCCTGCTCCCGGGGTTAGGGGAGCAGCTGCTCCCGGCTGTCCCATCTTGGGAGGTCCCGTGAGGGACACACTGCCCATCAAGGAGGGTTGGGGGTCGAGGATGTCGTAATGGTCTCTGCCAGAACGATAGGTATGCTGATGGTCATCATAATGTTCTTCGGCTACGTCTTCGCAGCTAATGTCTATCTACAGATGACGTACTTCAATAGAGGGAATAACGCCGGGCCAGCGGTCCCCATAACACAGCAGATACAGCAATTCACGCAGACCATGACACAGTACATGCAGACAGCGGCGATAATCGTTATAGCGTTGATAGCTGTAAACATGGTGATGAAATCAAGGAGGATACTTGGCATCATTCCGTTCAAGGATATTCAGAGGCATCTATTGGTACTTGGTCCTACAGGGGCTGGGAAGACGACGATAGCCAAAGACATTGTCAGGAGGGCCGTAGGAGAGAACGTTAAGGCGACTATCATAGACTGGAAAGGCGAGTACGTTGACTACATAAGGGGCGCAACGGTTATACGTAAGACTAATCTATGGGATGTTGGTGGTAGGAGTTCTGCTGAGAAGGCGGTTATAGC
>Ga0308415_1001155_pt1 | contig 11486 bp, 9 predicted proteins | sample HotsprSampleOS55_FD_203465 | JGI IMG/M metagenome (GOLD analysis project Ga0308415, IMG submission 203465) | Hot spring phototrophic mat microbial communities from Octopus Spring, Yellowstone National Park, Wyoming, United States - 20090730_OS55 ... | reverse complement strand
GGTGGCGTGGTGGCCGGGACTGTGGGAGGAGCTGCTGCCGCGGTGTCGGGTGTTGAGCGGGGTGGGAGCCGTCGACAGCGGCTGAAGGGGTCGGTTGGGCCGAAGAATTTCTGCAAGAGGCGCGCCTCGGGGAGAGGCGGAAGGGGTGGTGTGCCCCAGCGGGGTGGTTGGGGATGTGGGAAGCCGGGGTTGAGGCGGGCGGAGGCTTGCCTCAGGGCGGATCGAGGCGCTCTGCCGAGCCTTCTCAAGGGGTTAAGGCATCCCACGGATGAGGACCCGCGAAGATTGCCCGTCCCGGAACAGCCTCCAACCAAAGTCGGTAAGGATTCAGGCTACGAATGGCCGGTTGCCATGGTCATGCTCTTCCCCCCAGATTGTGCAGTATGAATCGATGCTTACGGGTGGGCGTCATCGGCACGGGCAGCCTGGGCCGGCATCACGCCCGGATTTACGCCGAGCTGGCTGCCGGCGGTGAGGTGGAGTTTGTGGGTGTGCACGATCTGGTGGCCGAAGCTGCCGCTCAAGCGGCCCAACGGTATGGAGTGCGCGCCTTCCCCACGTTGGAGTCCCTGGTAGAGGCTTGCGATGCCATCAGCATCGTCACTCCCACAGTGACCCATTTCGATCTGGCCCGATTCTGCCTGGAACGACGCCGGCATGTCTTGGTGGAAAAGCCGATGACTGAAAAGTCCGAACAGGCGGCCGAGCTGGTGGCCCTGGCGCAGCAGCAGGGCTGCGTGTTGCAGGTGGGCCATGTGGAACGGTTCAACCCCGTGTTCGACTACCTCCAGGCTGTGGCACGGCAACCTCGATTCATCGAGGTGCATCGCCTCTCGCCCTATCCGGCCCGGTCGACGGACGTGGGTGTGGTGCTGGACCTGATGATCCATGATCTGGACGTGGTGCTGGCCTTCGTGGCGGCGCCCGTGGTGAGTCTGGAGGCCGTGGGCGTGGCCGTGCTGAGCCCATCCGAGGACATCGCCAACGCAAGGCTCCGCTTCGCCAATGGATGTATCGCCAATCTCACCGCCAGCCGCGTCAGCCCGGAGCGCCTCCGAAAAATCCGCGTCTTCAGTGCCGCGCCGCAGCCCTGTTACATCTCGCTCGACTACCGCGCCCAAGAAGGATTCATCTGCCGACTGGCCCCGGAGGATCAGCCGGAGAGCTCGGCATGGAATCGCTTGCTGGCGCTGGCCGGCCGGGACACCACCGTGGTGACCCGCCATGCCGGCCGAAAGATCGTCCGAGAACCCGTGCCACTGAACAAGGAAGAGCCACTGAAACTCGAACTGCGACACTTCCTTCAGTGCATCCGGGCCCGCCAGAGTCCCATTGTGGACGGCCGAGCCGCCAAGGCAGCCCTCGACCTGGCACTCGAGATCACCCGCCAGATTCAGACGCCAACCCTCTGAAGCTTCTGATTCGGTAAAACTTATGCGTCCGCTGAGCGTGATGTTGGTTGCTGGGGAACCCAGCGGCGACCGCCTGGCCGCCGAACTGGTACGGGAACTTCGCCCACGCCTGATCGAGTTGGGCGCCCAATCCACTCCTGAAACCTTGCCCCTGCGAACTGCGTTGCCCCCCGAGTTCTTCGGGGCCGGTGGCGCCGCACTCCGCGCCGCGGGAGCCGAGGTCCTGTGCGACCTAACCCCGTGGGCTTCCATCGGCCTGTTCGATGTGCTGCCGCGGATGCGCCATTACTTCCGGGCTTTCCAGCAACTGTTCCGGACAGCCCTCGAGCGCCAGCCGGATGCAATCATCGGCGTGGATTACGGCGCTTTCAACCTGCGCTTTGCGGCCGCCATCCGACATCATCTGTGCCGTCGACGCGACTGGTTCCATCCCTGGCGTCCCGTGCTGGTTCAGTATGTCTCGCCCCAGGTCTGGGCCTCCCGGCCCGGCCGAGCCAGACAAATGGAACTCAACCTGGACCTGCTCCTCAGCATCCTGCCCTTCGAGCCGGAATGGTTCGCCCAACATGCCCCTCGACTCCGGGTGCGCTTTGTCGGGCATCCCTTGGTCGATCGCTGGCCGACGACCCGGCCCGCGCGATCCGGCAGTCGAACACGGAACGCGCCCCGGTTGGTCCTACTGCCCGGCAGCCGACCGGATGAGGTACGCCGCCATGGGCCCTTGCTGGTCGAGACCTGGCGCCTGTTACGCCGCCACTGGCCGGATCTGGAGGCCCGTTGTGTCGTGCCCGAGACCAGTCTGATCTCGCTGCTGCGCCAGCAGTCTTGGCCGGCCGAACTGGCCCTCGAGGCCGGGCCTACCTCCGCAGCCCTGCAATGGGCGGATCTGGCATTGACCAAATCCGGCACCGTCACCCTCGAATGCGCCCTGGCTGGCGTGCCTGCGGTCGTTTTCTACAAGACTGCCCCCCTGACGTACTGGATCGGGCGCCACTTGGTCCGCGTTCCCCACCTGGCCATGCCGAATTTGCTGGCCGGCCAGCCACTCTACCCCGAATTGGTACAGCACCAGGCTACGCCCCAACGACTCGCAGCCCTGACCCTCGAGCTGTGGCAGGACGAAGCCCGACGCATGCGCCTGCAGGAAGCGTTGCAACAGGTGCGTGCCCGGTTGGGCCCCCCGGGCGCCAGCCAGCGGGCTGCCGAGGCCATCGTCGAATGTCTGCGGCGCAAGCCCAGTGGCCTGCCCGTAGCCGATACGGAGGCCGTAGCAGCGTCGAAATAAAGGCTGGCCAAGGCCGCTTGACCGAACCTGTCCTCCCGGCAGCCGACGACGACTCCAACCAGGCTCTACCCGCGCGAGCTTAACCCCCGGGCGCCAAACCGCGCCAAAATCGGTTCCAGCTCGCGCACCACCCGGGCCGGCCAGTGGGATCGCTCCGTAAGGATGGCATTGTCCAAGGCCCGATGACACGAACAACCTGGCTCGGCAGGAATGCGCGGCACCACGCGCCGAATCAGCTCACACGCCGTGGCCGCGTTGCGCCGCAGATTGGACAACACCATCTGCACCGTGACATGCTCCTCGGCATCGCTCCAGGCATCGTAATCGGTTACCAGTGCCAATGTCACATAGGCAATCTCCGCCTCCCGCGCGCAGCGGGCCTCGCCTAGATTGGTCATGCCGATGACATCGTACCCGAGCCGATGATGCGTGAGCGACTCGGCCCGGGTGCTGAACGCCGGTCCTTCCATGCAAACGTACGTGCCTCCGTTGTGCACCCGGATCCGTGCAGCCCGAGCCTCCTCCCACACCAAGCGCCGCAGCTCCTCGCAAACCGGATGGGCAAACGCCACGTGCGCCACCAGGCCGCGCCCGAAAAAGGTGTGTTCCGCACTTTTCTTGGTCCGGTCCACGAACTGATCTACCAACACCAGATCGCACGGCCGGTAGCGCCGTTGCAGAGACCCCACCGCGCTGACGCTTAAAATCCACGCCACCCCCAGCTTCTTCAGCGCCCAAATGTTGGCCCGATGATTCAATTCGCTCGGTAAAAGGCGATGCCCCCGCCCATGCCGCGGCAAAAACACCACGGGCCGCCCCTCCAGCCGCCCCGTCAACAGGGCGTCCGACGGCGCACCGAACGGGGTACGGACCCGCACCCACCGCCGGTCCGTCACCCCTTCCATCTCATAGAGCCCCGTGCCGCCGATGATCCCGATTCGTGGTTCAGCCATGGGGCTTTAAATGCCACAGCCATCGCCAGAGGCCAGCCTTTTCCCCTTCACACGTCCTTTCGCGACGAGCCCGGGCAAGATCACCCCTCGGTCGAGCACCCCGTCAGGGCCAAACGCCCCAGCCCCAGACCTGCTCATTTGACACGGCGTCCGCAGGGTACAATATTCGCGCCCATGAAACCTTTTCTGTTCCATCTGCCGGCACTGACATTCGCCGCTTGGGCAGCCGCCGCCGCCGGTTCAGGCGCCCCCTACCACCTCAAGCTGACCGACATCGATGGCAGAGAAATCTCCCTGGACCAATACCGGGGCAAAGTGCTGCTCATCGTAAACGTTGCTTCCAAGTGCGGTTTCACTCCGCAATACGCTGGCTTGGAAGCGCTGTACCGCAAGTATCGCGATCGCGGGTTGGTTGTGCTGGGCTTTCCCTGCAACCAGTTCGGCAATCAGGAACCCGGCAGCCCGCAGGAAATCAAGGAGTTCTGCACCACCCGTTACCAGGTAAGTTTCCCGCTCTTCAACAAAATCGAGGTCAACGGGCCCGGCCGGCACCCGCTCTACCAGTGGCTGGCCGGACCCGATTCTCCTGTCTCTGGCGACATCAAGTGGAACTTTACCAAGTTTCTGGTGGGCCGCGATGGCCGCATCCTCAGGAGGTTTGAATCACGAGTGTCGCCGGAGTCCGAAGAACTGGTCCAAGCCATCGAGGCCGCACTGAAGGAACAATAGAGCGCCTTCCGGCCCGGCCACTGCGAACACGGAGCCCGCACACCGGCCCTGACGTCAAACCGTGCGCACAAGCATACTGTCCCTGCGCCGGCAGAGCCCCTTCGGGATCTGAGTTGCCGCCGTTGCGAAAGGCAGGCCAAGCGCCATACCCGGCCGGGGCGATGCGACCTGCCGCCCGCTGGTTTGCTCACGCCTTGCCCATCCGCTGTAAGGCCGCGTAACAACGCCGGATGGCATCCAGAGGGTCTTTGCTCGACTCGTGTTCCACCACGTACCACTGGGTGCCTCCCTTCGTCTCGCACCACTCAAACACCGCCTTCCAGTCCACCTGATCCTCGCCAAAGACGGCCTCAGCTCCGCCCCCGTGGGGTTTGAGGTGAATGGTGATGGCCCGGCCCGGATAGCGGCGCAACACCTCGACCGGATCAGCTCCGCCGGCCATGCAATTGCTGGTATCCAACTGCATCACCACCTCCGGACGCGTGTTCCCAAAGAAAATGTCCCAGGCCGTCTGATCGCCGAGTTTTTGGAAATCATGCGCATGCGCATGATAACCCACGTACATCCCGTGGGCCCGAACTTTCTCGGCCACCTCGTTGAACAGACGCGCACGGTCGAGCCACTCCCGACGAGTCTTGCCCTCCATCCAAGGCACGATCAAAAACTTGTTGCCCAGGATCTGGTTGAACTCCACCGTGGCCGACAGATTCTGCGGCAGGATGCTCTCATAAGGCGTGTGCGTGCCACAGGTCACCAGGCCGAGATCCTCCAACATCTTCCGCAACTCCCGGGCGCTGCGATTGTGATAGCCGGCCCATTCCACCCCCTTGTAACCAATCTTGGCCACCGCGGCCAGCGTGCCGGGCAGATCCCGGGCACAAAGTTCGCGGACCGAATAAAGTTGCACACCCACCGGGATCTTCCGCCCGGCCGAAGCCGCCAACCCCAGCCCGGACCGGCTCAACGCCGCCAGGCCGACCAGGCCGGCTCCGGAGCGCAAAAACAACCGACGCGACACCCGAATCGAGGACCTTGAGTTCATGGCGAGGACATCTCCAGTGTACGGTTTCAGTTGGTCTTCCGGATCCCACCGGGATCCAACGGTATGGACCGTACCCGGTCGGGTTCGGCAGGGTCAATCCTCCACTGCCCTCCCCCAACCTGGGCCGGTTTTTCGTCATCCCTCCGCCCGCGGCAGGCGCGCTGTCATGTAACGCGCCACCGCTTCAGCCCGCGACCGCACATGCAGCTTTTCGTAAATGTGTTTCAAGTGGGTGCGGACGGTCTCGGTGCTTACCTCCAAACGATCGGCGATCTCCTTGTTGGTATAACCCTTGGACAGCAGCACCAGGATCTCCTCCTCGCGCGCGCTCAGTCGCACCGTATCCGCCTGGCCGCGGCCCTTCTGCCGAAAGGATTCCACCACCAAGCGCGCGATCACGCTCGACATCGGCGCCCCACCCTTCCAAACGTCCAACAGCGCAGCACGCAACGACTCCGGCTCGGTACGCTTCAACAAATACCCGTCCGCCCCGGCCTCCAACGCCAGAAACACCATCTCGTCGTCATCCGAGGCGGTCAGGATCACAATTTTCGAGTCCGGCAAGGTCGCTTTCAACCGGGCCGTACATTCGATCCCCGACATGCGCGGCAGGAAGATGTCCATCAGGATGACCTCGGGCCGCAACGCAGGCAGCGTCCGCAACGCCTCCTCCCCGGAGGCACAAGTGGCGATACACCGGAACTCGGGAAACGACCCGACCAGTCGCGCCCAGCTCTCGCGTACTTCGCGCTGATCTTCCACCAATGCAACGCGAAGTGGCCCCGGCAGGGCTCTGTCCGTTGGCTTGTAGACCTCTGCGTTCATGGCTTTCTGCCATCCGCACCCCGGCAGGGCATCGGCATGGCCCGAAGCTCGCCCGCGGCCTTTGCCCCTGGCGGGTCACTTCCGCCGAACCGAAAACGCTTCCAGCCCCGAGTGGTCGGCGGATGCAACGGCACTTCGAGAGTCACGCGGCATCCCTGGCCGGGAGCACTTTCCACCACGCAATGCCCGCCAACTTCGCTCATGCGCTGCACGAGATTGGCCAAGCCGTTCCGATCCGCCGGCAGCAGGGCCGGATCGAATCCCCGACCTGCATCTTCCACGATCACCGTAACCAGGTCCCGCCCGCATCGCAGGATCAGGAAGACCTCCGCGGCCCCGCTGTGCTTGACCGCGTTGTTCAGCGCCTCTTTCACTGCCAAAAACAAATTGCGCCGACTCGGCAACGCAAAAGGAGCGGCAGGCAAATCAGCCTGCACCTCCAAGCGGCAGCGCACCCCCGCCTGACCCAGGAAGCTCTGGGCATACTTGCACGTGTGACTCACAAAATCCCGCAATGTATCCCGGCGCGAGTTGACCGCCCACACAATCTCGTCCAAGGCCACGCTCAAGGCGCGGGCCCGACCACACAACGCCTCCAGCGATTCCCGCACCCGTTCCCACGGGCCCGGTTCCTTGCGCGCCACTTCCGCCAATAAGAGCAACTGCGTCAGACCGGCCCCCAGCTCATCATGAAGATCCCGGGCGATCCGAACCCGCTCCCGCTGCAACAACCGCTCCGCCTCCCGCTGCCCGGCCAGCCGGACCATCAGGCCTACGCAATAAACAACGGTCGCACCGCAACAGGCCAGCAGCGTCAGTTGAAACCATCCCTGCTGCCAAAAGCGCAGTTCCAATGGACGGAGTGGCGGGACCTCCGTCACCGCCAGCGGCCGAGTCGTCCATGGAGCCGCCCCGAACGCACCCACCACCACGGCCGGCCTCCAGCCGGGTCCTGGCTGTCGCCGACGCTCCCAGCCGCGCTCCTCCCTGGGCACTATCCACCAGTTGGTGTCGCTGCCAATCTCCACCACGCGACCGTCCATGAATGAAATGACCAAACCGGCCAACAGCCCCGCCTCCAGCCGGTCGTTGAAGGCCTCCACCGCAAACACGTGTCTCCCAGGACGCAGCAAGGCCGTCAGGTCGTACTCCGTCAAACTGCGCCAGTCGCTGCCCCGCCCCACTTCACGACCGTCCACCAGCAGGCGAAAACCGTTGTCGGCGGTAATGCGCAGCCGTGCCCGGGCCACCGGGGCATCCGATGGAATGTCCACCGCGCGCCAAAAACGGCAGGTCTGTTTGTCGAAACGGTTCGTATCCCAAATCCATGCGCCCACCCCCCACTCCGGATCCAGCCCACGTGCCGACGTCCCCGACGGCGAAGCCTCCCCCGCCAAACCGGCCTCCACCACCATCCACGTCAGCCCCAGACACAAAATCCTCCCAAGGCAGGCCCATTGAGCCGAGCGCTGCTGCGGCCGATGCGCCCACGCCAAAATCGTCCCCACACGCCGTCCAGACGGGGCTGTCACGTTGCCCGTGCCCCTCGCCACTGCTGCCGGCAACCCTCTTCGACGCGTCCCATCTGGCATACCGCCGCCCTCGGACACCATTCTACATGATCCCCAGCTCCCGCCAACGATCATCCCGTGCCTTCATTGACCCCAACTCTGCCCTGCCTCGCCAATCTTTCATGCCAGCAGCGTCGAACGCGTGCCCAGGCTTTCACACCCACACGCCCCAGCAAAACCGGCGCGCCACCTCCGAGCGCCTCCATCCCGCAGCCAGCCTCTCAGGGGCTCGCCTGGCCAAGTCCGCCCCGCAGCCCTCCCCAACGCCGGGCAGGCCCTCTTTCGGGCTGCCTAACCAAGTCCCTGCGCAGTAACATAGGACAGGATGACAATACCCGACGAGCTTGTGCAGCGGTTCCTGCAAGCCGTCCAGCGCAGTTGGGCGGACGGCTCTTTCGTACGTCTGGTGATCCGCCCTCGCCACGGAGCCCAAGCCCCAGACGCCCCCCGTCGAATCACGGGCCGACTCATTCAACTGCACGGCCAGCCGCATCTCTCTCTTACGGCTCACCATACGCAACACGACAGAACCTGGAACCTGCCTCTTGAACAGGCCCTGGATTGGTTGGCCGGCCAGCTCCAAAGCGGGCCCTGCAATGCCTTGCTCGGCACCACCCAGAAGGACTGGCAATGGCAGTCCACACCCCAGGGACCTCGCCTCATTCCGCATCGGCCCAGTCAAACCCGGATCCCGCCGCGCAGTCATGACCAACCCAAAGCCAGCTGGTTGGGTCCCTCCGCCCAGGGCTGGCTTCGCGCCTTGGGACTGATCGATGCCCAAGGCCGGCCTTTTCCATCCCTGGCCGCAAAATATCACCAGATCGAGTGTTACCTGGAGATCCTGAGCCATCAGGCGCGCGCCTGCGGCTGGTTGCCGCCCCCAACGACCGACCTTGCCCGGACAAAGACCGGCCCAGCCCAGATCCCTTCGTCCGACGCGTCGGCGTTGGTAGCGGTCGACGTGGGCTGTGGCAAGGGCTATCTGACCTTTGCCTTGTGGCACCTGTTGCACCGGATAGCAGGCCGAGCCGTGCGCGTGCTGGGGATCGACAGGCGATCGGATCTCATCGCCTCAGCCAGGCAAGCCGCCGAATCCATCGGTGCCGTGGGCTTGGAATTTATCTGCGGGGATATCGCTCACAGTCCCCTGCCCCCGCTGGAGATCCTGGTAGCCCTCCACGCGTGCAACACCGCTACCGATGCCGCCTTGCGGCGCGGCATCGAACAAGGCGCCCGTCTGATTCTGGTCGCACCCTGCTGTCATCAGGAGGTCCGGCCCCAACTGCGGGCGCCTCCCCTCTGGGCCCCCCTGCTCCGGCACGGCCTGTTGGCCGAACGATTTGCCGAATGGATCACCGACGGACTCCGCGTCCTGTTCCTCGAATGGGCCGGCTACGAAGTCAAAGCCATCGAATTCGTCCCCTCCGAGCACACCCCCAAAAACCTCCTGTTGGCAGCCGTGCGCAAAAACACACCTTTCGCCAACCTCTTGCGACGCGATCAGATTCAGGCTCTCAAACAGCAATTCGGCATCCGACATCACGCCCTGGACCCTCTCCTGCAGTCACCCCCCGCCACCACCCCCCTTCCCTCGCCGTTGTCATGAGCGAATTCCCCGAGGTCAACTGGAAGTCCCTCCACCGCATGCGCGCGGCTTTTCTCCAGGCCAGCCCGCCGGTGCCCGATTACTGGGAAAGCGAAATCGATCTGGCCAGCTACGATGCCACGTTCGCCCAGCGCATCGGATGGAAGTGGGACTATGTGCTGGAAGAACTTCAGCAACGCGGATGGGTCCCGCCAGCCGGCCAGATCCTCGACTGGGGCTGCGGCAGCGGCATCGCCAGCCGGGCGTTCCTGGATCACTTCGGTCAGGCCGGCGTGCAAACTCTCTGGCTCTGGGATCGTTCAGCCCTGGCTCGCAATTACGCAGCCCAACGGGCGCGCGAGAAATATCCGGGTCTGGATGTCCAAACCGGGCTGCTGGAAAAGCCCGATCTTCTCCTCATCAGCCACGTTCTAGGCGAACTCACCCCTCCGCAGATCGAGCAACTCACGCACCTCGTGACCCGCGCCACGGCCACCCTATGGGTCGAACCTGGCACTTACGAAGCCAGTCTGACGCTCATCGCGGTACGCGAAAAACTCCGGTCCCGCCTCCACGTGGTGGCCCCTTGCCTGCATCAAGAACGATGCGGGATTCTTCACCCAGGCAACGAACCGCATTGGTGTCACCATTTCGCCCCTTCACCGCCCGAGATTTATACGGACCCGTTCTGGGGCCGGTTCGCTCACGAGATGAACCTCGACCTGCGCAGTCTCCCCTTGAGTTTCCTGGTGCTCGATCACCGGGCTCCGCCCCCGGTCCCTGCCGGCGCCGTTCGGATCCTCGGTCGGCCTCGCGTCTACAAACCGCATGCCTTGATTCTTGCCTGCGACGCTACCGGAGTTCGCGATTACCGGCTCACCCGACGCCGGCTGCCGGAGGCCCACTCGAAGCTGAAAAAAGGTTCGTGCGACCGGCTCCAGATCTGGCAACGCCAAGGCGGAGAGATCGTCGAGGTGCGGCCCTTCGCCTCCCCACCCAGTGCTACGGGCGATTCGGGCCTGCCCCCCCCGCCCGTCGGCAACAGCAGCGCTGCAGAGCAGCTTTAAAGCTCCGTCACGGCGCCAACCGGATCCGATAAAAGGCGCCCCGGGGCGGTGGATTGGTGTCCGCCCACACAAAAGGCAGCCGCGGCGCCCAGTTGGTCCCCACGGGCTGCCAACCCATGCCGGACAGAATCTCTGCCCGCTCCCATACGTAATCGGGGCCTTCTTCTCCCGTGACCAGGAAGTACGGCCAACCATTGGTCAGCCCCAACACGCGCAATGAGGGTGGTACTGGCCGCGTCACCACAATCTGGAAACTTTGGGTGGCCCCCAGAACCGGGGTCCCGTCGTCCCACACCCGCCACCGTACCACGTGGGCAGCGTCCGCATCAGCCATGGCTGGGCGCCAAGACAGCCGCCGCACGCCCGCGTCGAACACGGCTCCGGGCGGGCCGCTCAGCAGCTCCATCTGCAGCACTTGCGGTGGCCAATCCGGATCACTGACCGAAGCGGTCACTTGGACCATCTGCCCGGCCCGCACGGTCAGGTCCGGCTGCGGAGTAAACACTGGTGACTCATTCACCTCGAGCACCGTGAGAGTCAACGGCATGGTCCCACTAGCGGGAGGCTCGCCATCGTCGGTAACGCGCACCGTCACGAAGTAGGTGCCCGGCCCCTGTGCTTCCGTCGGCACCCAGCTCAGCCATCCGGTCTGCGGGTCCACCGTCAGTCCGGCCGGCGCCCCGGGATCCAAAGAGAACGTCAGCCGCTGCGCGGGTTGATCAGGATCCGTGGCCCGGGCTGGATAACTCCAGGGCTGCAGCTCTGGAAGAGTCATCGACGGAAGCGGGTCCAATACCGGCGGATCATTCACCTCGCGGACGGTCACTTGGAAACTTCGGGCATGACTCAGAGGCGGTGTACCGTCGTCCGTCACGCGGATCGTGATGGTGTAGAGGCCCGGGCCCTGGCTTTCCGAAGGGATCCAACTGAACACCCCATCCGCCGTAATAACAGCCCCCGCAGGTGCACCAGGGTCAAGACTGAAGGTCAACGTCTGGGCCGGCACGTTGGTGTCCG
>Ga0308415_1001150_pt1 | contig 11497 bp, 4 predicted proteins | sample HotsprSampleOS55_FD_203465 | JGI IMG/M metagenome (GOLD analysis project Ga0308415, IMG submission 203465) | Hot spring phototrophic mat microbial communities from Octopus Spring, Yellowstone National Park, Wyoming, United States - 20090730_OS55 ... | reverse complement strand
AAGGTGATGGTGAAGGTGAAAGAAAAAGAAGAGAAGAATGCTACCTTGCATTATTTGAGATGCTTAAACTAGCATTAAGTAAAGGTATCGATAGACTAATAAACGAATGTGAAGAGATAACATACTTCACCAAAACGGTATGGTACGAACAAGACAACATACAATGGTATCTTGACGAAAGACTGGAGTATGTAGGAGACGAGAGACAGATAGACATAAGCGAAGGACTGTACAACAACTACAAAGTCTGGTGTGTTACCAATGAACTTGAACCAGTCTCGCTAGACACCTTCAGAAGACGTATAAGAGAGAAGATACCACCAGATAGGATAAAGAAGGATCCTAAAAGGAAGAATGCGTTGATGCTAATAGGTTACAAGTATGTTACCGATACTGATACCAACAACGATACCAATACCAATACTGATACCAACAACACCAACAGCAACAACACCAACACCAACAGCGGCAGCAACAGCAAAGAAACCATCGCTAGTATTGCTAAGGACGCTAAGGATGCTAAGAACGCTAAGGACGTAACCATCGCAACCATCGCAGACACCACAGACACCGAAGGCAATGCAGACATCGCAAGCAACGCAAGCATCGCAAACATTGCAAACATTGCAGACATTGCAGACGTTACAAGCGTTGCAAGTGTCGCAAAGGATGTTGGAGGAAGCGGTGAATGCGTTGGGATGCAAGCAAGCGAACCATGCGGTGCTGGCAATGGCGATGCATCAAGCGATACGTCAAACGTGTCAAGTGATGCGTCAAGAGATACTGATGGAGATAGAGATAGAGAGATGCTTGACAAGATACTCTTTGCTATCTTCAGCGAAGAGAATGGAGGTTACTTCAGATGTCCATTATGCATGGATGATAATACTAGTAGGTACACATCACCATACACATTCTCACAGCATGTATGCTATGCTCATGCTAGGAACTATGGTTCGTTTAATGTTGATGGTATGACAGCAGTAGTTAAGGTTCAAGAATTCATTAGGTTACTGCAAAAGTTCTATCCTATAACAGAAGACCATGGTTGGACTTACTACATTGAGAAGATGAAGGAGAACCATAAGAAGGTTATGACTACAAGCATTACTACAAGCAATATCAATGATAGCAACACTAGCAACACTAAGAAGACCATCATTAAGAAGACCATTGATCCTAACAGCATTACAATTACAGATGGTAGGATCGTTAATGTCTATATACGTAACCAGTTAATTGCTTCTGTTAGACATCTAGGTAACCATTATTACCAATGTATGCATTGTAATGAGATTTATGATGACTCATACTTCATCATGCTACATATTAAAGAGATATTTAAGACTAAGATCAAGACCAGAAGCAAGACCAAAAAGTGTAATGATGACATCCTAGACCTTAGACTAGAAGATGCAAGTCAAAAAGCAACTATGTATGGTTACCTTAATGTTAGTTACAAACCTATGGTTAATGATACCAATAACAACGTCAATAACACTAATACCAATACTAACACTAATACCAATAACAACATCGTTAACGATAAGGATGACTATAGCAGCATAACCATTAGACTGGAAGACTGCAAGCAAGCTGATAGACATTACTACAAATGTCCTATGTGTTGGTACTGTACTGACAAGACAGATAGACTAAAGAGACATCTGATAGAAGAACATAAGGTTAAGGAAGAGAATATACTGGATGGTAGCAGTAACGGTAATGGTAATAGTAATGGTAACTACACCAGTAGTAAAGTCGTTATTGACATAAGTACAGTTGATCCAGAAGCATGTAAAGAGAGAAGGAATGACTTTGACTTCTACAGATGTCCAGTCTCCAATTGTAGGTCATTCTTCACATCATTGGAAGGATTCAAGGAACACTTGCTAGACATGCATACTACTACTGCTGCTGGTGAAGCGATTACTGATACATTGATGGATGAAGTGTAACCAACTACCGTAGTTGGTACTATCAAGTACCATACTAACTAACTACTAAGTACCAAGTATCAACCAAGTACATCCTACCAATCTACTGCTAGTAGCAGTCATCCGTCATAATTCATTAGTCATTCGTGTCAGTCCATCCGTCATCCATTATCTGTATATCCTACCAATCACTATCAGTTATTAATAATCCTACTAACTAAGTACCAACCTATCTATCCATCTATCAATCCATCTGTTATCCATCCATCTACTAAAAGTCATTTCTCCCTTCATATTTTTCTTAAAAGCTTCAATTAAAGTCAGTTTTGCAGTTTTGAAGAAGGTCAAAAATACAAGTATTACAAGCAAAATTGTATTTTATCATGAAAACTAGATAAGTAAGAGAATGGTAGTTATAGTAAGTTTTGATTTTGCTTCTGTTTTGGTGTTTTTCTGCATTTCCACCCTCTTTTACCTAACCTTAACATTTTGTTATAGCTCGTTCCTATTCTAATTTTCGTTCCTATTCCCCTTCCTATATTTTCTACTTTCTGTTTTGCTGTCTTGCAAACTTTCATCTTCCGTTATTCTTCCTAGCAAAAAGTTGGAAGTCGGTACGAATCTCAGAATTAGAATGAAACCCAACTTGGACAGAAAAGAGAAAAATGAAGGTCGGATGAAAGAGAGTGGAAATGCAGAAAAACAGAAAAACACCAACCAAACACAAACAACCTAGAAACATGGTTACATCACCTATCTAGGTTTTACATTAAAACATGGTATCATTAACAATATCTGCATTTTTGACTTCTTGCAAAACTGCAAAACACCATTAGGAACAACATAAACAGCAAAAATTAGGAAGACGTTGGGCGCTGGTTGTTTACTGGTTGGTAGTCGCTAGTCTGTTGGATGCTGGATGCTAGATGATGGTTGGTTGGATGATGATGGATGATGGATGGATGGATGGATGATGGATGGATGCGCAACATGCTTAGGATACCATACCTAAGTTATCAACCATCAACAACCAACAAGTAACTAACAGCAGATAGATATGGTATCCTAAGCGTGATGCGCAACCTTCAATCACCATCTTCAACAGAAGAAGATAAACAAGTAAAGTAGGAAGGAAGTAGGAAGGAAAAGGAAGAAAAGGAAGGAACAACGGACTAGGACTGATTAGGATTAGGACTATGACTGACGACTACTACTAGGACTAGAATTAGGACTTGACCTTCGGTTGAAGGTTGGACTTGCGATTTGCGACATGCGAGTTGCGAGTTGAAGGATCGCAACCTACCGTTTTAAAGTTAATCTAATCTAATCAAAGACTTGTTGTATCAATCATCGGTCCTAGTCCTAGTCAGTCCTAGTCATCAGTTTAAGTCGGTAATTAGTCCTTAATCTTCGTTCTATCATTCCTTCATTCGTCCCTAGTCCTTAGTCTTTAGTCTAGTCTTCAGTTCTTGATCTTCTTAGTTAGTCCTTCCTTCTTTAGTCGAAAGTAACAATCGCGAAGGAACGAAGAAAGGAACACACTTTCACCAGTTGTACTCTCCTCCTTCTCATCTGCACTCAAAGTTCTGGTTAAAACACTGAAAAAACACGAAACCGAAATTATGTATTAATTAACCCAGTTTTTGATGCTTCTCTCAAAGAGTCTGCGGTTTGATTTGCGTCTTTAACCAGAGGACGGCGTCTTTGAAGTTTTTGCGATTTTCTGGTTCCAATAGCGCGTCGACATTCACCGATGGCCACTTTGAAAAATCAGCTGCGATTTGTTGTAGTGACGGTATCGCATGTATCTTTTTGTGGAAGCTTTCAAGGGTTTCTTTGGGCAGTTGAGCTTTCATCCAGCCGTAATTAAGTGTGAGCTTTCCGTTTGTGTAGATCGTGAACACTGAGATCGTCTTGTCTTCCTTGAGGTAATGAAAGGTAAAGGACCCCTTCTCTTTACCCGTTCCAAACCACACTCTATCTGCAGTTCTTACACTCCAATCGTATAAGTCCCTCACTAAATCAACAATATTGGACGTGTTTCTCTCCTCCAGAACCTTGAAGAATTCCTCTTCTGACCATCGACTTCTTTCTTTTGAAACTGTTGGTTTCGTGGAGATACCATATAAGTGCGGGACTAGAATTTCAATTTGGTCAACTTGAAACCTCTTCATCTCTAGAGCATGTAGAGAAAAAGCGGATTTGCTGCACTCGTTCAAGTATCGAGTTATTCGTCTTAGTTCCTCATTTATCTCATCTACAACTATTATAAGAATGAAGGAACCAGTCTCTAATGTTTGCTTAACGCCTTCACGGAATTGTTCTTCGTCCCACTCTTTATCTACGTGTTCAGCAACAAGATCTGCAAGGCTTTTTCCCTTTAATTTTTGAAGTTGCTTGTCGAGTTCTTCATAACTCATCTCCCAAAGATACGACGCGTACTCTAGAATTTGTCCGATGACTTTACGTTTAATCTCCGGGTTTGTAGCAAGCTTACACTCTATTATAGCGATGTCACCCTGCGGACTAAAAGCTAAAACGTCTGAAGCGCCAGAGCCAGGTAGGCCAAATTCACTTACGGCAAATACAAGTGGTGCAGCTCCTTCTCTAATCTCGTCAATCGGTATAATGGATGGAGAGTCGACAAGTAACTTTTGAAGCTCAAACTCAGCTTTAACTAATATATTATCCGCAAGCTTCCATTCTTTCAATCTCGCATCACGAATTAAGATTTTCATCTATTTCCATCCCTAGATCCCATTCTTGCCTCCTCTTAATTAATTTTAACTTAATTCGCAAAAATCATTACTCTCTTGTCATAGGGGTTTGGACCAATCACGTTATGGTCTATCCTTCTAAGTTTGAACTTTGTAATAACTGATGCAACACCGTCGTCCTAGCCTCTTTTGGTTTTTCGATCCCTTCCTTATACAATTCGCTAACCTGCTCGGCTCTGTTAACTTAAGAACAAGTATTACTAAATTATATCATGCTATCAATACGTAATAGAACACCATACATACTTAAGATATATGCCATATATCTTTACTACTCAGCAAGAAGCCTAAGGTTAGCATCTAAATGCTTAGAACCATTGATAAATAAAGAGATCACATGTATCTATATGGAAATGGCTACAATACATGATGGATATAAATAATAACTTTGTTATTATAGATAGAAGGAAAGAGAAGAAGAGAATCAAGTGTGTAATGATAGATAAGCAATGATAACTATTAAAGATGAAGTATACTGGTTATGGATAGCATATGAACCTTATACAAAGAAGTATCTATTAGAATATTTCTAAAGATAAGACGGTATTCATATATATGTTATAATTTTATAAAGAGGTTAAAGAAATTATATGGTAGTAAGTATACAATATATACAGATGGAGCTCATTACTATAATCAAGCTTGCAGATGGTTAAGGATTAAGCATATAGTGTATGATAATGATAATTGTAAGAATATTATGGAGAGAGCTATACAGTATATTAAGGATAGAACTGAGTGCTTTGATGATTACTTTCCATGTAATAAAGATGACTGTTGATAATAATAAGAAGCATGTTATTAACTGGTTTAAAGTATTCACAGTATACTTTAATGTAAGGATAGACTTAAGCAAGTTCATAAGAGTATTTAACTATGATGGTGGTTAAGTTAACAGAGCCCATTTAATGGTCAAAAATTTTATATCTATCTACAATGAACTTATATCATGCTAGATGATAAAGTTAAGAGCAATATAACTAAACAACTTGATGCTTTTAAAGAATGGTTAAATACTTCTGAGGCTAAAGAGCATCTAGAACATATAAGAACTACAGTAGAAGATTTTAGAACCAAATTTAACATTAACAATATAGATAACTTAGATGAGTATGCACTTAAGACTACAATCTCATCATTATGGTCTATGCAGATGTGGGCTAATAAAGAGTACCCCCTTAATAGAATACTGGAGAATGGCATTGATAAGATTAGAGATGAACTAAAGAACCTTCTTTATGGTAAAGAACCATTCCAAGATAGATACGATAGGTTTACTAATAATATAAAGGGATTAGGACCTGCTAGTCTAACTGAGATACTAGCGTTCTATAATCCTAAAGAGTATGGTATATGGAATGAGAGGAGCAGAAAAGTGTTAGATAAATTAGGCATTAAGGGTATACCAACTAATAAATATAAGATAAATGGGAAAGAATATGAAAATTTTAATAAAGTACTAAAGGATATTTATCCATTAATAGAGAGAATATTTGATCCTATATACAAGGGTTTAGATCTATTGTTAGTAGATGTCTTCCTATACTACTTATCGTTAAAAGAAGAACATAAAGTAACAGAACCTCTAAAAGAGGATACAACATATGAGTTTGATCATGATGAGATAATAGAGAAGATAGTTAATCTTGGTGTGTCATTAGGATACATATCTGAGGCTGAATATACTATTGCTAAAGGAGCACGTGTAGATGCTATATGGATTATAAACCTTGAGTTTCTAGGTGAAATTAAATATGTTTTTGAGGTTCATAAGAGTGGTAGCATAGATTCATTAATACTTAATCTGCAAAAGGCTAAGAGAGATCCAAGTGTGAACAAACTTGTTGTAGTTGCTGATACCAATAATCTAGAGAAGATTAAGAGAGAAGTAGATTCATTATCAGATGACTTTAAAAAATCTATGGTGTATCTAAACGTTAAGGATCTGGAACATGCTTATGAGTTATACACAAGTTTCGTTGATATTATGAAGGGATTGCAATTTAATATAGGAACATAGGCTAAATTAAATTAGATTAGTAAAATTAGTAGATTAATGTAATGTAACATACTAGAAGTATGGCTGGTTATTATATAGACATATATACTCATAAGAGCAGAGATAGTTATCAGATTCTACTTCTGCTTAGAATCTCTTTACCTTTTTCGAATTCAGGGTATATGACTTTAAGTATATCCCAGAACCTTTCTGTATGAGCCTTGCAGAATGTATGTGCTAGCTCATGAGCAATTATATACTTCAATGCCTCATCTGGAAGATTTATAGCATCTATTCTTATGAGTATCTTATTACCCTTTAATACTGCTATCTTGCCATCTTTATTGAACCTATCTACTATCTCAAGATCTAAACCAAATACATCAATCTTACTCTCTTTGCATAGCATCTCATATATCCTCCTTACCCTATCGTATAGCTTATCTGCCAACTCATTATAGATGTACTTGCTCATGATGTATCTACCAATGCCTTGAATATAGCATCTAACATATCATCTATTTTATCTTTTATCTTATCAGTATCTTTAAATCTTTCTAGTAGTAATAATCTGATCTCTCTCCTAACTTTTCTTCTTGTAGTATCTTTCTCATTCCAGCCTTTGAATAACAGATCTTCCTCTTCTAACTTCTTTATAAGGTCATTAGCAAACTTTACAATAATATCTTTATCTATAGGCATTACATTATTACTTATGTACTCATATATCCTATGTACCCTACTACCTAACTTTTCTTCCTCCTTCTTCCATTCAATGATTCTATTACAGTAATCTTTAACTCTCTCTATATAGTGAGGTATATTCTCTCTCCTTCTCCTTAACTCCTCATATGCATTCTCTACTTCTTCTCTTAACTTTAAGAAGAAAGGTATGTTATTATTGTTATTATTCTTCCTCTTTATCTCCCTTATTATATCCGCATATATATCTACTGCTGTACCTATATCATCTGTATTCTTAGCCTTTAATTCATTTAAGAAATTCTCATCTATCTGAATTGTAGGATACTCTTGTATGCCATTTACTCCTTCTTCTATACTCTCCTCTATAAGCTTACGTGTCTTCTTAGAGATCTCCTCTATCTTTGCATAGTCTATACCCTCTCCTCTCTTATACCTTGCAATATAGTTAGTATAGACACTTATTATCCATTTATAATCTTGCAAGTAATCCCTTACTAATGCCTCGCCTTTAAGCATCTCATAGTACCTCATTAGTCTCTTAACTTCTTCCTCAAACTTACTTGCCTTATCAGGATCCATAAGTATATCTAAAGCCTTGTTTATGCTACTCCTACTACTATCACTACTATTATAATCTCTTTTTACATCATTGAATAATTCTAATACATTATCTAACTTTTCCTTGAACTGCTCTGCATACTCATCTAACTTCCTTATTACACTTCTTAACATATTCAAGTCATCAGCCTCATATACCTTTAATGATTGCTCAAGGTCATCTAGTATGCCTATATAATCTACTATAAGACCATAGTGCTTACTGCTATATGGTCTATTAGTCCTTGCTATAGTCTGTAATAACTTATGCTCTCTTAAAGGCTTATCTATATACATAGCCCATAGGTTTGGTGCATCAAAGCCTGTTATTAGCATATCTGTAACTATAAGTATCTTTGGTTTATCCTTATACTTGAAATCATCCTTTATCTTATCATTAACAACCTTTGGATCTGTTGTACCATACATAACCTTATACTTCTCACTCATCTCCTTAACAAACTCACTTATCTCTTTTTCCTTCTCTTTGCTTGTATATGACATAACAACCATAGAGTAATCCTCTCCTAGAAGCTCGTCTAAGCATCTCTTGTACTTTACACATCCTAACCTATCATATGCTACTACCATAGCCTTTAACCCTGTTGGCTCAACAACCTCAGTGAAGTGTTCTTTAATATCCTCTGCTATCCTCCTTACCCTCTCATCTCTAAGGATTATGGTTCTTAATGCTCTAACCTTACTCTTCAGTTGCTTTTTCTCTTGCTCACTTAACTCTTCTTCTATCTCCTCTTCATACCTTGCTAGTATATCTAACTCATCTTGATTTAAATGGTAATTAGGCAATCTTGCTTGGTATGATATTGGTATTGTAACATTATCGTTTAAAGAGTCAAGCATGGAGTATCTATCAAGATAGAGTTCTCCTTCTTCAGAGAACTTCTGGAATGTATTCCTCTCACTCTTTGATAATGGAGTACCAGTGAAGCCAAAGAAGAATGCATTTGAGAATATACTTCTAAGCATGGTTGAGAAGATACCATAATGGGATCTATGAGCCTCATCAGCAAAGACTATAACATTCTTCCTCTTTATCTCTATCCTTTTATCTGCATTAGTAGTATTAGTATAATCATTATTAGTAATCTCTTCCTTTAACTCCTGCTCTAGTTCTTTGAACTCCTTTGGTCTAAACTTCTCTATGGTTGATAGGAATACTCCTCTCTCACCCTCTCTACCTTGTGTTACTATCTCCTTAAGCTCCCTTATGCTATTAACCTTCCTTATTATGATGTTTAATGATTTGAACTCTTCCTCAAGTTGATCCTCAAGGCTTATCCTATCAACTATGATGAATATGCTTGGATCATCTGCATATTTAGAATTTAGTAACTTTAGAGAGGCAAATGCCATAGTGTATGTCTTCCCAGAGCCCTGCCAATGCCATATAAGCCCATACCTCTTATCATCCTTACCAGTTAGCCTATCTATAACCCTCTTGTAGATCTTGTTAACTGCTCTAAATTGCATATATCTGCATGTTACCTTCTTACCTTTAGCAGTTACAAATGTAAAATTAGTTATTATATCTATTAGATTCTCTCTGTTAAGCATACCATATATTAATATCTTTAATCTATCATCGTTAAACATGCTCTTATCATATGGATAGGGATCTTTCCATTCTAGTAACTGCTCATGCTCCTCAGCATAGTAGTTTGGGAAGTAGTAGATATTCTCGTTATCACATGCTATTGATATCTGTACATACTTGAAGAGTTCTTTACATATGCTCCCATAATATTTGATATCCTTGTATGCATCGTAGTAACTTTTAGTTATGGTATTAGTGCTAGATACCTCTATCCTCTTAGCCTCTATAAGCACTAAAGGTATGCCATTCACAAATAGCACTATATCTAGCCTTATCTTGCCTTTCTTTGTTGATATGCTAAACTCATCTACTACTATGAATGAGTTGTTATCTATATTGTCATTATCTACTATCCTTACAACCCTTCCCTTATGCCCCTTCTTTATTGGCATTGATATACCATGCCTAAAGTAATATAGGAACTGCTTTATGCCTTCTAGAGTAGAGGGTATCCCTCTTAGTTTCCTTATAGCATAATCAAGGTCTTCATCATCAAACTTTATACCCTTGTTTATCCTCTTTATTGCATCTTTAACCTCATCTATGAGTAAGACCTCCTCTTCCTCCTCCTTATCTTCTTCATTGCCTCTAGCAAGATCCCTTGCTTTTACATGCCTCCAGCCTAATTCCTTTAGCCATTCTATTATAGGTTCTACTACGAGGTCTCTTTCACTCATACTATTTATATATGTGTATAGCCTTATTCTAACCTTACCTGTTAATAATAGATCCATCAATCCTTGTTTAATCCTTTCTAACTTTGCTTTCTCTTTTCTTTCTGCTTCAAGCTTATGATCAACTGTTGAAAGGATTTCAGCTATTTTTTGTTGTTCTTGAAGAGGTGGTATCGCTATGTCAACGTTACTGAAAGTTGACATTGAAATCTCTTTGTACGTACTTCCTCCAGCTAAATTTTCGAAGAAATCTTTCAATTTCTGAAGAAAATAGCAAAAGAAAGTAACATCAACGTTTGCCTCTTTCGGTATGAGCGAAATTATTCCTTGATTTATTGTTACCTCGGTTTTATTTATTGCCAAGTATCCAATGGTAGCTCTTGATGCAAAAAGTATTGAACCTTTAGGAACAAGCTTAAGTCCTTTTGATTTCAAGCCTTTTTCTGTAATATGGTTTTCAGTAGTCTCAAGGTATATTTTATTCAGATCATTTATCTTAGTTATATCGGTGGGTGTTACAAATGGAATATTGCCATCCCAATATTCTTTAATCTTCGTAGAGGGTGTTGTTCCCTTATATAGATCAAAAAGCTTAGTAATTTTAGCTACTTCCCAATCCTTTGGTATCCTTCCAATCTCAGTATTCTTAAACTCCTTATGCCCTATTCCCTTAGTTAGAAGTTCATGCATTAAGCCCTTCTTCAAGCGTTCAGTCTTGGCTATAATCTCATTGGTCTTCTGAATTGCATCATCAACTGTTGAAAGGATTTCAGCTATATTTTGTTGCTCAGTTAAGGAAGGTAAAGGTATGTTTAGAGATTTAAGTATAGGTAAACTAATATTCATGAGAGTACTACCCGCTTGACTTGAGGTTATATGATTCCAGTAAAGGCGAGATTGGCAGAAGTAATGCATAAATTTTGGATGAACTCCTTTGCTCAGACTTACTTTAATTAAGTAAGAACCAAAGATAACGTTCTCAAAATCTTTCTCAACTAAAACAGAAACACCAGTAGTTCCAGCACGAGCGATTATTAAATCTCCTTTTTTAAGTAAAAATCGTTGGATATCACCTCTTTTCTCAGTAATCTCACAAAATGGCAATTTATCCCAATCAACATTATAATCCTTTATGTCTGTAGTTCTTAACATCTTTAATTCTGTTTTATTTTCAACGACTTTAGCAGTAATGC
>Ga0308415_1001149_pt1 | contig 11499 bp, 10 predicted proteins | sample HotsprSampleOS55_FD_203465 | JGI IMG/M metagenome (GOLD analysis project Ga0308415, IMG submission 203465) | Hot spring phototrophic mat microbial communities from Octopus Spring, Yellowstone National Park, Wyoming, United States - 20090730_OS55 ... | reverse complement strand
GGACGGGCCCTCTCCGGCGCCGCCTTCTTCGTCGACTGGCGGACGTTAAGTGGGCGGGCCAGTGGTGAGCTTGTGGAAGGCCGGCTTCCACCCGGGCCCGGTGGTAACGATTCCATGGAGGGCCCGGTTCCACCCGGGCCCTGATCACACCCACAGCGGCGGCAAGCCGCCGCACTGCATGCGCTGGCGCGACTGCGCACGGCGCCTTCGACTTCGCGAAGCGTTTGGAGTGCGCCCGCTTGCTGGCGCTGTCAAAGAGCGAGACCACGGCCGGAGACCTACTGTCCCACGCCTATCTTTCAGGCCCGTTCTACAGCCGACCCCGTTCGCTGCTCACCCGACGACATTGCCCATTTGAGGGCCCAGTTCCACCCCAGCCCGGGGGTGGGTGGACCCGCACCGGCGGCAGGGCCCTGAAGACAGGAAAGCTCCGCCTGCAGAGCTCCTTGCCCCTGTAGCCACCGAGGTGCCAGTGGCAGGCAGCCCCCCCAAACCCGTCCGCTGGGTCGGTAGGTTCCCTTCCACAGGGTCCAATCCACCTTTTGAACAACCCCTCCACACGCGCGCGGTTTATGCCCGCCAGCACCGCGGGGAACGTTGAGGGATCAGGCGTTTTGTGTGGGGTTTCCTGTTGCAAGCGCTCAAAAAGCGAAATGCGCCGAATGATTGCGGCAACGGAAAACCGGCTTGCTGCGTTTCGCAGACCTACTAGGCTGGTCCATTAGGTGACTGTCGCTTGGGCCGCGGGCCTTGCAGGCACACCGGACGGAACAAACTCAACCAATCGAAACCAATCGAAGCACGACCCATGAAAAAGCTCATTACCCTCATCACCGTTGTTTGGATGGGCCTCTGCTGTGCTCAGGCGCAGCCGAAGCTGGCCGACCTGGTTGCGGAAGTGAACGGCGAATGGATGCTCGGTGAGTGGGTGGCCTACACCGAAAGCGGAGAAGAAATGACCCAGAAGGTCAGTTGGGACCTCGACAAGCATGTCGTGGTCATGCACTTCCAAGCGCCCATGCTCGAAGTCAAGGCCATGACTGGGTTGGACCCGGCATCAGGTCAGGTCAAGTATGTGGGTTTTAGCAACCGCGGCGGGGCGCTCACGGGTACTTGGGGCGAAGCGGACGGCTGGCCACTGCTCCGCCTCCGGGGGGCCAATGCCGATGGTCAGGTCTGGAAGATGGCTCTGTTGTACAAGCGCGTGGACGATAAAACCATGAGGGTGGAGATCCATGGCATGGACGATGCGGACAACGTGATCCAGCCGGCCCGGACCACCACACAATTCAAGCGCAAAGACAAGAAGCCGCAGAACTGAGCGTCCACTGGGGTCGTTAGACCAGGGCGATGCTGCCCAAAGCTTACCTCTTCCCAAGCGCCGTTCCTCTGCGGATCTCGGACTTCGACAGGGGTCGGTCGCTTTGTTGTCTCCGGCTTGGCAACGCCGTGGATATTCCGGGTGTTTTGCCTGGCGGTCAGCGGTTTTGATCCCGCGCGGTGGTTTGCGGAGCGAGGTTCACATCGGCGCGGGCGCGCGTCTGCGTTTGCCGGTTAGTCCGTGCCGACAGTGGACGAGACGTTTCCAATATTTCTTCTCCGCGCGACGGGCCCGCACGGTCGGCGCCGTGCCGTTGTCTTCGGCCACGCCGTTGTTTCTCCTTTGTCCCCAAGGGGATTAGCGGAATTGGCTTGCGTGGTGAACCGACGGTGTGCGCGCATGCAAAGCCGGTGGGGAGGTCGCTCCTCAGGCGGAGCACGAAGAAATGCACCGGCGTGTTATTGGAGTGGCAGGGACGAGAGGCGGCAGGTTTGGTGGGCGAATGGATCTGGCGGGATTTGAAGAGGTCCCCCTTGCGCATGCGGTGCCGGGCGTTCGAATGAAGAGCAGCCTCAAGAGAGCCTGGCTCATGCTCCCGGGCGCGAAGCTGTTCTTCGCTGCGGTGATACTCTGCACGGCACTGGCCATGAGGGCCGACCTTCGCGGGTTCGTTCCGTTCTGGGCTCTGAGACTTAGGGTCTGGTTGTTTCGAGCGCGGACAGTGGCCTGAGGCGGGTCCGGAAGTGCCGGGGGTTCAGGGCGCCGTGGTTGTCTCGAGGCCGGGGCTGCATTGGACGAACACTTGAAAGGCGCGGCCCAGGTGTTCGGGGTGTGTGAGGGTCTGGAACTGCCGCAGGCGCGTCGTGTTCCAAGCAGGGGGGCCCTGAGTGTGCGCGATCCAGCGTTCGACCACGCGGATGAGAAAAGACTCCTGTCGCTGCCACCAGGCGGTGACCAGGCCTGCACTTTCTCCGGCTTTTTGGAGGGCTGTGAAGAGGACGTGGGCGGTCAGATCCTGCTGGCCGGGGTTTGCCAGGGGATCCGGGACCAGCCGGTGTTTGCGGTAGCCCCGGAGGGTACCGGCTCGGCGATGTGGTTGGAAGCAGTCTTCCGCACGTAGGCCGTAATCTAGGGTCATGAGCCAGCCCTCTTGAATACAGCGGGCCGCCCGGTGCCACCATTCCATGGCTGCGGGACTGAGGTCGAGGGTGAATCCGTCGGGCAGAACCGCCAGCAGTTCTGGAGGCGGCTGGAGACCGCAGGCGTGTAGGATTTGGTTGCGTTCCTGCACCAGCGCCGGGTCGTCCGGAAGGCGCACGAAGACGAACCGGTTTCCGTCCCAGTCCACGCCCCATTCGGACCACAGCCGGGCCTGGGCATTCCAGCAGAACCGCCGGACGGGGAAGGCGTCGAGGAACTCGTTGGAAAAGATGACGCCCCGCACGCTGCGTTCGGGCAGCGGGAACCAAACCGAGGGGGCGTCGGCGGAAAGATCGGCCGGTTCCCCGGGCCATTGGACCTGCGGGGTCCAGGGGCCCAGGGTGGCTTTTTGCCAGGCTCTGCGTCGTGCGGAGGGCTCGAGGATGACGTACTGGATTCGGGGGGCCAGTTCCGGCCGGTGCTGCGCGAACCATTCAAGGATTTGCCGGGCCAGCCGACCATCATGAGCGGCGGCCTCGACGCACTGGAGTGGTGTGTTCGGGTTGCGTGCCGCCAGTGTGCCCAGCCAGTCGGCCAGTTGGAACGCAAGTAGCTCTGCGAAGAGCGGGCCGACGGAGACGCTGGTGTAGAAGTCGCCGCGGCGGCCCGTAATGTCCGGTTTTTGTTCATAGTATCCAGAACCCGGACAATAGAGGGCCAGGGCCATGAACCGGTCGAAGCGGATCGGGCCGCTTTGACCAATCGATGCAAGAATCGTTGGGACAACCGTGCTCAAGGTTTGCAGGAGTCCGATCCCTGGGTTACCTGGGGCCGGGGCGCTGAGGGCTTTATGGCCAAGATCGACGCATTTTTCAATCTGATGTTCGAGCAGAAGGCCTCGGACCTGCATCTTTCCTCGGGCAACGTCCCGATGCTGCGCATCAACGGGGAGCTGCATCGCATCGACCATCCGCCCTTGGACCCGGATGAGTTGAAGCGGATGCTTTACGAGATTACGCCCGATTACAAGATCAAGGTTTTCGAAGAGACGGGGGACGTCGATTTCGGCTACGAGATTCCCAACATCTCCCGGTTTCGGGCCAACTACTTCATGCAGAAGAACGGCATCAGCGCGGTGTTTCGTCAGATCCCCACGCGGGTGTTGTCGTTCGAGGATTTTGAGAAGATGGACGCGCCTCTGCCGCCGGTGCTCAAGAAATTTGCCATGTTGGAGAAGGGGTTGGTAGTGGTGACGGGTCCCACCGGCTCGGGCAAGTCCACGACGCTGGCGGCCATCATTGACTATGCCAACCGCAACCGGCGCGACCACATCATCACGTTGGAAGACCCGATCGAGTTTGTTCACGAGAGCAAGAATTGTCTGGTGCAGCACCGTGAAGTGGGCGTGCACACCAAGTCGTTTGCGGCGGGGCTGCGGGGGGCGCTGCGGGAGGATCCGGACATCATCCTCATTGGCGAGTTGCGCGACCTGGAAACGATCGAGCTGGCGCTCATTGCGGCGGCCACCGGCCACCTGGTGTTTGGGACGCTGCATACCCCCAGCGCCGCCAAGACCGTCGACCGGATCATCGACGTGTTCCCGGCCGAGCAACAGAACAAGATCCGCGCCACCCTGGCCGAGGCGTTACGGGGCATTGTGGCGCAGAACCTGTTCAAGCGCATCGACCGCAAGGGACGGGTGGCGGCCCTGGAGATTCTGGTTTTCACCACCGCGATTGCCAACCTGGTGCGCGAGGGCAAAACTCACCAGATTCCCGGCATGATCCAAGTAGGCAAAAAACTGGGGAACCAGCCGCTGGACGATGCCATTATGGAGCACCTGCGCATGAAGCGGATTTCGCCCGAGGAGGCCTACGAAAAGTGTTTGGACAAGAAGCGGTTCCGTCCCTTCCTGTCCCATCCGCCCGATGACGAGGAGGTTTGACCGATGCGCCGCCCCGAACTTGACTACCTTTTAACGACGATGCTGCAGAGCCAGCCGGAGGTGTCCGACCTGCTTTTTACGGTGGGCAAACCGCTACAGGTGGAGTCTTATGGTGAGCTCAAACCGGTCCAGACCGATCCGCCGTTAGGGCCTTTGACGCCCTTTCAAACCGAGACGATCGCTCTGAACCTGATCGGGGACAATCCCTGGCACTTGGAGGCATTGTTGCGGCACGGGTCCTGTGATGCGGCTTATACCCTGGGGGATCTGGCGCGGTTTCGCATCAATGTATTTTCGCAGCGTGGACATTACTCGGTGGTGTTGCGCAAGCTCAACACCCGGATTCCCACCCTTGAGGAACTCCGGTTTCCCGAGGTGATGAAACGCATTCCGGAGGAGAAGACCGGACTGGTGCTGGTTACGGGAGCGACCGGCTCGGGCAAATCGACGACGCTGGCTGCCATTCTGAACGAGATCAATCGGACCAAGGCGGTGCACATTGTGACCTTGGAGGACCCGATCGAGTTCGTGCACCAGCACGACAAGGCCACTTTCAACCAGCGGGAGCTGGGGACCGACTTTGACACCTATGCCAATGGTCTGCGTGCAGCCTTGCGCCAGGCGCCCAAAGTGATTCTGGTGGGGGAGATGCGTGACCAGGAGACCGTGAAGATCGCCCTGAGTGCTGCTGAGACCGGCCACCTGGTGCTCAGCACCCTGCACACCATCGATGCCGGCCAGACGATCAACCGCATCTTGGGCATGTTTGAACCGGAGGAACAGGACCAGATCCGGCCTCGTCTGGCGGATGCGTTGCGGTGGGTGGTCAGCCAGCGATTGGTGCCCCGAATCGGCGGGGGACGCTATGCGCTGCTGGAAATCATGGGTACCAATCTGCGCGTGCAGGAGACCATTCGCCTGGGCGAAAGCGAGGGCAAAACCTTTTACGAGATCATCGAGGCCAGTCAACCTTTCGGCTGGCGCACATTCGATTACTCCTGCCTGGAGGCCTTTGAAAACGGGTTCATCACCGAGGAAACGGCCATCCAGTACTGCACCAAACGCAGCGTGGTCAGTCGTGGCATCGACAACATCCGCAAGGCACGGGGCGAGCCCACCACTACGTTGACGGGCCTGCGGCTGAAGATGCCCCAGGATGGTTCGCAGCCCGCGCCGGCGACAGCTTCCACCCTCAAACTCAAACTCTGAGCCATGGCCCAGACCTTCGAATTCGTCAGTGCTACCGACAAGCCCGCCCTTGTGGCCTTTTCCACCCCGGAATGGTTGGAAGCGGTTCGTACCGCGCTTCTGGAGCTGGGCTACAAGGTGCATACGGCGGCCACGCATGGGGATTTTCTGGCCCGGTTCAGCCAGATTCGTTATCAGGTGGTGGTGTTGGAAGAGTTGTTTGCGGCCAACAGTCTGGAAGAGAACCTGAGTTTGAAGGCCCTGCAGCAAATGCCCATGAATCAACGTCGCCACGCCACCGTGATCCTGCTGGGCGACTCGTTTCAGACCTTCATGCCCTTGCAGGCGTTTCAGCAGAGTGTGCACGCCGTCATCAACAGTGCCGAGATGTTCCTGCTCAAGCCCCTGTTGGAGAAGGCGGTGGCGGACAAGGAACTGTTCTGTCATGGTTACCAGACCACCCTCCAACGGGTGCTGGCCTCGCCCGGCGTGTCGCCTCTCTGAGTCGGTGGCTACCGTGAAACCAGCGGGGGCTGTTCGTCTGGACCAGGCCCTGGTTGACCGGGGCCTTTGTTCCAGCCGTCAGCAGGCCCAACGGGCCATCTTGGCTGGACGCGTTCTGGTGAACGGGGCGCCGGCGTGCAAACCCGGCCAACGGGTGCGGGCCACGGACACCCTCAGCCTTCGGGAGCCTGAACGTTACGTCAGCCGCGGCGGCTACAAGCTGGAGGCTGCGCTGGCCCAGTTTCGGATCGACCCTACCGGCTGGCGCGTGTTGGATCTGGGCGCGTCCACCGGCGGGTTTACCGACTGCCTTCTGCAGCATGGCGCGCGGCAGGTGTATGCGGTGGACGTGGGGCGCGGGCAGTTGGCCTGGAAACTCCGACAGGATCCGCGCGTGGTGGTCATGGAAGGCATCAATGCGCGGCATCTGACACCTGCCATGTTTCCGGCGCCTTTCGAGCCGGTGGACATGGTCGTGGCCGACTGTTCCTTCATCTCGTTGAGACTGATTTTGCCCGTTGCCGTTGCTTTGCTGCGGCCGGGGGGTAGAATCGTGGCGCTGGTCAAGCCGCAGTTCGAGGCTGGCCGGCAGGAGGCCAGCCGGGGCCGCGGGGTGATTCGGGACCCCGCCGTGCACCGCAAGGTGCTGGAGGGACTGCGCAGCTTTGCCGCCGAGACCCTCCGGCTCCGGTGGCAGGGCGTGATCGAGTCGCCTCTGCGCGGGCCTGCGGGCAACCTGGAATTCTTGGTATTGCTTGAAAAACCGTGCTGAACGCATCCGCTGCGTGGGGCTGCTGGGCAACGTGGCAAAGCCGGCCTGTGCCCGGGTCGTGGCGCAGGCCGCGCGCCTGATCCGGGGGGCTGGACGGCAGGTGGCCACCGACGCGGCCACGCATCGGCTGGTGCGGACCGATGGGGCGGTCTACCCGGACGCCGCTACCCTGGCCCGGCAAGTGGATCTGCTGCTGGTCTGCGGCGGGGATGGTACCATGCTGCGGGTGGCCAGGGAGATTGCCGGCCGGCCCACCCCCATGTTGGGCATCAACATTGGTGGCCTGGGCTTTTTGACCGCGGTTTCTTCCCGGCAACTGGCCGGGGCGCTTGAGCGTGTGTGGAAAGGCCAGTTTTGCTTCGAACAACGCACCCTTCTGCAGGCCACCGCGCGACATGCCGGCCGGCGGTATCACTGCCTGGCGCTCAACGATGTCGTCATCAGCCATGGCAGTGAGTCACGGTTGATCGATCTTGAGGTTCGCATCGATGGTGATCCTGTCACCTGCTATCGCGGGGATGGGCTGGTCATCAGTTCGCCCACCGGTTCGACCGCCTATTCGCTGGCGGCCGGCGGGGCCATTGTTCTGCCTACGGCTGCGGTCATTGCCCTGACCCCCATCTGTCCGCACACGCTCAGCAACCGGTCGCTCATTTTGAACCACAATGCCCGCATTCAGGTGCAGGTTTTGACCCAACGGCCCACGGCCGTTCTGAGCGCCGATGGCGAGGGCATTACCGAGCTGGTGGCGGGCGATCAGGTGGTGGTACGGCGGAGTCGTGCCACCGTGCGGCTGATGCATTTGGAAGGCAGCTCGTTTTTTGAGGCGCTGCGCTCCAAACTTCATTGGCGGGGGACCACTCTTTGACCATGGTGCGGCTCAAGGACATCGCCCAGCGTGCCGGCGTCTCGGTCATGACGGTTTCCAAGGCGCTTCGGGACGCGCCCGACGTGGCCGAGGCAACCCGTGCGCGCATTCAAGCGCTGGCCCGTGAGCTGGGCTACGTGCCGGACTCTTTGGCCCAGGGTCTGCGCACCCGCGCCACGCGATTGTTCGGCGTCATCATTCCCGCGGTGACACATCCGGTGTATGCCAGGGTGTTGCTGGCCTTGGAAGAGCGAACGCACGAGTTGGGTTACGATTTGCTCTGTGCGCACACGTTGAACCTGCTGGAACGCGAGGAGTATGCGATCCGCCGGATGCTTTCCCGCCGGGTGGAAGGGCTGTTTCTCTGTCCCGTGCCCCGTTTGCAGGCCGAGGCACGCATCTATCAAGAATTGGCCGTCAGCCGCACTCCGGTGGTGTTGCTGAGCCAGCCCCCTCCGTACTGCGCGCAATTCCCCAGTGCGGCGGGGGACGATCTGACGGGCGCCTATTTGGCTACCCGGCATTTGTTGGAATTGGGCCATCGCCGGATTGCTTTTCTGGCCGGGCCCATTGCCGCTCCCTGGGCTCAGGAAAGGCTGGACGGCTACCGGCGGGCCCTACGCGAGGGGGGTATCGAGCCGGACGATCGCCTGATTTTTCCCGGAGGCACCACGATCGAGGACGGTGCCCAAGCCGCCGAACAACTTTTGGCAGAGGCACCGGATGCCACCGCGGTGTTCGCCTCCAACGATTTGACGGCCATCGGCTTCGGGCATTCTTTGCTGGATCGGGGTGTGCGAATTCCCCAGGAGGTGTCTCTGGTGGGCTTCGGGAACACCCTGGCGGCCAAATACTTCCGGGTGCCGTTGACCACGGTGCGTCAGCCCAAGCGCCGTTTGGGTCACGCGGCCATGAACCTGATGTCTCAGTTGTTGCGGCATCAGAGTGCTGAGTCGGTGCGGCTGCCGGTGACCTTGGCGGTGCGCGCCAGTACGGCGCCGCCCCGAACGGGCCCTCTTCCAGTGGGTGTCTGAGCCCTGGCGGTTTGTCGCGGGATTCGCCTCGTTGGCGGTGTGCGTCTTGAGTCCGGGCCACCAGCAGGGCTCACGGTCACTGGTGGCGGCGCATTCCTGGGAAGGCTCTGTTCCTTCGAGCTATGGCGCTTGAGGAAAGTGTAAGGCACCCCGGATCGATGGCCGGTGGCGAGGGAGCTGAGCCTGCGGGAAGGGAGGCAGCGGCGGGGGCAGAGGCTGGCGAAACGGCACTGTCTCGGCGGCACATAGCTTTGTGGCCGTATCGGGCGCGGCGGCCCTTCCAAGGTGGACCGGTCAGGTGTTGGGACTTTGAAAAATCCTTTTGTCCGTTCGTAAGTCGGAGCGCTGGAAGCTAGCCGTCTTGCCCACGACTCGACGCTGACGGAGCGAGCTGTTGCCGTTGGGGGCTGCTGCCCTTCTTCCGGAGGTTGCTGGACGGACACCAGCTGCCCCTGGCCTGTTGGCCGTGCCGGCTTCGCCTGCCGCAGCCCGCACAGCCTACCCAACGAAAGGGGACGCCCTTGACCGTTGCTGTTTCGAGCCTGATTCCGGGCCTGGATGATTGGGATCCGGAGGCCTACCTGTGGTTTCTTCCCGTCGCCACCGTTGGACCTGACCGCTGTCTTGGAAGGCACGGGCGGGCTTCTTTTCACCCGGGTCGGTTTCGGGACTGGTGGACAGCACGCGCGGGTGGTGGCTCGACACTGCGCGCCATATGGTCCATGGTGAATGTCCCCGCGTCGGAAGAGCGCGGAGGTGAAGGCCGCCCCAAGGCTATGAACGAACCGCCTGTCCTGGAACCAAACCCGACCCCTACGGGGTCGTCGGAACCGGCATCGTATTCGGTGCTAGCGCGCATGGTGAACGTCTTTGCCGTGCCGGGTGACGTGTTCGAAGACGTGCTTCGGTCCCGGCCGAATGTGGGCAACTGGTTGTGGCCGGCCCTGTTGGGAGCCTTGGTGGGCTTCATGGCCGGGTGGTTGTTGTGGAGCCAGCCGGCGATCCGGCAGGCGGTTCTTCGCCAGCAGGAACAAGCCCTGACCTCACAGGTAGAGTCAGGCCGGCTGACACGGGAACGCGCCGATCAGGCTTTGGAGCGGATCCGACGAATGTTGGAGTCGCCGGCGATGCAGGTAGCTGCGGCCGGCATGGCGGGGCTGGGCGGGGGAGTACGATTCCTCGCTTGGGCAGTGGCGCTGTGGGGTGTGGGCCGGTGGGCTTTTGGGGCTATGGTTCCGTTTGGGCGGGCTTGCGAGGTGGCTGGGTTGGCCAGTCTGGTGGGGGTGCTGGGGAACTTTCTGGAGCTGATGTTGTGGGTGCCGTCCGAGGGATCGCCCGGTCCTGTGGCGGACCCAGTGTCGGAAACGCGGCCGGCGGGTGGCCAAGGGCTTACAACCATGGTTGTGCTCCAGAGCGTCTTTGGATTTTGGCAGGTGGCGGTCATGTCGGTGGGCCTATCCAAGCTTGCGGGAGTGCCCTGGGTACGCGGGCTGTGGGTTCTCATGGGGCTTTGGCTGTTTTGGATGTTGGCGTTGGCAGTGTTGGGCTGGGCCAGATGAGGTGTGGCCAGCTTGGGGAGTTCCGCTTTGAAACCCGGAGGTGGGGGAAGGCGTAATTTTAGGAAAGGGATTCGATGCCATGGGTGGACAAGGGAGCAGACGGAAATGGTGGTGGGCGGGTGGGTTGGCTCTGGCCCTGGTGGGATTGGGGACAGGGGGCTTTTTCTGGCGTCAACGGCCACCGGTCTACCCGGTCCATACGGAGAAGGTGGCGCGTCGGGACCTGACGGAGGTGGTGGTGGCCAACGGTCGGATCCAGCCCGTGGTGCAGGTCAAGATCAGTGCGGAGGTCAGCGGTGAGATCGTGGAACTGCCGGTCAAGGAGGGGCAGAGTGTCCGAGCTGGTGAGCTGGTAGCGCGGATCAAGCCGGATGTGTACCTGGCCAATCGGCGTTCGGCGGAGGCCTCTTATCAGGCCGCTCGTTCGGCACGCGACCAGGCCGAGGCGAACCTACGCAAGGCGGAGTTGGAGTTTCGGCGACAGGCGCAATTGTATCGGGAACGTCTCATTTCCGAGTCCACCTACCTCGAGTACCAGACCGCGCTGGAGGTCGCGCGGGCCCAGCTTCAACGCGCCGACCATCAGGTAGAGGTGGCGCGAGCAGCCCTGGCCCGCGCCGAGGAGGAACTGGCCAAGACCACCATCTACGCACCTATTGCAGGCACCGTCAGCAAGCTGAACTTGGAACGGGGCGAACGTGTGGCCGGCAACACCCTGATGGCGGGGACCGAAATCATGACCATTGCCGATCTGGACAACATGGAAGCACGGGTCGAAGTGGGCGAGACGGATGTGGTCCTGCTGCGTCCCGGCCAGAAAGCAAGACTCGAAGTGGACGCTTTCCCTGGGCGGACCTTCCACGGTTACGTCACCGAAATTGCCAACTCCTCACGCAATCTCAATCAGCCCCTCGGCTCCCAGGAGGCCACCAAGTTCGAGGTGCGCATCCGCATTCAGGAAAAGGAGCCCTTCCGGCCCGGCATGTCGGTGACCGCGGAAATTGAGACCCGCTATCGGACCAATGTCTTGACCGTTCCACCGGCCAGTGTCACCACGCGTTGGCCCCAAACCAACGGGGTCCAGCGTACGCGACAGAATCCGGGCCCGGCGAATTCCGAACCGGCTGTGGCCGAACTGGTCGGCTCTGGGCGCAGGAGCCGGGACAGT